>WNFI01118280.1_pt1 | contig 307675 bp, 286 predicted proteins | sample 5400471 | NCBI WGS metagenome assembly WNFI01 (sample SAMN13153348, study PRJNA577476) | soil metagenome | isolation source: 100 cm saprolite on Douglas fir-dominated hillslope | place: USA:California | collected 2013-09-17
GAATCCGAAGCTCAATTTGGTCCGTTCTTTCCCGGCGTAATTCCGGTCGAAGGCTGGAGAGTGGCACAGGCCTACAAACGCGCGATCCTGGGGGTGCAAACCGGCCGCGTCTACAAAGTCGATTGAGCTTGACCTGCGAGGACATCTTCGTGCCGGGCCCGCTGGGAGCGTAATGCCCCTCGAGTCCAGAATTTCGGCTCGCTCAAGAACGAGGTGCGTATGACAAACGGAATCTTGGAGCTTGTTTGGAAGGGATGGGACTCGCTCAAGGCGTGGGTGACAGCGATGCGCATTCCATGACGCGCGGCGGGGGGATCGATGGTCCCACGGCGCGGCTCGCCTTCGGCCGGTCTTCTTTGCTCGTTGTCACCCGCTGGCCCAATGGGCAGAATGGCGGCAAGCTGAGGCAAATGGCCTGTGATGGGGCCTGCCCAGCGGTATCAGCGTCGTGCCGCGCGTTCGGTCCGTTGCGCTGCGAATGGTTCTCTTCGATGCTGAAGGCAGCGCCCGTGCGCTACGGTGGTCCCATTTGCCGTCGGAGTGAGGTGGCCCATGAAATTTGTGACAGCGCTTCCTGTGCTTCTGTTCGTCCTTGGTCTCGCCGGCTGCTCCTCAACAACGCCGCCCGAAAGGGCCGATGAGAAACGCCAGATCGATGCCTCGGTGAACAACGTGTTGCCGCAGCTTTACCGCAATGTACCGGACTCACAAGATGTCGCCAACAAGGCGCAAGGCGTTCTCGTCTTCCCGGACGTATACAAAGCCGCGATTGGGGTTGGCGGCGAGTACGGCAAGGGAGCGCTGCGTGTCAGAGGTAACACGGCTGGCTACTACAGCATCGCCTCCGGCTCGGTCGGCCTGCAGCTCGGCGCAGAGGCGCGCAACATCGTCTTCATGTTCATGACCCCGGAGGCGCTCGTGAAGTTCCGGGACAGCCCCGGTTGGCAGGCGGATGCCACCGCTGGCGTTGCATGGGTGAAGAAGGGCGCCGAGGGTTCGGTCAATACCTCGCAGATCAACGCGCCGGTGATCGCCTTTGTGTTCGGCAACACTGGGCTCATTGCCGACGTCTCGGTCGGAGCGATGAAGATCAGCAAACTCGAGCCCTAGAGCCGTTTGACGCAGCCGCCAATGCCTTCAGCCGTAAGGCGGCTTCGTGTAGCCCTTCGGCGACAGGGTGAAGATCTCGCAGCCGCCCGCGGTGACGCCGACCGTGTGCTCGAATTGCGCCGACAATGACTTGTCCTTGGTGACCGCGGTCCAGCCGTCGCTCAGGATCTTCACCTCCCAGCGGCCGGCATTCACCATCGGCTCGACGGTGAAGATCATGCCCTCGCGCAGCACGAGACCGGTGCCCGGCTCGCCGTAGTGCAGGACCGACGGCGCGTCGTGGAAGATCTTGCCGACGCCATGGCCGCAGAAGTCCCGTACGACCGAAAGGCGTTGCGCCTCGACGTAGGCCTGAATGGCGTGGCCGACGTCGCCGAGCGTGGCACCCGGCTTGATGATCTCGATGCCGCGCATCATCGCGTCATACGTGACCTCGACCAGCCGGCGCGCCTTCACGCCGACGTCGCCGACGTAATACATGCGGCTCGAATCGCCGTGCCAGCCGTCGACGATCGGCGTCACGTCGATATTGATGATGTCGCCGTCCCGCAGGATCTTGTCCGGGCTCGGAATGCCATGGCAGACCACGTGGTTGACCGACGTGCAGATCGACTTTGGAAAGCCGCGATAGCCCATCGGTGCCGAGATCGCGCCGCGCGCGGCCGTCATCTCGGCGCAGATGCGGTCGAGCTCCGCCGTGTTGACGCCAGGCTTCACGTGCTCGCCGATCTCGTCGAGCAGCTCGGCCGCGAGCCGGCCAGCCTTGCGCATGCCGGCGAACGCGTCGGGGCCGTGGATCTTGACGACGCGCGTTTCCGGCGCGTTCCAGTCGGGAAGTGTCTGGGATTGTGTGTCGTTCATGCGCAACATTTATGCCGAATCTGCCCATTTCGCCAGTCCCGCGGCTGCTGGTCCGGCGAGCCAGGGGGCGCTCGCCGGCTCAATCGTCGCGGTCCGGAAGTTCGGCCCCGGCAAACACCGGCTCGCCCGAGCGGTAACGCTCGGCCAGATCAGGGGTGTCCAGGGCCACCTTCAACGCCGCGGTCAGATCCAAGGCGCCCCAGGACAGGCGGTGCTCGGCAAAGGCCCGCGCGAGGCCGGTCAAGGCCGCATCCATGATCCTGGCCGGCTCGACCGGGTACGGACCCGGCCGCCCGTGGCGCGCGTAGATCGAGCAGGTGCCGTCGCTCAGAAAGGCGCAGGGCGCTTTAAGTCTGGCGCGGCCCCGCGGGCCAAGGCCGTGGCTTCTCGAATCGAGGGTCGTCAGCCGCGATTTGAGAGCGGCGAGGGCGGTCGGCGAAAAGCTCATGCGCACATGCCCGGCGATGGCGATGGCCTCCGCCGGCGCCACCGAGACCTGCTGGTAGCAACACCAGGCACAGCCTGCGGCACAGGCGAAGCCCGGCTGCTTACGCGCTTCAGCGGCCGGTCGCTGCTCGGACCAGCTTTGCTCCACGATCTTTACAGTCGCGGCCGCGGCAGCCGGCAGTATCGCGGCGGCCGCCCCGCCGCCGCGGAGAATGTCGAGCACCTCGAACTGCACGCGGTTGCCGATGGCCGCGTCCGTCAGCGGCGGTTCGGTAGGTGGTGGGAGGGGAGTCGATGCGGGACGCGCCCTCTCCCCCCGAAGCAGCGCCAGGGCGTCCTGACCGCCGAAGCCGCCGCCGGCCGGAGCGGGCTTGGCCGGTTCGGTCCCGCGCCCGAGCTTCGCTTGGCGCCGCCGCTCTTTGCGGTTCATGGCGCCGCCTGGCGGACCTCGGCAGGCAGCCCGGCGTCCGGCGATTCGGCCGCGGCGGCGGCGAATACCGGCTCGCCGGCGAGGTAGCGCTCGGCGATATCGGGAATATCGAGCGCGATCCGGAGTGCCGCGATCAGCTCCAGCGCTTCGAATGCGAGGCCCGCGTCGCGCGCCGCCGTCGCCAGGCCGCTTAGCACCGCGTCCGCGATCACTTCCGGCTCTTGCGGATAGGGGCTGGGCTCGAGCGGCCGGTCGCGCCACGCATAGACGAGGTCCGGGTGTTCGGCGACCCAGCGGCAATGCGCGACGTCGCGCGAATAGACGCTCCGGCAGCGCAGCGGCCGGACGTCGTAGACCGAGCATTTGCCGTCGACGAGGAAAGCGCAGGACGTCTTGAGGTACCCCCGGGCGAACGCGCCACGGCCGCGGGCCTGGTCGTCGAGGGCCGCGAGCCGTGCCTTAAGGGCAGCCACGGCCTCGGCCGAGAAGGCGGCACGCACATGCGCGGCGATGACGATGGCTTCGGGGGGTGCAATTGTGACGGTCTGGTTGCAGCACCAGGCGCAGCCGGCGGCACACGCGAACCTCGGTCCCTTGGCTTCGACGTGACCGCGAATGTCGGCCCATACGCGGTCGAAACACGCAGCTGCCTGTTTGGCCATCGTCGCGACGCCGGCGGCTGTCCGATGCGCTGCGATCGCAGCTGCCGCGCCGCCATAGGCATCGCCGGCGATCGTCTGCTCGGTCCAGCGCGGCGGTGGCCGGGAGGTCATGTGCTGCAGTCTGCCCGATGATCCGCAGCGGGGCCAGCCTAGTGCGTGCGCCAACCCAGGCGCTTGGCGATGCTGTCCGCGGCTGCGTAATATGGAGTGGAAGGAGCCTTCATGTCCGACCCCCACGACCGTGTCTATACCGCCTGCGTGCTGATCATCGGCAACGAGATTCTGTCCGGCCGCACCAAGGATTCGAATCTCGGCTGGCTCGCCGAGCGGCTGAACGAGATCGGCATCAGGCTGCGCGAGGCACGGGTGGTATCGGATGTCGAGGAGGACGTCGTGCGGGCGGTGAACGAAGTTCGGTCGCGCTACGACTATGTCTTCACAACCGGCGGCATCGGGCCGACCCATGACGATATCACCGCCGATTGCGTGGCCAAGGCGTTCGGCGTGAAGCTGCTCGAACATCCGGAGGCGCTGGCGCGGCTGGCCGCCGGATACGCCAATCCCGCGGTCGACCTCAACGCGGCCCGCCGCCGCATGGCGCGCGTTCCGGAAGGCGGAACGCTGATCGACAACCCGGTGAGCCGGGCGCCCGGATTCCAGATCGGTAACGTCTACGTGATGGCCGGCATCCCGCGGGTCATGCAGGCGATGTTCGACGGCCTTCGGCACCGCTTGAAGGGCGGCAAGCCGATGCTGTCCCGCCAGATCAGCGCCGAGCTTCCGGAGGGCCTGATGGCGGAAGGCCTGACCACGCTCCAGGACCGCTATGCCGATCTGGAGATCGGGAGCTATCCTTTTTACCGCATGGGAAAAGTGGGATCCGCCATCGTGCTCCGCGGCGTCGAGCGAGCCCGCATCGATGCCGCGGCCGAGGCGCTGAAGGCGCTTATGCACCGCCTCGGCGGGGACCCGACGGAAGAGCCGTCCGGCTGAGGGTCACCGCTGAAACTGAACGACGGTCGCCGCAAGAGTGACACCGAGCGTTAGGCCGCCAATCAGTCGAATTGCAGCGCATCCACGTGATATATTCAGTCCATCTGATATATTATGGCGCTGGTTTCGGACGTGCGGCTTCCGCCCGCCGATTGACCCTTTCGTGGCTTTTATTCAGAAGGTTACGCAGGATTCTCGAGCGATGGTCGTGGAATGAACGCCGCACCGCACCCAGGATCGATTAACCTTGTCGACGACCATTCCCCTGAATCGCCGTAAGACGCTCACCATTGCTCTCGTCTTGGCGGTTCTCGCCGTCGCAGGGGGCGTCTATTGGCTCCGCCACGCGCCCGATGTGGCGCAGGCCGCCCGCGCTGCCCGTGCCGTACCGGTGACGGTGACGTCGGCCGGTCGGCGCGATGTTCCGGTCGTTCTCACCGGGCTCGGCACGGTGCAGGCGTCGTTCACGGTCGGCATCCACGCGCAAGTCGACGGCAAGCTGCAAGAAGTGCTGTTTGCCGAGGGACAGTACGTCAATCAGGGCGATCTGCTGGCCAGGATCGATCCGCGCCTGTACCAGGCCGCCCTCGACCAGGCCAAAGCCAAGAAGGCACAGGACGAGGCGCAGCTCGTGGCGCTGCAAAAAGATCTCGAGCGCTTCAAGACGCTGTCGCGCAGCGGGTTCCAGTCACAGCAGAACATCGACCAGCAGCAGTCGAAGGTCGACATGAACAAGGCGGCGCTCGTCTCCGACAGTGCCGCGATTGACGCCGCGCGCGCCCAGCTCGACTACACGACCATCACCGCACCCAGCGACGGTCGAATGAGCGTGCGTCTGGTGGATCCCGGGAACATCGTGCGGGCGAGCGATCAGGGCTCGATCGCGGTGCTCACCCGAACGCGACCGATCTATGTGCTGTTCACGCTGCCGGCGAGCACGCTCGACGACGTGCGCGACGCCCAGGCGCGCGGGCCGGTGCAGGTCGTGGCTTACGACCGTAACAACCAGAAGACCCTCAGCACCGGCAAGCTGGAGACGATCGATAACCAGATCGACCCGACGAGCGCCACGTACAAGCTCAAGGCGCTGTTCACGAACGACGACGAAAGGCTGTGGCCCGGCGAATTCGTGAACGCGCGGCTGCAGGTCGGCGTTCTGCCGGACGCGCTCGTCGTGCCGAGCGTGGCGGTGCAGCGGGGCCCCAAAGGGCTGTTTGTATGGGTGATCAAGCCCGACAACACGGCCGAAGCGCGCACGATCGAGGCCGGTCCCACGGTGGACGACATGACGGTGATCGCGTCCGGCTTGAACGACGGCGAGCGGACGGTCATCAACGGGCAATATAGATTGCTCATCGGCGTGAGGGTCACCGCGACCGACGCGGCCAATCCCGCCGGGTCGTCATGAGCATCTCCGAACCGTTCATCCGGCGGCCGATCGCGACCACGCTGCTCATGGCGGCGATCGCGTTTGTCGGGATTGCCGCTTTTCCGTTCCTCCCCGTCGCTCCGCTGCCGCAGGTCGATTTCCCGACCATACAGATCAGCGCCACCTGGCAGGGCGCCAGCGCGGACACGATGGCGACCTCGGTCTCCGCACCGCTCGAGCGGCAATTCGCGCAAATTCCTGGCGTCACCCAGCTCACCTCGCTGAGCACCCTGAACGCCACGACCATCGTCATCCAGTTCGACCTCAACCGGAGCATCGATGCGGCCGCGCAGGATGTGCAGGCGGCGATCACGGTGGCGAGCCGCACCTTGCCGCAGTCGATGACGACGCCGCCGAGCTACCGCAAGGTCAATCCGGCGGATTCGCCGATCCTGCTGCTATCGGCGCGCTCCGATACGATCCCGCTGCCGCAGGTCGACGAATACGCCGACCTTTTCCTTGCCCAGCAGATCTCGCAAGTGCCCGGCGTGGCCCAAGTCGCGATCTTCGGCGACGTGACGCCCGCGATCCGCGTTCAGGTGGATCCGGCCAAGCTTGCCGCGAGCGGGGTGACGCTCGAGGACATACGCTCGACCCTCGCCACCTCGACGACCAATATCGCCAAAGGCACGATCAACACCGGCCGTACCAGCTTCACCATAGCGGCCAACGACCAGATCATCGATGCCGGGGCTTTCAACGACGTCGTGCTCGCCTACCGGAACGGCGGGCCGATCCGGGTGCGCGATGTCGGCCAGGCGGTCTCCGATGCGGTCGACCGCAACGTCCGCGCCTACCAGAACAACGAGGAGGGCGTGATCCTGGCGGTTTTCAAGCAGCCAGGCGCCAACGTCGTCGAAACGGTGGACCGCATCAAGGAGCAGCTGCCGCAGCTCACGGCACGTATCCCGCCGGCGGTGCAGGTGACGACGATCCTCGATCGCACCACGACCATCCGCGCCTCGGTCGCTGACGTCGAATTCACGCTCGCCCTGACCTTCGGGCTCGTCGTGCTGGTGATCCTGCTCTTCCTGCGCAGCTTCTGGGCGACGGTGATTCCGAGCATCACGGTGCCGCTGGCGATCGCGGGCTCGTGCGGGGCGATGTACCTGCTCAACTTCAGCCTCGACAATCTGTCGCTGATGGCGCTCACCATCGCGGTCGGGTTCGTCGTCGACGATGCGATCGTCGTCGTGGAGAACATCTACCGGCATATCGAGAACGGCGATCCCCCGCTCCAGGCGGCGCTGAAAGGATCGCGCGAGATCGGCTTCACGGTCATATCGATCAGCTGTTCGCTTGTCGCGGTGTTCATCCCGCTGCTGCTGATGGGCGGCATTATCGGCCGTCTGTTCCGGGAATTCGCGCTCACGGTGACCGCGGCGATCGCTATCTCCGCCCTGGTGTCGCTCACCCTGGCCCCGATGATGTGCTCGCGGTTCATGCACCACGAAGCCTCTCACGGGCGGGTCTATCGCTTCATCGAGGGCGGATTCAACGGGCTGTTCTCATTTTACCGGCGCACGCTCGATATCGTGCTGCGCCATCAGCCGCTGACGCTCGGCGCGTTCTTCGCGACGATGGCGCTGACCGGCGCGCTGGCTATCTACACGCCCAAAGGCTTCTTTCCGATCCAGGACACCGGCGTCATCTCGGCGTTCGCCGAAGCCGGCCAGGACACGGCACCGCAGGAGATGATGTCGCTGATGCGCAAGTTCGGCGCGATCATCCTGAACGATCCGGACGTGGCGGGGCTGGGGACGTTCACCGGCAGCTCTGGCGGTGCCCAGACCGCCAACACGGGGCGCGGCTTCATCGTCCTCAAGCCCCGCGACCAGCGCGAGCTGACCGCCTCTCAGATCATCGACCGGCTGCGGCCGCAGCTCGCCAAGGTCGAAGGCGCCAATATGTTCCTCCAGCCCTCGCAGGACATCACGGTCGGCGGCCGCATCGCCCGCGGCAGCTTCCAATACACGCTGCAGGATTCCAACATCGACGAGCTCACCGAATGGTCGCAGAAGATGCTGGAGAAGATGCGGCGGCTCCCGCAGATCGTCGACGTGGCAAGCGACCTGCTCGCGAATGCGCCGCAGCTCAAGGTCACCATCAACCGCGATCAGGCCTCGCGCTTCGGGATTTCGCCGCAGGCGATCGACGACACGTTGAATGACGCGTTCGGCCAGCGCCAGATCACCCAGTATTTCACCCAGCTGAAGACGTATTTCGTCATCCTCGAGACCCTGCCGGACCTGCAGCGCGACCTGAGCACTCTGGACCGCCTCTACCTTAAGTCCCCGCTCACCGGTGGGGCGGTCCCGCTGTCGTCCCTGGTCGACATCGACTCGAACAAGGTGGGGCCGCTGTCGGTCGCGCACCAGGGGCAGTTTCCGGCCGTGACGTTGTCGTTCAACCTCAGCCCGGGCGTGGCTCTGGGCGAGGCGGTCGAGGCGATTTCGGAGGCGGCGCACGAGATCGACATGCCGGGCAGCGTGCTGCGCTCGTTCCAGGGGAACGCCCAGGCGTTCCAGAGCTCGCTCTCGAGCGAGCCGATTCTGATCGGGGCGGCGCTGATCGTCGTCTACATCATCCTGGGCATGCTCTACGAAAGCTTCATCCACCCGCTCACGATCCTGTCCACCCTGCCGTCGGCCGGCGTCGGCGCGCTGCTGGCGCTGAACGCGGGGCATATGGACCTGTCCGTGATCGGCATCATCGGCATCATCCTGCTGATCGGCATCGTGAAGAAGAACGGCATCATGCTGGTGGACTTCGCGATCTCGGCCGAACGCGACCGCCATCTCGACCCCCTGACGGCGATCCGCGAGGCCTGCCACTTGCGGTTTCGCCCGATCCTGATGACGACGGCGGCGGCGATGCTGGCCGGCGTTCCGCTGATGCTGGGCTCCGGGACGGGCTCGGAGATGCGACAGCCGCTCGGCTACGCGATGGTCGGCGGCTTGGCGCTGAGCCAGGTCCTGACGCTGTACACGACCCCGGTCGTCTATCTGTACCTCGACCGGCTGCAGACCCGGATGCGCCGCCGCCGCAAGCGTCGGAAGCAGGATGCGGCGGAAGAGGAACAGGTGCGCACGCTCGCCGCGGAATAGGCCCAGCTGGGCTGCAGCGACGCGCGCGGCCCGGGAGGGAGGTGCCCGACCATGGCCGACATCGTCCTGACCATGCCGAAGGGGGCGCGCGCGCATTATTACGGCGATGACGCGGTGGCGAAACTCGGCGCCCTGGGCGCGCTTCGCCTCAACGACGGCGATGCGCCGTGGACCGCGCAGGAGCTCATCGAGCGGGCACGCGGTTGTCATGTCATCGTGTCCGACCGCGCGACCGCCGGTCCCGCGGAGATCTTCGACTCACTGCCGGACCTCGTCGCCTTCCTGAGGGTGGCGATTGATATCCGCAATGTCGACGTCGTGGCGGCGTCGCGGAACGGCGTCCTGGTGACGCGGGCCAGCCGCGGCTTCGTTCCGGCCGTGGCCGAATGGATCGTCGGCGCCATGGTCGATCTGGCGCGACACATCAGCGATACGACCTTGGCCTATCGTGCGGGGCAGGCGCCGCCCATAATGATGGGCCGGCAGCTCCACGGCAGCACGGTCGGCGTGATCGGCTATGGTGCCATCGGCCGCTACTTCTGCCCGCTGGCCATCGCCCTGGGCATGAATGTCATGGTGAGCGACCCGCATGCCGTCGTCGACAGTCCTGGCCTGAACCAGGTCGACCTGCCGACGCTGCTCGACGGCTCCGACTTCGTCGTGTGTCTTGCGGTTGCCGACGAGGCGACCGAGAATCTGATGGATGCGGCGGCGTTCGCACGCATGAGGCGGACCGCGTATTTCATCAACGCGTCGCGCGGCAACCTCGTCGACGAGGCGGCGCTGGAGCACGCGCTGAAAAGCGGCCGGATTGCCGGTGCGGCGCTGGATGTCGGCCGGGCACCCGACCAGATGCCGTCGCCCGGCCTGGCGGCACTGCCGGACGTCGTCGCCACCCCGCATATCGGCGGCCTGACGCCCGAAGCTGCCGGCCATCAGGCCTTGGAGACCGTGCGCCAGGTCGCCGAAATCGTGCACGGCCGCGCCCCGCCGGGGTCGGTCAACGCCGACCGGGCATCGCGCCTCGCCCGCCTGCGGCCCGCTGCGGGCATTCCAGGATAGGTTCGTCAGCGGCGCTCGAGAGCCCTGTCCGCGAGACCACGGCGTCGAATACGTTCGGGCGCTCGATGATTGGCGTTGCGAGTTCGAATGTCTGGGCGCGGGCCGGCAGGTCAACCGTGACCATGTCCATGGCTTTCTCCAAGGTTGAGAAGGGGAAACGTCAACGGTCAACGGACACGTCAACGGTTTGACGCGGGAATTGTCGGGCGCCTTCAAGCGGTTCTCAGAACCGTTGATCCGTTGATCCGGTTTAGGGGGTGAGATGAAGAAACGGGCCGACGCTTCGTCGGGCCTTAGATCACGGCTGCGACTGCAGCCGCGCGCCCTAATGGGCGCGGAGCCAAGGACCGCGGATGCGGTCCGCCCGGCGTTTGCCGGTGCCGCGCCCGGCGTTTGAGGGACCAAGGAATGAGCTTCAAATAAAAAAGCCGGCGAAGGTGGACACACCTCGCCAGCTTCAATTTCTACCGTGTAATGGGATTCGCCGGCTCTTTCAATCGCGCGAAACGAGACGGCGCGGCACCTGGACAGGATTGCAGAATTGCATTCGCGAAAACGACCCTGTGCAATTCTTTTGTGGCCGATCGCCGAAGCTTTTCAGCGACTTGGAAAAACAATTGCAGTATTGCACCGGATTCAGGGGGGCGGGCGGCTCCGGCGATGGCCAACGGGTTGAAATCCCCCGCAGCCACCAATAAGACCTCGCGAATTCAAGGTGCACAGCCGCCGCCCATCAGCGGTGCTCGAGCGCACCGTCCGCGACTTCGTCGGTGCGAAAGCAGCAGGCGTATCGTTCGTCGCCGATCACGACCGCGGGCGGCACGCTCGCGGAGCAGGCGGGTGCTGCAAATTTGCATCGCGGCGCGAAACTGCAGCCGCGGACGAGCCGGCGGAGATCCGGCGGGCTGCCGGGGATGGCCTCGATATCGCGGCCGCGAGGCTGACCGTGAACCGTCGAGGCGAGCATGCCGATCGTGTAAGGATGACGGGGACGCAGTAGGACAGAGTCCACCCGGCCGAATTCCACGATCCGGCCGGCATACATCACGGCGACCTTGTCCGCGATCTGCGCGGCGACGCCAAGATCGTGCGTGACAAAGATGACTGCCATGCCGAGCTCTTGCTGAAGCTTGCGCAACAGGACCAGCACCTGGATCTGCACGGTCGCGTCAAGGGCCGTGGTCGGTTCATCGGCAAGCAGCAGGCTGGGCCGGCACGACAGCGCAACGGCAATCATCGCGCGCTGCCGCAGGCCGCCGGACAGCTCGTGTGGGTACGCGCGAAGCCGACGCTCCGCGGACGGGATCTTGACGAGCTGCAGAAGCTCCAGCGCCCGCTGCAGGGCTGCGGCTTTCGAGCAGCCCTCGTGCCGGATCACGGTTTCGGTGATCTGCTCGCCGATGGTGTAGACCGGGTCGAGCGCCGTCATCGGCTCCTGAAAGATCATCGAAATCCGCGAACCGCGCACCTCGCGGAGCTGCCGGTCCGTCATCGCGAGGATGTCGTGCTCGCCGACCCGAACGCCGCCGCTGAGGCGCGTGTGTGTCGGCGGCAGGAGGCCCATCAGCGCCCGTAACGTCACCGACTTGCCGGATCCGGATTCGCCAATGATGCAAAGGACCTCGCCGGCCGCGAGGGTAAAGGAAACTCCGTTGACGGCCCGCGTCGAGCTTTCGCGGCTCACGAACGTCACCGTCAGATCGCGGACGTCGACCAGCGCGTCGGACGATCGGGGGCTGGCCGTCACCGGCAGGTCAGCGTTGTCGAACGCCATCGCTCCGGCCCGGCATTAGAGAGCCGGAACAGGGCATGGCTGCGCTCCGGTCCGGCCTGCGGCGCGGCTGTGCCCTGAACCCGGCGCCATCATGTGGCAGGCCACGAGATGTGCATCGGGGCCCTCGTCCCCGAGCGTAGGCATTGTGGTCGAGCACACGGACTCGGCGAACGGACATCGTGTCCGAAACCGGCAGCCGCTGGGCGGATTGGCCGGATTGGGCGGATCGCCGGTGATGGGCGCTTCGTCGATCCGTTCGCCGGGATCGAGAGCGAGCCGTGAATCCAGCAGCGCCTTCGAGTACGGATGTCGCGGGGCGTCGTAAATCGCGTCGACCGGTCCGATTTCGACGATCTGGCCGAGATACATGACGAGCACCCGGTCCGAGACATGCCGGACCACGGCCAGGTCATGCGAGATGAAAAGATAGGTCAGATTGAAGTCGCGCTTGAGATGACGGAGGAGGTTCAGCACCTGCGCTTCCACGGACTTGTCCAGGGCCGAGACCGCCTCGTCCAGGATCAGCATGCGCGGACTGAGGGCCAGCGCGCGTGCGATGTTGATGCGCTGGCGCTGTCCCCCCGACAGTTCATGCGGATATCTGGCGCCGAACAGGTCTGGCCGCAGGCCGACCTTGTCGAGCATCCCGCGCGCCAGATCGCGCGCGCTGATCCGGTCCATGCCGTGGACGCGCGGTCCATAGGCGATCGAATCCTGGACCGGCAGGCGCGGATTTAAGGATGAATAGCTGTCCTGGAACACCATCTGGAGGTCGCGCCGCAGCTCGCGCAGAGTGAGCCCGGACGGAGTGCCCACTGGATCGCCGTCGAAGATCATCTCGCCTTCGTCCATCGGGATGAGGTGCATGAGCAGCCGCGCCAGCGTGGACTTTCCGCAGCCCGATTCACCGACGATGCCGAGTGTCTCGCCCTTGCGGACCGAAAAACTGACGTCGTCGACGGCTTTGACCTCGCCGGCCCGGCCGCCCAGCATGCCGCTGCGGAGCGCAAAGTACTTCTTGAGATGATTGGCGATCAGCATCGGCTGGGCCGTGCCGCCGCGATCTCGCGCCGCGGCCTGCCCGTCGGGCCCGGCTGCGGGCGAGGCGGTCTGCAGCGTCTGGGTCATGCTTTGACGTCCATCGCCCGCCGCAGGCCGTCGCTCACCAGGTTGAACGACAGCGAGACGATCAGGATGGCGGCCCCGGGCAGCGCGCAGACCAGCGGCTGCACGTAGAGGGCCGCGCGCAACGTCGACAGCATGAGTCCCCAGTCCGCCGTCGGCGGCGCCACGCCGAGGCCCAGGAACGACAGTCCGGAGGCCAGCAGGATCGACACCGACACGAGGCTGGAGGCGTAGATGAAAATCGGCGCCAGCACATTGCCCAGCACATGATGCAGGATCAGCGACAGGGCCGGCGCTCCGCTCGCCCGCGCCGCCTCGACGAAGTCGAGATTGCGCACCTGGGTGGTCGCGGATTCGGCGACCCGGCAGATCGGCGGAATGAACACGAGGGTGAGCGCGATCATGCCATTGGCCATTCCCCCGCCCAGGATCCCCGAGATCGCCACCGCGAGCAGGACCGAGGGGAAGGCGTAGAACACATCCATGATCCGCATGATCGCCATGTTGACGCGCCCGCCGATGAATCCGGCGACGATGCCGAGGAAGCCGCCGATGAGGGTGGCCAGCGCGACCGGTCCACACCCCATCGTGAGCGATGCGCGGCCGCCCCACAGCAGCCGGGACAGCATGTCGCGCCCGAGCTCGTCGGTGCCGAGCAGGAAGTCGCGGTAGCCGATCGGCTTCATGCGGTTGATCGTGCTCGTCTTCGTCGGATCGAACGGAGCCAGCTCCGGCGCCAGCAGCGCCGTCATGAGCACCAGAGCGAGAACGGCCAGGAAGAACAGCGTCACGTAGTCGTAGCGCAGCCGGTATCGAACGGTCTGCCAATAGCTGCGCACGCGGAGAGCGGCGGGATTCTCCGGCACGTCCGGCAGATCTGCGATGGTGATGCCGCGGTCGCTCATCGACGTGGGGCGCTCTGTGTCATGTGCGTTTGATGCGCGGATCGACGGCGGTTTGGATCAGGTCGACCGCGAGGTTGATGGCGACGAAGTTCAGCGCGAGGACCAGGATCGTGCCCTGGATGACCGGAATGTCGCGCGTCAGGATTGCTTTGTTGAGCAGGAAGCCGGTGCCTGGCCAGGTGAACACCGTCTCGATCAGGATCGAGCCGCCCACGAGATAGCCCAGCTGCAGGCCCATCACGGCGAGCATTTGCGGCAAGGCGTTGCGCACGGAATGGCGCAGGATCGCCACCGGCCCCAGGCCCTTTGCCCGCAGCATCTGCACGAAATCCTGGTTCAGCACCTCGGCCACCGCCGACCGGGTCGTGCGCATGATGATCCCCAATGGAACCATCGCCATGGTGATGATCGGCAGGACCGCGTATTTGGCCTGCGCCCAGTCCAGAATATTGAAGCTGGTCGAACCCTTCGAGCCCATGCCGGTGGCCGGAAGAATGTTCAGCTTCACCGCGAAGACGATGATGAGGACGATACCGAGCCAGTAGTTCGGGATGCTGACGCCGAGGACCGCCGCCGCGGTGGCCAGGCGATCCGCGGGCCGCCCGACATGATAAGCCGCGACGGTGCCGAGGATGAAGGCCAGCGAAAACGCGAGCAGGACGGCGCCGCTGGCGATGACGAACGTGTTGCCGATGGCGCCGGTTACCTCGGCGAGAACCGGGCGGCCGGTCTGCAGCGACACGCCGAGATCGCCGGTCACCGCCCGTCCGAGCCACAGCGCGTACTGCACGGGGATGGGCTTGTCGAAGCCGTAGAGCTGCCTCATCTTTGCGAGGTCGGCCGGGCTTACATCGCCCGGAATCAGCGAGGCGAGCGGGTCGCCCGGCGCCAGAAACACGAGCCCGAAGCAGATGACCGTGACGCCGAGCGCGATCGGAACGGCCAAAAGCAGGCGGCGCGCAACGTACACCCACATGGGCGCGGTACCTACTGGCTGACTACTGGCTGATCGTGATCGGCGTGATGTCCTGGAACCAGCTCTGCGCCTGGACGAACCCGTGCAGCCGCGGGGAGAGGGCGCGCGGATTGAGATCGCTCACGATGAACAGGCTCCGCGCGTCGCGCGAGACCATCTCGTGCAGCTGCCGCAACATGGGCTCGTAGACGGCTGGATCGAAGCTCGCCAGGAGCTTGTAGGCGATCGCATCGACCTCCGGGTTCGAATACCAGCCCCAATTGCTGCCAACCGGCGCCTTGTATTCGCTCATGACTGCCTTGAGGAAGCCGCTCAGCGGATCGTTGGCGCCGCTGCTGAAGTTGATCGCGTCGTAGGGGAACTTCTCCTGTCCCTTGATGAAGACGTCGAGCACCGCGTTCCAGTCGAGCGTGTCGAACTTGACCTTGAAGCCGCCCTTCTCGAGTTGCTCCTTGACCAGCTCGTTCATCGGCAGCGGCTGCATCTGGCCGGACCCCGACGTGGAGATCGCCACGAAGATCTCGCACGGATAGCAATTGGCCTCTTTCAGCAGCTCGATCGACTTCTTCGGGTCGAAGGGATATTCGAAGGGATGGCCGTAGTACCTCGCCTGCTCCGGCACGAACATGCCGTAGCTGGGCACGGCGACGCCCGACAGGAGTTCGACCATCTCGCCGCGATTGATCGCGTAATTGGCCGCCTGGCGGACCCGCACGTCGCGGAACGGTCCCTTGGCCATGTTGAGGAGATACGGCCAGGTGTGCGGATAGACATTGGTGACGATCTGCATGCCGGCGGCCTTGAGCGCCGGAATCGTATCCGGCGACGGCGCCTCGATCAGGTCGACCTGGCCCGACAGCAAGGCGGCGACGCGGGTCGTCACTTCAGGCATCGGGAGCAGGACCACGCGGTCATGCTTGGGAACGCGCCCCTTGTCCCAGTAGTCGGAATTCTTCACGAACTCCACCCGCTCGTGCGGGACGGTGCTTGCGAATTTATACGGACCCGTGCCGACGGGATTCTTGGCGTAGACGTCCAGATTGTTTCCCGCTTTCTCGACCGCGCACTTGGACAGCATCAATACATAGGCGAGGTTGAACGGGAACAGTGATTCCGGGTGCCTGGTGTAGATCGCGATCTTGTAGTCGCCGAGCTTCTCGGCGTGGTCGATGCTGCTGGTGCGTGAGCGGCCGCGGCCGAAATTATACGGTGTGAAGGCCGGATTCTTGTCCGAGATCATCCGGTCGATGTTCCATACCGCGCTGTCCGCGTTCCAGTCGCAGCCGTCGTGAAATTTCACGCCCTGGCGCAGCTCGAAAATCCATTTCTTGTGATCGTCCGGATCGACCGACCAGCTGGTGGCCAGCCCCGGGCGGATGCCGGCCTCCTGGTCGCTCCGCGAGAGATCCCACGCGACGATGCCGTCGTAGAGCGAATAGCCGACGAAGCGGTACCCCTCGAAGCCCTGGTCGGGCTGGCCGCGCCAGTCCGGCAGATCGGCCGCCGTCATGGCAATGCGGAGAACGGTCTCGGCGCGGCTTGCGCCGCCGGGAAGTGCCGATAGGCCGATGGCCAACGATAGGGTGGCGATTGCGGCAGCTGATTGCGGGCGACGCCCAAACATTGCCGTACCTCCTCACTGCGGTCCGCTGGCGGGTGCGAGCGGCGATTGATCGAAGCACATGGCTCTTGTCGGTGAGGATGACGGTGCAAGCGAGATGCCAGATTGAATGACGGAGCCGTGATCTTGGCATGAGGCTTGAACAGACATAGCGGGCCCGATCGTTCGCCGGGATAAATGCGGCGAATCGGCGCCGCTTTGTGCATGGCCTATGTTTTGCCGCATAATTCTTGAGCAAGGAAAATCGCCGGATATCGCGCTAACGAGAGCGCCGAGGCTAGGCGATGGATCGCGGACGCGATCGTCGTCAGCACATCGTCAGGAAGCTTTGGATAAGTGAGGGGAGTCACATGGCGAAAAAAGCACGCATTGCCCATATCGCAGGACCCACGGCGACGATCCAGAACACGCCGCCGCTCGTGACCTCGAACAAGGCCCGCGCAAAACGCGGTCTCGCCCCGCGCTTGAATCCGGACGGCTCCCGGCCGGCGTTTGACGCATTGAGGGCGCAACGTCTCGCCGCGCCGGCCAAGATTTATGTCGAGCAGTTCTCGGCGCACCCGCTCGAGGCGGACGCCGCCGAGCTCTACGGTCCGCCCGACGGCTATATGGGCCGCGACGGCGTGTTCCGGCGGCAGCGCCAAAGCGAGAGCGACAAGCCGGTCTACGAGATCGAGCTTCTGCCGGAGGATGGGGTGTATCCGCTGCCCTACATGGCGGTGCAGGCGGACGGCAAGGCCTGGGAGGAGGAGTGTGCGGCACCCGGTGCTCCCGCGGCCAAGGCCAGGCAGGGATTTTTCCCGGACGGTTCACGGAGCTTCGAGGAGATCGACCGGCTGTCGGTCGGCGTCGAAGGTGTCGCGAGCTTGATCTCCGCGGTGGCGGATGTCGAGTTCTACCGTGGTTTGCCGCCGGGCGGCTTCACCAAGGGATTGCCGGCGCATCTGCGCAAGGATGTCGGGGAGGGCGACATTGCGCCCGAGGCCCGCGGCAGGGATTTCTTCGCCTACAAGCCCTATCACATCGCGTCGGCGCCGCCGCGGCCGCAGCTCGCGAAGTTCACGAACGACGTGCAGGCGCTGGCGTCGAGCGGCAAATACGATGGCATCATGTGGACCCAGGGTAGCCCGCAGGTCGAAGAAAGCGCCTACTGGTTCAACCTCCTCATCGACACCACCGCGCCGATCTGCGGCAACTCGGCCCAGCGGCCGCAAGGCCAGATCAGCGCCGACGGGCCGCAGAACATCGTGCATTCCGTGCACTTCATCGCGTCGCGCAAATGGGCGGACGACCAGGGCCGCAACCGCTGCGGCACCCTCGTCATTCAAGAGCAGCAGCTTTTCGCGGCCCGGGAGGTTGCCAAGGTGGACGCGCGCCCCGGCGGCTATGCCGCGACCGGCGGTCACGGCGGGATTGTCGGCAATATCAGCCACACCGGGCGCATCGCACTGACCTACCTCCCGGCCTACAAGCACACTTATCTGTCGGAAGTGAACGTCACCAGGCTGCCGGGCTCCGTAACGGCCGTGAAGAAAACCGCCGAGGGCATCGAGCGCGTCAAGGTCGAGGTCAAAGACGCCAAGGGCAAGTTGCTCCTCGACGCGATCCCGGTGGTGTCGATCGTCAAGGACGGCAGCTACTCGACGCTCGAAGTCGGCGACGACCCGTCGCTCGAGCTCGACCTGATCGCATCGATCGACCATAAGCTCAGCCTCGGCAAGCTGACAGGCTTCGTCATCGAGGGCCTGGTCCCCTATGGGACCACGCCGTCGGGAGCGCGCCATAAGCTGATGCTGAAAGCGGCCTTCAGCGGCATTCCGGTGGCGAAGGTCGGCCGGAATGCGCCGGAAGGGTTCGCCGACCCGCATGAGTTTCAGATCGCCGCGTCGAACTTGACCGCCACCAAGGCCCGGCTATTGCTCATGGCCTGCTTGATGAAGCTCGGCAGCTATCCGGCGGCGAGAGATCCGGACGCTCCAACCGCCGACGAGCTGAATGCCATTCGCAAGGCGGTTGCGATGTATCAGGAGATCTTCGACACCCACTGAGCGGGCGCGCTTTTCGCGCGCCCCTCAGGTCCTCGGTCAGGCCGCCTTCGTGCGGCGGAATTCCGGCGCCACCTTGCGCATGAACAGCTCGATGCTGCGCGCAGTGGTCTCGAACGGCATGCCGCCCAGGCGAAACTGCATGAGGGCCCCGCCGATTCCCATGTCCGCGAGCTCGGCGAGGTCCTCCGCGACGGTCGCCGGCGAGCCGCAGATGAAGCCGTGCGGCCCCGGCGCCAGATGCGGCGACAGCATCACGCCGCGCTCTTGCTTGATCTGCTGACGCAGGCTGCCGCGATACTCGATCATCTTGAGGAATGCCGGGCGACCGGCTGCCTCTGCGTCGGCATCGCGATCGGCCACGTAGATGCTCCGCCACACCCAGATCTTGCCGACGAGCTTTGCGATCTGTTCTTCGTTGAAGCCTGCCTCCTGTAGGCCGCGGCGATAGGTGTCGACCCGTCGCCGCGTCACCTCGTTGCTCTGCGCGTTGATCAGGATTGGCCGTCCCTGCCGCCCGAGCGACAACAGTGAATCATCGCTGGACGCGCCGCGATAGATCTCGGGATGCGGCTTGGTGTAGGGGCGCGGGCGCAGCATCGGCACGCGCAGGTTCCAGAATCTCCCGCGATGCTCGAAGCCCTCTTTCGTCCATGCCTTGAGGATGATCTCCTCGGACTCTTCGAAGCGCGCCTGCGCCTCGTCGGGGTCGAGCCCGAAGCCTTCGTATTCGTAGATGTTGAAGAACGTCCCGCGCCCGAGCCCGACTACCAGCCGGCCCTTGCTCAGGTGATCGAGCAGCGACAGTTGCTCGGCGAGGTGCATCGGATGATAGAGCGAGGCCTGGATCACCGCGAAGCCGAGCAGCGTACGCTTGGTCGCAACCGCAAGCGCCGCCGCGAAGGTCAGCGGATCGGCGTAGACGCTGTTGCCGTCGAAATGGTGCTCGGACAGCCAGATCGCATCCATGCCGAGCTCGTCGCACAGCCGCGCTTCGCGCAACGTGTCGTCGATGACGGCCCCGTCAGCCGCCGGATTTCTGCTTTCTGGGAACAGGAAGTCGCCGAATTTCATCTAGATACGCCTCACGCAAGTGCAGTTCGATTGTAGGCAGTGAGCAAGGGACGTGCCAGCGCGGCCGGGGTCGCCGCGGGTCAAGGGGTCGGGTGATGGCCCGGAATTGCCGAGCCCTGTGATGCTCGTCACAGGCCGGCTCCGCAACTAAGAGGAATATACGAAAATTAATCAAAAATCCGGTGCCTGCTTATGTCGATATCCGCCGCGCAGGTCCTGAGGGAAAGGGCAAATTTCTACATAGATTCAGCGACTCATTGCCGAAGCTCGCTGATGTTCGATCAATTTATTCGCCTCGCCGCTGACTGCGCCGACCTTGCAAGGCAGATCGAGCAGGACGCAACCGGAGAGCTCACCCAAATGCCCCCACTGCCCGATAGCAGCTCGGAGGATTGAGCGAAACGGCGCAGAAGGCCTAGCTGCCGGTGAACCGCGAGGCCTGGAACGGGGCCAGATCGGTCGCCGGGGGCCGGCCGCCGATCAGCTCGGCCACCAGCCGACCGGTCATGGGTGCCGCTGCCATTCCGACATGGCCATGCCCGAAGGCATAGACGACGTCCGGCGTGCGCCGCGCCGCGCCGATCACTGGCAGCGAGTCCGGCAGGCTCGGCCGCCGCCCCATCCAGACGCTGATGCGCTCTTCCGCGTGGTGCGCGGCGAGGCCGGGCAGCATGCGCCGTCCCTGGTCGAGCAGGATGCGCGCCCGCCGCCAATCCGGCGATGCATCGAGGCTGGCGAGCTCGACCGTGCCGGCGAAGCGCAACCCGGTCTCCATCGGCGTGGCCACGAATTTCCCATCGGCTTCATAGGTCGGGATGCGGGGCATCACTTCGGGATCGTGGATCATCAGGTGATAGCCGCGCTCGGTCTCGAGCGGCACGCGGTCGCCGAGCGCGGCTGCGAGAGGCTTCGAATAGGCGCCGGCGGCGATCACCGCCTTGTCGGCGGCGATTGGGCCTGCGTCGGTGCGGATCGCCCGCAGGCGCCCGTCTGCGATATCGAAACCGGCGACGCGGGCGCGGCGGATCGTTCCGCCGTTGCGTGTCAGCGTTTCGGCCAGACACTGGACCAGGCGCAGCGGATTGCCGATATGCCCGTTCTCGCGCACGACGATCCCGTACCGGTAATCGCGCGCGAGCGCCGGCTCGAGTTGTCGCAGCTCGTCGGCGTTGAACTCGTCCCATGTGATGCCGTTGTCGCGGCGCAACGCCCAGGCGCCGCGCTCGCGGGCGAAGTTCGCCTCGCTCCGATAGGCAAACAGGTGGCCGAGCCGAAAGACGAGGTCCTCGGCCCCCGCGGCCTTGACCAGCGGCGCCAGGCAGTCCAGCGACGGCTTCAGCAAGCTGCGCAGCGCCCGCGCCTCGGCCTGCACGCGGCCTGGCGTCCCGGCGCGCACGAAGCGATAGAGCCAGGGCGCCAGCACCGGCAGATAGCGCCAGCGGATCGCCAGCGGCCCGAGCGGGTCGAACAGCCAGCGTGGCACATTGCGGAGCACGCCCGGCATCGACATCGGCACGACCGAGGACCCGTTCAGGCAGCCGGCGTTGCCGAACGACGCCCCTTCGCCGGGATTGCCAGGGTCGATCAGGATTACGTCATGGCCGTCGCGCTGCAGATAGCTCGCCGCCGCGACGCCGACCATTCCAGCGCCGATCACGCCGACCCGGAGCCGGGTCATGACACGGTCCTCCGCCGGCCTCGCCAGGCTTTCCAGTCGGCTTTGGTGGCTTTGCCCATCGCTTGCGCCGCGTCGACCAGCCAGCCGTCCTTCTGCTTGCCGAGATGGCGCAGGATCGACGCGCGCTGATCGGGCGCGCCCAGATGCAGGTTGGCGGTTTCGCGCCCCATCGCGTTCAGCAGCCGGTGCTCGTCGCGCCGTTTCGGCAGGGACGCAAGTTCGATCCGCGAGCAATGCGGGGCGAGCCGCCGCACCACCCAGCCGTCGTCGACCCGCAGATATGGATCTGGACAACGCACCGCGGCCTTTAGCAGCTCGCCGCCGCGAACACGGTCATCGGCCCGGCCCATCGCCCACTGATAGGCCGACGGCAGGGTCGCCTTGGCCTCGCGCGCGAGATTGCCGCCGGCCCACGAGGCCAGCGCTACGTAGCGCGGGCGGCCGAGGCTGCCGAGTCCGGCGACCCGGTGCACGGTGCGGAATGGCAGCCGGCGGTTGGGAAGACTGGCCGCCAGCAATCCGCGCACGGCCGCCGGCGCGTTGATCGGCTTGCCGGCGGTGAGCTTGGCCCAGAATTTGTCGGGTGCCCGCTCCGCCGACATCGCCCAGGCGCGCAGTCCCGGATGTTCTTCCTCGAGAACGAACGGCTCGCCACCCGCTCTCAGCCCGGCGATATAGCCGTCGAGGATCGCATCACAGGCTTCGTCTGCCCTGATCACCAGGTGATCTTCGCGTTTGGCCAGCAAGGCGCTGGTGGCGAGGCGGACGAGATCCATCGTGTAGGGCATGCGCGCCGCCTCGTCGACGTCGTTCAGGCCCCAGGCGAGCCGGCCCTCGCGGTCGCGCCAGCTGCCGAAATTCTCGACGTGGAGATCGCCCACGGCGAGGAGTTGCGGCGCCTCGGCGAGCCCGGCGCAAGTCTGATGCCACACCGGTACCCAGCGGTAAAACGTCGCGCGAAAGAACTGGAACAGGCTGGCATCCATGCACGCGTGCTTATGGCGAAGATCGGGCGCCACGGCCGCCAGCTTCCGGCGCAGCCATCGTTCGTACGCGGCGGTCGCTTCAACCACATCCATGCGTCCCCCAAAGCCGATGTCAGCCCACGATAGCGCAATCTAGAACAGTGGTTCTACGTGATCGTCTGTGGCTCTAGAATGCCCCCAGGCATATAGAGAGGCGGACATGGGCGAGTTCGGCATCGGCCAACCGGTACGGCGTTTCGAGGACACGCGGCTGCTGCGCGGCCGCGGGCAATACGTCAACGACGTGAACCGGCCAGGCCAGGCGTACGCCGTGCTGTTGCGCTCGCCCCACGCGCATGCGCAAATCGGCGCGATAGATACGGCAGCGGCGAAGGCCGCGCCCGGCGTTCTCGGCGTCTATACTAATGCGGACTACGCCGCAGACGGGCTCGGCACGACGGCGCCCACGCTCAAGCGCTCGCGGCCCGATGGCAAGCCGATGTTCGGCCGGGTGCATCCGGTCCTGGCCAAGGACCGCGTGCGCTTTGTGGGTGAGCCGATCGCGCTGATCGTGGCCGGCACGCTCGCCGAGGCCAAGGACGCGTCTGAGCTGGTCGAGGTCGACTACGAGCCGCTGCCGGCGGTCGTGTCGACGGCCGACGCCGCGACAGCCGGCAGCCCCGCCGTGTGGGACGAATGCCCGGACAATGTCTCGCACGTGTGGGAGGTCGGCGATCGCCGAGCCACGGATGCCGCCTTCAGCGCCGCCGCGCATGTGATTCGGCGGCGTTACGTGATCACGCGGGTACATGCGCAGTTCATGGAGCCGCGGGGCGCTATTGGCGAATACGACGAGCACCAGGACCGCCTGGTGCTGCACGCCGACGTTCAATATCCGCACCGCGTGCGCCAAGTGCTGGCGGACCGTGTCTTCAGGCTTCCCGAATACAAGGTCCGCGTGATCGCCGGAGACGTCGGCGGCGGCTTCGGCACCAAGGGGTGGCAATATCCGGAGCACCGACTCGTGCTGTGGGCGGCGCGCAAGCTCGGGCGGCCCGTGAAGTGGAGCTGCGAGCGCAGCGAGGCTATCCTCGCCGACGAGCACGGCCGCGACAACGTGACCGAAGCCGAGTTGGCGCTGGACAGCGACGGCAAATTTCTCGGCTTGCGGGCGCGCACGCTTGCCAATATCGGCGCCTACCTGTCCTCGGACCGCAATCTGCTGGCGATCTTCACCAGCGTCGCCGCCCTGACCGGCGTCTACGAGATCCGCGCCGCGCATGCGGCGGTCACCGCGGTCATCACCAACACGCCGGCCACGGCACCTTATCGCGGCGCCGGCCGTCCGGAGGCAATTTACGTGATCGAGCGCCTGATCGACGACGCGGCGCGCGAGCTCGGCCGCGATCCGGTCGAGCTCCGGCGGAAGAATCTGATCCCGGCGTCGGCGATGCCGCACAAGACGGCCCTCGGCTTCAACTACGATTGCGGCGACTTTCCGCGCAACCTCGACGACGCGCTGGCGGCGAGCGACCACGCCGGATTTGCCGCCCGGCGCCAGGAGTCGAAGCGGCGCGACCGGCTGCGGGGCATCGGCATCGCCAACGCCGTCGAGCGCGCCGCATCGCCCGGCTTGGAATACGCCGAAATCCGCTTCAATCCGGGTGGCACGGCCATGCTGCTCATGGGTTCGAAGAACCAGGGGCAGGGTCACGAGACCACGTTCAAGCAGATCGTTGCAGAGCGCCTCGGCGTCGATCCGGCCGATCTTCAATACGTCGAAGGCGACACCGACAAGGTCGCGTTCGGCATCGGCACCAACGGCTCGCGCTCGACCGTGATCGGCGGCACCGCGGCCTGGATAGCCGCCGGCAAGCTGATTGAGAAGGGAAAGAAGATCGCGGCGCACGTGCTCGAGGCCGCGGAGGCGGACATCGCGTTCGCGGACGGCCGGTTCACCGTGGCCGGTACCGATCGTTCGGTGGCGTTCAAGGATGTCGCCCGCGCCGCCTTCGACCACGCGAAGCTGCCCAAAGGCTTCGAGCCCGGGTTTTATGAAAGTGGCACGTTCTCGCCGCCGCAGGACACTTTTCCGAACGGTTGCCACGTCTGCGAGGTGGAGATCGATCCCGAGACCGGCGATGTGCGCGTCGTCGGCTATGTCGTGGTCGACGACGTCGGCACGGTGATCAATCCGCTGATGCTCAAGGGCCAGATCCACGGCGGCGTGGCTCAGGGCCTCGGCCAGATCTTGATGGAGCAGGTGGCCTACGATCCGACGTCGGGACAGCTGCTGTCGGCGTCGTTCATGGACTACGCGATGCCGCGCGCGAGCCATATGAGCGACATCGTGGTCAAGAGCAACCCGGTGCCGACGAAGCTCAACCCGCTCGGCGTCAAAGGAGCGGGCGAGGCGGGGACGGTCGGCGCGCTCCCGGCGGTGATGAACGCGATCATGGATGCGCTGGCGCCGCTCGGCGTGCACGAGCTCGACATGCCGGCCACCGGCGACCGGGTGTGGCGGGCGATCGAGGCGGCGAGGCGCTGACGAACGGACTGGCGATCCTCCTGGAAGGCCTAATCGTGATGGCCTGCAAGGTCACTCTCCGACATGGTCAAGCGGGATAAAGTCCACGACGCCGTCGACCCTGACGCGGCGAAGACCGATGTCCCCTAAACGACTGTCGGTCATTCTCAGCAGATATTCGCGATCCTGCTGATTGCGCCGGGCTCGGACGAACGCATCGCGCAGCGCCATTAGCCTGGTGCGCAGGTGGTTGAGTAAGGAGTTGGTTTGGGAAACCGACCATGCTGTATCGATCTGCATTTATTCAGCCTCCGGGATCTAAGCCGGACGAGCACAAGGTTTCGCTGGTCCGGACCTTTGCGGGAGCCAAGCATCCGGAGTCGGCGTTACGTGACGATTTCACCGGGTAAAAAAGACGGTTACGGCTGAAATTTCAGGACCCGGCTTCAGCCGTCTGCGTCTGCCGCGCGCCGGGAGAGTTCGCTCGCCCTGCCAGGCAGCGGGAAAGTGCGGCCGCTATTTCGGACGACGAGAGGGGTCGATGCACCACTTCGGAGATGCCCATGGCGGCAAGGGCGTCGGTGCCGATCTCTTCTGCCGATGCTGTCGTGAGGACGATCGGCAGGCGCGGCGCGACGTCGCGCAGCGCCGCCGCGAGGCCCCGAAAGGGGCGGCCGACCACCAGCGCGTCGAACCGCTCCGGCGTCGCGCGGCATGCCGCGAGCGCATCGGCTGCCCGCGAGAACCCGACGGGCTCGTATCCCAGTGCTGCGAGCATATCCTCAATCGCGAGCAATCGCTGACGGTCGTCATCGACAACGAGCAATGTCTCGCCACGCCCGAGCCGCAGCGTCGAGTCGTCCTCGCGTGTCGCTGTCTCTGATGGAGGAATGCTGGGCAGCCAGACCTCAAAACAGCTACCCACCCCGGGTGTGCTCACCACGTGCATCGCTCCGGCATGCTCGCGCACGATCTCGCGGACCGTCGCGAGACCCAGGCCGTAGCCGGCGGCGCGGGTCGTGAAGAACGGCTCGAAGATGCGGTCGAGCGTCGCCTCGGTCATGCCGCGTCCGGTATCGCTGACCGCAATGCGCAGATAGCGGCCGGGTGCGATCCGCCCATGGGTCAGCGATCGCGAGGACGCGATCTCGTGTATTTCAGTCTCGATTTCGACCCGCCCGGATCCGTCCATCGCCTGGGCGGCATTGTTGCAGAGATTGACGATGACCTGCTGCAATTGGGCATGCTGGCCGGAGACCGTGGCCGGTTGCGTTGCATCGCGGATGACGAGCTCGATCGTAGATGGAAGCGAGGCGAGAAGCAGGGTGGCCGCTTCGGATATCAAGGCCTGTACGCTGACGGCCCGCCGACGTACGTCGCGATGTCGACTATAGGTGAGAATCTGGTCGACAAGATCGCGCGCCCGCTCTCCGGCCCGACGGATGGCATCGTGGTTGCGGGCCATGCGGCTCTCGGACGCGACTTGCTCGTCGGCCATTTCCACATGCCCCAAGATAGCGCCGATGATGTTGTTGAAGTTATGCGCGACGCCGCTGGCCAGGGTGCCCACGGTTTCCATGCGCCGGGCCTGCTCCAGCCTCCTCTCCAGGCATGTGCGTTCCCGTTCGAGCACTTCGCGGCGAATGGCATTGGTGATCGCGTTGAAGGCCAAGCGCAACAGGCCGAGGTCGTCATCGTGTTTGAGATCGCGCTGCCGCAGCACGTCGAAGCCGAGGACCCAGCTGACCCCGTCCTCGTCGGTTCTCGTGACGCATGTCCAGCTGCGCAGGCCGGCTTCGACGAGCGCGCGGCTGCCCGGCCCGGAGGGCAGGGCGTCGACGGATCGGACGTGGACGATCCCGTCGTCGGAGGGTCGGAACTGCGCCACGAGTGCGGGAACCTGAGCCGGCCAACCCGGCGGAAAAGGAAGCCCATCCCGACACCAGGCGTGCATACGGATCGGAGTACGTGCCAGCACCACATATGCCCGGTCCGCGCCGACGCGCTCAGCGAGTTCAGCCAACGCCCCCTCGATCCCGATTCCGATCTCGTGGGGCCGGGCATTGATGAACCCGGTGGAGATGCCGGCGATCAGGTGCTCAAAGGCCGCGCGGTGCTGCAGGGCAAGTGCCCGGGTCCGCAGGCGCAGCCCGAGCTGGACCAAAACCGCGACCAGAAGGACCGACGTCGCGTACAGGAGAAACCGAAAACGCCGCGCTGCCTCCCGCGAGGCACTCTGGCGCGACAGAACCATGGTGCGGATGACGTTCTGTTGTGGCCCGCTCGGCACGGCGAACAGCGATTTCACGACGTCATCGGTCCTCGGCAGCAGATCCCGGAGCAGTCTTCCGTGCGCCAATAAAGCATGAGTCGGGTTGAGGTCTTCCGTCTTTGGCGAAACCCACGCGACCTCATTCAACCGGCTGTCCACCTCGCGAATGACCGCTGCCGACGTGTCAAGCGTCAGGCGCAGCATAGCCGCCGCGAGAGCGCTGACTGCCGGTGCCTGAGGTTCGTTTCCACTGGGTGCGCCCAGACGCCCGCTGAACAGTCCGAAATAAGCGAGGGAATTCTGCAGCAGCGCATTATTGCTTTTGAACTGTTCGACCAGCTCCTCCTCACGTCCCACGGATGCGGCCAGCCGATCGATAGCTGCGGTCGTTTCTGCGTCGGTCGCGGCCGTCGCGCGCAGTCGATCGACGGCATCGTTCAGCAGTCCCACCTCTCGCACCAATGAATCATAATGACGTAACATGCCGCTCCGCGCGGTGAGGACATCCCGATGCAGCGCATTCTCCACGATCGCAAAATAGTCGAGGGCTTCCAAAGCGCGATCGTATCGTTCGGCATCCGTGTCGACGGCACGCAGCGAAAGCCACGTGAGCAACACCAGAAGAAGCGGCACGGCCGCTATGCCCGGCGTCAGTCTCATCGCGCCGCCGGGCCGACGGGACGGCCCTGATAGGTCCCGCTCAGGCTGTTCAAGAAGGCCGCGATCGCCGTGACCTGCGGATCCGAGAGCGTCCGATCGAGCTGGGCGACCCCCATCTTCCGGATGGCGTCGCTGAGGGTCGCGGTACTTCCATCATGGAAGTAGGGTGGTGTCGTCGCCACGTTGCGCAGGCTCGGCACGCGCAAGATCTTGGGCTCCGGCGAGGCAAGCGAATGGAAGATGCCGTGCCGTTCGAACAGATTGCCGCCGACGTTGACACCCTGATGGCAGGCAATACAGCCGAGCGACTTGAAGAGCTGGTAACCCGTCCGCTCGTCCGCCGAGAGCGCCGTCGCATCGCCGCCGAGCCAGCGGTCGAACCGGCTCTCCGGAGTCAGAAGCGAACGTTCATAAGCCGCGATCGCGTCCAGGATCGCCGCCCGGTCCGGCTCATGCCCGTAGACGGCGCGAAACCGGCGCGCGATGTCGGCGTCGGCGCTGAGCCGTCCCACGGCCTCGTCGACGCGCGCTCCCATGACCATCGGATTTTCCAATGAAGCCTCGGCCTGCGCCTCGAGCGTGCGAAATCCTCCGGTCCAGCTGAATCGAAAGCTGAGCGCGGCGTTGAAGACGGTGCTGGTGTTGAAAGGGAGGTCCGATCCGTCCGACGCTTTGCCGAGACGCCGGCCGTCCGCCCCGTTGGTGCGCGTATCGTGGCATGATGAGCAGGCGCGTGTGCCGTCGCCGGACAGGCGGGGATCCTCAAAGAGGCGCTCTCCAAGCGCGAGCTTTAGCGGGTCCGCGGCAGCGGGCCGCGGGATTGGCATGATCGGCTCTTGGCCGGAGGGAATATCGACGTCTGAAGTTCGAAGGCTGGACTCTTGTGCGGGTGCTCCGTTCGCGAAAATCATCAGGGCCAGGCCGATCCACGCGTGTCGACGATGGGATGCCGGCCCGGCCCGGTCGGCCATGAGTGGGCGGGAGCAGAAACGCAGCAGCGCGGCGCATAAGCGGAATTCCCGCATGTTACCAGGCAGGTTCTGGCCGTGCTTCAGGCCGTGCCGCCGGCTGTTCGCTGCCATGCCAGGCGCCGGCGGGCGTCATCGATGATCTGCTCCAGATCGGCGCGATTGAGTCCGTCGCTGTCTATGAGAAGACCGATGATCGGATCGTTGAGAAGGTCTTCGAGCCGGGGCTCGAGAGCTTCCCGTCGCCTCTCATCGACCATACGCCAATGGGCATGCGGCCCGGCGGTTCGTAGATCGTCCGTTCTCCGCACCGAAAATCTCGTGATCATGTTCAGACCTGGTCGCGATTACCGGAGTTGAAGCTGGACGACCCGTATTACAAATCGATTTCATGCCGGGATGAATGCGTTACATCGGCAACCACTGCTAAGCCTGATCAAAGCTCCTCGACCGGCAGGGCGAACACATAACCGATGCCACGCTCCGTCTGGATGATGCTTGGCGCGCTGGGGTCGGCCTCGAGCTTGCGTCGTAGCCTCAGGATCTGCACGTCGATGCTGCGGTCGAACACATCCTCGTGAACGCGGGTCGCCTGCAGCAGGTGCTCGCGGGTCAGTGGGCGTTGCGGCGCGTCGAGGAATGCGATCAGCAGGGCATATTCGCCCTTCGTGAGCGCGACCGGGGCGCCATCGCCCTTGGTCAGGCGGCGGCTGCGCCGATCGAGCCGCCAGCTGCCGAAGCGGCAGCCGTCGTGCGAGGGGTCGGTCGGCGGTGCCAGGCGCCTGGCGTCTCGGCGCCGCAGCACGGCCCGCACGCGCGCCAGGAGTTCGCGAAGTCCGAACGGCTTTGTGATGTAGTCGTCGGCGCCGAGCTCGAGCCCGATCACCCGGTCGGTCTCGTCGCGCCGATCACCGGTGATGATGATCACAGGCACATCCGAGCGTGACCGGATGTCGCGCAGCAGGTCGAGCCCGTTGTCCTGACCGAGACGCAGATCGAGGATCATGAGGCTGGGTTCGCCGTTGGCGAAATGGCTTGTCATGTCCTGGCGCCCGCTCGCACCCACGGCGCGCATGTGGTGATCCTCGAGATAGTTGACGACCATCTGGCTCATGGCCGGATCGTCATCCACGACGAGAATCTGCCCCGACCGGCTGATGTCCTTGCTCACGATCTGGTGATATCCGCCGAGTGGCGGACCCGTGTCAGAATCAGCGACGTCAGGAGCGACGACGACCTTGCCTCTCATACGGGCCGGCGGCGTGCCCTGGAACTGCCACAATCGGCGATTGACGGCGCCGCGGACGAAGCGAGCGCGAGATGCATGAGGGTCTCCCTTAAATCGACGAGGGCGTATGTGGGCGCGTCGCCGCGTATTTGGAAATTAAATGTTAAAATGGGTTCCAGTTGATTTTTGAATTGGTGGCCTATGCTTGACCTCGACTTGCTCCGCAGTTTCGTTTCGGTTGTCGATGCAGGGAGCTTTACCCGTGCCGGCGAGCGCGTTCACCGCACCCAGTCGACGGTGAGCCAGCAAATCCGTCGTCTGGAGGAGACGTTCGGCCGCACGCTGTTGCGTCGGAACGGCAAGCGGGTCACGGCGACCGAAGAAGGCGAGCGGATGCTGTCCTATGCGCGGCGGATTCTCGCCCTCGCCGACGAGGCGCGCGAGGCTGTGGCACGCCCGACCGGGGACGGCGTGATCCGGCTTGGTGTGTCGGAGGATTTTGCCGCCTATCGTCTCTCCGAGATGCTGTCGGGCTTCGCCCGCTCCCGTCCGGGGCTGCGGCTCCACGTGCGCTGCGCCATAAGCGTCACTCTGCGTCGCCGGCTCGAGCGCGGCGAGCTCGACCTGGCACTGTTCAAACGCGACATCGGAGAGACCGGCGGCATAGCGGCCTGGCCGGAGCGGCTGCGCTGGATCACCAGCCGCCGCCAGCCCGTTGATCTGCACCGCGATCCGTTACCGCTCGCAGTGTTTGAGCAGGGGTGCATATATCGCGGCAATGCGATCCATGCGCTCGAGGCGCGGAAACGCGCCTGGCACATCGCCTACACGAGCCCCAATCTCCTCGGCATCCAGGCCGCTGTCTCGGCCGGCCTGGGCATCGGCATCCTGCCCGAGGTCGCGATTCTTCCGGCACATCGCGTGCTGGGCCCGGAGGACGGATTTCCCCCGATCACCAATACCGAAGTGGCGTTGGTCGCGGCGCCGGAGGCCAGCCCCGCCACTCGCCACCTTGCCGTGGCTCTCGCGGATTTTTGCAGCGCCGCCCATCCACCGTTGGCGGCGTGAGTGCCGCATCGACCCGAGTGATCGATCGCGCTACGCGCGCGCGGTCGGCTGGGCCATTGCCGGCGACCCGATCTTGGCGTTCGGCAGCAGGAACGGAATCAGGTCGCGCATTGTGACAACGCCGATGAGCGCGTGCTCCTGCATCACGGGCACCACGCGCAACTCGCGTTCGAGCATCAGCCGCATGACGGCTTCGATCGAATCGTGCTCGCTGCAGCTCACGAACGCAGAAGGGAGCAACTCGGCGACCGGCTTGTTCATCGCCGCGGCGCCATATTTGGCGACCGCCTGAGCCAGGTCGCGCTCGGACAACACGCCGACGGTGACGTTGCTGCCCTCGCTGCGGCACACGTCCTTCACCACCAGCGCGCCGATTTTCTCTCGCTTCATGATCATGGCGGCGGTGGCGGCGGTCTCGCGCAGGCGGACCGTGATGATGCGCGTGTCCTTGCGGCGAAGAATGTCGGAAACCGTGGTCATTGCGTTTCCTCCTCCAATTTCCAGGGCGGCCAGCCTACCACCTTTTGGCATACACAATTTGGTATACAAAATACCAACCGTCAAGGCATATTTTGGCCCCAGCCGAATCGCAGTCAAATCAAATGGTTGGTTGGAGCCTGAAAGCGATTAAATCTTCGCCTTCGCCCCGTCGGCGGCCGTAAACACCTCGCGGCAGGCTGCCACGCCGTTGAGTGCCGCCGGAAGTCCGGCGAACGCCGCCAGCTGCACCATGATCGCGACCAGCTCCTGGCGGCTGACGCCCGAGCGCAGAGCGGCATTCAGATAATTGCGCAACTGCGGAGCCGCCGTGCCGAGCGCGGCCAGAGCGGCGACATTCGCGATCATCCGCGTGCGGGTATCGAGCACCGGGTCCTGGTAGATGTCACCGAAGACAGTCTCGAGCACGAAGGTGGCGAGATCGGGCGCCAGGTCGGCGAAATTGCGCTCCAACTGCTCCGCCGAATGGCCCATGATCTCGGCAAATTTCGTGGCCCCGCGCGCGCGGCGTGACGGATCGGATTGCATCGGTGTCTCCTTTTGGTGTGCCGGAGGCTTACGCCCATTTCGCGAGAAAATCGATCAGCGGCGGATTAACGATGTCCGGGTGTGTGAGGTTAGGCGTGTGTCCGGCGCCGGGGATGCGGACGAAGGCCTTGCAGTTGGGCAATGCCTTCGCCAAGGCTGCACCGTGCGCGATGTCGATGGCGATATCGGCCTCGCCGTGGAACACGATCGCCGGGCAGCGCAATTCGTTGATCCGCGGCGTGAGGTCGTCGCGGCCGGCCAGCGCGTCGATCGGGTAGGCGAGGCTCTGCTTGGTCATTCTCTCCCATTTGGCGAACCATGGCTCCGGTGCTGCGCGCTCCTTGCCGATCAGCAGTTCGCCCAGCATCTGCTTGACGTTGGTACAGCCGTTGGCAAGCCACTCCGCGCGGAGCTGGCGAAAATTGCCGACGATCTCCGGTGCATCCAGCCCGGACCGCGTCGAGATCAGGACCAGGGCCTTGACGCGCGCCGGTTCGAGCAGAGCGGCGCGCATCGCCAGGAAGCCGCCTTGCGACATACCGATGAACGTCGCCGACGGAACGTTGAGATGCGCCAGCAGGCCGAGAGCGTCGCGCGCCGAATCCCAATACGAGAAGGGTTGATCGACCGGACCGGTGCGGCCGAAGCCGCGCTCGTCCCAGGCAATGCAGCGGTAATGCTCATGGAGGGCCTCGATCTGCGGCGCGAACATCTCGCGGTCCATGAGAAAGCCGTGGCTGAACAAGAGGGCCGGTCCAGTCCCGCCGCTGTCCTCGTAATAGATGTCGATCCCGTTGATGCGCGCAACGGCCATGAGGTCCTCCCAGGTTAAAACCGGTAAAGCCGCGCCGGGTTGTCGACCAGGATCTTGCGGCGCAACTCGGGGCTGTCGGTCCAGTCGTTGAAAAGGTCGAGCAGCTGGCCGGCGTTCGGCATTTCCGCCTCCATGCGCGGATGCGGCCAGTCGCTTCCCCAGACCAGGCGGTCGGGGTTGGTCCGCACCAGTGCCTGATGGAACGGGCGCGCCGGCGCATAATCCGGCCACGCATCGCTCAGGCGATGGGCGCCCGACAGCTTCACCCAGCAGCCGCCCTCGCCGAGCAACCGCAACAGCGCCTGGAAACCGGGGGCCTCGATTGCCGCGCGGGCATCGGTCCGGCCCATGTGATCGATCACCACCGGCACGGGCCAGGAATTCACTGCCCCGACGATAGCCGGCAAGTCTTTGACATCGATCCACAGCTGCACGTGCCAGCCGAGATTGGCCATCCGGCCGACCATCTCCGACGCGTCGGAGAGCGTCACGCCGCCGCCATAATGCAACTTGCCGTCGCGAAAGAAGTGGTTGAACCGCAAGCCTCGGACGCCGAGCCGGTCCAGCCGGCGCATCTCCTCGGGCGTGACGGTCGCGTCCGCGACGGCGACGCCGCGCAGGCGATTTGGATGCGTGGCCAGCGCATCCAGCGTCGCCGAATTGTCGCGACCGTGGGCGCTGCCCTGCACCAGCACGCCCCGGGCGAAGCCGAGCGTGTCCAGCATCGCGAGATACTTGTCGAGAGGTGCATCGGGCGGCGTGTAGCTGCGGTCGGGCGCATAGGGGAAGGCCTGCGCCGGACCGAAGACGTGGGCGTGCGTGTCGCACGCGTTCACCGGTGTCGGTATCTTGGGTGGCCGTGGCTCGGCCGGCGCCTTGCAAACGGGAATCATGCCGGTCATTCGATGCGGATGCCGGCTGCGCGGATGATCGGATCCCATTTCGCGGCCTCGGCGCGAATGGTGGCGTCGAATTCGGCGGGCGAGCTGCCGATCGGAACAGCGCCCAGCTGGGTGAAATGCTGCTTCACCGCCGCGCTGTGCAGGGCGGCGACGAACTCGTTGTGAAGTGCCGCCACGATATCCTTCGGCAGGCCGGCTGGCCCGAGCACGCCCCACCACACGCCAGTGTCGTATCCGGGCATTCCGGATTCCGCGATGGTCGGCACACCCGGCAGCACGGGAGATCGCGCTGCCGTCGTCACGGCCACGGCGCGGATCGAGCCGGCGCGGATGTGTTCGATCGATTCCGGAATGTTGTTGAACGACATCGGGATCTGGCCGGCGATCAGATCGTTCAACACCGGTGCTCCGCCCTTGTAGGGGACGGCGACGATATCGATCTTCGCCATGTATTTCAGGAGCTCGCCCGCGAGGTGCGGCGAGGTGCCGTTGCCGGCCATGCCATAAGTCAATTGATTCGGCTTCGACTTGGCCAGCGCGATGAGATCGCCGACGGTCTTGACCGGCAGCTGATTGTTCACCAGCAGGATGTTCGGAGATTCGGCGATCTCGGTGATGGCGGTGAAGTCCTTGAATGTGTCGTAGGGCAGCTTCGCGTACATGCTCGGATTGAGCGCATGCCCGGTCGCGACCATGATCAACGTGTAGCCGTCGGCCGGTGCCTTGGCGAGGATCTCGGTGGCAATGACGCCGCCCGAGCCGGGCCGGTTGTCGATGACGACCTGCTGTTTCCAGTCATCGGACATCTGGTGGCCGAGCGTGCGGGCGACGATGTCCACGGCACCGCCAGCCGGGTAGGGGACGATGACGCGGATCGGTCGGTTCGGGAACATTTGCGCGGGCGCGACGAGCGGCCAGGCGGCCAGCCACAGCGTGCCAATCAGCCATATCGTTCGGCGGGCCATCGGTTCCTCCCCTTAATATCGCCGCCTCGGCTAATGGCCATTGGGGCGGTCTTCCGGTAAATACTAATCCGTGACCGACCGGCTCGCCAGAAGCCCCGGATCGCCGGGGAAATCCCGACAGGAGTACGCCATGTTTTCACCCGCTCGCCCAACCTCGCGGCGCACATTGATGAGGCAGGTCGGCCTCGGCGCGATCGTCGCCACGGCTGCTCCGTGGCAAGCGGCTCGGGCCGAGGGTCAGTCTGCAGCGGCGCCGGGGGGCGCCGGCGCCGATATCTGGAGCCACGAATATTGGGCCAAGAAGGGCGATGTCTCGCTGTACATGTTCCGCAAACGGCTGGGTGGCCCCGCGGCGGGCGAAGCGCCGCGGCCACTCTTGTTCCTGGTGCACGGCTCGTCACTATCGTCGCTCACCTTCGACATCACGCCGCCCGGGCGCGGCGACTATTCGCTGATGAACGTGTTTGCCCGTTATGGGTTCGACGTATGGACGATGGACCACGAGGGCTACGGACGGTCATCCCGCACGGACGGCAACTCCGACGTGGCCAGCGGTGTGGAGGACCTGAAGGCAGCGATGGAGGTCGTGCAGCGTGAGACCGGGCAATCGCGCGTCCATCTGTTCGGCGAGTCATCGGGCGCGCTGCGCGCCGCGGCCTTCGCGAGTGCTCGTCCGGACAATGTCGGCCGTCTCGCCCTGGGCGCCCTGACCTATACCGGCAAAGGATCGCCGACATTGAGCAAGCGGGCCGAGCAGGTCGAGTTCTATCGGACCCATAACCGCCGGCCGCGCGACCGCGAGATGATCCGCAGCATCTTCACCCGCGACAAGCCCGGCACCTCCGATCCAGCGGTCGGCGAGGTGTTGGCCGATGCGGAGCTGAAATACGGCGACACGATCCCGACCGGCACTTACCTCGATATGACCGCCAACCTGCCGGTCGTCGATCCACGCAAGGTCAAGGCACCGGCGCTGGTCGTCCGTGGTGAGCATGACGGCATCGCGACAGAAGAGGACCTGTGGGACTTCTACCGCCAGTTGCCGAATGCCGACCGGCAATACGCCATCCTGCCCGGGCTGGCCCATTCGCTGGTGTTCGGGATCAATCGCCAGCAGTTTTGGCATGTGATGCAGGCATTCCTGACCACGCCGCCGGTTGTCGCGGTCTGACCGGGACTGCAGCGCGGAGCACTTTTGTCCCAGCCCATCCGGTTTTTGTCACGAGCCGGGGATTGAGACTTCGCCCTATCGTAGGGCGTTGGCGGGAGCACGCGGGCCTGCGTCGATGCGGGCGGCCTGGCTCCAGCATTTCTGGACACGCATCCGCGACCTTCGCGCCTACCTGTTCACGATTCTTCACAACGCGTTTGTCGACCGACTGAAGAGCCCGCGACGCACGGCGGAAATGGATATTGAGCAGGTGCTGCCCTATCCGGCACAGGCCGGCTCGCAATATGCTGTCGTCGAGCTGCGCGATCTCAGGCGCGCGCTGAAGGTGCTGCCGGCCGAGCAGCGCGAAGTCGTGCTGTTGATCGGTTTGCAGGGGCTGAGCTACCGGCAGGCCGCGGACGTTCTCGGCGTTCCACTCGGCACGGTGATGTCGCGGCTGGCGCGCGGCCGCGCCGCGCTGCATCAGCTGATGGAGGAGGGCTGGCCGCTGACCGGCGTGACGGGCTCTAGCCGGGCCGGTTCTTCGACCAAAGTCGGCACCATCCGGCGTAACGGCTAACTCGACGCAGCTCTACCCGGTCGCGGCGAGGAGATCGTTCCCCGCCGGGGCCGTCGGCTCGGCGAGCATTCCTTCGAGGCCCGAGGTATCGACCCTGCTCTTCCGCAGCTGTTCCACAAGGGCCACCTGCAGGCGCCGCAAGCCCGCCGCGGTCGAGGCTTCGCAACGCGCAACGAGGACGTCCTGCGTGTTCGAGGCGCGGAGCAGCCACCAGCCGTCGGCAGTGCGCACGCGTACGCCGTCGATCGTGTTCATGTCGGCTCCAGCCGCTTCCAGGCGCGATTTCGTCTCGGCGACGACGGCGAACTTGCGCTCCTCGGAGCATGGGAAGCGGAGCTCGGGCGTGGTCAGCGTCTCGGGCAGACGGTCGCGCAAGGCCCCCAAACTTTGGTTAGTGCTCGCGATGACGTTGAGGAGGCGTATCGCGGCGTACAGCGCATCGTCGTAGCCGTAGTAGCCGTCGGCGAAGAAAATGTGACCGCTCATCTCGCCGGCCAGCGGGGCACCGGTTTCGGCCATCTTGACCTTGATGAGCGAGTGCCCGGTGCGCCACATCAGCGGATTTCCACCGAGGCGCGCGATCTCGTCGAACAGGACCTGGCTCGCCTTGACGTCGGCGATGATGGTTGAACCCGGCCGCCGCTGCAGGATTTCGCCGCCGAGCAGGACCAGGATCTGGTCGCCCCACAGGATTCGGCCGCGGCCGTCGATGACACCGATGCGATCACCGTCGCCGTCGAAGGCAATGCCGAGATCGCAATCGTTGGCGGTCACGGCAGCGCGGAGCTGCTCCAGTGTCTCGGGCAGCGTCGGATCGGGATGGTGGGCCGGAAATGTGCCGTCGATGACCTCGTTCAGAAGAATGTGGCGGCCGGGCAGGCGGGCACAGAGCCGGGTGAGCGCTTCACCAGTGGCGCCGTTGCCGGCGTCCCAGGCGACCGTCAGCGGGCGCGCGAGGGCCGCATCCTGAAGCAACCGGTCGACATAGATCGGCAGCATGGCATGCTGTGTAATCTGTCCGGTGCCGGTCGCGAATTGGCCCGAGGCCGCGATGCGGCCGATCTGCTGGATCGTTTCGCCGTAGACCGGCCCGTGGCCCATGACCAGCTTGAAGCCGTTATAGTCCGGAGGATTGTGCGAGCCGGTGACCATGATCCCCGCGGCGGTGTCGAGCTGCCGGTCGGCGAAGTACAACATCGGCGTGGGGCCGACGCCGATGCGCTTTACGGTGACGCCGGTGGAGACGAGGCCGTCCGCCACGGCGGCGGCGAGTTCCGGAGAGCTCAGGCGTCCGTCCTGGCCGAGGGCGACCGTGGTGCCGCGCCGCGCGGCGACCATGGTGCCAATGGTGGCGCCTAGAGCCCGGGCGTCGCGCGCGGATAGGGTCTGCCCGACCACGCCGCGAATATCATATTCACGCAAAATCGACGGATGAAATTTATGCTCTTTCACGGCTTCCCCTCTGCTTAGAATTTTTTGCGCGTTTTGAGACGGCAGTATTCGGGCTGATCAATATGTTGCGTCAGTCGGCTCCTATCGTCAGTCGGCTCCTATACTGACGTCGTGCTCTCGGACGCTCGGTGCGCGCAAAGGTCCATTGTGCCCGGGCCTTCCGGGAAGGGATGTATAGCGCTCGAGCACGCGCCGGGCGGCAGTTCCGAGGTCCGGCCGTGCCAGCGTGAACGCGACCGTCGCTTCGAAGAAACCGCTCTTGTCGCCGCAGTCGAACCGCTGGCCGCTGAAGCGATAACCGTGCAGCGGGACTTCGCCCAGCATGTCGCTGAGCGCATCGGTCAATTGAATTTCGCCGCCTGCGCCGGGTTGCACCCGCTCCAGCTGCTTGAAGATTCCCGGATCGAGGATGTACCGGCCAATGACGGCGAGCGTCGACGGCGCCTCCTCGTAAGCTGGCTTCTCGACGAGGCCGCGAGCCTGGACCAGACGGGTCCGCATCCGGCCCGCGTCGAGGATGCCGTACTTGTTCACCTCCGAGCGCGGCACGTCCATCACCGCGACGATATTGCCGCCCATCTGCTCATAGGCCTCGAGCATCTGCCCAAGGCATGGGCGTTCTGACAGGATCACATCGTCGGCGAGAAGAACGGCGCAGGGTTCGTTGCCGATCAGGTCGCGCGCGCACCACACCGCGTGGCCGAGACCGAGCGGCTGCTGCTGGCGCGTGTAGGCGATTTTGCCGGGCGCCGGCAGGCTGCGGCGAAGAGCCTCGAGTTCCTTGGTCTTGCCGCGCCTTGTCAGCAGATCTTCCAGCTCATAGCAGTGATCGAAGTGATCTTCGATCACTGTCTTGCCGCGGCCAGTGACGAAGATGAACTCTTCGATGCCCGCTGCACGCGCTTCGTCGACGGCGTATTGGATAAGCGGCTTGTCCACCAAGGGCAGCATTTCCTTCGGCAGCGCTTTCGTCGCTGGAAGAAACCGGGTGCCCAGACCGCCCACGGGGAAGATTGCCTTACGAACTTGGCGTGCCATCAGCCTCGACCTCCAAAAAAACAACGGTGACTTCGATCCCCTCATCGTGCGCACCCGAAGCCACGACAAATGGAGGTCGGGTCGGGTTCCAACGACAATGTTCAACGATTTAGTCGGGCACTTACACTCAATCAATATTCAGAACGGACGAATTTGAGGCGGCTTTATTCCGTGCCCACTCGTGACAATGGGCGACACAAAAATATCCCGGTCGGGCCGGCCGGCAGCATGGACTAAAATGGAGCTGTTTCCGTCCATCACGACATGCGTTCACGGCGCAAGACCAGAGCAACGGAGACGCAGTGATGAATGGACCATGGCCTTTCGGGCGCCGTGGGCGCGCAGAACGCCGAGGGGCCGTGCCGCAGCCGGATTCCGGGAGCCTCTCTCCGTGCATCATTGACGGCGACGGCTCTCCGATCTCCGAAGCGAAGCTTCATGCCTATGTCGATGATGCGCTCACTCCCGCCGAACGGCTGAACGTCGAGGGCTTTCTGGCGATGCAGCCGGAAATCGCCCGACGGATCGAAGCTTATAGGTCCCAGACAATAGCCCTTCATGCTGCATTTAACGCCGGAGAAGAGCTCTTACCGCCCAGCCTCGCGGATTTGTCGTGTCGATATGCCCGTGCCCGGGCCGTGTCCACAATCGCCACCCTGGTCTTGGGAATCGCCGGGATCGCCGCCATGTTGTCGGCTATGCTGACGATCCTTGAATGACGGCGGCGCTGCGGTCGCGGAGCGACGCCGCGATGAAGCGGAGGACTGAAAGAATGCGGTTAAATTGCCGGAGCTTGTCTGGGCGGCACGCGGGATTCGGCCGCGCCGTGCGCCTCTTGCTGCTCGGGATCGTGCTGGGGGCAATGCCCGTCGCGGCGCGGGCGGCCGACCCCGAGGCGGCCCAGGACCCGAAGGCATTCATCGACACCCTCGGGGCTCAGGTCATAGAGATCATAAAATCGCCCATGTCCGTACGCGACCGGCAGCAGAAATTCCGGGAGCTGTTCTCGCGCGAGTTCGATGTGCCGACGATCGGGCGTTTCGTCGTGGGCCGCTACTGGAACCGCGCCTCGCCGGACGAGCAGACTCAATATATCGACATCTTCCGCAACTACGTTGCGGCGATCTACGCTCAGCAGTTCTCACACTATCAGGGCGAGGGCTTCAAAGTGCTGAGCACGCGCCCGGTGGCCGAGGGCGAGACGCTCGTGAAGGCCGAGATCGACCGGCAGGGGAACCCGCCGATTGCCGTCGAATTTCGCGTCAGGGGCACCCCCGGAACGTATAAGATCGCTGACGTCACCGTCGAAGGCGTCAGCTTGATCATCACCAAGCGCGACGAGTTTTCATCCGTGCTGGCGCAGGAAGGCTTAAAGGGCGTGATGAACCGCATGCAGGCCGCGCTTAAGGACGTTCAGAGCGCCGGCACCTGAGACGGCTGGTCTTTGCCGTTTTGGCGATCCGCAGTTTTTTCTGCGTCAATTTTCCTTCCCGTACAAATTTCTCTCCCCGAGACTTCGAAAACACCGGTGAGCGAGAAACTCGCCGGCGTTTTATTTCCGTGTGTCAGAAGATGGAAAACTGCGGTCAGCAACGTGTCACGACCGCGCCGCTCTCAGTGGCAGCACGATGCGCCGGTTGTGACATTTCTAAGTGGAGAATTTCAGTGCTTGCAGCAAAATGATCACGAAGACTGTGACATTTGTAGGGTTCTATCATCATTTTGACTGCGCGTGATTGAATAGTTCGGACCTTACGCCAAATCAGAGGACGAAAACGTCGCCCAATACAGCCGGTCCACCGGAGGCGAACAAGGTCGTGGGGGAGTCATGACAAGACACGTCACCGCCGATTTTTTCCAAGCCAACGCTGGGATCGTTTCTCGCGGACTCTCGGCGCGGCCATGTGAGATTTATGTGAGTTGAATGGTTGCCATACTTGCACGGGCGTATTTCGTTGATTCAAGACGCCGTGCGGGGCGGAGCGATATTTGCATTGATGGGAGAGCGTATGACGTGCGGATACACCATACGGCGTTGGCCTCCGTTCTGTTTGGCCGCCATCGTCTTTGTGTCCGGATGCGATTATTCAACGGCCGGCAATTCCGCTAAGGCGCCTCGTCACACGGCCGCCGCCGCTCAGAGGAGCGGTTCGCGCGTTGCGTCGGCCACGGTTTCAAGCCCGGCCGCTGGCCCCACCGCTGCGCCGGAGTCCGGCGCTTCCTTGATCGGATTGGCCGAGGATCAGCTCCTGGCCCGGCTCGGCCCGCCGGCCCTCGAGCGCGACGATCAGGCGCCCGGCAAAACATGGCGGTACCTGAATAGGAACTGCACTGTCGAGTTCACTCTCTACCCGGATGTCCAAACGCGCATTTATCGCGCGCTTGCTTATGAGGTGACCAACAATGACAACTCAGCTGCCGCAAAGCGTCTCTGCCTGGCCGAGCTCGAAGCCCGTTCCCGTGCCCGGTGAACTCGAGGCGATGAAGCGCATCAAGCTGCTTCTCGTCGATGACGATGACAACTTTCGCGAGGCGACCTCGGCCGCCCTCGGCGATCTCGGGTTCGAGGTCGTGTCCATGCCCGATGGCGGGGCGATGTTCGACTTTCTGGGGGCAGGGAACTCCGCCGACGTGATCATTCTGGATTGGAAGCTGCCGACCGGCTGCGGCATCGATTTGCTGCCGCGCCTGCGCCGCCGCGGTATCCAGGTTCCTGTGGTCTTTCTCACCGGAGTCCCGGCGACGACCTATGAGAGTGCCGCCCTCGAACAGGGAGCGCTGGATTTCGTCGACAAGACGCGCGGCATCGATATTCTGGCCAAGCGCATCCGCCTTATTGTCGACTCGGGCAAGCGGCCGCCGGAACTGCCGGTTGCGGAAGACCTGCGGTGCGGCCAATTGACCTTGCGGCCGTCGGTCAGTCGCGCTTATTGGAACGGCGTTGACGTCACGTTGACCGTGACCGAGTTCAATATCGTCAATCTGCTCGTCTCCAAGTCGGGCGAGTACGTCACCTATCGCGCCATCTACGATTGCGTTCACCATGCGGGCTTCATCGCCGGCAGCGGAGATGACGGCTATCGGACCAATGTTCGCTCCTCGATGAAACGGATCCGGACCAAGTTCCGGTTACTTGATGCCGATTTTTCAGAGATCGAGAACTTTCCCGCCTTCGGCTATCGCTGGCGCAGCGCGGCATCCGCTGCCGCCTGAGACGGCACCGGCCAAGCTGACGGCTGCAGCCGGCGAGACGCCGCGCGCAGCCGCGGCGTCGGCGACAGCCACGGCCGCCCACCGGCGCACATTGTTGCGCGGCGTGCGCCGTCGGCTGGCGCTGGCGTCGGCATCGCTGACCGTCAAGCTCGTGGCGATGGTCGGGATTTTCGTCGCCGTCCCCATCGTTCTCTACGGCCAATTCAAAATCGCCGACGAACAGATGCGCGACCTGGTCACGCGCAGCATCCAGCAGCGCAGCTGGCTGATCGCCCAGGCGTTGAAGCCCGTCCTGGACCAGTCCGACGGGGTGGCCACGACGTCGCTCAATTCCAAGCTCCAATCCTTTGCCGACGACGGGACGAGCCTTCAGCTGATGCTGCAACCCTCTGGGACGCGCGGCGCCAGCGCTTTCTATTACGTGGCGTCGGCACCGCGGGTGGATCATTCGAAGCTTGGCGCGCAGCTCGATAGCCTCGAGCAGAACGGCGTTTTGTCGCGGCTTTCAGACAGCTGCACGGCCGATCAGCACCAGGAGATCCGCTATCATCAGCCGAACGGCGAAGAGGAGATCCTGACCGCCGTCATTCCGATCCGCAGCCGATGGGGCTGCTGGGTGTTGATTTCATCGCACACGACCTCCGAGTTCCTGACGACGTCGATCGGCCGGCCGTATTGGCAGACTGACGCCGTGCGCCTCGCCATGATCAGCTACCTGGTCGTGGCGGCGCTCGCCGGGCTGATGGCGTGGGGCGTTTGGCGCAATGTGCGTCATTTCAGGACTGTGGCGCGTGAGATCAGGCATGGTCGGGTCGGCGAGTTTTCCTTCACCGCCCGCAACGTGGTGCCAGAGCTCGGCAGCGTGGCACTGGATTTCGACCGGCTCGTCCTCGATCTGCGGCGGGTGGCCCGCGATATCCGGCAGACGGCCGAGGATAATGCGCATTCGTTCAAGGGGCCGCTCGCGACCATCCAATCGTCGCTGGAGCCGTTGCGGCGGCTGGTTCCGAAGGAGCATGAGCGCGCCAACCGCGCACTGGTGCTGATCGACTCCTCGCTCGAACGGCTGCGGACGCTCATTACCGCCGCGCAGCGCCTCGACAACAACACGGCCGACCTCATCGAATCGCCGCAACGCCGAGTCGACCTGACACGGGTGATCGCCGATACGCTGCTGCGATACCGCGAGGTACTGGCCGAGCGCAACCTGCGCCTCATCCGCCGGCTGGAGGAGGACGTGATCGTCCACGCTGGCACGGATGTGCTTGAAGTCGTGGTCGAGAACGTTCTCGACAACGCGATCAGCTTCTCGCCGCCGGGCGGGACCATCACCATCGGCTTGAGCAAAGGCCGACGGCTCGTCGATCTGCACATCGAGGACGAGGGGCCCGGAATCGACGCCGAGAAGCTCCACCGAATCTTCGATCGCTATTTTTCGCTGCGCCCGCCGGGCAGTGCGTCCGACGTGGCGCAGAAGCCGGCCGAGCATTCCGGTCTCGGCCTATGGATCGTGCGGCGAAATGTCGAAGCCCTCGGCGGCAAGGTCACGGCGAATAACCGGATCGGCGGCGGGCTCAGCGTGCATGTGATCCTTCCGTTACAGGAGACCTAAAAGCGCGTCGCGCTGGCGCTGTCGACGGCGTGACACAGTTTGATCACTGGTTCGAGACGGTAGCCCACCGTAGCCTCGACGTGGCAAACCCATGATCGCACAGGGCTTCCACATGAATGCGGTTGTCGATCTCGGCAGGTTTCGGGCTCAGAATTCCACGCAGGTTCATCCGATCATTCTCTCCGGGGGCGCCGGAACGCGGCTGTGGCCGCTCTCGCGAGCCCTTTATCCCAAGCAACTGCTGTCGCTGACGTCCGAGCGCACTTTGCTCCAGGAGACGGTCTCACGCGGTCTCGGCGATGCCGCATTCGCGGCGCCGATCGTGATCTGCAATGACGAGCATCGCTTCATCATCGACGAGCAGCTGCGACAGATCGGGGCGCAGCCCCGCCGCATTCTGCTCGAGCCCGTCGGGCGGAATACGGCGCCGGCAATCGCGGTGGCCGCCCTGTGGCTCGTCGCGACAGATCCGCACGCGCTGATGCTGGTGCAGCCGTCCGATCATCTGATCGGCTCGCCGGCCGACTTTCATCGCGCGGTCGGCAAGGGCGTGACGGCGGCGCAAGCCGGGCGCTTGGTGACCTTCGGGGTCAAGCCCACGCGGGCCGAGATCGGGTACGGGTACATTCAGGCCGGCCAGCTGCTCGATGGCAGCGACGAGCTTCGCATGGTCGACAGGTTCGTCGAGAAGCCGGACGGGGAAACGGCGCAGCGCTTTGTCGAGAGCGGGGCGTTCTTCTGGAACAGCGGCATCTTCCTTCTCGGCGCGCAGCATTATCTCGACGAGCTGCGGCGGCTCCATCCGACGATGTACGAGACTTGTGTCAGGGCGGTGGAAGGCGGGAAGGAGGATCTGAACTTTTTCCGGCTCGAGCCGCGGGCGTTCGGCGAAGCGCCGGCGCTGTCCATCGACCGCGCCGTCATGGAGCATACCGATCGCGCCGCGGTGGTGCCGGTCGAGATGTCGTGGAGCGACATCGGCTCCTGGCGTTCGCTCCGCGACGTCAACCAGCGGGACTCGAACGGCAACGTGATTCACGGCGACGTCATTCTCGACGGCGTGCGCAATTCGTATATCCGGACCGACGGGAAGCTCGTCGCCGCGATCGGCCTGGACAATATCGTCGTGGTCACGACTGACGACGCGGTTCTGGTCGCCAGCGTCGACAGCGCCGCCGCGGTGTCCAACGTGGTAGAGGTGCTGCGCACGCGCAACCGCCCCGAGCCGATCCAGCACACGACGATTTATCGTCCGTGGGGCTACTACCGGACCGTGGATGCGGGCGACCGCTTCCAGGTGAAACGCATCATGGTCAAGCCGGGTGCGAAGCTGAGTCTGCAGAAACACTTCCACCGCGCCGAACATTGGGTCGTCGTCCAGGGAACGGCCATGGTTCAGCGCGGCCAGGACACGATGCTGGTCCACGAGAACGAGTCGGTTTACATCCCGATCGGGGCCGAGCATCGGCTGGAGAATCCGGGAAAGCTGCCCCTGCATCTGATCGAGGTGCAATCTGGATCCTATCTCGGCGAGGACGACATCGTCCGTATCGCGGACACGTATGGCCGCGCGTGAGTTGGGCGCCGCCGTCCTCGTCACCGGCGGCGCAGGATATATCGGCAGTCACGTCTGCAAGGCGCTGGCCGCCGCAGGCTATCGCCCGGTAACCTACGACAACCTTTCCGAGGGCCATCACTGGGCGGTTCGATGGGGGCCGCTCGAGCGTGGCAACCTCGCCCATACGGCGCGGCTCGAGAACGCGATCCGGCGGCACCGCCCAATTGCGGTCATTCACCTCGCCGGGGTCATCGCGGCGGGCGAGTCGGTATCGGATCCCGCCAAGTACTACGAGATCAATGTCGCGGGGACGCTCAGCCTTTTATCGGTGATGCGTCAGCAGGGCATCGATCGCATCGTGTTTTCGTCGAGTGCTGCGGTTTATGGCGAGCCGCGCTCAACGCCGATCACAGAAGATCATCCGCTGCTGCCGATCAATCCTTACGGTGCCGGCAAGCTCGCCTGCGAGCGGATCCTTTGCGACTTCGCTGCAGGGTACGGAATTCGCTCGGTCTCTCTGCGCTATTTCAACGCGGCCGGGGCCGACCCCGACGGGGAGATCGGCGAGGCCCATCGCATCGAGACCCATCTCATTCCCCTGGTGCTGGAGACCGCTCTCGGGCAGCGTCCGGCCGTGTCGGTCTTCGGGACGGATTACCCGACCCGCGATGGCACGTGCGTACGCGACTACGTCCACGTGGCCGACCTCGCCACCGCGCATGTGCTGGCGATGGATTGTCTAGGCACCCAGGCGGGCGCGCATGTGTTCAACCTCGGCAGCGGAACTGGGGCCACGGTGGCGGAGGTTGTCGAGGCCGCGCGGCGAGTAACGGGGCGGTCCTTTAATGTCGAAGTTCGGCCCCGCCGGCCCGGCGATCCGGCTGCCCTGGTCGCCGATGCGACACGCGCTAAGAAGGTGCTAGGGTGGGTGCCGCGCTATCCAACGCTAAATGCGCAAGTTGCGTCTGCGTGGAAATGGCATAATCGTGAGGTCGCTCCCGCCCGGCGCGCGTCATATTATAGTGGTACTATAGCACCTCAAATAGTGACATAATTGCCTAAGCAGTGGCATAAAAGCAGCGTCGACCGTGCCGCTCTCTTGCGACGGCAAGGGAAGTTTCGATAAAAGGTAGAGACTGTTACACAACGAATCGTTGGCCGACACTTCAGGGTAAGGGCAATAGTCGGCTGCGGAGGTGGGGTAGTGAGACGTGCGATAATCTCGCTCGCGGTCCTGACGACGCTCGTTAGCACCAGCGCGCTTGCCCAAATTAATAAGCCGGTTCCGGATTTGGAAACTCCGAACCAGCCGATTCTGCCGCCGATCCTGCCGCCGACGACGCCGCGCCCATACGTTGGTGCTCCTGCGGAAGAGGTCCAGCGCGGGGACACGGTCCTCACGCGGCCACGGACCGATTACGACCCGATCGGCGCGCGCGTCGGCGGATTCATCCTGTTCACCGACCTGTCGGTGCAGGAGTCCTACAACAGCAACGTATTCTATACGGCCACCTCGCCGAAGAGCGACTTGATCACCGCGATCAATCCCAGCGTTGACCTGAAATCGAACTGGAATCAGCACGCGCGTTCGGCGGCGTCGGCTATGCGGTGCGGCACCTGGCGATCTATTCGCCGAATAATATCCCGAACACGACCAAGCCGATCGAGTATTCGGACCTGTCCGGCAACGTGGCGGGCGAGAAGGAATTCAACCGCCTGTCGCTTCGCCTCGACGGCAATTACGATGCATACCGCTACCAGGACGCGAAACTGACGGCTGGCGGCGTCAGCCGGCTCAGCCTGGACGACTATGACGAGAAGCGCGTCGGCCTGCGCACCGGTTATGAGTTCCAGCCCGGTCGCCAAGTCTACGTGCTGACGGGCTACGACCGGCGCGACTACAACTCCAGCGCTGACATCAACGGCTTCAACCGCAACTCGGAAGGCTACACCGTCGCGGTCGGCACGAAATACGACCTCACGGGCGTTCTGTTTCTCGATGCGTTCATCGGCTATCGCCAGCAGTTCTATACCGACGCGCGGTTGAAGACGATGCAGGGCCCGACGGGTGGCGCCCAGTTGACGTGGAACGTGACGCGTCTGACCACCGTCGCCGGCTCGGTCACCCGGGACATCCAGGAGACGATCATCGCCGCGTCCAGTGGGTACTTCGCCACGTTGTTCCAGGTGCGGGCTGACCACGAGCTGATGCGCAACCTGCTGGTCAACGCGACGGTCGGCTACGAGAACGACAACTTCAACGGGGTCAGCCGGTCGGACGATTACTATCTCGCCGGCGCCGGGGCAAAATACCTCATCAGTCACAATTTCTGGCTTTCGGGCGGCTACAACTTCGCCCACCGCCAGTCGTCGGCCGCGGGCAATTTCGACGACCACATCTTCTTCGGGCGAATCAGCGCCCACCTGTAACAGGGTAGTATTCGACCTGAACGGCGGGGTGCCCGGCACCCCGCCGTTTTCGTTTTAGCGGCCGGCTTTCGGCCACCTCACATCTTCCAACCTCAACTGGGGCAAGGGTTTGCCCCGGTTTGGTCACACCAAGATTTTGGCGATTGCTGTTAGATGCGGGCTGCAGCCCCTCACGGGAAGCGAAGCATTCCGTCGAGGGAACCCTTTTCGTCGCTTCGAGACATGGGTGACGACATGAATAGATCCAGCAAGATTATCCCTTCTTTCCGCCGTTCAGCACTGCAGATCGCATCGATCATCGGACTGACGTTCGCGCTGGCGGTCCCCGCCCTGGCGCAGTCGCCCGGCCCCCAGGCCGCCATCCCGCCGCAAGGCGGGACGCCGACCGCGTTGCAGGACCCCGGCTATCGGCTTGGGCCCGGCGATCATCTCCGCATCAACGTGTTCAACCAAAAGGACCTGACGGGCGAGTACCTCGTCGACGGGAGCGGCCTGCTCGCGTTCCCGCTGATCGGCAGCGTACAAGCGGGTGGCATGACCGCCCATGAGCTCGAGCGCGTGATCATCTCGAAACTCAAGCCCGACTATCTCCGGGATCCGAATGTCAACATCGTCGTCTTGACCTACCGGCCGTTCTACATCGTCGGCGAAGTGAAGACGCCCGGAAGCTATCCATACGTTTCGGGAATGACGATCATCAACGCGATCGCCCTCGCCGGTGGATTCACCTATCGGGCGAAGGAAAGTTCGTTCTATCTCATGCGGACCGAGAAAGACGGACAGAAGAAGCGCATGGATGCGAGCCCAGACACTTCGGTCCAGCCTGGCGACGTCATCACCGTTCGGGAGCGGTATTTCTAATGCAACAGTTACCTGATCGCGCACGATTCCGGCAGCCCGTCCTTCGGGACCAGATGGCTGTCGCCGCTGCGCTGCCGCCGATCGTCCCTGCGGCAGAACCGCGGCAGGATTTCATCGAGGTCCTGCGCAAGCTCTGGCGCCACCGCATGCTCGTGCTCACCTGCACGCTCGTGATCGGCGGGCTGGGCGCTCTGATCGTCGCCCGCATGCCGTCCTACTACGTCGCCGAATCGCGTCTGCTGGTCGGTGTGCCCGAGACGCGGATTAACAACATCGAGCCGTTCCAGACGCCGCAGGCCTTCGGCCAGGATGCCGAACGGGTGCAGAACGAACAGTTCATCATGCAGTCGCGCGGCTTGGCAAAGCAGGTGATTGACGAGCTCAATCTTCGCGACAACCCGGAGTTCAATCCCTGGACGCCGCGGCCGCAGAGCTGGAAGGACTATCTCTACGTCGAGCGTTACCTCAATCCCCTGAGATACGTCCCGGCGTCGTGGCAGCAATGGCTGCAGCCCCAGCGGTCGGTCAACTCAGAAGAGGCGATCCGCCGCGAAGCCCAGCGCCGCGAAGATCGCATCATCGACATCTTCCTGAGCCACGTCGACGTCTCGACGCTCGGCCGCTCCCAAGTTCTCAGCATCCAGGTGAGTTCTCAGGATCCGGACACGGCGTCGCGGGTCGCGAACTCGCTGTCCACAGCCTACCTGCAGCAACAGCGGCAGGACAAGGTCACGAACACGAACCGCGTCGAGGGCTATCTCTCCGAGCGCATCAAGGAACTACGCGAGCAGGTCGAGAAGTCCGAGCAGGCGGTGGCCGATTATCGCAGGGAGAACGGCCTTTACAATGTCGGCAAGGACAACGGCATCACGTCGCAGCAGCTGACCGAGCTCAACACGCAGCTGATGCTGGCCCAGACCGCAAAGGCGGAGGCTGACGCGCGTCTACGTGAGGCGGTGGCGATGCGCGGTGCGGGTCTCGAGGGCAGCGGGCCCGATGGCGTACCCGACGTGCTGAAGAACCCGCTGATCCAGAACCTGAAGCAGCAGCAGTCGACGGCGGAGGCGAAGCTCGCGGACATCTCGAGCATGTATGGCCCACGGCATCCGCTGATCATCAACGGCCGCGCCGAGGTAGCGGATATCCGCGCCAAGATCGGTCGCGAAATGTCGCACGTTGTCGACGGCATCCGCCAGGAGGCGCGGACGGCCGATGCGCGCTATGCGGCGCTGACCTCGAACTTCCAACGGCTGCAAAACACGATGGGCGGGGTGAACGAAAAGTCGATTCATCTGACGGCGCTCGAGCGTGAAGCGACGGTCAACAAGAATCTCCTCGAGGCGATGCTGAGCCGCCTCAAGGAAACCTATGGCCGTCAGGAGCTGCAGACCGCCGATGCGCGGCTGGTGTCGCCGGCCGCCCCGCCGGAGCTTCCGAGCTACCCGCCGAAGGGGCTCATCCTGGCGCTCACCGGCTTTGCGGGATTGCTCGCAGGCTCGCTCATCGCGCTCACGCGTGAGAACGTGGACCGCTCCTTCCGGGTCAGCGACCAGGTGGAGGCCGCGACGGGGCTGCCGGTCATCTCCATGGTTCCGAGCGTGGAAGGAGCGACGCCCCCCACGGTCCACGTGCTGCGGCATCCGGTGTCGGCGTACAGCGAGGCGCTCCGTCGCGTCCATGTCGGGCTCGAGCTGACCGATCCCGATCATTCGCCGAAGACGGTTCTGTTCTGCTCGGCCGCACCCGCCGAGGGCAAATCCGTCATGGTCGCATCACTGGGACGGCTGCTCGCCAGCAACGGCAAGCGCGTCCTCCTGATCGACTGCGATTGGCGCTCCCCCAACCTCCATCGGCTGTTCCGCTGCCCCAACAAGGGCGGATTGGCGGCGCTGCTGGACGAGGAAGAGACGAATCTGCACGAGATCATCTACAACGACTCGCTGTCGGGTCTCGATCTGATCGTCGCCGGCGTGTGGAACCCGCAATCGATCCACAAGCTCACCTCCGATCGGATGCGTCTCATCCTTCAGACGTTCGCGAAGAACTACGACATGGTGATCCTCGACAGCCCGCCGGTGCTGGTCGGCGCCGAGGTCCTGACCCTCTCGCGGATGGTCGACAAAGTGTCGTTCGTCCTGCGCTGGGGCCATACGCACCGCGAAGTGGCGCTCGAGGGCATCAAGCAGCTCGTCGAGGCGCAGGCCGATCTGGCCGGCATCGTCATGTCGCGCGTCGATCCGAAGCGCTATCGCGAATACTCGTACGGCAACATGAACTACGAGTACGTCAGGCCGGCGTTGATCAGCCTCGGTTGACCTTCATGAGGATGATGCCCCTCCAGGCCCTGTTCATTACACAGTACTACCGGCCGGAGGTGATTGGGTCCGGGCCGTTCTGCGGGGACCTCGCAGAATGGCTCAACCAACACGGGTACCGGGTGACGGTCCTCACCGGCCAGCCGCATTACCCGATCGGGCAGCGGTTTCCCGGATACGACGACTCCGAGAGACCGGAACGCGAGGTCCTGAACGGCGTCCGTGTCGAGCGGATGCAGACGTTCATTCCCAAGACCACGTCGGTGGCGTCGCGGATCCTCGGCGACATTTCCTTCGTGGCGAGCGGCATCGCGGCGTTGCTCGGGCCGCGGGTGGGGCGGGGGTCTCTCATCGTCTCGCTGTGCCCGTCGATTCTCGGTGTCGGGCTCGGGATGCTGGCACGCCGCAAGGGCGGCCGACACATCGCGGTGGTCCACGATATCCAGTCCGGCCTTGCCGGGAGCCTCGGTCTCGTGGGTAGCTCGTGGTTCCTGCGGCTGATCCGGTGGTGCGAGCGATTCGTGCTCAATCGCGTCGACCTCGTCGCCGTCCTCACGGAAGAGATGCGCCAGCAATTGCGGGCGATCGGCATCCAGGCCCCTATAGAGGTGATCCCGATCTGGGTGGACACCGGGCGGATCTGGCCGGTCAACGCGCTGCGCGAAGGGCCGGTGAAGATCCTCTACAGCGGCAACCTGGGCAAGAAGCAGGGCCTGGGTCAAGTCATCGCGCTGGCCGAGGAGCTGCAGCGCGAACGCCCCGATATCGAGATCATCGTCCGCGGCAACGGCAACCAGGCGGCCGGCTTGAGGGCCGAGATCGAGAAACGGAAGCTCACCAATATTCGCCTGACGGATCTGCTCCCGCCGGAGCATCTCAGTCAGGGGCTGGCCGAGGGCGACATCCATCTGGTCCCCCAGGATCCGGAAGGCGCCGAGTTCGCCGTCCCTTCGAAGATCTTCAGCGTCATGGCGGCCGGCCGGCCGTTCATCGCGACCGCCCGCCCGGGGAGTCCGCTGTCGCGGTTGCAGCAGCGGAGCGGTGCCTTCCTGTGCGCTCCACCGAACGACCCAAGCGCCTTCGCCCAGGCGGTGCTGCGGCTCGCCGATGACGCGGCCTGCCGGGCCGAGCTCGGCGCCCGCGGTCGGCAGTTCGTCGAACAGAACTGCACCAAGGCGAAAGTCCTCGGCGAATTCACCACGCTCATTGAAGCCCTCTATGCCGGCCGCTGACGGTTCTGAACGGCGGCTGGTCATTCTCGAGCCGGACATCGAGGGCCATCCGCGCGAATGGCTTCAGCATCTGATGCGCTTCGCCGCTAGCATCGACGAGCGGTACGTCGTCTGGCTGGTGGTGGCGCCAGAAGTCTACCGGGAATTGAACGGCGCCCTGTCGGCGGCCCGTGACGGTCAGGTCCGGCTTCTGGCGCTGCGGCCGCTCGAATCACGTCTGTGCCGGCATCCGCGTCTGGTGGTGAGCGGCTTTGCTCGCTGGTGGACCATGCGGCGCTACCTGCGGCTCGTCGGTGCGGAAGCCGGGCATTTCCTGTCCCTCGACCTGGTTTCCCTTCCCCTGGCGCTGGGCCTGGGTGCTGCCGGACGCCGGCTGTGCGGGATCCTGTTTCGCCCGTCGGTCCACTACCCGTCGCTGGGCTCGCCTCGCACGCGGTGGAGCGAGTGGGTGCGCGACATGCGCAAAGCGGTCCTCTACCGGCTGATGCTGCTCAATAAGACGCTCCGTGTCGTCCTGACCCTGGATCCCTATTTTCCAGCCCATGCCGCCCGCCATTACTGGAACGGTGGCAAGGTCCTGGCCGTACCGGATCCAACTCATCCGCCGGTCAACACGACCGCCGACGAGACCCAGGTGGCGGACCGAGTGCCGGCGAACCGGATGATGTTTTTGCTGTTCGGCTATCTGACCGAGCGCAAAGGCATCCTCGCCCTGCTGGAGGCTCTCCGTATGATACCGTCCAACATCGCGGCGCAGGCCGCCATCGTGTTGGCGGGCAAGATAGAACCCGCGATACGCCCGGAGGTTGAGGAGGCGTCCCGCCGGCTCGAGCTTGAGCAACCGGACCTGTGGCTTCACCTCGAAGACCGCCGAGTGTCGAGCGGCGAGCTCGACGCCCTGATCCGGCGCTGCGACGTGGTGCTCGCTCCCTATCAGCGGTTTGTCGGATCGAGTGGCGTCCTGCTTTGGGCCGCCCGTGCCGGGAAGCCGCTGCTGACCCAGGACTTCGGGCTCCTCGGCCGCCTCACGCGGGATTATCAGCTCGGCCTTGCGGTCGATTGCTCGGATCCGCGGGTGCTCGCGGACGGCATCCGCCGCATGGTGCAGCACGGTGTATCCGAGTTCATCAACCGCCCCTCGGCGCGGGACTTCATTGCCGTTCGCACGCCCCAGCGTTTCGCCGCGATGGTATTCGAGAGCCTGCTTCAGGAGTAGGCGCGCCCGCGCCCGCCGCGCCCCATTTTTGCCCGAACTTCGTCACACGTCGTCTCTGACAAATACCAAGGTCAATCGCCCCAACTTGGTCACGAGACCGGTATGCGGTGATATGCCAATGCTAACGCCATTCGCTGCACGGAAATTTCCCGCGCGGTTGCACTCGCGGGCTGATTGTACGGTCGTAAAGCTGTCGAACCGGGAAAACGTGATGCACGGCCACACTGTCTCGAAACCCGCGCCCGCCATCGTCGAGCGGAGCGATCGAGATTCGCGACTGCGTCTCCGCAAAGACCGGCGAACGATCTCGGAGCCGGTTCTCACCGGACTGGTGGCGGCGTGGGATGGATTATGCGTTCTCGCCGCCGGCCTCGCATCGATGGTCCTGGTATCGCTGGAGACGGAGCTCGACTGGAGCCTGTCGCGCCTGGTCGTCGTCGTCGGTGCGGTTCTGGCGATCAATCTGATGAACGTCGCCGGCGCGTACCGGATCGAAACGCTCGGCCAGATAGAAAAATCGCTCGGACAAATCCTGTTCGGCTGGATTCTCACCGTCGGTACGCTCATCGGCATCTCGCATGTGACCGACGCATCGACGTCGGCGGCGGGCGCCTGGGTGCTGACGTGGTCGGTGGTCGGACTGACCTTGCTGGCGGTCAATCGGCTGATTCTCAGTTACCTGTTCGGCAAATGGGCGCGGGCTGGCCGCTTGAGCCGCAACGTGGCGGTGATCGGCGCCGGCCAGATCGGACAGCGGCTGCTGAGCTACCTGGAAGGTAACGCGGCCGCGTCACGCCTCAACGTCGTCGGCGTGTACGACGATCGGAGCGAGCGGCTCCCGCGGCACTGCATGGGATTTCCGCTCCTCGGCGACATCGATGACCTGGTGCGCGACGTGCGCGATAACCGGATTGATCTCGTCATCGTGGCTTTGCCGCTCTCGGCCGACTGGCGACTGGCCGAGGTCATGAACAAGTTGATGATGGTGCCGGTCGACGTTCGCCTGTGCGCCGACCTGTTCGGCTTCCAGATCGGCTCATGCGAGGTCAGCCATCTCGGCGGAGTCACGCTGCTGAATGCGGTCGACCGTCCGCTCAGCGACTGGCAATGGGTTGCAAAGGCGATCGAGGACCGGCTTCTCGGCGCGCTCATCCTGTTTTTGATCAGCCCCGTCCTGGCGATGATCGCGCTGCTGATCAAGCTCGACAGTCGCGGGCCCGTGCTGTTCAAGCAGAAGCGCTACGGCTTCAACAACGAGCTGATCGAGGTCTTCAAGTTCCGCACGATGCACCACAATCTGGAGGATGCGAATGCGGAGCAGCTCACGAAGCGCAACGATCCGCGGGTCACGCGATTGGGCGCCTTCCTGCGGCGCACCAGCCTCGACGAGCTGCCGCAATTCATCAACGTCGTGCGCGGCGACATGTCCATCGTCGGCCCACGGCCGCATGCCCTGGCGGCAAAGGCGGGCAACATCCTCTATCAGGAGGCGGTGAAATCATACGACGCACGTCACCGCGTCAAGCCGGGAATCACCGGTTGGGCGCAGGTCAACGGCTGGCGCGGCGAGACGGAAACGGTCGAGCAGATCCAGAAACGCGTCGAGCACGATCTCTATTACATCGAGCATTGGTCGCTCCTGTTCGACCTCAAAATCATATTGCGGACGATTCTCGGCGGCTTCACCGGTCGCCACGCTTATTGAAGGAAAGGCGTTGAAGGGGCATGCGCTGCCTTTGGCTGACTCTCGCGGACCCGGAGCCGCAGCATAACGGCCAGTTCATCTACTCCGGCGGGCTGATCGATTCCTTTGCCGGCGCCGGGGCCGAGATCGACGCGCTGGGCCTGAGCCGCGCCGAATCGCACCGGTACAGCGGGCTGCAGGAAGGGCGGATCACCTGGTGGCTGGCGAAGAGTCGGCCGTTGTCGCACTGGACCAGCCTGCGGTCGCGGCTGCCGAACATCGCCAACCGCTGCCGGATTCCGGAGATGCAGGGCCTGCTCGCGGCCCGGCTCGACGAAAACCGCTGGGACGTCATCGTGTTCGACGGCTTATCCAGCGTGTGGGCCCTTGACCCGGTGCTGCGCCGGTATCCGGACCCAAAGAGCCGCCCGCGGATCGTCTATGTGTCGCACAATCACGAAGAGAGCCTGCGCAGCCAGCTCACCGCCGTGCAGTCGCATTTCATCAAGCGCCAGGCTATGCGCCTCGACTGGCTGAAAACCGCGATCATGGAGCGGGCCCTGGTGCGCGCGGCCGACCTCGTGACCGCGATCACACCCGAGGATTGCGCGGTCTACCAGAGGCAATGGCCGAACAAGCGAATCGAAGTCTTGACTCCGGGCTATCGGGGCAGGGCGGTGCCCTCGCGCCAGATCACGAACGATCTGCCGCGGCGGGCGGTCATCGTCGGCAGCTTCGACTGGGTGGCCAAGCGGATGAATCTCGAGGAGTTCGTCAACGCCGCCGATCTGCTGTTCACGCGGCATCAGATCGAGCTCCAGGTGATCGGTAGCGGCGATGAAGGCTTTTTCCGGGTGATGCAGGACAAGACATCCGCGACCCAGTTCACCGGGACCGTGGATTCGATCGAAACCTACCTGGACCGCGCCCGCATCGCGATCGTGCCCGAGCGCGCCGGCGGTGGCTTCAAGCTCAAAGTGCTCGAATATGTCTTCAATCGGATGCCGATCCTGGCCATCAACGGCTCGGCGGCCGGCGTTCCGCTCAGCGACAACGAGAGCATCCTGCTCTTCCCCGGTCAGAACGAGCTGGCCAACGGTGTCATGCGGACCATCGACAATCTGGACAAGCTCAACCAGCTGCAAAACGCCGCCTACAGAGCCTGTTTCAACCGGTTCGACTGGAGCTCGCGCGGGGAGCGGCTGGCGTCGGTGGTGGGTTCCATATGAGGCCGTTCGTGGCGCCAAAGCAGGGCCTCGGCTGGGTCGACATGGCCCTGTTGATCGTCTTCCTGCTCGGGATATATCTCAGCATTTCGATCCAGCTCACCAAGACGATCCCCTTTCCCAACGCACCCGCCGGCCTGGTCGGCATCGTCCTGCTGTGGCGGCAGCGGCACCGCATCACCCAGCTGCACGTCAACGGGTTCCTGCTGGTCTTCCTGATCTATCTGGCGTCCATCTTCGCCGCACCCAATGCCTTGCAATTATTCGGCAAGCGGTTCACGGGGCTGGTCCAGCTCACCTACTCTCTGGTCCTGGGCTATTCGTTCTTTCTGACCCTGTCGCAGGCCACCCGGAAACAAGCGGCCAAGCTCTTCTTTTGGTTCTGCTTGGCCATCGTGGTCGGATGCGCGCTCGAGACCTACGCAGGCCTGCGCGAGGTCAGCAATGCGTTCCGGCGTCTGGCCTATAAGAGCACAGTCGTCTATGACGCGGACGTCCGAGACATCATCATCTATGGCCGGATCCGTCCCAAGCTGTTCACGTCCGAGCCGTCCTACGTGACGTTCGCCTTCACGATGTTTTCCTTCGCCTGGTTCATGTTGTCCGAGTGGCGTTGGAAGTACCTGGGATACCTGGCATTGATCGGCGCTGGCCAGCTCGTGATGCCGGGCCCGACGCTGTTGCTCGCCCTGGCCATGGTCCTGCCCTATGAGTTCTTTCTGGGCGGCCGCAGCGAGTCCCGCGGCGTCAACGTCCAGCGCGTCTTCCGGTTGGCCGTCATCACCCTCCTGCTCGGCATTCTGGTGGTGGGGATCGGCATGTCGTTCTACAGCGAACGGCTGCGGCTGCTTCAGAACCATGGCGACGCGAGCTTCTTCTTCCGCGAAACCGGTCCGGCCCTGGTCGCTCAATACGTGATCGAGCACTATACGCTGGCGGGCGTCGGTCTGACCGGCGAACAGTTCATCGCCAATACCGTCGTGTCGGTCTTCCAGCGCTCGTCCGCGTTCACCTCGTCGTGGGCCTCGTTCTACGGCATCTCCGACACGCTCGTGAACTACTTCTGGCTGCACTGGATCTACCTTGGGCTGATCTTCGGCCTGCTGACGTTCGTCGGGCTTTACATCTGGATGCGACTGCTGAACGTTGGGACGCCGATGTTCTGCTGGGCGATCTGGGCGATCATGGGCCAGTCGCTGGGCGCCTATGTCGGCCCGCGCACATGGTTCGTGTTCTTCGTCGCCGCGGCCGGAGCGGCCCTGCACCAGCGGGGCGCCCCGGCCGTCTACGCGCCCCGGGGCCCGTTGGAGATGCAGCCGGCCTATGTCGCTGCCCGCCGCAGTGGCGACCGGCGTGGCCGCTGGCAGGAACTGCCCAGCCAGAACGCGGTCGGCTCCTAGCGCGTCGCGAGCCGGTCGAGCAACCTTACGCGGGGGCGGGCCCGCCGAAATCCGTGCAATTCTGCAATTCTTTCGCCAAGCCATTGAAGCAGCACGCGAATAGGGTCTAAAAAGAATTGCACGGGTTCATTCTCGCAAATACGGCTGCAAATCTTCGGCGCCGCCGCCGTGATTTGCACGCCCACAACGACCCAAGGGGGCAAGGGTTCCGGAAAGCCTTGAGACGGCTTCTGGATTTGCGGGGCGAACCCTTGCAGACACGCTGAGAATGATATGCAATCGGCGATAACGGCAGTCCGGCGCCACCGAGCGCGGGGGAGGAGACATGACGGGCTTCAGCAGACGGATTGGCGTGCGGCCATGGCAACTGCTCGTCGCTCTGGGAGCAAACGTCGTTCTGGGTACGCTCGCGCCCGACGCTCGGGCGGGCGAGGCGGCCTACGAGATCGATACCATCGTGCCGTTGACCGGTGGGGCGGCGTTCGTGGGCAAGTCCATGCAGGACACGATGCAGCTGTCCGAAAAGACGCTCAACAAGGCCGGCGGGATCGGCGGCCGGCCGCTCCACTTCGTCTTTCACGACGACCAGTCGAAGCCGCAGGTGGCCGTGCAGCTCGCCAATGCCGCAGTCGCCAAGCGGCCGGCGGTGATCTTCGGCTCCTCCATCACCGCCATGTGCAATGCGATGGCGCCGCTGGTGGCCAACGGTCCGGTCATGTACTGCCTGTCGCCGGGCGTACACCCGCCGGCCGGCAGCTACATGCTCACCGCCAATGTGTCGTCGGTGGATTATCTCACCGCGTTGATCCGCTATTTCCGGCTCAACGGATGGGTGCGGATCGCCGTGATCACCACCATCGATTCGTCCGGCCAGGACGCCGATCGCGGCCTCGACGAGCTGGCGCGCGCGTCGGAGAACCGCGACATCACGTTTGTTGAGCGCGCGCATTTCGATCCGACCGACGTGAGCGTCGGCGCACAGATCGAGCGCATCCGCGCGGCGAAGCCGCAGGCGCTGATCGCCTGGGCCACAGGCGCGTCGATCGCCACCGCCTATCGTGGCCTAGCTCAGGCCGGGTTGGACGTGCCGGTGGCCCCCAGTACCAGCACCATGGTGCAAGGTCAGATCCGCCAATACGAAGCATTCCTGCCGCGCCAGCTCTACTTTGCCACGACCGAATAGGTGGCCGCTGGCGAACCCAGAATCGGCCTGCACCCGGAGGTGGCCGCCGAACAAAAACGATTCTTCGCCGCCATCAAAGACGCTGGCGGCCAGCCGGACGGGGTCACTGAGATCGGCTGGGATCCGCCGCGGCTCGTCGTCACCGCACTTCGCAAGCTGGGCTCGGACGCGACGGCGGCGCAACTGCGGGATCATATCGCGCATGTCGATCGGTTCGCCGGCATCGATGGGTTTTACGATTTCGCCAAGACGCCGCAACGCGGCCTCAACATCGACAACACGGTGGTCGCGCGGTGGCTGCCTGAGGAGAAGCGCTGGACAGCGGTGAGCAAGCCCGGCGGCATCCCGCTGGCGCCCTGACGACCGGCGACGCGGGGCGCGGCTGAAACACGAAGCAAGGGACGGACTCTATGGAACAGCGTCGCGAGTGGCCCGCGGAGGGCGTGTCTCGGGTCCCTTACTGGATCTACTCCGATCCGGAGATTTATCGGCAGGAGCAGGAGCGTATCTTCTGCGGACCGACCTGGAGCTATGTGGCGCTCGAGGCGGAGATTCCGAACCCCGGTGACTACAAGCGGACCTTCGTCGGCGACAAGTCGGTCGTCGTCCTCCGCGACGAGGAGGGCGGCATCAATGTCGTCGAGAACCGCTGCGCGCATCGCGGCGTGCAGTTCTGCGTTCGGCATCTCGGCTCGGCGAAGGAGATCATGTGTCCGTACCACCAATGGACCTACGATCTGAAAGGCAACCTCACGGCGGTGCCGTTCCTCCGCGGCATCCGCAGGCAAGGCGGCATGCCGGCCGATTTCGACCTGAAGCAGCACGGATTGCGCAAGCTCGCCGTCACCCGGCGCCACGGCGTCGTGTTCGCCTCGTTCTCGACCGAAGTCGAGCCGTTCGGGGACTATCTCGGACCCGCGGTGCTGCCGCTGTTCGACCGGGTGTTCAACGGCCGCCCGCTCTCGATCCTCGGCTACTCGCGCCAGCTGACGCCGGCGAACTGGAAGCTGATGTTCGAGAACACCAAGGATTCATACCACGCGAGCCTGCTGCACGTGTTCCTGGTGACCTTCGGCCTCTACCGCGTGGACCAGCCGAACCGCATCGTGGTGGACAAGGAGGGACGGCACACCGCCGCCATGTCGTGGCGCGGCGAGCAGAAGCGGACCGAAGACAACGCCGACATGAAGTCGCTGATCGAGCATCTGCAGCTCAAGGATCCGACGATGCTGCAGCCGGTGAAGGAATTCGAGCAGTACACGGTCGTGCTGATGACGCTGTGGCCGAACCTCATCATCCAGCAGCAGTCGAATACGCTCGCCATGCGGCAGCTGGTACCGAAGGGGCCAGACTCCTACGAGCTGGCCTGGACGTTCTTCGGCTATGCCGACGATTCGCCCGAGATGACGCAGCGCCGTCTCCGGCAGGCGAATCTCATGGGGCCCTCGGGCTTTGTTTCGATCGACGACAGCGAGGTCATGAGCTTTGCCCAGCAGGGCCTCGGACGGGCACCCGAGGCCTGCGGCGTGGTCGAGCTCGGCGGCCGGGACTGGAAGCACGAGGAGATGCATGGCGTGACCGAGTTCTACCTGCGCTCGCTCTACGACCATTACCGTCGGGTCATGGATTTGGCATGATGAGTGGTGTCGACGGCTTCCGCGGCTTGAGTCGCCGCGACCTGCGCCTGGAGCTCGAGGAGCTGTATGCCGCCTATACCGGTTGTCTCGACGACGAGCGCTTCGAGGAGTGGCCGGACTTCTTCACCGAGATATGCAGCTACAGGATCGTTCCCCGCGATAATTTCGAGCGCGGGCTGCCGCTGGCGACGTGGTCGTGCGAAAGCCGGGGCTACCTCGAGGACCGGGTGGTGGCGATCCGCAAGACGGCCGTGTATGCGCCGCGCTATATCCGGCGCATGGTCAGCGGGATCACGATTGTCGGCTGGACCGGGGACGAACTCGAGGTGCGGGCCAATTATGCGGCGTTCGAGACGCTGCTGGACGAGGTGACCCGCGTGTTCAATGTCGGCCGCTATCACGACCGCATCGTCGCCGAGAACGATCGCTTGAAATTCCGCGAGAAGCACTGCGTCTTCGACAGTCTGCTCGTTCCCAACAGCCTGATCTATCCGCTGTAGACGTTCGCCAGGCCGGGCATCGCTGGCAGCCGGCTGGCCCGCGCTCGCCGGATGTCTGACGGCGGCGCACGTCCGAAAACCCGGCCAGGTGGGGCTGTTGCAAATACATAGTTTCTCTATAATCCATGCCAGAATTTGATATCTCTGCCCGACATGGATATTGCCCGTCTCCGCACGTTTCTCGCTGTCGTCGATGCCGGCAGCATCAGCCGTGCGGCCGACCGCCTCCACATCGTGCAGCCGGCGTTAAGCCGGCAGATACGCCTACTCGAGGAGGAACTCGGCACCGTGCTCTTTCTACGGCATGCGCGAGGTATGACGTTGACGGACTCGGGTGAAGCCCTCGTTGAACGCGCAAGACCGGTTCTGACCGAATTCGATCATATAAAGGCCAATATGGCGACCTTGCCGGGCGAGGTCACGGGCACGGTCGTGCTCGGTCTACTCCCCAGTATCAGCGACCTTCTCGCTGCCGGCATCGCGCGACGGTTGATGCATGCGCATCCGCGTGTCTCGCTTCGGATCGTCAGCGCGTTCGCCAGCCATCTCTTCGAAGCGCTCGACAAGCGGGAGACCGATCTCGCGATCATGTACGAACCGCGGACGCCGAACAGCTACGAAATATGGCCCCTTCTGCGCGAGGAGCCGCTCTATCTGGTCGGCCCGGCGAGCGCCAAACTCGATCTCAAGCGCGCCGTTCCGCTGCGGAAGCTGACCGAGCATCCCCTGATTCTGCCGAGTGCGCGGCACAATCAGCGGATCCTGATCGACGCCGTGGCCGCGAAGGCCCGCCTCACGCTCAACGTCGTGATCGAAGCGGACTCAATTCAGGTGCAGAAACAGCTCGTGCGTTCTGCACTCGGCTTTACTGTGCTTCCGGTGGCCAGCATCTATGACGATCTGCGCTTGAAACAGGTATCTGCCGCCCCGATCGCCTGCCGGGACCTGAAACGTCGAATCTGCCTGGTTTTGCCGTTGGTCCGAAAGCGGGCACTGCCGGTTCGGCACACCGCTGAGTTGTTGGTGGAGGAAGTGCGCAGCCGCATCGAGGCCGGCGATTGGCCGGGCGCGCGTCTGGCGAGGACCCAGTGACATAGCAAACCGCGATACCTGATAGAGCATAATAATATTTGCACGATATCTCGCACTTGCTTCTCATCGAAGCTTGTTGTGACGGGCAAGAGACGCTTGGCTGGTCCGCCTTCGGCATCACTAGGCCCACCGCTGGACCAAAGGTTTACTGAATAGCGAAGCGCGCAGGCGGCAAACTTCATATTTAGGGAAGCGGAACCCATGGAGACAAAGACAAGACAGCCGGCAAGGTCTGCACAAATTAGAAGCACGCTGAATCACCCGGTCGTCGACACGGATGGGCACGCCGTGGAGTTTGGGCCCGTGTATCTGGACTTCCTTAAGAAAGTGGCGGGTTCGAGCGTCAGAGATCGGTTCGTCAAAATGGGACGACTTCGGTATCGACTTTTCCATCGTCTACTCAAGCTTGGGACTGGGCACCATCAGTTATGCGGATGAGGAGCTTCGTCGGGCGACGTGTCGTGCCCTTAACGAGATGATGGCGGATATCTATTCTCCCCACAGCGATCGCATGGCCCCTGTGGCGACGATCCCGACGCATACGCCTCTGGAAGCCATCGAAGAGCTCGAGCACTGCATAAGTCGACTCGGGATGAAGGTGGCGATGGTCAATACCCATGTCGCCCGACCGATTCCTGAGGTTGCGGAAAGAGCTCCTGATCTCTCGAGATATGCGGTGTGGCTGGACACACTGTGCATGGAAAGCCCTTACGACTACGACCCGCTCTGGGCAAAATGCCTCGAGCTGAAGGTGGCCGTGACATCTCACTCGCCGAGCATCGGATGGGGCAGCCGAGTGGTCACGAACCATTACATCCATAACCACGTCGGCAGCTTCTCCGCCTCCGGCGAAGCCTTCGCGAAAGCAGTCGTGCTCGGAGGGGTGACGAAACGTTTCCCCAAGCTGAATTTCGCCTTTCTTGAGGGTGGCGTTGCTTGGGCAAGCGAATTGTATGCAGGGTTGGTTGGGCACTGCTCAAAGCGCAATCCGCAGGTTATCGGAAACTATGATCCGAACGCCGTCGACGTGGAGCTTCTCGCGGATTTGTTCGCGCAATTCGGAAGCGGATTGGTGGGCGGCAGGCCGGACCCAAAGGACCCGGATTTCGCTCGTTGGCCGGGCGGCTGGCATTGGGATGAAGACAAGACGATCGCTCACGAACTCGACGAACTTGGGATCACTTGCGGCGAAGACCTGCGGCCGCTTTTTGAGCCTAACTTCTATTTTGGCTGCGAGGCCGACGACCACTTCGTCAAGCTGAGCTTTGATACATCCATGAACCCATTCGGAGCGAAACTCAAAGCCATGTTCAGCTCTGACGTCGGTCATTGGGACGTCCCCGACATGACGAAGACTGTCGAAGAAGCGTACGAACTCGTCGAGCATGGCTTGGTCGACGGAGCGGAGTTCAAGGAATTCATGTTTTCCAATGCGGTCAAGCTGCACGCGGGCATGAATCCTGAATTTTTCAAGGGAACGGTCGTCGAATCAGAGGCCGCTGCGCTCATCGCGGGCGCATAAACGGCGGCGTTAACAAGCGAATCTCGGGCGGTATCGGAATTGCTACCACCCTCGGAGAGAGATAAAGATAGGCAAGAATGAATGGGGCTCACCGTAGGTCACGGGCTATATGAGCGGGATTGAAGCCGCCTCCGCCATTGCCGCGGCCGGGAGTGCACGAAACATCACCGAGGTTCGGACGTTTTCGCCGAAACCTGCCTCCGAGCCGCCAATCGGCGCCGGCGTGACCATACGCAATTTGACGAAGGCCTACGGCACTGCGCGCGCCATCGACGACCTGAGCATCGATATCGTCGCCGGAGAGTTCGTGAGCCTGCTCGGTCCGAGCGGTTCCGGCAAGACAACGACGATGATGGCAATCGCGGGCTTCGTGGATCGCTATTCGGGCGAGATTTCCATCGGCGGCCGACCGATCGACAATCTGCCGGCGCACCGGCGGAACGTCGGCGTATTGTTTCAGCATCTCGCGTTGTTTCCGCATATGAGCGTCGTCGATAACGTTGCATTTCCGCTCCGTATGAGGGCGCTTCCCGAAAAGGAGATTCTGCAGCACGTCGATGATGCGTTGCGGCTCGTCAAAATGACCGGTTTCGAAGATCGAGCTCCAGGTCAACTCAGCGGAGGACAGCAGCAGCGCATTGCGCTGGCCCGCGCCATCGTGTTCCGCCCGCCCATTCTTCTCCTCGACGAGCCGCTTGGTGCTTTGGATCGCCAACTCCGCGAGAGGATGCAGGCAGAACTGAGGGCTCTGCATAAGCAACTTGGGATCACGGTGATCCATATCACCCACGACCAAGCCGAGGCGTTGGCCATATCTGACCGGATCGCTGTCATAAACAAAGGCCGCTTAGAGCAATTCGGCACCCCATACGAACTTTATTCGAAACCAGCCAACGGCTTCGTTGCCGATTTTCTGGGCGAGTCGATCACGCTCCGCGGCATTGTCGACGAAATCGACGGCGAAATATGTGCGATAAAGACAGCCGGAGGGCTGCGCCTTCTACTCCGACCGAATCTACCTGTCGGCCTGGCATGCCCGATAACTCTGATGCTTCGGCCTGAACGCATCCTCTTTGGTGAGGAGGCAAATGGCGCACCCAATTGCTTCCCGGGTGATATTCGTTCGGCGATTTTTACGGGCGACCGGATCAAGTACGTCATCGGGTTGGAAAGTTCCGAGCTTTTTACCGTCAATATCCCCAATCGAGGGAGGGCGCCGCCGTTGCGCGTCGGGCAGCGCGTTCAAATCGGCTGGGGTAGCGAGGACGCGATCATCCTCCCCTTAAGCCACGATCACGGCGTTCAATGGATAAGGGACTGATGGCGTATCGAGACCGCTCGTCTGCACCCTGGGAGGTCATCGTGTCGAAGTTATCGTGGCATCTGCTCAGCGCAACGTGCTGCACGGCAGCGATCGTCGCGGGCTGTTTGAGTTGTCATTTTGCCGTGGCGGAGGACAAGGGATCTGTGGTCGTGGCGTCGAACGGCGGGCGCTGGCAGGACGCCATGCGACAAGCGATCTTCAAGCCTTTCGAGGAATCAACCGGCATCAAAGTAATCGAGGTCAGCGGTACGTCCGTCGCAAAAGTCAAGATTATGGTCATGACGAACAATCCCGAGTGGGACGTGTTCGAGATGAGTTCGCCGTCGATTTACTCGCTGTCTAAGGAGAATCTGCTGAGTAAGATCGACTACAGTCAGATCGATCCCAAGACTCTCGCCCAGCTGGATTCGCGTGTCGTCACGCCGGACGCGATGCCCTTTACCTTCTTCTCCCAGGGCATCGTGTACAACACGAAACGGTATTCCAAAGAACACCACCCGCGAACCTGGGCTGAGGTGTGGGATGTCGAAAAATTTCCCGGCGTCAGAATGTTGCCCTCAGGTGTTTACGTGGCGACGCCCATCGAGCCGGCACTTTTGGCCGACGGCGTTTCCGCGGACAAACTCTATCCTTTGGATCTCGACCGCGCCTTCAAAAGCTTGTCGAAGATCAAGCCGTATGTGACCAAGTGGACAGACTCCGCGTCGGGCGTCCCACAGGCGCTTACGGACGGCGAAGCGGACATCGGAATGTCTTCGCTGGGTCGCATCGTCGAACTTCGCAGGGGCGGCGCCGCGGTCGACGTCGAATGGAACCAGGCGCTTTACTACAATGACTTTCTGGCAATACCCAAAGGCGCCAAGAATTATAAGAATGCCCTAGCACTCATCGAGTTCGCCATCCAGCCCGAGATCCAAGCGGCGTTCGTGAAATTGGCTCCGGCCAGCCCGGCTAATCTGGCTGCGTACCAATATCTGAGCGAAGCCGAGCGCAAAGATCTGCCCGGTGCGCCAGGAAACGTCGAAAAGGCGGTTTACCTGAATCCCCAGTGGTGGGCCGACGCCGAGGGGAAGGGCCGGACCAACCTCGAAAAGATGCACGCAATGTGGACGACGTGGATGACGCGGAATTGAGCGCGCAAGCGGCTCGGGTTCGAATCACCTGGCATTGACGAGGATCGGGATTTAGCGGTCGCGGTTCCAGCAGAAGTGTCCTCATCCGTCAACAGCTTCAGATGGCGCTCTTGATTGCATCTTCCCCCGACAGGTCTCGCGGCGCATCCACGATTTCTGGCCCGTCGCAGATGGGCATGGGGCTGCTCTTGGCTCCTGCGCTGCTGCTGTTCGTCTGCTTTTACCTGATTCCGGTCGGGGGGATACTTTTATCGAGCTTTCGCAACCCCGACTGGAGCTTGTCCAATTACGTTGAGGTCCTCTCGGATTCGAGCCTGTGGTCAATTCTCGGCCATACATTCGCCATGGCTGCCGAAGTTACGCTCTTCTGCACGCTGCTCGGATACCCCATTGCGTACCTGATGCTAAGTGCATCCGAGCACTGGCGAAAAATCATCACCATTCTGATTCTTTTGCCCGCCTGGACGAGCGCTCTGGTTCGAGCCTATGCATGGGTCGTGCTGCTTGGGCGTAATGGCCTGATCAGTCACCTTCTGCAGGACATCAGCGTCACCGACAAGCCCATCGAGATTCTCTACACGCGAACTGCCGTGGTGATCGGGCTCGTGCATGTGATGCTGCCCTATTTCGTATTCCCCCTTTATGGAACGGTGAGGAGGATAGACCTCAGGCTTGTTTCTGCCGCGCAGAGCCTCGGGGCTGGCCCCATCACGTCATTCCTTTTGGTGTTTTTTCCGCTCAGTCTTCCGGGCGTCACGTCAGGAGGACTTCTGACGTTCATTCGTGCGGTCGGCTTTTATGTCACGCCGGCTTTGTTGGGAGGGCTGAGCGAAGTCACGTATGTGATGCTCATCGAGGTACAGGTCAACCGGCTGGTAAACTGGCCGATGGCGGCAACTTTGTCCGTCGTGTTGCTGGTGACCACGTTGGTGCTTGTCGGTGTCGTGCTGAAATTGGTCGGATTTCGCGCCATCAGCAGCGGCGGGAAAGATGGAGGTCAGCGCGTTGTCCGGGTCATTTTCTTCATGATGAAAATTCTGACGCCCTTTCGCATTTGGTACCTAAACAACTCATCTGGTATTCGGCGTCTCAGGTCGATTCAGCGTTCGAAAGGCGATAGCGCACTTCGGACAAAGCAAGCGAAGCGACCCCAGCATGCTTATAAGTTGACCGGCGTTGTCGTATGTGCAGCTGTCGCATTTATCTTGGGGCCGATCCTGATTTTGTTCCCGTTGAGCTTCAGTGGGGCGGATTATCTGCAATTTCCGCCGCAAACCTACTCCACGCGTTGGTATACCAACTACTTTTCCCGCGCCGATTGGATCGGCGCTACGATTCTAAGCTTTGAAGTCGCCGCGATTGTCATGGTCATCGCGACATTGACCGGAACGATGGCCGCCATAGGGTTGGCCCGCGGAAAGCTGCCGGGAATGCGCATTTGCCTGGGCTTCCTGACGTCACCCGCGATCGTACCGACCCTGATTATCGCTGTCGGCCTCTACTTTCAGTTCTCCCGCCTGGGGCTCGTTGGTACGGTCCCTGGTCTTGTTTTCGGTCATTTGGTCATCGCGGTTCCCATGGTCATCATCGTTGTGATGGGAGCTCTACAAAGGATAGATGAAAATCTCGAACGCGCCGCGCGCAGTCTGGGCGCGAGTCCGGTCAAAGCGTTCATGAAAATTACGGCCCCGTTGCTGCGCGCCAGCGTATTGTCGGCTGCGCTATTTGCGTTCTTGGCGTCTTTCGACGATGTCGTGGTGGCTTTGTTTCTCAGCGGGGCCAATGCCACGACGTTGCCCAAGCGCATGTGGGACGGAATCCTTCAGGAAGTCGATCCGACGACCGCCGCTGTTTCCTCGCTGCTCATTGTCCTTTCCATAGTTCTGCTCTCCGTCAGTGAATTCGTGAACCGCAGGGCAAAGAGGAGAGGAACAATCGTTGCTGGTCCTTGATTGGCCCAGCGACGGCTTGCGGAGCGCCAGCCCTCAGGACTGGACCGGCGACGGGTCGCGGCCGCTGGCAAAGCGAGCGAGATGCGTCACGCTCAGCAGGGTTCGGCGGCTCCGCGGGAGTGCTGCAAAGGTGAGGATGACGGTGACCACGGCAATCATCGCGACCAGGGCGAAGGTCACCGGATCCGAGAACCCGTAAGGGCGCAGCAGGATGCGCGCGGCGAGTGCCGCGGCACCTCCGGCGACCGCGGCCACCATGGACGGTCCGATGGCCGCGAGCAGGTCACCGAGCCCCACCGGGCTGTTGCGGGTGGCCATGAAGCACCGCAACGGCATGCGCAGGAAGAGACCGCTCGCCGCGACCGCGCACGCGACGCTCGTTCCGCCGAAGCGCACCGACGCGAGGATCGCGACCACGGTGATCGCGGAGTCGAGCAGCATGGTGACCAGCATTTCGCGCGAGCGGCCATGCGTCATGTAGAGAAGCATGACCGTGGCGATCGTCGGTTGATAGGCCGCGATCAGGGCAAAGGCGCCGATGATCGTCGTGGCATCTTCCCATCCGGTCCCGAGGAGGATTCTCACCACCCAGTCCGCCATCGTCGCCGCGACGATCCCGGCCGGCATCGTCACCATGGCCAGCTTCTCCATGATCTCGCCGAAGCCGCGGCGATAGCGGTCCGGCTGATCGATGATGCGGCTGAGTGTCGGCATCGCCACGGCATAGACGGGCGCATTGATGTTGTTCAGCGGCACCTGAACGAGCCGCGTCGCGCGTTCATAGAGCCCCAGCATCCCCGGCCCCCACAGCCAGCCGATCAGGATCTGATCGAGGCTGCGCGTGGCGGCCACGCCGATATTGCCGATCGTATAGGACATGCCGAAATCGAACATCTCGCGGACACCCACGGTCCGTTTCGGCCAGCTCGGACGCCAGCGGCAACACGTCCAGCTGCCGATCAAGAGCAGCAGCGGCGCCGTCACCCGCTGGGCCACCAGCGCCCAGAAGCCGGCCCCGGCGAGGGCCGCGGAAATCGCCACCAGGAACGCGATGAACTCGGCCCCCGTCTCGATCGTGGTGATGGTGGTAAAGCGCATTTGCCGGCGCAGCAGCGCCCAGTGCTGGTTGCCGAGCCCGCCGATCAGGAACACGAAGGCGAGGGCCCGGGTCACCGCCACGAGGTCGGGCTGGCCGTAGAAGCCGGCGATCAGCGGCGCCGCGGCGAGCAGGCCGACCGTGATCGCAATGCCGGCGCCGGTATTGATCCAGAACAGCGCCGACACCTGGTCATGGGTGATCTCGGACCGCTGCAACGTGGCCGCGGAGAGGCCGAGCTCCTTCAGCAGATCGAGCACGGCGGTGATCGCGGCGACCATGGCGATCAACCCGAAGGCGGCCGGCGGCAGGAGCCGCGACAGGACGATCACTGCGGCGAACTGGATCACCAGCCGCAGGGCCTGGCCGGCGAACATCACTACGCCGCCGCGGATGGAACGACCCCGGATATCGGCTAGAAGGTGGTCGGTCCTTAATTCGCGATCGCGATCGGTGTCGGGATCAGGTGCGTGCAAGAGCTTGGTCACCGGCTGGCGCCAGATGCTCCACATACCAGCGGTAAGTGCGAGTGAGCCCTTCCTCGAGCGACACCTTCGGCTGCCATCCCAGCGCTCGCAGACGCGACACGTCCACCACCTTGCGCGGCGTGCCGTCGGGCTTCGACGTGTCGTATTCGATGGTGCCGCGGAAGCCCACGATCCGGCCGATCAGCGTCGTCAGGTCGGCGATGGAAATCTCTTCTCCGGTCCCTAGATTCACAATGTCTTCACCGGAATAGTTCTTCATGAGGAACACCATTCCATCGGCGGCGTCGTCGACGTAGAGCAGCTCGCGCTTCGGCCGGCCTGTCCCCCAGGCCTCGATCACTTTCGCATTGTCCATCTTGGCGCGATGGGCCTTGGCGATCAGCGCCGGCGCCACGTGGCTCTGCAGAAGATCGAAGTTGTCGCCGGGACCGTAGAGGTTCGTCGGCATCACCGACACGAAGTCGCAGCCATACTGGCGCCGATAGGCCTGACACAGCTTGATGCCTGCGATCTTGGCCACCGCATACCATTGGTTCGTCGGCTCGAGCGGGCCCGACAGGAGGGCATCTTCGGAAATCGGCTGCGCCGCCAGGCGCGGGTAGATGCACGATGAGCCCAGGAACATCAGCTTCTCGACCCGATGGCGACGCGCCGCTTCGATTACGTTCGTCTGGATCATAAGATTGTCGTAGATGAACTCCGCCGGCCGGGTGTTATTGGCGTAGATGCCGCCGACGCGAGCCGCCGCCAGGAAGATCGCGTCCGGCCGGGCCGCGCGCAGCCATTTATCGACCTGGTCGGGCACGCGCAGGTCGCATTCCTCCCGGCGCGCGGTAAGGACTTCGCAATCCTCGTCCTGGAGGCGCCGGACGAGGGCGGCGCCCACCAGGCCGCGATGGCCGGCAACCCAGACGCGCTTAGTCTGCAGCTTGTAAGGTGTACTCTTCATCCTGGCCCAGGCCCTTGCGTTGGAGTGCCGCACAATCGGCATCGACCATCTCGGTGACCAGCTGCGGAAAGGTCGTCCTGTGCTTCCAGCCGAGCTTGGCGCGGGCCTTCGCGGGATCGCCCAGCAGGAGATCGACCTCGGTCGGCCGGTAATAGGCGGGATCCACCGCGACCACCATGCGGCCCGTCTTCGCGCAATAGCCCTTTTCGTCGACGCCGCGGCCCTTCCAGACGATCGAGCGGCCCACACATTGGAACGCGAGCTCGACGAACTCCCGCACGGAATGGGTCTCGCCGGTCGCCAGCACGTAGTCCTCGGGCTGCGGCTGCTGCAGGATCAGCCACATGCCTTCGACATAGTCGCGGGCGTGTCCCCAATCGCGTTTGGCGTCGAGGTTGCCGAGGTAGAGGACGTCCTGAAGCGCGTGCTCGATGGCGGCGACGGCGCGCGTGATCTTGCGGGTCACGAACGTCTCGCCGCGGATCGGCGATTCGTGGTTGAACAGGATTCCGTTCGAGGCGTGCATGCCGTAGGCCTCGCGGTAATTGACCGTGATCCAGTAGGCATAGAGCTTGGCCACCGCGTAGGGGCTGCGCGGGTAGAACGGCGTCGTCTCGCGCTGCGGCGTCTCCACCACCTTGCCGTAGAGCTCGGAGGTGGACGCCTGGTAAAAGCGGACCTTGTCGCCAAGGTTCAGGATGCGGATCGCTTCGAGCAGGCGCAGGGTGCCGATCGCATCCGTGTTTGCCGTATATTCCGGCGTCTCGAAGCTCACCTGGACGTGGCTCTGGGCGGCGAGATTGTAGATTTCGGACGCTTTGGTCTCGTTGAGCAGGCGGATGAGGGCTGTCGAGTCCGTCATGTCGCCGTAGTGGAGGAAGAATTGAACGTTTCTCTCATGCGGGTCGTGATACAGGTGATCGATGCGCGTCGTGTTGATCGACGATGACCGACGCTTTACGCCGTGGACGATATAACCGCGATTGAGAAGAAATTGCGCCAGATAGGCGCCGTCCTGTCCGGTTATGCCCGTGATCAACGCGACTTTTTGCGACATGTACTCACCTTCAACAACGTAGGAAAATTCAGATCGACGGCGCTAGTCCGCGCACCGTGCGATGCGTTTGATATGGGTCACGACCGGATCAGCCAACGCGCTGCGCTCCGAACACGAGATGAAAGACGCCTCGCATGGGACATTACGGGGTCTCTCTTTGCCAGTGATCAACGTGTGACTGCCCGAGCACCAACCGCGCAAACGTGCTGATCTTGTTGCGAGAGTCGCTCCGCGCCACGCCGGTTGAAATGCCACACGGCTTGGTGTCCGGCCCCAACCGCCGACCATCGCGTGGATTTAAGACGCGCCTGGAACGTCTCGCTGAGTGCGGCGAGCCCGAAACCAAAAGGAGCCGTCGCGACTGAGGAATCCGACCCGCGGTAGCATGGTCTGAGGCCGGGTCATGAAGAGGCGGGCCGCGGCCGCGAGGCGGTCACAGAAAGGCCACAAGGCCTTGTTCTTGTGACAAATCTGCGATTGATGCCGTTGTAGGCTGGTCATGAACTCCGCGGGGCTTGCGCCTCGGCGAAGAATTAATAGATTTCACGCGGGTGTTTTTGCGTGTGCGTTCACAGCTGGGGCTCAACGTGAAAGAAGAATGGGGCAACTCAATCCCATCTTTGGCTCGTGATGTGTCGGCAACGCGACTCCTGGTAACTCAGATTGGCTGCAGCGAGGGGGAACGGGGTACCGATAGGCAGCCCGCGTCAAAATGGCGCGCGGAAATCGTCGCCGGAAGAAATCCGGTGGCTGTGTGAAACCACCACCGGCGAGCAACGCGAAAAGCGGCGGCCGGAACCAGGAGCATGAGGTCTTTCATGGAGCAGGGGTCGACAGCGATGACGGACGCTAACCAAGTCGAAAGCACCGTCCCGCCGGAGGCAGCGGCCCACGGCCGCATCGTCTTTGTTGAAGACGACGAGCTTTTCCGGGTCTCTCTGGCGCGCAATCTTCAGGACGCCGGATTCACCGTCACCGACTTCGATAACGGTCAGGCGGCGCTCGACTATTTCATGCAGGGCGGCGACGCCGAGCTCGGCCTGTTCGACTGGAAACTGCCGGAAATCACCGGCATCGAGCTGCTGCAGCGTCTGAAGGAGCGGGGGGTCGACATTCCCGTCATTTTCCTGACCGCGCTTGGCGAACAGGTTTATGAAGAGACTGCGTTCATGAACGGCGCCGTCGACTTCATCGACAAGTCGCGGAGCTTCTCGATCCTCCTGAACCGGATCGGAACCGTGATCACCGGGCGGAAGGGCCTGTACGTGCCGGTGGCGCCGGGTGCTCCGCAGGCGACGGTTCGCCGCGGCGATCTCGAGCTTTGCCTCAACTCGAACCGCGCGTTTTGGCGGAAGAAGCGGGTGAATCTGACATTGGCCGAATTCAAGATCGTCTATCATCTGGCGACGGAAGCCGACCGCGACGTGCCCCATCGCGAAATCTATGACATCGTCCGCGGGCCGGGCTTCGTGGCCGGCGACGGCGAAAACGGCTATCGCGCCAATGTTCGCACCTTCATCAAGCGGATCCGTCAGAAGTTCTGCGAGGTGGACGACAAATTCGACCGCATCGCGACTTATTCGGGCTTCGGATATCGCTGGATCAGCGGCGGCGGCGAGCAGAGTGCTGCCGTCAACGGGATTGGAGTCTGATCACCACTATTTGGCGACGGCGCCCGTGGCCACCGGTTGATCACGGGCGTTACGTCGCAGCGAGTGCTATCTCTCGGCCGTGTTTAGGGGGCCGGGGCACGCTGCGGCGTGAGGTCGGCATTGACAGATCAAGCGACGGCGATCGAAGTGGAACCGAGGGAGTTGCTGGCCGGGCCGGCAGCGCCCCGGGCCCACGTCACACTGCACCTCCTCGACAATGACGGCGTCTTGTTCGATGCCTCGCATCAATCCGTCTACGCGCTAAACACGACCGGCACGTTCATCTGGTGCTGCCTCGAAGAGGGGTTGTCCCCAATAGAGGTCATCGAGCGCCTGCAATCGAGTTTCGGAATCTCGGCGGACACCGCGGCCGACTACCTGTCGGCCGCGATCGGCCGCTGGCGCGCCCTGCACCTGGTGAGCGATCCAAGGCTCGGCCTCGACGACGCATCGACCGCAGAACCGACCGCCCGCGCCGAGGCGCCGGACCGCTCTAATCCGGTGAAGGCGGGCCGGCCCGGCGGTGACGAGCGCGAGTACCTGCTGCTCGATGTTGGGTTCCGCTTGCGGATCCTGGCGCCGGCGGTCCGCCGGGAGATCGAACTGCTGCTCGCCCCTCTCGCCGCTGGCGCGATCCGCGGCGACTTCGTCCGGCTCGATCTGATCAGCGATGAGCGCGGCTTCGTTGTTCTTGAAGAGGGCTGCCCCTATGCGCATTGCCGGAACGAGGAAGAGGTCGTTCCGCTGGTCAAGACCTGCCTCATCGAGATTGCCCTGAAGAGGAGCGGCGATTTCGGCGCGGTTCACGCGGCCGCCGTCGCCCGCAACAACCGCTGCCTGTTGCTGCCCGGCCAGTCAGGTGCCGGTAAGAGCACCCTGACCGCGGCCTTGGTCGCCGCCGGGTTCGAGCTGATGGGGGACGATACGACCGTGCTGGCCCGCGGCACCCTCGAGGCGCGACCAGTGCCGTTCGCGATCTGCGTCAAAGAGGGCGCCTGGGATCTGTTGGCTTCGCGCTTCCCCGAACTGCGGGATCGCCCCATCCATCATCGGCTCGACGGCAAGAAGGTCCGCTACCTGCCGCCGCTCCCCGGATGCACCTGGGCAAAGCCGCGCTCGCGCTGCGGTGTCGACGGGCTGGTCTTCCTCAATCGCGTGCCCGAGGCAAAAAGCAGCCTCGTGCGGCTCACGGGAGCCGACGCGCTGAGCCGGTTCGCCAAGGAATTCTGCCCGCTCGGCGACGGCCTTAGCCCGGCCAAGCTGGATCAGCTGGTCGCCTGGATCAAGCGAATCGACGCCTACGAGTTGCGCTATTCGCCGCTCGACGACGGCGTGGACCAGCTCACGAAACTCTGCCGATGAGCCCGACGCTGCCGGCGCGGGGGCTCGATATCATTGTCGAGTGCCTGCGTCCGGAAGCCGGCGGCCCCCGCGGGGCCCGCGTCCGGCCGTCCCTGCGGGATTGGACCGCGGCCCTGACGCTCGCCAACCGGCACTGGCTGACCCCCGCCGTTCATGCGGCCCTGGCCGAGGCCGGGCGGTCCGACGACGTGCCGCCCGAGGTCCGGGACTATCTGGCGCTCCTGCACCGCGCGAACGCCGAGCGCAACCAAGCGCTGCGCCGGCAGGCGGTCGAGCTCGTCGCGGCACTGAACAACGTCGAGATCGCCCCGATGCTGCTGAAGGGCGGGCTCACGTTGTTCCTGCCGCTGTACAGCCAGCCCGGCGTGCGCATGATCCGGGATCTGGACGTGCTGATCCCGCCCGATCTGGGTGCCCGGGCCTGCGAGGCGCTGGCGAGCCTGGGCTACCGGATCGCGACACGCTACGAGGCCGGTCATAACGCCTATGGCGATTTCACGCGGCCGAACGATCCCGGCGCGGTCGACCTTCACTTCGAACCGATCGAAATGCCTTATTTGCTTTCGGCGACGGAAATGTGGAGCCGGGCCCGGCCGGTGGTCGCCGATGGGGTCCGATTCGTCGCGCCGTCGTCGACCGACATGGTGCTGCATCATCTCCTGCACGCGCAGATCCATTATCTGGGCAATTTTTATCGCGGCGTGGTGGAATTGCGGCAGCTGTACGAATTGGCACTCTTTGTCCGCCACTACCAGGACGTGGACTGGACGTTGATCGCCGAGCGCTTTTCGCGCCATCGCCTGGATGTCGCCTTGGAGTCCTACCTGCTCGCAGCGCAGCGGCTCTTCGACAATCCGTGGCCACTGCCGCACCCGGCATCGCGCGCCGCGCACGCCCACTGCAGGCGTTGCCTGCTCCAGCTCAAATATCCGGCCTTGGCCCGGGTCGGCATCCCGTGGGCGAATATCCACGCGGCGTTCGCGTGGCATCGCATCAACCATTTTTACGGGCGGCAACGGCCCGTCGCCGTGGCGCGGGTGACGCATGCGGCGCGATACATCGCCAAGACGGCGACCTGGGACGTCGTCCTGCGCGTGCTGCGCACGCAATAGCGGCCCGCTGACAGCCGGCGGACCGCGCGGGTAAGGACGGCGCCGATCAGGGGCGCTGCATTTGTCTCGGCGCCGTCCTCCGGCCCGTTTCGGGTCGGTCTCGTGCAACCGGTCACATCGACCGGCGGCTCAATCACTGTGGCCACGGCGCGGGGTAATTGGGAGTGTTCATTTTGCGGCACGTGATGCGGCGTTTCGCACACATAGCCATTGCCGATTCAATGCCTTAACGCCGCGGATGGGTTGCCGCCCGGCGGCCGGCTGGCTACAGTCCGGGGAGCCGTTCTTTTTTGGGGGGAGGGGGCGTTCGCGATGCCAAGCTACAAGCTGCTGACTTACCAATCGCCGAAGGGGCCGCGGGCGGGCCTGATGGTCGGGGACAAGGTTTTCGACGCCGCGGCCGCCACCGGTAAGGCGGCGTATGGAACCGTGTTCGAGATCCTGAACGACTGGCGGTCGGCGCAGAAGCTGTTGCGCGCGGCGGCGGCGAAGATTGTGACCGGGAAGGGCAAGCGCGCGCGGGCATTGCCCAAGCCCAAACTCCTGGCCCCGGTGCTTTCCCCGTCGGCCTTATACTGCGCCGGCGCCAACTACGCCGACCACATGGCGGAGATGGCGGCCGTGCAGGGCATAGCACCCGAGCCCGACCCGCACACGCTGGGGCTGAAGGCGTGGCACTTCATCAAGGCGACCCGGTCGATCGTCCCATCGCAGACCAAGGTGAAGCTGCCCGCCTACTCGCAGAAGGTGGACTGGGAGGCGGAGCTGACGGCTGTGATCGGCCGTCCGGCGAAGGATGTCCCGCTCGAGAAGGCGCTGGATTATGTCGCCGGCTACACCATCGCCAACGATCTGTCGGCACGCGACTTCGTCAAGCGGCCGAACGTGTCGGATACCTCGCCGTTCCGGTTCGACTGGGTCAGCCAGAAATGCTTCGACGGGGCATGCCCGCTCGGACCGTGGATCGTCCCGGCGGCGGAGATCCGTGATCCTCAGAAGCTCGGGATCAAGCTGTGGGTCAACGACGTGCTGAAGCAGGATTCGCACACCAGCAAAATGATCTTCACGCTGGCCGAGCAGATCGCGCATCTCTCGTCGCGCATGACCCTCCATCCGGGCGACCTTATCCTGACCGGAACGCCGGCCGGCGTCGGCATGGGGCGCGGCGAGTTCCTCAAGCCGGGGGACGTGGTGAAGGTCTGGATCGAGGACGTCGGGACCCTGACCAACACGATGGCCTGATAGAACCTGCCGGTCGCCGGATTCGATGACCAATGTTCTGATCATCCTCACGCTCCCGGAAACGGTCAGGAACCGCTATTACGACCATCTCCGCCAGACCTTTCCCGATCTGGCCGTCACGATGGTGGATCACCCCGCGAAGGCGGATCCCCACATCGCCACGGCCGACGTGCTGGTGACCTTTGGAGTCCAGATCGCCGACCATGCCGATGCGCTGTTCGCGAAGGCGGGGCGCCTGAAATGGATCCAGGCGCTGGGGACGGGTATCGACAGCCTCATTGACCAGCCCGCGTTGTGTCCGGACGTGCTGATCACCAATCTGCACGGAATCCATGGCCCGGCCATGTCCGAGGCGGCGCTGCTGGCGATGCTGTCGCTCAGCCGCGACTGGCCGCGGGCGCTGCGCAACCAGGACCGGCAGCGGTGGGAGCGGTGGCCGGGCCGGCTTCTCAACGGCAAGACCGTCGGCATCTTAGGGATCGGCGCCATCGCCGCCGATCTCGCCCCGAAATGCCGGGCGCTTGGCATGCGCGTGGTCGGCATTACGTCGGCAAAACGGGAGCTTCCCGGGTTGGACCGCGTCTATTGGCGCGACGAGCTGACCCAGGCGGTGCGCGAGCTCGACCATTTCGTGATCCTGACACCGTACTCGCCGGAAACGCGGGGCATCGTCGGTAGGGCGGTGCTGGCGGCTATGAAACCCAAGGCGTATCTGATCAACCTCGCGCGCGGCGGCGTCGTCGACGAGGACGCGCTGGTCGAGGCGATGACAGCCGGCCGGCTCGCCGGGGCGGCCCTCGATGTGTTCACCAAGGAGCCGCTCCCGGACTCCCATCCGCTGTGGCGCCTGAACAACGTGATCATCACGCCGCATCTGGGCGGCTTTCACGACACCTATGTCGACGACGCCCTGCCGGTGATCGAGGAAAACATGCGGCGGTTTCTCGCCGGCGACACGCGGAATATGATCAATCTCGTCAAGCGCTGACCACAGGCGCGCACCTTGAAGGACTACCTATGGCCGACCCCTCCGACCGCATCAATACGCCCATCCCGACGTGGGAGCTTGAACGGCGCTGGTCTGCCACGCGCCAGGCCATGGCCGACCGCCGGATTGACGTTCTGTTGATGCAGAACAACAACGATTTTATGGGCGGCTACGTGAAGTATTTCACCGACGTTCCGGCGACCAACGGCTATCCGGTGACCGTGGTGTTCCCGCGCGATGACCGCATGACCGTCATCGGCCAGGGACCTTTTGCCGCCGACCGGGCGATCCCGGCCGAGGGCGATGGGCTGCGCCGCGGGGTCAAGCGCTTCCTCGGCACGCCCAGCTATTCGAACGCGCCGTACACCTGGGCCTATGACGCGGAGCTCGCGGAGAAGGCGCTGGAGCCGTTCGGCGGCGCGACCATCGGCTTGGTCGGCCTCGGGACTCTGCCGGTCGCGTTCATCGACCACATCAAGCGCAGCCGGCTCTCCAACGCGAGCTTCGTCGACGCCACCGACATGGTCGACCAGATCAAGGCGATCAAGAGCGCCGACGAGATCGAGCTGATCCGCCGGACGGCAGCGGTCCAGGACGCCGCCATGGCGGCGGCGTTCGCGGCCGCCGCACCGGGCAAGCGCGACATCGAGATCGCCGCCGTCGCGGAGCACAAATGCCTGGAGCTCGGCTCCGAGCAGGGGCTATTCCTATGCTGCTCGCATCCGCCGGGTCAGCCGGTGATGTTCGCCAACCGCCACGTCCAGAACCGGGTGATGCGCGAAGGCGACGTGTTCACGCTGCTGGTCGAAAGCAACGGACCCGGCGGGTTCTTTACCGAGCTCGGGCGGACCTGCGTGCTAGGACAGGTGACCCCGGAGATGAAGGATGAGCTGGCCTTCCTGCTCGCCGCGCGGAAGTTCACGCTGGACCTCTTGAAGCCGGGGACCTCCTGCAAGGACATCTGGGAGGCCTACAACCAGTTCATGCGCAAGAACGGCCGGCCGGAGGAGAAGCGGCTCTATTGCCATAACCAGGGCTACGACATGGTCGAACGGCCGCTGGTCCGGTTCGATGAGCCGATGGTGATTCAGAAGCATCTGAACCTCGCGTGCCATCCGACGTACCTCACGGACCGGATGTTCAACACGATCTGCGACAACTTCCTGATCGGCGATCACGGCCCCGAGCGGCTGCACAAATTTCCCGAGACGATCGTCGAGGTTGGTTAGGCCGTGTGCGTAACTCTCCAGCTAGGCAGTAGCCGCCTGGTGCGCACGCAGGAAGGATCGGATCTGCCGTACGGCGAGCGGAATCCGCTCCTTCGGCTCCTTCCACGGGAACATGCTCACTTCCGCCTTCGGCGCCAGCATCGCGGCCTCCATGGCATCGCGCGTCACAGTGAACACGAAATCGGGATTGCCGCGGTACATCTTGGTGAGAAACTTGTCGACCATTTCCATCGTGATCTCGGGTCGGCGCTTGCACAGATCCGGCCCCCAGCCGCTCATGTTACTCTCGTAGGAGAGGTTGGGCAGCTCCGGCCGGAAACCGCTCGGCTGCGCCAGGACGGCGGCAACGACGCGGTCTGGCGCCCGCTTCAGGAGATTCCAGATCATCGGTCCGCCAATACAGAAGCCCAGCACCATGAACTTGCGAATGCCCAAGTGGTCCATCAAGCCGATTTGGTCGTCCGCGTACGCATCCCACGGCCGGTCCATCTCGAGCGGCCCGGAAGACTCGCCTTCAATGGCGTTGCGCAGGTCCGACGCGACACAGCGGTACTCTCCCTTGAACTCCTCGATGGGATTGAAGGGCGAGCGCTGGACCAGGTTCGTGATCGTCGAGTTCAATCCTCCGCCGGCGATCAGCAGCAGGGGGAAGCCCGAGCCGGTCTCGTGATAGCGGATGCGTACCGGGCCTCGTTCGTAGAAGGTCATGGTCGATTCTCCTTGCCCGGTCTGCTGAGCCAGCACACGGGGTGCTGCGGCCAGCGCCGTCGCTGCGGCGCCGGTTGCCAGGATGGTCCGTCGGTTCGAATCCATAGTCGCCTCCGCGATTATCGTGATGATTATCAGTGCCGGCCGGGGTCGAAGCCGCCACCAGGAGGTGTGCTGGGCAATGCTTGTAGCACAGGCTGGGCCCGGCCGCTGCGGCGCCGGTCGTCTTGACCCGGAAACCGGGAACAGTGCTGTATGCGCAGTCATCAAGCGAGGAGGGCCCGCGTGGCACACACAATGATTCGCTGCGTGTTAGCGGTCGCGTTGTTGATGTCGGCCGCGATGTTCAACCTGGCATGGGCGGACGAATGCACCGGAACGCCGTTTACCGATGCGCCCGACCCGACCCAACCCGCCAACCTCGGCAAGCACAAGCGCCAGCTCCTCAATTACAAGTGCTCGGGTGCCTACGCGGCGGACATTCGCGACGTCCTGACCCGAGCGCAAGCCTACGTCGCCGGCCGGGCGGCCGCCGTGTCCAAGGCGGCCCTCGTCCTCGACATCGATGAGACGTCGCTGTCGAACTGGCCGGAGATCGTGGCCAACGATTTCGGCTACATTCCCCATGCGGCGTGCGACCTGCTGCCGAGCGGGCCGTGCGGCGCGGATGGTTGGGAACTGAGTGCCAGGGCGGACGCGATTGCGCCGACCCGGGACCTGTTTAATGCCGCCAAGGCCAAGGGTGTCGCGATGTTCTTTATCACCGGCCGCCAGGAGGACCCGCAAAAGCGCAGAGCCACGGAGACGAACCTGCGCCGCGCAGGCTACGACGGTTGGGCCGAGCTTTTCCTGCGGTCACCCGGCTACGCCTCCATTCGAGAGTACAAGACGGCGATGCGCAAGAAGATCGCCGACGACGGATACACGATCATTGCCAATGTCGGCGACCAGGAGAGCGACTTGGCCGGTGGATACGCCGAGCAGACGTTCAAAGTGCCCAATCCGTTTTATTTTCTGCCGTGAGGCGGGAAACGGCGTTCGACGTTCAGCCTCGGATCAGGCCTCAGACAAAAAAGAATCGATCAGCGCCGCCAGCCGGTCCGGCTGCTCCAGATGGACCATGTGCCCGGCGTCGCCGATAACCGCCGTCCGAACGTTCCGAATCGCCCCGCGCCGGGCGGCGTAGTCTTCCTCCGAGATGTGGTGACGCTGGCGATTGGCCGAGTCCGCGGCCTCGATCCACAGCACCGGCGCCTTGATCCGGCGATAGCAGGCGATCATCTCGTCGGCGCGGAAGAGCCTCGCCGAGCGGCGGCCAAGCGCCGGGTCGGCGCGCAGCGTGACCTTGCCATCGGGCCCTTGCTGGCCCCAGTGCCGGCTGAGGAAGTCCGCGCAGGCGGCGTCCAGGCGCGGATTGTGGCGGCGGATGCTCTCGCCGAGTGCCGCGTAATCCGGGTAGGTGCGGACCTTGGCGGGCGACCGCAACTCCGCAAGCCACAGCGCCAAGTGCACCGGCGTCTCCTCCGGCGGGCGGGCGCGCAGGCCGAAGCCTTCGATGTTGACGACCCGGCGGACGCGGTCCGGGCGGATCCCGGCATATAGAGTAGCGATATTGCCGCCGCGGCTGTGGCCGACGATGTCGGCCGGCTTGCCCGGATGCAGCTGGTCGACCAGCGCATCCAGGTCCGCGACGTATTCGGAATAGTCGTAGGCGCTGCTGTTTGCCCAGGCCGACAGGCCCTCGCCCCGCCAGTCCGGCGCCAGGATCCGCCGTTCTGCCTTCAGGGCGTCGGCAACGAACTGGAACGACGCGGACGCGTCCATCCACCCATGCAGAAAGATCACCGGCGGCACCTCTGGCGGACCCCAGCTGCGGACGTGATAGCGCAGCCCGCGGATCTCGAGATAGGAGGAGTGGCTTTGCTTCATGCGCCGTTCGCGATCCGCTCGGGATTAGACAGGCCGCTCACGCTAAAGTAGAATCGGCTTGCCCATCAATAACTTATTTCCCCCGATGCCCGATATAGCCCGCCGCGGACCGGTCTCGCGCAACGGAGCACCCGCACCCGCACCCGCCCCGCGGCCGACGGTGCTGGCGCCGACGGGCGGGGCCAATGGCGGCCTCGGCCTGCGCGAGATGAAGAAGCTGGACAAGCGCCAGCGGATTCGCGCCGCTGCCCGCGAGCTGTTCTCGAAACTGGGCTACGAGGCAGCGACCTTGCGGCAGATCGCGCGCCGGGCGCATGTCGGTCTGGGGACGCTGTTCAACTACGCCGACGACAAGCGCGACCTGATCTTCCTGATCATGAACGAGGAGCTCGACGCGATCGCCGAGCGCGCCTCGGAATCCGCCGTGGCCGGGAGCGGCATCGTCGATCAGCTGGCGGCGTTCTTCCGCGTCTATTACAGCGAGCTCGCGCGCGAGCTCACCTTGTCGCGCATCCTGCTCCAGGAGCTGACCTTCTACTCGCATGGCAAGCAGGCGGCCGAATTCCAGAACCACCGCCAGCGGCTGGTCGGCCGCATCGAAGACCTGATCCGCGCCGGGCAAGCCGCCGGGCAGATCCGCGGCGACCAGGACGCGGCGCTCATCGCGCGCTACGTATTCTTCGTCTATTCGACCGCGATCCGCTGGTGGATCGGGTCCGACACGCCCGATCCGGACATCGGCATCGCCGAGCTGCGCGAGCTGTTCGACCTGCAGCTGGCCGGCCTCGCCCCGCGCCGGGGGTGAGACGATGCCAGGGCAAGAGCGGCTTCCAGCAAGCGAAGCGCGTTTGTTTCCGGCGTCATTCCCGCGAACACGGGAATCCATGGTTCAGCGGCGGGATGGATGCCCGCTTTCGCGGGCATGACGAGTGGAGAGTAGTCCGCTCTGAACGCGCCGACGTCAACCTCACAGCCCCAGAATGCGCTCGGCGTTGCCGTGGAAGAACTTCTCCAGGAAGGCGTCGCTGTAGCCGAGCTCGGCCCACTCCTTGAACAGCCGCGGATAAGGAAGGCTGGGATAATCGCTGCCGAACATCACCTTGTCCTGCAGCCGCGAGCGGATATCGACCTTGAGCTGCGCCGGCAGGTATTTCGGCGCCCATCCCGACATCTCCCAGAACACGTTGCCCTTGTGCAGGGCGACGGCGGTCATCTCGTCGACCCACGGCCAGCCAGGATGGGCGGCGATGATCTTGAGGTTCGGAAAGTCGGCGGCAAGGTCGTCGATCGCCGAGGGGTGGGCGTGGCGGATGCGTGCCCCCAGGCCCCCTGGCATGCCGGCCCCCATGCCGGTGGTGCCGACGTCGATCATCACCGGCGCCTTCAGCTCGTCGATGACCTCGAACAGCGGATAGAACTGCCGGTCATTGACCGCGAAATGCCCCATGATCGGATGGAAGTGGAAGCCCAGCATGCCGAGCTTGATGATCGCGGTCTTCGCCTGCTGGATCGCGATCTCGCCCTTGAACGGGTCGACAGCCCCCCAGCACTGGATGATCCGCTCGGGATGACGGCTCTGCATGCCCTTCACGTACTCGTTGGTGCAAGGCGGGGTGCCGGTGGTGGTCTCGAGGTCGAGCGCCACCAGCACGGCCTCGACGCCGGCATCGGCGAACTCCTTCACCACCTCGTCTTCCTGCTTCCAGGTCCATTGGCGGTTCCAGTATTTCGCCAGCGCCTCGACGTAGGGCCCCTGACATTTGATCCACGGCTCCGTGTTCGAATAGCAGTGGAGATCGATGATCCGCATCGGGCACCGGTCCTTTTGTTATCTTGCAGCCGCGGCGGGGGGCCGGCGCGCTCTGCCTTGATGCGCCTTGTCACCATGTCCACCAAAGCCTTTTTCGACACCTTGCCGAAGGTCGATAGCGGGAAATCCTGGACGAGCTCGATGCGCTCGGGGAGCTTGAACTTCGCGATCTCCTTGGTCATCAGGAACGCGACCAGTGCATCGAGCTTGAGCGCCTGGCCGGGTCGCAGGATGACGCAGGCGCACATGCGCTCACCCATGTTCGGATCGGGCATGGCCACGCAGGCCACGTTCTGGACCGCCGGGTGCTGCAGGATGAGGTTCTCGATCTCCTCCGCGCTGATCTTCTCGCCGCCGCGGTTGATCAGATCCTTCTTGCGGCCCTCGACCATGTAATTCCCGGACGGGTGCTGGCGCATGAGGTCGCCCGAGCAATAGAAGCCGTCCGGCGTGAACACCTTGGCGTTGTGCTCCGTGGCCCCGTAATAGCCGCGCAGCGTATACGGGCCGCGGGCGCAGAATTCGCCGACCTCGCCGGGCGTCACTTCGTTGCCGTCGTCGTCGATGAGGCGGACCTCGTCATCGGGCGAGATCGGGCGCCCCACGGTCTCGAGCCGCACGTCCTCCGGATCGTCCTTGCGGACGAACATCAGCATGCCCTCGGACATGCCGAAATTCTCCTGCACGAAGCAGGTCGGGATGAGCTCCCGGGTGCGCAGCCGGACCTCCGGCTGCAGGCGCTGCCCGCCGCTCTGGATGAAGAGGACCGAGGACGTGTCGTGCTGCGTGGCCGCCGGGCTGTTGATCAGGCGGATGAGCAGGGCCGGCACGACCTTGATGTGCGTCACGCGGTGCCGGGCGACCAGCGGAAAGACGTCCTCCGGGCGGGTGGTCGCGCTGAGCACGACCTTGCCGCCGTGGAACATGAATCCCTGGATGCCCGGGCAGGCCAGCGGCAGGTTGTGGGCGATCGGCAGCATCAGCAGCAGGACCGACTCACCGGTGACGCCGCACACCTGGGCCGCGGTCCGCGAGTTATAGGCATAGTCGTTGTGGGTGCGCGGAATGAGCTTCGGAATGCCGGTGGTGCCGCCGGACAGCTGGAAGATGCACGGGTCCGTGGGCTCGATGCGGATCTCGGCCAGGGCGCTGCGCGGCCGCCGCGCCGGACGCTCGATCAGATCCTTGAGCGCGATCTCGCCGGGACCGGGCTTGCCGGTGGTGATCGCGAACCGCAGGCAGGCGTTTTCCTGGGCCACCCGCCGGATTACGGGTGCGAATTCGAAATCGCCCTGGCGTTCCGGGTACACGCAGGCCACCGCCTGCGACAGGCGCACGAACTGGCTGATTTCGCTGTAGCGATGCGTCACCAGGGCCGCAATGGGGATGCAGCCGATCTTCTGCAGCGCGAAATAGAGCAGCACGAACTCGGCGACGTTCGGTAGGGTCGGAACCACGCGGTCGAGCGGCTTGAACCCGAGGTCCAGCAGGTTGAGCGCCAGGTTGTCGGTCAGCCGATCGATCTCGGCATAGGTGAATATCCGCCCGCCGTCGATCAGCGCCACCCGGCCGCCAAACGATGCGAAGACGCCCCGGAATTCCTCTGCCAGCGACTTATCGCGCCAGTATCCCATGGAGCGATAATGCGCGGCGAATTCGGGCGGAAAGGGAACGACGCCGTCGAGCATCGGCCGGCTCAGGTCGAGCTCGAAAAGCCGCCGTCGATGACGACGATCTCTCCGGTCACGAACCGGTTACCCTCGATCAGCGACATCATCGTCTCGGCGACGTCGTCGGCGGTGACGCAGCGCTTGAGCGGCGTCAGCTTGGCGCGGCGGCCCATGAGGTCGTCGTATTTGTCCTTCAGCATCCGCTTCATCCAGTCGCCTTCCATCCATCCCGGGGCCACCGCGTTGACGCGGATCTCGGGGCCGAGATTGTAGGCGAGCGTCTTGGTCAGGTTCACCACCGCCGCCTTGCTGGCGGCGTAGGGCAGGGGCTGCGCTCCCGGCCGCAGGCCGACGATGCTCGCCGTGTTGACGATGCAGGGCGCCTTCGCCTTGCGCAGCAGCGGCAGGGCGGCGCGCGTGACCTGGAACAGGCCGCGGACGTTGACCGCGAACACCCGGTCCCATTCCTCGACCGTCATGCCCTCGAAATCCTTCGGCTTCACCTCCGTGGTGGTCCCGGCGTTGTTGATGAGCGCATCGAGGTGGCCGAACTTGGTCTCGACCGCCTTCAGCATCGCGCGGACATCGGCGTCGTTCGCCACGTCACATTTGCACAGCAACGTCTGCGCGCCGGTGCGCTCAGCCTCCGCCGCGACCTCCCGGGCTTGGCCGTCGCTGCGGCTGTAATTGATCGCGACATCGTACCCGGCGCGGGCGAGAGCCATTGCGGCACTTCGGCCGATGCCGTTCGCGGCACCGGTGACGAGGGCAGTCTTGCGTGGCGTGGGCATTTGCACTCCCTGCGACAGGATCTATCGCAGCCCGCTGGCGAAAGTAGGGCCCGCGGATCGCCGATAGATTTTGAACATGTTCATTTTCCAGCGCCAGCCCGCGCTGTGTCAAGACGAGCGGCCGCCGGGAACTTAAGTGGTGGCCGCAATTGCCGTAGAAAGCCATACAAGGACAGGAATGTCACACCTGCCACAGGTTAGTCACTGGCTGCTCCTCCTAGGCCTGCTACGTAATTCAGCGTCAAGGGGCAGAAATTTTCCAAAACGGCGGTCGATATGTCGGCAATGGAAGGCACGGCAGGAGATTGGCTTCTCCGCGAGGGCAAGGAGACCCTTCGTACTCTATGCCCACAGGCGCTCCTCAACTGGCGCGAGGCGCGGTACTACGGCCGGTACGGGGAGGTCGAACTCCATCTCCTGCAGTTCATGTGCGATCCGGAGCGGGACGCAATTGACGTCGGCGCGAACGACGGCAGCTACATTCATTACATGAAGAAGTACGCCCGTCGCGTTCATGCCTATGAGCCGATTCCGTGGCTGGCGGAGGAGCTGTCGCGCAAGTTCCGCCATGACATCGGCACTCGCAAGGTATTCATCCACAACATGGCCCTGTCCCAGTCGCCGGGGGCCACGGTTCTGCGCATTCCGATCGTCGACGGTGTGATGGTCCACGGGTGTTCGAGCTTGGCGCCCGCGGCCGTGACCAAGTACCCGACGGTCAAAGAAGTGCCGGTCCGGCTTGTGCGTCTCGACGACGTTTATCCCGGCGATGTCGGCTTCATCAAGATCGACGTCGAGGGCCACGAAGAGGCGGCCTTGGACGGCATGCGCCAGACCATGGTGCGCTGCCAGCCGAGGATGCAGGTCGAAGCGGAAGAGAGCATCGCCCCGGGGGCGATCGGCCGCATCGCCGAATTCTTCCGCGGACTGGACTACAGCGGCTATTTCGTTTTCCAGCGGCGGCTGATGCCGATCGATCAGTTCGACAAGCAGCGCATGCAAAATCCGGCAAACTTTCCGGATCTGAAGGCGCCGCTCGAGCAGCGGCAGCGGTTCGGTACATACGTCTACAACTTCCTGTTCTTTCCGAGCTCGGAGCCGCCGGAGACGCTGCGGCGTATCCAGCACCACCTCTCGACGTTGTGAGCTCGGCTTTGTGAGACGGTCGCGACGACGCCGAGACCGTCTCCGGTCCCGGGTTCAGCCGCTCAATCGTGATTTGTCCGTCTAGGCGGGGCTGTCGAGCGAGCCGACCTTCGGTGCTGTCGGCCAGCTGATCGTTGTCGCCACCACCGGTTCCGGCCGCGCGCTCCCGGTGAGCGACATGGCGCGAAGCAGACGGCGCCCGATGGCGGCTTTGTCGAACTGGTCGCTGCTCGCCGCATAGGCGAGATTCTGAATCCGATTGAGCAGCTGAATGTCGTCGATCGCCCGGATCACGCCCTCGGCGAGAGCGCGATGACTGTTGAACAGGCAGATGCTTTCGCCGTCGAGGAGCGGCATTCCGGGCACCGAGCCCGCCATGGCGAAGATCGGCAGGCGGTTGAAGACATAATCGAGGGCCTTCAGCTTGAACCCGCCGAGCAGGTCCGGCACCAGAGCCAGTCGCGCCTGGTCCATGTAGCGGCCGATATCGTCCACGCGGCCGGTGAGCCGCGTGGCGCGCACCCGGCCGCGCAGATCGCGAAGGAAAGAATCGGCGGCGCTTCCTACGACGTATAACTCGACGCCCGCGGCTTCGAACAGGGGATCGGCGACCGCGAGAAACTCCTCGAGGCTCAGCCGTTTCGCGACCCAGTCGAAGCTGCCGACGATGATCGCGCGGCGCGGCAGGTCGGCCGTAATGCGGCGCTCGGTCACGCGACGCCCATCATAGGATGGCGGTAGGAACTCCACGCGCCGATCCGGGCGCGTCGGCCTGAATTTTTCGCAATCGTCCGGCGAATTGGACGTGACGAGGTCGGCGCGGCGGACCAGCCATCGCTCGAGCCGGCGAACCTTCGCTGCGTCAAAGCGCTTGAACTGACGCTTGAGGAACGGGCGGGTGTCGTCGGCGATCTGCTTGGCGACGGTCTCCTCGTGGTTGTGCGAGAGATAGACGAGCTTCGGTCGCTTCGACGCGCCCGCATAGTGATCGACCACCATCGACAGCGCCCATCCAATGCAAATGCTGTCGAAGACGACGGCGTCCCACGATTGATCGGCGAGGTGCTCGTGCAGAAGCCGGCGCAAGGGTGGCGTGTTCGTCTGCGCGGCGAGCTGCGGGAGGAGCGATGCGAGGCTCACCCAGCGCGGGCTGGGCTGATGCTCTGCGGACCAGCGATGATCGGCCAGCCACCAGTGCACGCCATCCGAGGATTCGCCGCTCCGATGTTGGCCGCGCGGCCGCGCGAGACCGACGACGTGAACGTCCATGCCGACGGAGCTGAGGCCGTGGATCAGGCTGCGAGAGTAAAGGAATTGGCCGTTTCGCGGCGGATCCGGGTCGGCCAGCGTCACCCACAGGCATTTCATGGCGGGGCCATGACCTTCAACATCGCCGTTTCCACTCCCCTGCGTTTGCGGACCGACCGATCCTGGCGACCGTGAGTTCACGTGTTCTGATACCACGCGCGAAACGTGATCTGCCCTCTGGAGTAGAAGTGAGAGGCCTTTCTGCGACCAGTGATCAAACTGTGGCACCCCCCGCACTTTTACCAAATGGGCAAACTTGATGCCGGGAGTCCGCTGATGCGACAGGGCCCCCGTTCGCCACCGGTTGGTCACTGGCGGGTGGAGGCCGCGCCCTATTTTATCGTGCTGCGGCTGCTAACCACACCGGATCACCAGTGAAGGCCATCCACAAAAGGCCCGCCCGGATCTTGCCGGCTCAAAAAGCGATCTTTTTGCGGAGCGCTCGTCTGCGCGTCCGGCCTGTCGCGCTCGTTCTGGTTGCTTCCGCCGGCGGCGTGGGCGCAACAACAATCGGGGACAGAAATGAACCTCCTGGCTGCGGAAGCGACATTCTCTGAATTCACCTGTCTGAGCTCGGACAGCATCCTGGTTGCAGCCGAGCGCTGCCTCGACAATGGCACCGGGGTCTGCTTCATCGTGGATGGGCACCGGCGCCTGCTCGGCCGGATCACGCTCGATCACATCCGCGCGGCGGTCGTCGACGGCCGGGCTCTCCTGGACGCAGCGCTGGAGCGGCTGCTGCCCGACACCTCGGCCGCACTCGCCGAGCCCCCGGCGGAGAACGAGGCGGTCATGCCGGTGCTGGCCGAGGACGGCCGTCTGATCGACGTCCTCGTCGACCGCAGCAAGGCGTTCGTGCAGGTGGCGCGCCCGGACCTGTCGCATCATGAGTTCAGGGCGGTGCTGGACGCATTCCTGTCGTCGTGGATCTCCAGCAAAGGGGCCTATATCGAGCGCTTCGAGCGCGACTTCGCCAGCTTCGTCGGCATGAAGCACGCCATAGCGACATCGAACGGGACCGTGGCCCTCCACCTGGCCCTGGTGGCGCTGGGTATCGGGCCGGGCGACGAGGTCATCGTTCCCGATCTGACGTTCGCCGCAACCATCAATGCGGTGCTCTATTGCGGGGCGACCCCGGTCATCATCGACGTCGACCCGGTGATGTGGACGATGTCGCTGAAGGATGTCACCGCCGCGTGCACGGCGCGCACCAAGGCGATCATCCCCGTCCACCTATATGGACGGCCCGCCGAAATGGCGCCGATCGCGGAGTTCGCGGCGCGCCGCAAGATTCACATCGTCGAAGACTGCGCCGAGGCGCACGGCGCCAAATATGCCGGGCGGACGGTCGGCCAGTTCAGCGAGATCTCCTGCTTTTCATTCTATGCCAACAAGATCGTCACCACCGGGGAAGGCGGCATGTGCGTGACGAACTCGCTGGCCCTGGCGGCGGTGCTGCAGGAGCTGCGAAGCCACGGGATGGCGCCGAACAAGGCCTATTGGCACGATCGCGTCGGTTACAACTACCGGATGACCAACCTGCAGGCGGCGATCGGCCATTCGCAGCTCCACCGCATCGGCGAAACGCTGCGGCGGAACAGCAACCTGGAACGGCTTTACCGCCGGCACCTCGAGACCATCCCCGGCGTGAGCTTCGCGCCCCTTGTGGCGGGCCATTGCGAGCCGGTCGTCTGGCTGGTCTGTGCCCGCGTCCCGGCCGACAGCCGCGCCGACATCATTGCCGCCGCCGCCAAGGCCGGCCTGGAGCTGCGGCCGTTTTTCCATCGGCTCTCCGACATGCCACCGTACCGGGCCTTCGCCCGAGCGTGTCCGGTTAGCGCCGAACTCGCGCGGACGGGGATCAACTTGCCCACCTCCAACGCTGTCGATCTCCGCGTGATCGAGAAAATCGCGAGCGTATTTCGCGACGTGCTTGGCCAGAGCCATCCGCGCCCCAGCACCGCAGCGGGCGATCAGATCCCTCTGACATAAATCGGGCTTCTCATGTTTACGACCTTGCCACGCCAGAGCCGCACGCAAGCGGGTCGACCACAGATTGGTCACTTCCGCGATGCCCTCGCTTCTAGTGAACTAACGCGCTTTTTTTCGAAGCCGTTCGCGGCTTCTAATACAACCTCCTGTGGTATCAACGAATGGTTGCCGGGCGCGCTGTGTTGAACCACGTGATCCGGTCAGTACGTCCATTCCATCGCTACGTGAGGGCGACGAGCCCACCACTCCATTGCGGCTTCACCACCTGGTCGAGACGGCTTGCAGAGCGTGGGGACGCCACGCCTATCCGCCCCCGCCGCTCGTGCAAAGCGCAGCAGCCCATGGCCCGTCCGCAGTCGGTCGAGACGAGGCGCCAGAACGGCATCCATAAGAATACAAACACTGGAGACAAAAAATGCGTGGATCGCTGATCTTGGGAGCCGGTCCGGGTGGCACCGGGCCTCTTGTCTGGGCAGCCCAGCATGGCGCACTGGATACTTGGCTGAAGGCCGGCGTCGCCATTTTTGATCGTGGTTCCGCGATGGGCGGTACGATCGGGCGCTACCTGATCAATTCGGACTCCCTCGGAACCGCGTACCTCGAGTGCCTGGACGCCCCGGCCGCCCGCGAGCTGTTTTCGTCGGTGCGCGACGATGAGGGGACGCGCGAACTGGAGACCATGCGCTATGCACTGCCGCCGCTGGACCTCGTCGGCCGGTTCCTCAGCCGCCTCGGCACCGTTCTCGAACAGACCGTCACGAGCTATCCGGACAGTGAGTTCTGCCCCCAGACCCAGGTGCGCGCCCTCCACTTGCGCGAGAGCGGCACCGTGGCTGCGGAAGTGGTCTCGTCGGGCGGGGACCTTTATTTTGCCGAAGCGCACAGCGCCGTGTTGGCGCTCGGAGGCCGCCAGGATATGGCGACGCACCTTACCTCGCCGTTGTTGCCGGGCGTGCGGCTGGGCGATGTGGACCTGACCAAGATCATCCCAAGCGATGCGTTACTGAGCGGCGAAGGCCTGTCGCGCGCCTCGCAGCTGCTGGCCCAGGCCCGCAGCCCCCGCGTCGTGGTGCTTGGCGGCGCGCACAGCGCGTTCTCCGTGCTCTGGGTGCTGACACACCTTCTGCCCGATGTCGACTTCGGCATCGACGATATTACCCTCCTGTATCGCCGGGCCGCCCGCATCCTGTATTGGACCCGGGACGATGCCCATGCCGACGGTTACGCCTTCACCGAGCGCGACGTCTGCCCACGCACGCAGCGCGTGAACCGCCTGGGCGGCCTGCGCGGCGACGGGCGTGAGATGTGGCGGCGGCTCACCAGCCGGCCCGGGACCGAACCGGAAGAGCGGATCTCCATGATCCCGCTGTCGGAATCGCATCTTTCGGCGCCGGCGCTGCGGCGCCTGCTCGACGATGCCGCTCTTATCATTCCCGCCTTCGGGTATCGCTCCTCGACGATTCCGATCTACGACACCGAGGGGCGACCGCTTCGTCTCAAGGCCGATCGCGGCGGACCGGCCGTCGGGCGCGATGCCCGGCTTCTCCTGGCCGACGGGGGCCATATTCCGAACGTGTTCGGGATCGGGCTGGGTGCGGATTACCGCCCGTGGGGGCACATGGGCGGCGAGCCCAGTTTCGACGGCCAGACCAATGGCCTATGGCTGTACCAGAACGACATCGGCGCCGTGGTCTATCAAGGCGTTCGCGAGTGCATCGAAGAGGCCGAGCGGACCAAGGTCTCGCCGCGCGAGCGCGTCGGGTCGATCACGGCACCGAAGCTCGACCCGGTGCTCGAAGATGCGCTTTTGATGACGCACAGCGGCTCGGCTCATCTCCACGTCGGCGGCGGTTGACCAGCCGCGGCGCCGAGCGCCGCGTGGTGCCCAACGAGGTCGTCGTGGCCGAGCGCACGCTTCGTCCCTGGATCATTCGCGGCGAGCGCACCCTGCTGTCTTGCCCGCCGTTCCTGGACGTCAGTGCGCACACGGTCGAGCTTCCGGACGGACGGCTCGTCGACGATTTCTATCAAATCGCGATGCCCGACTACACGTGCATCTTTCCCGAACTGGAGGACGGCCGCCTGCTCCTCCTGCGGTCGTACCGTCACGGTCCGCGCCGCATCTGCCTCACCTTTCCCGGCGGCCAGGTCGCCGGCGGCGAGGCACCGCTGGACGGCGCCAAGCGCGAGCTTCTGGAGGAAACGGGCCTCATCTCCGATGACTGGCGCTCCCTGGGGAGCTTCGTCACCCAGGCCAATCAGCGCTGCCAGACGGCCCATCTGTTCCGCGCAACACACTGCCGAAGCGTGCGGCTGCCGGAATCAGGCGACCTCGAGGAGCAGGAGCTCGTCCCGATGAGCCGCGCCGACGCTCTGCGCGCGTTCCGGCGCGGAGACTTCGCCATCCTGGAGCACGCGGCCCTGCTGGCGCTCGCGACGAGCGCCGAGCTCGGGCCAGCACGGGATTAATCGGCCGGGGCCGGCTGCTCCTCGGCGCCAAACAGCAGCTTCGGCAGAGCGAGCAGGCTACGCAGCGCGCGGCGGCTTCGCGGCACCGCCCAGAACACCACGGCGGCGGCGGCGGCGGCGACCGGAATGGCGCTCGCGATTCCGGCCAGCGGCGAGGGCGCCAGTCCCGGGACGAACTGGCGCAGCAGCCACAGAGATCCCGCCACGGCGCCGGTGGCCAGCACCGACGGCACCACCGTCCCGAATATATCGTGGAGCCGGATCGGCCCCGTCCGCGTGGCCAGCCACAGCGATGTCGGCAGCCGGATGGTCACACCGACCAGAGCCAGCGACGCGGCGACGGTCGTGGCGCCGAACGGCAAGCCGATCAAGATCGAGGCAAGGGCGAGGGCAACGTCGACGAAAGTGGCGCGCAGCATCTCGCCGGGCCGGTTCTGTGACAGGTAGAGGAGCGAGGCGGCGAGGATCGAGGGGTAATACGCGATCGCCAGGCCGAAATAGCCGACCAGCGGCGAGGCGGCGTGCCATTGGCGGCCGAACAGCACGTCGGTGATCCAGTCCGAGGTGAGCAGGACGAAGGCCGCCGTCGGCATCGTGACCATCACCAGCTTTTCCAGGAGCTCCGAGAACGCGTGCCGGTAGCGGGTCTCCTGCTCCGTCAGCCGGGACAGGGTCGGCATCCCGACGGAGTAGAGCGGAATGAAGATGTTGTTGATCGGCACCATCAGGAGCTTGGACGCGCGCTCGTAAAGGCCGAGGGAGAAGGGTCCCCAGAGCGAGCCGATCAGCACTTGATCGATGTTGCGGGCGAGCGTGCCGAGGATGGTGGTCGCGGTGACGGACGCCCCGAACGCGAACAGTGCCCTCAGGCCCGGGGGGCGGGACGGGAGGCTGGGCCGCCACCGGCAGAGGGTCCAGCCGCCGGCGACGACGAGCGTCGGCGCGACCAGCCGCTGCGCCACCAGCGCCCAATAGCCGGCACCGTCGTAGGCGAGGGCGATCGCCAACGCGAAGCTCAGGATCTCGGCGCTCACTTCCATGATCGCCACCGCACGGAGCCGCATCTGCCGGCGCAACAGCGCCCAGTGCTGGGCGCCAAGGCCGCCGATGAAGAAGCCGAGAGCCAGCCAGCGCGTCACCTCCAGGAGGTCGGGCTGCTGATAGAAATGCGCGATCGCCGGGGCGGCTGCGATGAGGCCGAGCGCGATCGCCGTCCCCACTCCGGCATTGATCCAGAACAGCGTGCTGACTTCGGCGTGCGTGATGTCGGGCTTCTGGATCGTCGCCGACGACAGGCCGAGCTCCTTCAGGGGTTCGAGGATGGCGTTCAAGGCCGCCGTCATGGCGACCAAACCGAACGTGGCCGGTGTCAGCAGCCGCGCCAGGATGACCATGGCCCCGACCTGCGCCAGGACCTTGACGGCTTGGGCGGTGAACAGGAATACGCCGCCCCGCGCCGTGCGCTGCGCGATGTTGTCCATCAGATGGTCGGTGCGGAGCTCGCGCTCCGCCGCGTGACCGGCGCTATCGGCCAGCGGAGCGCTGGGTTTCGGAGCGACCCTGATTTTTGCCTCCTCGGAGCTGGCTTTCAGTCTGTCCCGCAGCCGCCAAGCACGCTCGGGAAGCGCTCATGGGCGCGTCTAAAGAAACCGGACGAACCGGCTCTCATCGTCATCACAGATTTGTGAATTCGGAACCAGTGACCAAACTGTGACGATTGCTTTGCTGATTCAAAAGAAGCGGTGGGAGCAATTGAAGCGCTCCCGCCGCGTCACAGCGCAATTTCCCGCCGACGATGTCAGTGGACGGGGACGTCCATGGCGGCGACTGTTTCGATTTCACAATGCATCACGTCGCCGGCGCGGACCTGACTGACGCCCGAGCAGGTACCGCTCATAATGATGTCACCCGGCCACAGCGTATAGAACGACGACGCCCATGCGATCTGGCGCCGGATGCCCATGATCATGTCGCGGGTGTTCGACTTCTGCTTGATCTCGCCGTTCACGGCGAGCGAAAAGCTAAGATTGAACGGGTCGGGGACCTCGTCGGCGGTGACCAGCCACGGGCCAAGCACGGCATACGTGTCGACTGACTTGCGGAAGCTGCGGTCCTCGGGACCGCGCACCACCATGTCGAGTGCGATGGCATAGCCGGCAATGTAATCGAGCGCCTCGGACTCGCCGACATTCGCGGCCTTGCGGCCGATGATAATGCCGAGTTCCATCTCGTGGTCGGTCCGCCGATCGGGAAAGCGCACCTTGACGCCTTCGCTGGCGCCGACCAGGGAGCTGATCGCCTTCAGGAACAAGCCCTGCTCCTCGATCGAGCCCTGCTGGCGGCTGGTGAACACCTCCCGCTGCGCGTGGGCCTCGGCGACGTGGTCTTTGTAATTCACCGGCACGCCGATGATCTTGGTCGGATTGGCCACCGGGCTGAGGAACCGGACCTCGCCGGTCGCGTAGCTGCGTGCACCCTCCGCCGCGGCCGCGATGTCCTTCCGGACCGCGGCGAGATTGGCGACAAGCAGGTCGCCTTTCGGATAGGGGTAACTGGGTTTTGGAAGCTTGCCGATGGCTGCACTCACGTCGTGCACCCGTCCGTCCTTCACCAGTCCTAAGCGATTGTCGTTGAACCAGCAGATCCGCATGACATCCTCCCACGTCGAAACATCTGTTTTACAGACATGGCTTGGCCGATGTCGAGCCGGGTGGCGCCGCCGGAGACGGCGGCGCCACCCGGCGCGATCAATGGCTCAGCTGCCGCTGGCGATCGACTTGATCAGATCCAGGTCCAGGTAGTCGTTGGTGAAGTAATCCTTCGCCTTCGAGCCCGGATCGATCGTCTTGGCCCGCTCCATGACCCCGATCGCCTCCGTCCAGTCCGATTCCGCCTGCACGCCGATCGGCAGCTTCTGCGACGCCGGCGTGTAGAGGAACGGCAGCGAATCCTTGAGTTGGCCGCGGGCGCTTCAGCATGCCCTCGGTGGTCAGGACGCCGAAGCCAGGCAGGTTCAGATCGAAATCGGCAAACAGGACCGATCGGGTGGGCTTTTTCGCCTCGACGAGGGCGAGGGTGAAGGCGGTGCTGGTGAACACGCCGTCGACGCCTTCGTTCAGATAGGTCGGCACCTTGGCGCTGGCATCGACCTGCACCAGCTGGACCTGGTCCCGGGTGAGGCCGGCCTTGGTGAAGAAGGCGTCGAGAAACGGCGCTTCCATCGAGCCCGCGGTGTAGACGAGGCGCTTGCCCTTGATGTCGGCGGGCGCCTTGATCGGCGATGACACCGGCACCAGCAGGCCGAGATCGCCCTTGCGGAAGAACCCGGCGATCGAGATCACGGGCATGCCCTTGCCGCGGGCGAATGCCATCGCCGACAGCGTGGCGAAGCCGACGTCATATTGCCCGGCGCCGACAAGCTGCACGGTCGTCGCCGATCCGTTGCCCTGATCGATGGTGATGTCGATCCCGGCTTTCTTGAACCAGCCCTTTTCGGCCGCCAGGAAGATCGGGCTCTGGTATCCCGATGGCAGCCAATCCAGACGAAGCGACAATGTGTGCGCGTCGTCCGCCGCCAGCGCCGGCCGGCCGGCCAACACCAGGGCGGCCATGGCGACCGCGGCGAGCCCGGCCAAACCTCTTATCGATCGATGCATGTGGTCTCTCCCCCACTTAACGATTGGATATCTCTCACGTTATCACGCGCCGATGGGACCTGCATCCGTAGGCCGCAACTCCACCGCTGGTGATGATCCTAGCCGTGCCGGGCCCTCAGCAAAGCGATCTGCTCGGGCCGGATCGGCGTCGAATTGAATTCCACGCCGAACGGCGCCAGGGCGTCCGAGACGGCATTGGCGAGCGCCACCGGTGGGGCGATCGCGCCGCCTTCGCCCAGGCCCTTGACCCCGAGCGGATTGAGCGGCGAGGGCGTCTCCATGTGGACGACCTCGATATTTGGAATATCGATGGCCGTCGGCAGGTGATAATCGAGAAACGTCGTGGTGAGGAGCTGCCCTTCGGCGTTGTAGTGAAACGCCTCGTACAGGCCGCCGCCGATGCCCTGCGCCGCCCCGCCGATAACCTGACCTTCCACGAGCATCGGATTTACTTCCACCCCGCAGTCGTGGGCCACGACGAATTTCTCGATTGCCACGCGCCCGGTGTGGATGTCGACGTCCACGATCGCGACGTGGATCGCATACGACCACGTGACCGTCGGCGGTTCGTAGTAATAGGTCTCCTCCAGCCCGGCGTCGACGCCGTCCGGCCGGCCGTGGTCCCAGCCGGGGCGGGCGGCGCGGGCGATGTTCTGGAGGCTCACCGTCTTGCCGGGCACGCCGACGATGCCGACGCCGCCGTCGCGCAATTCGAGGTCGTCGACCGCGCATTCCAGCTGGTGCGCCGCGATGGCGAAGACCTTCTTCAGCAGACGTTCGGTCGCATGATGCACCGCCGCCGACACTGTGACCGTGCTGCGGCTGGCGACGGTGCCGAACCCCATCGGGATGACGGACGTATCGCCGAGCGACACCATAATGTCCTCCGGCTTCACCTTCCAGGCGTCGGCGGCGATCTGGGCAAAGACCGTCTCCATGCCCTGCCCGTGCGGGCAGGCCCCGGAGGAGATGTGGATCAGGCCTGACGGATCGATCCGTATGGTGGCGCCCTCGAACGGCCCGACGCCGGTCCCTTCCGTATAAGCGCCAATGCCGAGACCGAGATAACGGCCCTGCTCGCGCGCCGCGCGCTGCCGGCGGCGGAACGCCTCGACGCCGCCGATGGCGTCGAGCGCCTTCGCCAAGGCCGTCGGATAATCGCCGCTGTCATAGACGATCGGCTCGCCGTCGCGATAGAGCAGGCCGGCGGGATATGGCATCTCGTGCGCCTGGACCATGTTGCGCCGCCGGACTTCGGCCGGCTCCAGGCCGAGCTTGGCGGCGATCAGGTCCATGGTCCGTTCGGTGGCGAGGGCGGCTTCCGGACGCCCGGCGCCGCGATAGGGCGCGTTGGGAGTCTTGTTGGTCGTGGCGATCCTGGCGTTGGCCGTGAAGTGGTCCATCTTGTAGGGACCAAGCAGGTGGACGGCCGTGTTGTAGACCGGGCCGGTGCCGATCGGATTCCACGCCCCGCTGTCGGCAAGAAAATTGTCGATATAGCCGAGGATGCGCCCCTCGTTGTCGAAGCCCACCTCGACGTCGTGAATCTGGTCGCGCGAATGGCAGGAGCAGAGGAGATGCTCGCGACGGTCCTCGATCCATTTGACCGGCCGTCCGATCGTGCGCGCCAGGAACGGGATCAGCAGGTCCTCGGGATAGACGTGTCCCTTGACGCCGAACCCGCCGCCGACGTCCGGCGCCACGACGCGGACGCGGGCCTCGGGCAGCCCGAGCGTGGCCGCGACCTCGCGCCGCACCCAATGCACGACCTGGGTCGACGACCACAAGGTCATCGCCGCGGTCCGCCCGTCGTACTGCGCCAGTACGCCGCGGCATTCCATTGGGATGGCGGCGTAGCGATGGTGATGGAAGCGTCGCTTCAGCTTGTGCGGGGCTGCCGCGATCGCCGCGGCCGCATTGCCTTTGCCGATCGAGAATTCGCCGATCAGGTTGGTGCCGAATTTCTCGTGCAGGACCGGAGCTCCCGGGCGCAACCCCGCTTCCGGGTCGACGATCGCCGGCAGCTCCTCGAGGTCGAGCTCGACCAGCTCGGCCGCGTCTTCCGCCGCATAACGGCTCTCGGCGACGATCGCGGCGACGGCTTCGCCGACGTGGCGCACCTTGTCGGTGCAGAGCAGCGGCTGGCGCGGGTTCAGGATCTTGTGCCGGACCCCGGCTTTCCATTTGCCGGGCAGGGGTAGCTGCTCGTCGGCGACGGGTCCAAGCGCGCGCTCCAGATCGGCGCCGTTCAGCGCATAGACCACCCCTGGTGCGGCCGCGGCGCGCGTGAGGTTGACCGACCGGATCCGCGCATGCGCTACCGGGCTCCTGACGATGACCACGTGGAGCATGCCGGGCACGACCATGTCGGCGACATATTGGCCTTGCCCCATGAGCAGGCGTGGATCCTCGCGCCGCAAGATCGAGCGCCCGACGTGCCGCAGTCCGCCGTGTTCAGCCACCTTCCGCCTCGTCTGGTCCGTTTATGCTGCGGCGATAGTAGCGGAAATCGTCGGCGTGTCGACGCCCCGTTTCTGACCATACGGTCAGTCCACGGTGATCTTCGCCGCCCGGATGACCTCGGCCTTGAAGTCGTAATCGACGCGTGCACGCCCGGTGAACCGGGCCCGGTCGAGGTACACGACCGGCTGATAGAGCGTCGCGGCGAGCTTGCGGAACTTTTCCGCCTCGGCCGCCTGTGCGCAGCTGCGTTCCAGGCGAGCCAGCACCCGCTCCGGCGTCGCCTTCGGCGCGAACAGTCCGTTGAGACCGGGCGGCATGTAGGGATAACCGAGCTCGGTCACCACCGGGGCGTCCGGATAGGCGGAATGCCGCTTGTCGCCGAACACCGCCAATACGCGCGGGTCCTGCTGCGCGATGGTGCTCACGGCCGCCGCGCCGAAATCGATCTGGCCCGACAGAAGCTGCGGCACCATCTGCGCATCGCCGCGGAACGCCACCGGCACGACCCGGATGTCGGCCTTCCACACCAGCGCCTCGACCGAGAGATGCGGCACGGTGCCAATGCCGGCATGGCCGTAGGTCAGCTTGCCCGGCGCCGCGCGCGCCGCCGCGATCAGCGCTGCGAGCGACGAGTAGGGCGAGGTCTTCGGCACCGTCACGGTAAAGACGTTTTCGAACACCTGGCACACATATTCGAAATCGCCGCGGTCGTACGGCACGTTCTTCATCAGCTGGACGGCGCCGGTGACCGGCGTGGTCGGGCTGAAGGCGAGCGTGTAGCCGTCCGGCCGCGCCTGCGCCAGCTGGGTGAAGCCGAGCACGCCGGCCGCGCCGTCCTTGTTCACCACCACGTATTGCTGGCCCATGATCGCGGACAGGCTGTCGGCGAAGGCGCGCGCCATCACATCGACGCCGCCACCTGCCGGATACGGCACGATCACCTGCACCGGGCGGCTCGGATAGTCCTGGGCCCACGCGGGCATCGCCGCGCAGAGGACAATGAAGAAGGCCAGCACGCGTTGGTGCGACATGGCGCCCTCCCGTGAGCCGGCGAGCCGCCACCGGCGATTGTTTATTTGTACCCGCTGCCGGACTTGAACCGGCATAGCCCGGTCACGGGCCTACGAGTTTAATCCAGGCATAGCATATGTGTCGGAAAACAGCTTGGCGCGAAGCGCAGCCCCGGCCACGCGGCTCAGCATTGCCCACTGGGCTGTCCGCGCGTGTTGATCAGGCCAGCTGGCCGCGCGAAGCCCAGCCCGCCATGCGTCGCTCGAGCACGACACAGATGGCGTAAAGCACGATACTCATGGCCGCGACGATGAACAGGCCGGCGAACACGACGGCGACCTGGAACCGCGAGGAAGCGGCCAGCATCAAGTAGCCGATGCCTTGGTTTGCCGCCACCGTCTCGGAGACCACGGAGCCGATGAACGCCAGGGTGATCGCCACCTTCAGGGAGGCGAACAGATACGGCAACGAACGCGGCAGTCCAACCTTGCTGAGGACCTCGTAACGCGACGCACCGAGGACGCGGAGGACATCCTGCATTTCCGGCTCCACGCCGGCGAGGCCGGTTGCGACGTTGACCACGATCGGAAAGAACGAAATGACGAACGCCGTGATGATGGCCGGCACGGTTCCGATGCCGCACCAGATGACGACGAGCGGGACCAGCGCCACTTTCGGCACCGCGTTGAAGCCCACCAGGATCGGGTAGAGCGAATCATAGATCGCCCGGGAGGAGCCGATGGCGACGCCGAGAAACAAGCCGACGACGATGGCAATGGCAAAGCCGATGAGCGTGGTCAGGAGCGTCTGCGTGGAATGGAGCAGAAGCGTGTCGCTGTATTCGAAGAAGACGCCGGCAATCTCGCTCGGCGGCGGCAGAACGAAAGACGGCACCTTGAAGGCCCTGCAGGCCAGCTCCCACCCCGCCAACAAGATGATCGTGACCACCCACGGCCGGGCATGACGGACAAATCCGGCGTTCATCGCAACCGGACCTCCGATATCCGCGCACGCAGTTCGTTGACGATGTCGGTGTATGACGCCGAGAACGTAGTCTCGGCCGTGCGCGGGCGCGGCAGATCGACCTTATAACGATGCACGATGCGGCCGGGCCGGTCGCTCATGATGTAGACGGTGTCGGCAAGAAAGGCCGCTTCGCGCAGATCGTGGGTCACCAGAACGGCCGTGAACCGCCGGCGCAGCCACAGATCCTGAAGGACATTCCACAAATCCTCCTTCGTGAAAGCGTCGAGCGCCGCGAATGGCTCATCCAGCATGACCAAAGCCGGTTCATGGACGATGGCGCGGCACAGATTCGTCCGCTGTTGCATCCCACCGGACAGCTGCCAGGGAAAATGATCGGCGAACGCGGCCAGGCCGACCGTCTCCAGGAGCTTCTGCGCGCGATCCTGAAGCAGCTTTCGTCCGTGCCGCCGGTTGCGTTTGAACGGCTCCACGATCTCCAGCGGCAGAATCACATTGTCGATGGTCGAGCGCCAGGGCAACAGCGTTGCATTTTGAAACGCCATCCCGGCGCCGCGCACCGGCCCCTGGACACGCTGTCCATCGTAAATAATTTCGCCGCTGGTCGGCGGCATCAAGCCGGTCACCAGCTTCATCAGAGTCGATTTGCCGCAGCCGCTCGGACCGACAACGGCGGCAAACTCGCCGGCGGCGATCGATAACGTCGCGTCAGCCAGGGCGAGCAAATTGCCGTACCGCACGCTGACGCCCCGCAGATCGACCATCGCTCGCGCCGCGGCGGCCGCCTCGGTCGTCGGAGCAACGTTGGGCATTTCCAGATCGCTCCCGAGCATAGGCCACCCCTGTTATTCCGGTTATTCGTTAAGCAATCGGTGTGCCAGCAGGCCGGGCTTTGCCCACGGATTTGGCACGTTACTTGCGGCGTAGACGCTGTTCGTGGCCGCGCGCCGGCGGTAACGGCCGCGCTTTTGATCACTGAGGACTAATTAAATGGCATCCGCCCTCCGAATCGCCCGCGTCAAAGTGGCATCCCTCCACGACACCACGGAGGTGCACGAAAATGTCGACATCTGGATCCGGGACGGACGGATCGCCGCAATCACACTGCCGGACTCGCCCCCGCCGATCCCCGGCGAGGTTGAAACCCTATCCTTCCGGAACGCTCTGGTTTTGCCGGGTCTCGTCAATGCCCATTCCCATTCCTCTTCGGCGCTCGGGCGCGGCACGATACCGGGCGCGCCACTGGATCTGTTCGTCATGGAAGCCATGGCCAAGCGCGCTCCACACACGCTGCGGCACGTGAAAGTCAACGCGCTTCTCCAATCCCTCGAGATGCTGAAGCACGGCATCACCGGGGTCGTCGATCACTTCCGGTGCGGTGCGGTGCCGAGCGTTGAGGCCGTCGGCGCCGTACTCGAAGCTTATCGCGAGATTGGAATCCGTGCGGCCGTGGCGCCGATGTTCGAGGACAAGCGCTATATAGATTCGTTGCCGATCGACCAAGCCGAGCTCCCCGACGACATTCGCCAGCGCTGGCGGGGGAAGAACCCGCCGGCCGCCGATGACTACTTCGCCATGATGGAAGAGGTCGCGATTCGTTGGCGGAAGCAAGACCGCCTGCAGCTCCTTCTTGGTGTCGATGGTCCACAGCGCTGCACGCCGCGCCTTCTCGAGATGGCCGGCGACTTTGCCCGACGTCATGGAATCGGACTCCACACCCATCTGCTCGAGGCGAAGACGCAGGCCTTGATGGCGCCGCCCGAGCATGGCGGCAGCTTTGTCGCTTATCTGGACAGCTTTGGCCTCATCGGCCCGAAAAGCTCGCTGGCCCATTTTGTCTGGTGTACCAACCGCGACATCGAGCTCGCCGCCGATCGCGGGGTGAATGTCGTGAACAACCCGGTGAGCAACCTGCTGCTCGGCAGTGGATTGCAGCCGACGGCACGCCTGCTGAGAGCAGGCGTGCCGGTCGCCCTGGGATCGGACGGCACCAGCGGATCTCGTGCGAGTCTGTTCGATCAGGCCAAGCTTTCGATGCTGCTCAGCCGGATCAGCGAGCCGGACTGCGAGCAATGGATCACCGCACCGCAGGCTTTTCGAATGGCGACGGCCAACGGCGCCCGCGTTCTCGGCGAGCAGGATACGCTGGGGGTGATCAAGGTCGGCGCGCATGCCGATCTCGCGATCATCGATCTCGACACGCCAACCTATCAGCCGCTCGGCGATATCTGGAATCACCTGGTGATGTATGAGACGGGTTCCAGCGTCGATACGGTGATCGTTGGCGGCGACGTCGTCGTGCGGAACGGGCGCTGTACGACCGTGAACGAAGAGGATCTTTACGCGGAGGCTGCCGCATTGGCCGAGGCGGCCCGTGTATCGGATGACACCGCCCTCGCGGCGACCCGCGCGGAGCGGCCGACCTTTCAGGCCCTGGTGCTCAAGGCCCTGAACACGGAGATCGGCGTCGAGCGTTTCGCGCACCTGCAGTGAATGAGGGCGACGTCGCGCGCGTGCCATGGGATGGCACGGAGGTTGCACTCCTATCTGCCGAATTCGTAGGCAGTTCTTACCCGTGCGAGGGGACAGGGATGGTTGACATGTCGAGATCGATCTTACGCGGCCTGGCGCTTGTGTCGGCTCTTCTGGTGGGCATCGGGAGCGCCACCGAACTGCATGCCGAAACGCTGACGCCGGTGAAGTTCCGGCTGGACTGGGTTTGGCAGTCGCCGCAGTCGATCTGGACGCTGGCTTACGAGCGCGGCTATTTCAAAGAGGAAGGCCTCGATGTCACGATCGACCGTGGCTATGGCTCGCCTGACAACATGGCCGTCGTTGCGGCAGGTACGTACGACATCACGTTCAGCGACATCAACTACATGGCCGAGTTCAACACGCGCAATCCCGCGTCCAAGCTGATCAGCGTGTTTGTCGTTTACGACGGTCTGCTGGCGACCGTGATCACGCGCAAGGGCAACGGCATCAACACGCCCAAGGATCTCGAAGGCAAAGTCATCGGAGCGCCCCTGGGGACGGGAGGGCGAACCCTCTTTCCGGCATTCGCCAAGGTGAACGGGATCGACGAAAAGAAGGTGAGCTGGCAGACGATCAGCCCGCAGCTCCAGGACCAGCAATTCGCGCAGGGTCAGTTCGATGCGATTGCCGGGTTTGCAACCACCTCGCTGCTCAACCTCAAGCAGCTGGGAGTCGACCGCAATACGCTGACGACGTTCAACTTCTTCAATTACGGGCTCGATCTCTATGGCAGCGCTCTGATCGTGCGCCGTGACTATGCCGAGGCCAATCCCGAGACGCTGCGCAAGTTTCTGCGCGTCACCATGCGCGGCATGAAGGATATGCTGGCCGACAAGAAGGCGGCAGTCCTCTCGCTGAAGAAGCGCGACCCGATGCTGAATGTGGATATCGAAATCGACCGGCTCGACCTCATGATCGAGATGGGGTTGAAGACTCCCAGCGTCGATCAATACGGGGTGAGCTACGTCGATCCGGTGCGGATGAACCGCGCCATGGCAATCGTCGCTGACGCGTTCAATCTGTCGCCCGTGCCGACCGTCGACGACATGTTCACCGATAAATACCTGCCGCCCGCGGCCGATCGTCGCCTCAAGTTCGATTGACCGCTGCGCATCCGCTCGGCTTCGCGACGATCGTGTTCTGACGGAACGCCATGCTCGATACCCTGGCGGTGCACCGATCGCGGACCCGTATTCCCGCGCTTTCTCTGGAGCGGCCGACGACGATTGATGCTGCGTGCCGAATTCTGGCCGAGTCCGGCGATCAAGCGGCGATTTGCGGCGGCGGTATCGATCTCATCAACCGGCTGAAGACGGGTCAGGCCGCGGGCGTGACGCGGCTTATATGGTTGAGCTCGATCGGCGAGCTTCGCGGCGTTCGCCAGATTGGCGATCGGCTGGAGATTGGCGCCGGCACCACGCATGAAGCGCTTGCAGGCGATCCGGCGCTGCGGGCCCGTTATCCGAGCATCGCTGCGTATCTCGGCGGTCTCGGCAATATCCGGATCCGCGTGCAGGGCACGGTCGGTGGCAACGTGATGGCCGGTGAGCCCGGCTACGAGATCCTGCCGCTGCTTCAAGTCCTCGACGCGACCCTACACTTTGTCGATCCAGGCACGTTCGGTCCGTTGCTCGTGCCGGCGCGCCGGTTCGATCGCGCGATGTGCGAGAGCCTGCGCGGCAAGCTTCTCGTGACGATTTCGTTCCTTGTGCGACCGCTCACCGTCCGCTGGACGCGACAGCTGCGCCCAGTGGTCGGCCTCGTGGCCGCCTGGGAACAACGCGAGCGCGGGATCGTCGGCGGTGCTGCCGCTCTTGCCGGGGCGAATTTCGAGCCCGTGTGGTCGGAGTTGCCCTGGGACACGCCACTGTCGGCCGAACGCCTGATGGAGAGCAGCGCCACACTCGCGCGTGACTGGGCGAGCGGGCTGCCGGCCATCGCTGCCTCTGCCGGGTCGGGTACGGCCTATTGTCGGCAGGTGGCGCCGGTTCTTCTGCGCCGCGTTCTCTCGGAAGCGGGCCAGCGTCCGTGAGCGTTACGGTGCGCATCCGTGCGAACGTGAACGGCGTCGCGCAGGACGCGACGGTACCCGTGAACCTGACCTTGGTGGATTTCCTGCGCGATCAGCTGCGGCTGCTGGGGACCAAGATCGCCTGCGATCAGGGAGCCTGTGGCGCCTGCACGGTCATGGTCGACGGCGCACCGGTGACCAGTTGCCTCAGTTTTGCGTTCATGGTCGATGGCCGGGAGGTGACGACCATTGAAGGGGTGGCGCCGGCCAATGGGACGCTCGACGTCACTCAGCAGGCGTTTCACGACCACGGCGTGCCCCAATGCGGATTCTGCACGCCGGGCATGGTCATGCTCGCGAAGGCTCTCCTGGCCCGCGATCCAGCCCCGGATGCCGCGGCCATTGACCGGTGGATGAGCGCCAATATCTGCCGCTGCAGCGGATATCAGGTCTTCCGCCGCGCTCTGGGTTCGCTCGAGGCGAACGAGTGAGCGGTCATTCCAACAAGCTGGCGGTCGTGGGGCGGAGCCTGCCGGGCGTCGACAGCGTGGCCAAGCTGACCGGGACGGCGCGCTTCACCGGAGACCGCCTGCTTCCCGGCATGTTGCACGGCAAGATCCTGCGCAGCCCGCATGCCCACGCCAGGGTTCGCTCCGTCGACACCCGGCGGGCGCTGGCCATTCCCGGCGTCGTCAGCGTCCTCACCGGCGCCGATCTCGCCGGGCTCGATCCGTTTTACGGCATGTACATCCGCGACCAGCCGGTCCTTGCGATCGACAAGGTCCGCTATGTCGGGGATCCAATCGCGGTCGTGGGCGCGGTGGACGAGGCGACAGCGTACCAAGCCCTGGCGAGCCTCGACGTCGAATACGACGTGCTGCCGTCGGTCATGACGATGGACGCGGCCTTATCGCCGGACGCGCCGTCGCTGTTCGAGAGCCGACATGCCGCGGCGCTGGCGGCACCCGGCCCTGGCGTGAGCTGGGTTCAAGAGCCGGCGCCCAATGTCCTATACGTTCATACGGTTTCCACGGGCGATCTCGAGGCAAGCTTCGGGATCTGCGCCCATGTCTTTGAGGACCGGTTCAGCTTCGCGCGCATCAGCCATTATTGCCTGGAGCCGCATATCGTTCTGGCGCAGGCCACCGATACGGGAGCCGAGGTCTGGTCCAATAATCAGGATCCGTTTCTCCTGCGCCAGGACATCGCGCGGATCTTCAAGCTCCCGCTGGACGCGGTTCGCTTCCACGCCGGCTTCATCGGCGGCGGCTTTGGCGCCAAAAGCTACTGCAAGATAGAGCCCATCGCGGTGCTTCTGGCGCGTAAGTCGGGACGCCCCGTCCGCCTTGCTCTCACGATGGATGAGAGCATGCTCACCGTGTGCGAGCACGGTGCGGAGATCACGCTGCGCACCGGGCTCGATGCGCGTGGACAGACCGTGGCGCGCGAGGCGCGGGTCAGGCTCGATGGCGGCGCTTATGCCGATTCGACTCCATCCGTCGCGGCGCGGCTCGCGTCGCGTCTGGGCGGGGGCTACCGCTGGCAGGCTTTCAAGGCGGAAATCACCGCGATCCGCACCAACACGGTTCCTGCCGGCTCATTCCGCGGCTTCGGCGCGGTGCATGCGACATGGGCGTCGGAATCGCAGATTGATATGATCGCGCGGCGACTCAAGGACGATCCCCTTGAACTGCGTCTGCGCAATTTTGTCGCGCTCGGCAGCACATGCCTTCCGACTGAGAGCGCGCTCGATACCGATCTTGACGCAGGGCTCCGCGCGGTGGCGGATCGGATCGGCTACTCGTCACGCCGGCGAAAGCCCGGGTGCGGCATCGGGTTCGCCGTCGGGCTGAAGAGCGCCGGTACGAACCATCGGGCCGACGCCAGCGTTCGTATCCTGCCCTCGGGCGAGGTCCTGGTCGCCAGCGGCGTCAGTGAGATCGGTCAGTCGACGCGCACCGTGATGACCCAGGTCGTTGCCGAGGTCCTCGGGGTGGCTCCGGATATCGTATCGGTGGTCGACATCGACACCGCCGAAACGCCGTATGACGCGGGAACCCACGCCAGCACCGGAGCAACGGTTTCGGGTCTCGCGGCCCGCCGAGCCGCGGAGAATGCCCGCGACAGCGTCCTCGCGTTTGCTGTCCGGGCACTCGCGTGCAGGCCGGACGAGCTGACATACGAGTCCCTCGCCGTCCGTCACCGTGGCCGACTCTATGCCGTGGCGAAGTTGCTCGCCCTGGGAAAAGCCGCCGCCCACGCCGAATTCAGCGGCAAGGCATCGGTCCAGACGCCGCCGTCGAAAGCCTTCTTCTGGATGCCGTCATGGACGGCCGCCGAGGTCGAGGTGGATCGCGAAACCGGCCATGTTCACGTCCTGCGTCTCGTCAACGCCGTGGAGGTGGGGACAGCGCTCAATCCGGAGCGCTGTCGCAGTCAGACTGAAGGAGGTGCCGTTCAAGGTCTCGGCCAAGCCCTCTTTGAACAGTTGGCTTACGACGGTGATATGCCGCTCAATGCCCAGCCTCTGAAGTATCGCGTGCCGCGGCTGAGCGACGTGCCGCTCCGCTTTGAAACGCTGGTCCTCGAACAGGGTCACGGACCGGGCCCGTTCGGCGCCAAAGGCGTCGGCGAATCAGGAAACATGTGCATCCCCGCGGCCATTGCCAATGCGATCGCGGATGCGACCGGCGCCCGGGTCACCGACCTGCCGCTGACGCCGGATCGGGTGCTCGACGCGATAAACCGAAGATAAAGAGCGGCGCCGGATTGTGGTGCCCGCTGCCGGACTTGAACCGGCACAGCCCGGTAAAGGGCCTACGGATTTTAAGTCCGTTGCGTCTACCATTCCGCCAAGCGGGCGCGCTGGCGGGATGAAGCTATCCGGCGCACCGGGCGGGCGCAACTACGCCGGTCGGGTCTGGGTGGTCGGGTTCGCGGCCTCGGGTGCTCCGGCGCGGATGTTCGGACCCCAGTCGTGCTCGAGCTTATCCTGGCGCGCGCGCAGATCGCGCAGGCGCGATGTAGCACGCATGTCGTCGAGCCACACGGCCGCCGCCGGCATCGCGATATAGATCGCCGCGCCGCCGAGCACGGCACAGCCGACGAAGGTCCACGCCTCGAGGCTGGTCAGCAGATTGCGCGAGCCGCCATTGGCGATGGCGCCCAGCACGAGCGGAAACAAGGTCGCGACGGTCATCGAGCCAATCGACACCGTGGCCGAGCGCCGGCCCGGTTTCTCGACGATCGCCGCGGCCAGCGTCGGCAGCAGGGCCAGGCCCACGAAGCCCAGATATCCCACCGATTTGGTGCCGATCAGGCCGAACAGGACCAGGAGAACGCCGACGGCGACCATGCGGCCGCTGGCCCGGGCGGAGGAGGCGCGGGCGCTCATTTCGCCGAATCCAGGAACAGGGTGGCGAACATGACGAGCAGCGATCCGGCGCCGGCCGCGAACGCCGCGTTTTCCCGGCCGCGCAGCCGCGCCCGCTCGCGCCGGATGTCGGTGTTGCGCTCGATCGCCACGGCTTCGAACTGCAGGCGCGCCCATCCCGTCTTGGCGGCGGCAAAGCCGCGGTGGTCACGGGACCTGAGGCCTGGGATATCGACCGCCTTGAGGATCGCCGCGACATTGCCCAATGGCACGGCGCGGTCGATCGCCTCGTTCATATGCTGGCGGATCGGCCGGTAACGGAAGTTCTCGGCGACGCGGCGGGCGAGTGTGGCGCACCATTGCGCAATGCCCGGAAGCGGCACGCCGCCAAAGCTCTGCTGCAATTCCGCGAACAGGCGGATGGCGCCGAGCCGCGCATCGTCATCCGCGTCCTTCGGCTTCATCAGGGTCAGCAGCGCCTCGCCGCTGGCATCGAAGCGCGCCGCGATATAGGCAGCGACATGGCTGTCGAGCGTCGGTTCCTTGATCTGGCCGGCGGCCGCCACGTCGTCGAGGCTCTTGATCAGCTCCGGGACGCTCGCCACCCAGCGCCCGCCGGTCATCGGGCTGAGACATGGCAGGTTGAGATTGAGGTCGTACAGGCAGCGTTCGAGGCCCTCGCCGGGCTGCTCCGACAGCGCCCAGCGGCGCAGCCGTTCGTAGTTGATCGCCTGGCGGGTCGCCCGGCGGCGGTCGGGCCGCCGGCTCGAGACGCGCCGGTCGAGCACCTTCTGGGGGAGCAGGTAGCGCAGTATGCCCGACCCGAACGGGCGCCGCTCCGGCACCGTCATCGCCTCGTACAGCCACGGCCCGAGGCCGTGTGGATCGACGGCGACGCCGCGGAAGCGGATCGGGCCCTCGGGGTCGAGCGCCATGATGGCGCGGCAGACCTGCAGCGCATCGCCGTCGGCGGCTTCGGCGTCCGGCTCGCGCTCGGTCAGGGCCTGGTCGAGCCGCGGCCCGGCCATGCGCTCGGGCGCATAGTCGCGCAGCCAGCGACCCACGCCGTCGTCGCGCAGATGGCGCGCCGCCTCGGTCCAGTTTCGTCCGAGCATGTAGGCGAGCGACCGGGCGCTGCGCACCTGGCGGCCGCCGATCTCGTACGGTGTCGTGACGCGCAGCGGGTCGGGCAGGCGCGGCTGGTCGGGCCGTCCGGCATTCAGCCATTTCTGAAGGTCGCCTACTGTCCAGCGCTCGCTCTCGTCGTCGGTCAGGAGGCCCGACAGCGCGTCGACGATCTCGCGTGGGATGTCGTGCAGCGGCATCACGGCCGGCAGCGACCCCATCTCGAGGCGGCGGATCATCAGCTCGTCGCGATTGAATTCCGAGCCGGGTTGGCGCCCCCGGAGGAATGCCACTGCGGTCATGCCGAGCGCGAAGAGGTCGTGCTTCGGTCCGCCGGGCCCGCGGCCCGCGGGGTCGGCCATCGCCGTCTCCACCGGCTCGTAGATCTCCGGCTGCTCGAAGCCGGCCGGCGTCGCGACGCACGGACCCAAGGTCACCGTGGCCCCAGCCTCGCGCAGGAACAGGTTGTCGGGGCGGATGGCACGGTGCGCGACGCCGTGGCTGTGAATTTCCGCCAGCGCCGCAGCGGCGGGCCGGAGCAGCGCGTCGACGACCTGCCAGGCGCGGTGCGGACTCGACAGGACGAACCGGCCGCCGCCCGGGGCGTTGTAGACCGCGGCGAGACGCTGCTTGCCGTCGATCCAGTCGACCGGACCGAAATCTTTGAGCGTCAGCATGCCGGGCCGGCCGAAGCCGCGCAGCGCCGCCATCGCCTCGAGCCGCGGCATGACGCTTCCCGAGCAGACCAGGGCGACGAAGGACTCGCTGGTGAACCGGCGGTCGAAAGCGCGATGTGCTGCTGCCGCCGGGCTGCTCAGCCCCGGGACCGTGTCGCGAGTGGAGATGGTGTAGAACGCGCCGAGCGGCACATCGCCGGCCGGTGTCGATGCGGTCGCCGCTGTCGCGGCGGGCGGCGGGGCCGGTGTGGGGCGAGGCTCGGCGATTTGCGCAGCGAGGGCCATGTTCTATGGTCTCCGGCCGACGAGTCGACCTTAACCTAAGTTAACACAGCTTAGCCCCAGAGCTGTGCGACGGCTCATACATATTTAGGGTCGATGGCGCCGGATGCCAAATCCTTCAACTTGCGCCAAATTTTCGCGACTTGAGGTTTGTGGAGGTCCAGACCGCTAGGACCTAAGACGCGGTGCCGCGCCGGCTTGGTTAATGCGCCACCGTGGTGCGCACCTCGGGACCCCAGTCTTCCTCGATCTTCCGCTGCCGCGCGCGCAGGGCGTGGATCCGCTGCTTGGCGCGCCGCTCGGCCCGCCAGGCGGCACCCGCCGGCAGGAGCACAAAGATCGCCAGCCCGCACAACACCGCGCCGCCGACATAGGCCCACGCCATGCTGCTGGTCAGAAGATCGCGATGCGTCCCGGACGTCATCGAGCCGAGCACCAGGGGTACCACCGTCGCGGTGGTGAGGGCGGCGATGGCGATCGCCGCCGCGCGTTGGCCGCGCGGCTCGACCACCGCCGCGGCCCCAGCCGGAACCAGGGCGAGCACCACGAAATAAAGATTGTGCAGCGAATAGATGCCGAGAAGGAACGCAAAGCCGAGCGCCAGCAGGGCCAACAGGCCAACCGAGGAATCGGCGGAGGCGCGGCGGGCACTCATCGCAAGGAATCCGTGAACAGCGTCAGCAGGAACGCCAACATCGCGCCGGCGCCGGCGGCGACCGGGACGTTATCGCGCCCGCGCCGCCACGCGTTCAACCGCAGGCGCTCGGCCTCGCGTTCGATCGCCCACACCTCGGATTCCAGCCGCTCCCAGCCCGACTTGGCGGCATCGAAGCCGCGGTTATCCGCGTCCTTCAGTCCGTCGATGGCCAGCGCCTTGAACAGGGCGGGGATGTTGCCGTCGGGAATCGCCGCCTCGACTTTGGCGGTGAGCTCCTTCCGCGTCGGCCGATGATGGATGCTTTCGGCGATGCGCAGCGCCAGCTTGCCGCACCAGCGCGCGATTCCGGGCAGCGGCCGTGACCCCAGGCTGACCTGCTCGTCCGCGAACAGCCGTATCGCATCCAGAAGCACGTCTTCCTCGACCGCTTCGGGGGTCATCAGGGCGAGCAGGGTATAGCCGTCGGCCTCCAGCCGCGTGGCGAGGAAGGACGCGGTGGCATTGTCGATCTTGAGCTCCGCGTTCGCCTTGGTCTGCGCCAGCTTGTCCAGCTGCGCCACCATGGCGGATCCGCGCGTGACCCACTTGCCCTCCGCCATCGGGCTGCGGCAGGGCAGGTGCGGATTGAGGTCGTACAGGCAGCGCTCGAGGCCCTCCCACGGCTGCGGCGATGTGATCCAGCGCCGCAACCGCTCGAAATTGATCGCCTGGCGGGTCGCACGGCGCCGCTCGGCCGGCCGGGCGTCGACCAGCTTCTGCAGCAGACCCTGGTCGACGAGGCTGATCGCGGACTCGAGCTGTTCGGGGGTGCGCTGGGCTTCGAACAGGAAGGGACCGAGCCCGTATGGGTCGGTCGCCAGGCCGTGGTAGCGGATCGGGCCCTGCGGGTCGAGCGCCATCACGGCCCGCGTGGCGAGGAGGACGTCGCTGTCGAACCCGCCGTCCTCGGGATCGCGCTCGCGCAAGACCTCCTCGATGAGGTTGGCTGCGGTTGCGTCAGCGGCGTCATGCCGCAGCCAGCGGCGCAGCTCCTCGCCGCGCAGCAGCTTTGCCCCTTCGGCCCAGGCGCAGCCGATCATGTAGGACAGCGAGCGGGCGCACCGCACTGCCTTGCCGGCGATCGTGAAGGGCTTGACCGCAAGCAGGATCGGCGCTGCCCGGGGCGGATCGACCTTGCCGCCCTTCAGCCAGAAATTAAGGTCCTTCAAGGTCCACCGCTCGCCGGCGACGTCGGTCAGCAAGCCGCGCAGCGGGTCGGCGATCTCAGGCGGGACCATGGTGAGGTCTATCACGGCGGCCAGCGAGCCCAGCTCGAAGCGCCGGATCATCAGCTCGTCCTTGTCGAGGCCGGCGCCGGGCTCGCGGCCGAGCAGCAGCCCCATCACCGTCATGCCGAGCGCGAACATGTCGTGACGCGGGCTCCCGTCGCCGCGCCCGCTCGGATCCGCGGTCGCGCTCTCGAGCGGCTCGTAGATGTCGGGCTGCTCATAGCCGGGTGGGACCGTCACGCACGGGCCCAGCGCTAGGCCGGCGGCGCCGGATTCGACCATGTACAGATTGTCGGCCCGGATGGCGCGGTGAACGACCGCGCGGCCGTGAATTTCGACCAGCGTCTGGGCCACCGGCTTGAGAAAGGCCTCGATGATCTGCCACGGCGGCATCGGGCCGGTCGGGGTGAAGCGCCCGCCCGCGGCCGCGGTATAGATCGCGGCCAGCCGCTGCTTGCCGTCAGGCCAGTCGACCGGGCCGAAATCCTTGAGCGCGAGCGCGCCGGGCTTGGACATGCCGCGCAAGGCGGCCATCGCCTCGACCCGGGGAACGACGTCGGGCGAGCAGACCAGTGCCACGATCTGATCGGATGGCAGACGGCGATCGGTGACTTCGATGGCGGTGTGCGACTTGCCGGCAAAAGCGGCAACCGGCTTTTTGGTCGAGAAAACGTAGTTCCCCGCCAGCGTCGCCCCATCAGGTGACGGCGGATCATCCTTTCCCGGCGTGCCCCCAGCGGCGGGCGAGGCGTCGACAGCCATAGAGCAACCAGTAGTGGCAGCAGCGACTCGTCACGGTCAACATGATTCTAGCAAAGTTCGCTGGCGCGCGGGTCCGCCCGCTGGCTCAACCGGTTAGCGTCTTCAGCGAATCCTGCAGCCGCTGCTTCACGGCTTTGATCAGGGTCACCTTCAGATCACCGTGATCGGTCGCTGCGCACCAGACGCTCGCCGCCAATGTCACGGTCGTCTCGCCGAGCTCGGTCACCGTGACCGAGGGCGCCGGGTCGCGCCGGGCGCGCGGGTCCTTGGTTAACGTGTCGCGCACGGCGTTCATCGCTTCGTCGAGGTCGAGCGAGCGGTCGATGACGAGCTTCAGGTCGACCCGCCGCGACGTATGCACGCTGAAGTTCGTCACCGGCGCGCCCCAGATCTTTCCGTTCGGGACCAGGAGCTGGAGATTATCGCCGGTGCGGAGCTCGGTCATGAACAGGTCGATGGCTTCGACCGTGCCACTGGCGCCCCCGGCCTCGATCTGCTGGCCGATCTTGAACGGCCGGAAGATCAGGATCATCACCCCCGCCGCGAGATTGGCCAGCGTTCCCTGGAGCGCCAGGCCGATCGCCAGGCCGGCGGCGCCAAAGACCGCGATCAGGCTGGCCGTCTGGATGCCGAACTGTGACATCACGGCGAGCACGGTGAAGGTCAGGATCAGGTAGCGCACCAGGCTGGCGAAGAACCGCCGCAAGGTGATGTCGACCGTCTGGACCCGGCCGAGCGTCAGGTCGACGGCGCGCGCCGCCCACCCGGCCATTAGCCAGCCGAGGCACAGGATGATGATGCCGCCGACGGCGCTGAGGCCGTAGGTGGTGAGAAACAGAACGACCTGTTCCCAGGCCGTCTCCAGAGAAGGAGGAACGGTTGGCATGGATCTCCTTGACTGCCCCGTTAGGAAATAAAGGAAAGGTACCGGGCTAAGTCAAGAGATGCTCTATATAAAAGCGCGTGAGGGGACCATGACATCGAGCTGGACGCGCTGGGGACGAGTGTTGGCCGCCGGCATCGCCGGGTTTCTCGCCAGCTGCGGCGACGGCCCGGCGAGCAATGTCAGCTACAAGCTCGGGCCGCAGGTCTGGGACTTCTTCCTGTTCGCGGCGAAGGACGGTCCCGTCCTAGTGATTGTCGACGGCAACCCGCTCCAGATCGACGAGGACGTCCTGGCCGAAAGCATCGCCGCCTCCATGCAGACGGCGTTCACCGAGCCCTTCATCAAATTCACCACCGATCGCGCGGCGGCCGCCCATCCCGAGTACCGCATGGTGTGGACGCTCGGCCCGGCGCCCGGCTACGACATGAACGCCGTCTGCGGCGAGCGGCGGCCGTCTACAGCCCCGTTGAGCGGCCGGCGGCTCGAGATGCGGGTCGGCTTTTGCCAGGCCGGCCGGCTGGTGTCGGCGGTGCATGGCTGGATGCCGGCCCGGGACAGCGGGCCGGACAGCGCCGACTGGCGCAACCTGATCGCCCAGATGGCGCGCCAGCTGGTGAGCACCGAGGGGCTCTAACCGCGACGACCAGGCGTTGACCCGCTCCGACCGCGGTGAGAGAGTTTTGATCGAGGAGGATGGCATGCGCCAAGAGGCTCTCAATCCAGCGAAGCTGCCGGCGCTATTCCGGCAGGAATTCGAGCTGTGCAACCTCAAGCGCGGCGAGACGGTTGCCCTGCTGAGCGATCTCGGGTCAAGGCGTGATTATGTCGCGGCGGCGTTCGCCGCCGCCGAAGATCTCGGCGCCGACATCTATGAGATGTGCGTCAACTCGACGCCGTCCTGGACCAAGGTCGGCGTCGCCACCATCGGCAAGTGCAAGGGGACGTTGGACGCGGTCAAGCAGGCCGATCTCCTCGTCTGCCTGCACATCCCGCTGTTCACCAAATGGCTGAAGGAGGCGCGCGACGCCGGCACGCGCGTCTTGATGATCATCGACGGCCCGGACGAGCTCGCCGAACTGATGGCGCCGCCCGGCCTCAAGGACGCGGTGATCCACGCTGGCCGGCGCCTCGAAAACGCCAAGCGCATGCGAGTCACCAACGACGCCGGTACCGACCTGGCGGTGCAGCTTGGCGAATATCCGACCATGATCCAGTACGGTTTCGCCGAAAGCCGCGGCCGCTTCGATCATTGGGGTGCGGGCCACGTGCACACCTTTCCGAACGAGGGCTCGGCGAACGGTACGGTCGTGTTCCGGCGCGGCGACATCGTCATCCTGCCGTATTGCCGCTACGTCCAGGACGAGGTCCGCCTCGACATCAAGGACGGCTTCATCCGCAAGATCGAGGGCGGGCTCGATGCCAAGCTGATGAGCGACTGGCTCGAGGGCAACCGCGCCCATGCCGGCGACATGGACGGCCATGCGGTGTCGCATCTCGGGTGGGGTCTCAATCCGCAAGGCCGGTGGGACGCGATCGCGCTCTACGGGGACGACCCGGACCGCCATCATGCCGGTGCGCGCTGCTTTGCCGGCAATTTCCTGTTCTCGACCGGCCCCAACTCGCAAGGCGGCGGCAAGCGCACGACGCAGGGACATTACGACGTGCCGATGCGCGATTGCTCCGTCTATCTCGACAACGATGCGATCATCGAGCGCGGCCGCTTCGTCGATCCGAAAATGGTCGTCGAGCGCGTGGCGCGCTGAGCGATGGCCGCATCCGCCATCGCGATCGAGGCGGTTTCGAAGCGGTTCGGTGGCACGCAGGCGCTCGACGATGTGTCCCTGGCGCTCTCACCGGGTGCCGTCCACGCCGTGGTCGGCGAGAACGGCGCCGGCAAATCGACGCTGATCAAGATCCTCGGCGGCGTGGTTCGGCCTGACCAGGGTCGCGTCCTCGTCGCCGGGCGGCCGCAGGACTTCCAGAGCCCGGCCGATGCGCTCGCCGCCGGGATCGCGGCGGTGTCGCAGGACGTCCGCGTCGTTCCGGGGCTTACTGTGGCTGAGAACGTGATGCTCGGCCATCTGCCGGCGCGTCGGGCGCTGGGCTTGTTACCGATCGTGGATCGCCGCCGCATGCGGGACGAGGCGCGCGCCGCGTTGGCGCGGCTCAATTTCGATCCGGATCTCGACCAACCTGCCGGGGCGCTCACCTATGCCGGGCGTCAGCTGATGGCGATCGCGCGTGCGCTGTCGCAGCAGGCCCGGGTCCTGATCCTCGACGAGCCGACGGCGGCCTTGGAGCGGCGGGAGGTCGGGCGGCTGTTCGACACCGTGCGGGCGCTGGCGGAGCAAGGGGTCGCCGTACTGTTCATTTCGCATCGCCTCGATGAGGTGGTGGAGATTGCCGACGACTGTACGGTGCTCCGCGACGGACGGGTGGTCGGCCAAGCGGCCCGCGGCGTCTTCGATGCCGATTGGCTGGTGCGGCGCATGACGGGCCGCGATCTCGAGGAATTGCACCGCCCGCACGCTCTCGAGTTCGGCGCCGCCGTTCTCGAAGCCGATGTTCCGGCCGAGCCGCCGGGGCCGCGCGAGCTTCGCCTGCGCGCCGGCCAGGTGCTGGGCCTCGCCGGACTGCTCGATTGCGGCGCGACCGGGCTGCTGCGGCGCCTGTTCGGCGCCGAGGGGGCGATCAGGCTCAGGCGCCGCGGCAGCGACGCAACGTTCGCACATCCCGCCGATGCGATTGCGGCCGGGGTCGGACTGGTCCCTGGCGAGCGGTCAAGCGCGCTCGTGCTCGGCCTGAGCATCCGCGACAACATCGTCCTGCCGAACCTGCGGCGCTTCCGGCGTTTGCGTCTGGGCCGCCGTGAGATCGACGGCCTGGTCGGGCGCCTGATGGACGAGCTCGATATCCGGCCGCGCGATGCCGAGCGGCTGGTGCGCGAGCTCTCCGGCGGCAATCAGCAGAAGGTGATCTTCGCGAAATGGCTGGCCGCGCGGGCGGACCTCCTGCTGCTCGACGAGCCGACGCAAGGCATCGACGTCGGCGCCAAGGTCGCGATCCACCGCCTGATGCGCGAGTTTGCCGCCGAGGGCGGGGCGATCATCTTTGCCTCGGCCGAGGCGCACGAGGTGTTGGCGTTGAGCGACGCCGTGTTGGCGCTGCGGCGCGGCCGCGTCGTGGCCCGCCTCAAGCGCGGCGTGGACTACACCGAGCGAACCTTGCGCGCGGCTCTGGGAGGCTAGGGCGTGTCCGACGGGACATTGACGACCAGCGCGCGGCCGGAGGCTGTGCGTCGGCGGCGTCGTTTCGATATCGCCGGGCAGATCCCGTTGCTCACCCTGGTGGTGCTGGTGGCGCTGGCGGCCCTCGTCGCGCCGCGGTTCCTCAGCGTGCTCAACCTCACCAACGTGCTGGTGCAGGGGGCCGTCATCGCCGTGGTCGCCATGGGCATGACCTTCGTCATCGTCGGCGGCGGGTTCGATCTGTCCGTCCGCTCGACGGTGGCGCTCGCCGGCTGCATCGGGGCGGCGGCGATGTTGAAGGCCGGGATCGCGGCGGGGGTGGCGGCCGGAATTGCCGGCGGCGCGCTGGTCGGCTTGGTCAACGGCCTGGTCGTCGCCTATGCGCGGGTCAATCCGTTCATCACGACCTTGGGCATGATGGTGCTGGTCCGCGGCGTGGTCTATCTCGTGACCGGCGGCGCGCCGATCGAGGGCGATTTCGGCCTGCCGGACGCGTTCATTGCGTTCGGCGCCGCGCGGCTCTTCGGCATCCACCTGCTGGTCTGGGTTCCGGCGGTCCTGCTGGCGGCGCTGTCCTGGATCCTCCATGCGACCCCCTACGGCACGCATATCTTCGCGGTCGGCGGGGGACGCGACGCGGCGTTCCTCTCGGGGATCAAAGTCGAGCGCGTGATCGCGTCGACCTATGTCTGGTGCGGGGCCCTCGCCGGTCTCGCCGGGATGATGCTCGCGGCGCGGCTGCAATCCGGGCAGCCGACGGCCGGCGAGTTCTACGAGCTCACCGCCATCGCGGCCGTGGTCCTCGGCGGGGCGGCGCTGCAAGGCGGCGAGGGCAGGCTCTATAAAAGCGTCATCGGCGTCTTTATCATGGTGGTGCTCGGCAACGGGCTGAACCTGATGAACGTCGATTCCTACTGGCAGCGCGTGGCCATCGGCGCCGTCATCATCGCCGCCGCCGCGGCCGACCGGTTTCGCAAGCGGTTCTAAAGCATCGAGGGAGGGGAGACATGAAACGGATGTTGGCCGCCGCGGCACTGGCGGCGATCGCGTTGTTCGGCACCGCGGCGCCGGGGGCCGCCGAGGACGTCACGATCGGCGTGTCGCTGGCCCAGGACGACAACCCGCTCTACATCGCCATGCTCAAGGGCATCCGTGCCCGCGCCGACGAGCTTGGCTGGAAGGTGCTGACCGTCAGCGCCAATGAAGACAAGCAGAAGCAGATCAACGGCGTGCAGGACCTGGTGGCGCGCGGCGTCAAGGGCATCCTGATCTCGCCGATCGACGCGACGGGCGTCAACGCCGCCTATGACGCGGCGGCCGCCGCGCATGTCCCCATCATCTCGGTCGCCCGCGGCTCGGCGTCGCCGAACCAGACCCTGCACGTGGCGATGGATGAAAAGGGTGTCGGCCGCGACATCGGCGAGTGGACGGCGAAGACCCTCGGCGGCAAGGGCAAGGTCGCGTTCCTCGGCGGACCGGCCGGCGCTCCGACGTTCCGCAATCTGTGGGAGGGATATTCTGAGGCGCTCGCGAAGCAGCCGGGCATCCAGGTCGTGTTCCGCAACGACGGGCCGCTCACCCGCGAGCGCGGGGTGAAGCAGGCCGAAGACGTGATGGTCGCCAACCCCGATATCGCGGCCATCTATTGCGCCAACGACGACGTGGCGCTCGGCGCCCAGCAGGCGGTCACCGCCGCGGGCAAGAAGGGCGCCATCCTCGTCACCGGCATGAACGGCGTGCCGCCGGCCTTGCGCGCGGTCAAGGATGGCGGCCTGTCGATGACGGTCGAGCTCAATCCGGTGCTGTGGGGCCGGCTCGGCGTCGATGTGATGGCGGGCTATCTGAAGGGCGAGAAATACCAGCAGCAGGTGTTCATCAAGCACGTCATCATAGACCAGGGGAATATCGACGAGGTGCTGAAGCGCCTGCAGGCGGGCTGAAGCTTCCTGGCCGCGCCGGCCATGACCGACGATCCCGCCCTCCTGCACCTGAGGGCGCTGCTGGACCGCCACGGCGATGCGCTGCTGGCGCTGGCGGCGGCCAGCATCCGCTTTCCGCTGAGCGGGCGGACGCTGTCGGTGCGGCCGGGAGACGTGGCACCGGAGCTGATGCAGCCGGGCGCCGCCTTCGTCACCTTGCGCCGGGAGGAGGAGCTGCGCGGCTGCATCGGATCGCACAACCCGTGGCGGCCGCTGGTCACCGATGTCATCGAAAATGCCGCGGCCGCCGCGTTCGCCGAGCCGCGCTTTCAGCGCCTGGTCGTGAGCGAGCTCGACGGCCTCAGCCTGTCGCTGTCGCTGCTGACGCCGCCGACGCCGGTGCCGGCGGCGTCGGAGGCCGAGCTGCTGGCCAAGCTCCGGCCCGGCCGCGACGGCGTGATGCTCAAAGACGCCGGGCGCCGCGGCCTGTTCCTGCCCGAGATGTGGCACGAGCTGCCCGCCCCGGCGGAGTTCATGGCGTGGCTGAAGCGCAAGGCCGGCTTTCCCGAGACGCACTGGTCGTCGTCGCTGCAGGTGTGGCGTTTCGAGACGCTATCGGTCAAGGCGCCCGACATCGGCCGGCTGCCCGATTCGGCCCCATTCCAGCCGAGCTGACCGCCTGCGCCGCCGCTACAGCCACATGCCGAAGCGGCGGATGTACCAGGTCTTGATGAGCTGGGTGAGCAGGCAGTAGCTCAGGAGGATGCCGACCAGCCACGGGAAATAGCTCCACGGCAGCGGCGTCATGCCGATGCTGGCGCCGAACGACGTGAACGGTGTGATGATCCCGAACGCCACCACCGCACCGGTCGCCAGCAGGACGGCCGGCGACGGCCAGCTCTGCAGGAACGGGATCTTCTCGGTCCGCAGCATGTGGACGATCATCGTCTGCGACAAGAGCCCTTCCACGAACCAGCCGGACTGGAACAGCGCCTGATGCTCCGGGCTGCTGGCGCCGAACACGAACCACAACAGCATGAAGGTCGTGTAGTCGAAGATCGAGCTGATCGGGCCGATGAACAGCATGAAGCGGGCGATGTCGGAGGCCACCCATTTGCGCGGCCGCGCCAGGTACTCGGCGTCGACGCGGTCGAACGGCACCGACACCTGCGAGATGTCGTAGCTCAGGTTCTGGACCAGGAGCTGGATCGGCATCATCGGCAGGAACGGCAGGAGGGCACTCGAGCCCAGCACGCTGAACACGTTTCCGAAGTTCGAGCTCGCCGTCATCTTGATGTATTTCAGGATGTTCGCGAACGTGCGGCGGCCTTCGAGCACGCCTTCCTCGAGCACCATCAGGCTCTTCTCGAGCAGGATGATGTCGGCCGATTCCTTGGCGATGTCCGCCGCCGTATCGACGGAGATCCCGACATCGGCGTCGCGCAGCGCGGGCGCATCGTTGATGCCGTCGCCGAGGAACCCGACGATGTGGCCGTTGGCCTGCAGCGCCTTGATGACCCGTGCCTTCTGCGACGGCGACATCTTGGCGAAGACCACCGTGTCTTCGACCAGCTTGCGCAGCGCCTCGTCATCGAGCTTCTCGATGTCGCGTCCGAGCGCGGGCGTGCCGATCTCGAGGCCGACCTCCTTGCAGATCTTGCGGGTGACGACCGGATTGTCGCCGGTGAGGACCTTGACCGCGATTCCATTCTCGCGCAGGGCCGCGATCGCCGGCCCGGCGGTCTCCTTCGGCGGATCGAGGAAGGCCAGGAACCCGCGCAGAACGAGGTTTTTCTCGTCGGCCGCCGAATATTGTTTTTTGGTCGCCTCGTGGGCGAGCTCCCTGGTCGCGACCGCGATGACCCGGAAGCCGTCCTCGTTCAGCGCGTGGGTCATTTCGCGGATGCGCCGCCGCTTGTTGCGCTCGAGCTTCACCGGCTGGCCGTCGGCGAGGACGTGGCTCGAGATTGCCAGCATTTCCTCGACGGCACCCTTGCACACCAGCAGGTGCTCGGCGTGGATGCCCTGGACGATCACCGACATGCGCCGGCGCACGAAGTCGAAGGGAATCTCGTCGACCTTGGCGTAATGCGCCGGCACGCGAAACGAGCCCAGGTCCTTCGCGTAACCCAGCACCGCGACGTCGAGGAGGTTCTTCAGTCCGCTTTGATGGGTGCTGTTCAGCCAGCCGAGCTTCAGGACTTCGGGGTCCTCGGCGCCGGAGACATCGAGGTGCTGCACCAGAATGATCTTGTCCCGGGTGAGGGTGCCGGTCTTGTCGGTGCACAGGATGTCGATGGCGCCGAAATTCTGAATCGCGTTCAGACGCTTGACCACGCATTTGCGCCGCGACATGGCGAGCGCGCCCTTGCCGAGATTGGCCGATACGACGGTCGGCAGCATCTCGGGCGTCAAGCCCACCGCGACCGACACGGCGAACAGGAATGCCTCGAACCAGTCGCCCTTGGTGAAGCCGTTGATCAGCAGCACGACCGGCGCCATCACCGCCATGAAGCGGATGAGGATCCAGGTGACCGCGCCGACGCCGCGCTCGAAGCTGGTCTCGGCGCGCCGGCCGACGATCGCCTTGGCCAGCGAGCCGAAATAGGTGTGTCGCCCGGTGGCCACGACGACCGCCGTCGCGGTGCCGCTGACGACGTTGGTTCCCATGAAGCAGACATTGGCCAGGTCGAGCGGGCCGTCGGTCGCGGAGGCCTCGGCCTGGGCCGATTTTTCCACGACGCTGCCGAGTGTGTCGTATTTTTCGACGGGCAGGGCCTCGCCGGTCAGGATCGCCTGGCTGACGAAGAGGTCGCGTGAGGACAGCAGGCGGACGTCGGCGGGAACCATGTCCCCCGCCGACAGATGCACGATGTCGCCCACCACCAGGTCGCGGATGGGGATCTCGATCTTGATACCGTCGGCCCGCGAATAGTCGCGGCGCAGCACGGTGGCCGTGGTGCGCACCATGGCTTTCAGGCGCTCGGCGGCGCGGGTCGACCGGTATTCCTGGGCAAAGCGCAGCACGACGCTCAGCACGATCATCGTGCCCAGCACGATCACCGCCTTGATGTCCTCGGTGAGATAGGAGACCAGCGCCAGCCCGGCCAGGATCAAGGTGAACGGGTTCTTGAGGGTGAGGAGCAGCTGGACGTACCAGGCCGGCGGCTTCTCATGGGCCACCTCGTTCCGGCCGTCGCGGTCGAGCCGCTTCTGGGCCTCCTCGTGTGTCAAACCCTCGCGGCTGGTCTCGAACAGGGTCAGCGCCGCGGCGGGATCGAGATAGGCATCGCGGGCGACCCGGAGCGGGGCGCTCTTCGAAGCATCGTTGCCGTTCGCCGCCTTGACCCCGAACCAGGGGAGTGAGAGGGCATTGATCATGATTCACCTCGGGCGACCGCGCTTGGCGGGCCCGGAGGTGAACCGGCGCCGGCGCTAGGCGCGCCCGGCGTCGCTCACCCGGCGATGCGGGCCGGGAGCGGTCTTTCTGTTGTGGAGCGACGCCACCGCCGTCGCCCGGGGGGCGACACGCATGGCGCCACACCTAGTGTGGCAATCCATCAGAGTCTCGCGCTGTTGCTTTTGATCCGGGCGGCGAACGCCGAGCGGATGTCGCGCAAATATGCTCCTCATCCGGACGTGTCAACCCAAAACGCAAAACGAAACGAAAAAAATCGAGCGTGATCGATGCACGCTCGATCTCTTACACCGTCCTTACGGCTGACGCGCGGTCGTTTCATTATGCCGCCCTTAACGGCGCGCATTTGCGTCGCAGTTGCAGTGCCGCTCGCGGAAAATTTCTGCCCACGAGGACCGCACCGCCCGCGCGAGCTTTTAGTCGGGGGCGGGACTAAGATCGGAGTTCGAATGGGCAGCAGGGGGAGATCGTGCGATGGATCCGGCGTATCTTTCGGCCGTGGCGGCGCTTTCGGGGTCGGTCATCGGCGGGTTTACGTCGCTCGCGGCCTCCTGGATGTCGCAGAACGTCCAGGCGCGCACCCAGCAGATCGTCGAGGAAAAGACCCGGCGACAGAAGCTCTATAAATCTTTCATCGAAGAAGCATCGCGGCTCTACGGCGATGCCTTGGTCAGCGACAAAGTGGAGGTTGCCACCCTCATCGGGCTTTACGCCATGGTCAGCCGGATGCGTGTGCATTCGACGGCGCCGGTCGTCGAGAGCGCCGAAAAAGTGGTGAGCATGATCGTCGACACGTATTTCGGGCCGAACAAGACGCTGCGTGAATTGCGCGGCGCCATAGGCAGCCATGACTTGGACCCTCTGCGGCATTTCAGCGACGCCTGCCGCGAAGATCTGCGCCAGCTGCGCTCGACCTAGCGCCGGACGCTCACGGCAGCAGGACCACCGAGCCGACGGTGTTTCGCGCTTCCAGGTCGCGGTGCGCCTGCGCCGCGTCTTTCAAGGCGTAGGTCCGGTGGATCTCGATGCGGATCCTGCCGCTCAACACCATCTCGAACAGGTCGTGCGCGGTCGCCAGCAGCTCGGCGCGGCACGCGATGTGGTCGGGCAGGCTCGGGTGGGTGAGGAAGATCGAGCCGAGCTGGCCCAGCCGCCGCGGCGGCACCGGGTCGGGATCGCCCGACGCCTCGCCGAACGAGGCGAGCACGCCGCGCCGGCGGACGCAGCGGAGCGAGCCCTCGAAGGTCGCCTTGCCGACCGAATCGTAGACCACGGGCACGCCGGCGCCGCCGGTGAGCTCCCGTACCCGCTTGGCGAAGTCCTCCTCGGTGGTGACGATCGGGTGGTCGCAGCCGTGGGCGCGCGCTATCTCCGCCTTGTCGCGGCTCCCGACGATGCCGATGACCGTGGCGCCGAGATGCTTGGCCCATTGGCAGACGATCAGGCCGACACCGCCGGCCGCGGCGTGGATGAGGATCGTATCGCCGGCTTTGACCTTGTAGGTCTCATGCAGCAGGTAGCGCGCGGTCATGCCGCGGATCATCATCGACGCGGCGGTCTTCTCGTCGAGACCGTCGGGCAGCGGCACCACGCACGCCGCGGGCACGTTCCGCGCCTCGGCGTACGCGCCGTCCGGGCCGGCGACGCAGGTGATGCGCTGGCCCACCGACAGGCCGCTCACCTCCGGCCCCACCGCTTCGATCACGCCGGCGCTCTCGATGCCGATCCCCGACGGCAGCGACGGCACCTTGTGCAGGCCGTTGCGGATATAGATGTCGCGGAAGTTCACGCCGACCTCGGTGTGACGCAGCCGCACCTCGCCGGCTTGCGGCGGCGGCAGCTCCACGTCCTCCCAGCGCAGCACTTCCGGTCCGCCGTGCTCATGGAAGCGGAACGCTTTCATGGCCGGCCCCTCATTCCGGCCTGATCCCAGCGTCGGGGATCGCCGCCGCCCAGCGCTTGGCTTCGGCGCGGATGAACGCCGCGAATTCGGCCGGCGTCGGGCTCGTGTCCGGCACCAGCCCGGCCGAGGCCAGCTTGGCCGTGACGTCGGGCAGGTTCAGCGCGCGCCCGACATCGGCGTGCAGCCTGTCGATGACCGCGTCGGGCGTTCCGGCCGGCGCCACCAGCCCCTGCCAGGTCGCGATGTCGAAGCCCGGCAAACCCGCTGCTGCCGCAACCGTCGGCACGTCGGGAAGGGCGGCGGCGGGACGGCCGCTGGTGACCGCGAGCACGCGGAACGTGCCGCTGGCGATGTGCGGCACGCTCGGCGCCAGCCCGTCGACGATGAACGTGACCTCGTGCGTCAACAGCGCCTGCACCGTGGGCGCGCTGCCCTTGTACGGCACGAAGACGATGTCGAGGCCGAGCTGCTTCTTGAACATCTCGCCGGCCATCTGGGTGGTGATCGTGCCGGCGCCGAAGGTGAGCTTGCCTGGATTGGCGCGCGCCTGCTCGATCAGCTCGCGGACGGATTTGGGCCCGGACGCCGCGTCGACCGCGACGATCGTCGTGCCGCGCACCGCGCGGGTGACCGGGGCGAAGTCCTTGAGCGGGTCGTAGGGCAGCTTGCTGTAGAGCGCCTGGTTCATCACCAGGGTGGAATCGATCGCCATCAGGAGCGTGTAGCCGTCGGGCGCGGCTTTGGCGACCGCTTCGGCGCCGATGATGGTGTTGCCGCCGGCGCGGTTGTCCACGATCACCTGCTGGCCCCAGCGTTCCGACAGCTTCTGTCCGATGAGGCGCGTCTGGAAATCGATCGGCCCGCCGGCCGGGAACGGCACGACGATGCGGACCGGCCGCGCCGGATAGCTCTCGGCATGGACGGCGCCGGCCAATCCGGCGGCGAGTATCGCCCACGCCATGAATCGCCACCTGGTCATGTCGTTCCTCCCCGTGATCGCGCCAGTGTAGGCATGCGCGGCGGCGCCGTTCCAGAGGCGGCGCCGCTAGCCGCGGTGGACCGGCCTCCGCTAAACTAGCCGGCGGATCAGGGAGGGGAGCTCACATGCCACTGGCTTTCGGAGACGCGGCGCGGATCTGGGACGCAGCCGCGAAAGGCGTGGTCTTTTCCGCCAGCGACGGCGGCAAACCGGTGCGATGCATCGTCAGCGCCGAGGCGCTGGCCGAGCATTTCGGCCTGACGACCCCGGATGAGATGAATGCGCTGCGCGCGTTCGACCGGTGCCGGCCGGTCATCGAACAGGCGGCCTCGCGCAAATACGACCGCTGGAAGCTGGCGGGGACTGGCGAGGTGATGTTGCGCAAGCGCGACTTCTAGCGCGCGGGCGCTACTTCACCGGGACCGTGACCCGCACGGTCTGGCCGTTGGCGCCGGGGAAGTCCTTGAACAGCGTCTGCACCAGATACGGCAGGACGACGTTGAACTCGCGCACCCCGGTCTCGGCGACGGCGCGGCCCTGAAACACCATCCGCCGCTCCTTGCGCCGCCAGGTCGGCCCGTCCAGCATCTCGACTTCGAGGTATTGCGCGTACAGCGTGTAGGTCTCGAACTCGGGATAGTAATAGGGATGGCGCCACCACGGCCCGGCGAAGGGCGGTCCGAAGTCGACGATCTGCTGTCGCGCCCCCGCCGGCCCGGAATGCACTAACACGACATAGTCGGCGGGTGGACCGTCGGGCGGCACTGGCCTGAACCCGTAGCTCGACAGGGCGGCGGCGACCTGGCTGGCGACGTGCTGGAATTCAAGATCGCCGGCCTGATTCGGCTCCGGCAGGATCGTGATGGTCTGATTGTAGGGCGGCGGCGGCAGCGTGTAGAAGCGCGTGACCGAGGCCGTAATCCGCTGCTGACAGGCGCCGAGCAGGAGAAGGAGCAGCAGGCCGCCGACGACGCGCGTCATGGCCTGAAGATAATAGATGGCCGCGCGTCTGCTAGGTCTTGCGTTTGCGCGCTGTCGACCATGTGATGCGTCCGGTCCCCCCCGAACGCATCCGGCATCGGGTGATCCTTTCGGCGCCGACCGACCGGCGATGCGGTGGCGGCTTTACCCTGCGGGCGTCATGACATGCCCCTGGGTCGCGTGCGCGCGCGGCGTGCGGCGCGGGCCGCCATCGCCGTCAGCTTGATCTCGATCTGCAGGCTCGCCTCGTCGAGGTATTTTCGGCTGCTCGCCGAGATATGGCCGTCGTGCCGCTTGAGGAAAGCGTCGATCTCGAGCTGAACGTGGCGCAGCTCGGAGAACTCACGGTCGAGTTCGCGGCGGGCGTCTTGCGGGGAGCGGGGGTGGAAAGGACGCAATGTGGGTGCCATCCCGTGCAGAACGGGATGCCATTAGGCGCGGTTCCATGATGCCGCTTGGCTTCTTTATGTCAAAAACCTGCGGGATTGCTCTCGACTATGCGACGTCAGGTTGCGCTGCAGCGAAAACGGCGCCTTCCTCGCGATGACGTCACACGCGGCGTTTCCTTCCCCGCGAACCCCGCTCTACACTGCCACGCAACAATACGGAGGGGTGGAATGAGGCGACGGTTCAGGAGGGTTGTCACCGGCCACACGGCCGACGGACGGTCGAAATTCATCATGGATGGCCCGGCGCCGACCGTGTTCGACCGCGGCGCCGGTCAGACCTGCGTCACCGAAGTGTGGGAGACGTCGACGACGCCGGCCGATAATCGCGGCGAGGGCGACCCGACATTGCATCCGAACCGCCTGCCGCCGCCGGCGAATGGCACCCTGTTCCGGATCGTCGAATATCCGCCGGACAAGCTTCGCGTGCCGACATTGCGCGCCGACGCCCACGACGCAGGGCGCGAAGGATATACACGCGACCTGAAGAACGCCCGCCATCCCGGGTTCCACAAGACCGCGTCGATCGACTACGCGATCGTGATCTCCGGTGAGATCTACGCGCTGATGGATGAGGGCGAGGTGCTGCTCAAGCCAGGTGACGTGCTAGTCCAGCGCGGCACCAATCACGCGTGGAGCAACCGCACCGACGAACCGGCACATATCGCCTTCGTGCTGATCGACGCGAAGCCTGTCTGACTCGGGATAATGCCCTCACGGCGCGAAGCGATACGAGCCGTCCGGCTGCTCGCAGAGCTGCGCGAACGCGAATGCGGCGCGCTCGTCGAGGATCACCTGATAGCGGGTCGCATGGCAGGGCATCGGCGAGACCGCGCCGACGAAGCCCGGGGCGGCCGCCGATGACGGGGTCGCGGCAGCAGGCGCCGCGGCGATCACCGAGGCCGCCGCCAGCGCTGTCGTCTCGGGCGGTTTCGTCGCGGCCGCCGGTGCCGCGGCCCAGGGCGGTGGCGGTGACAAATTCGGGGCCGCGACCGGTGGCGTGGTGGCGGCCGCGCGCTCGTAATCGAGACTCGACCGCGGTGCGGTTGGCGATGCCGCTTCCTCCTGTGCCGGGATCGATGTGCGGGTGCGCACTTCGATCGGCAAGGTCGCCGGGGACGGCAGCGGCTTTTCCCACGGCTCCGCAGGGTTCTGGGTGGCCGCGGAGGCGTTGAATTCCGGCCGTTTGCTTTGCCAGGGAGCGGGCGTCGCCGTACCAGGCGGCGACCCAGGCCGCTTGCTGCCGGCCGTCTGGGCCGACGCACTGCCGCATGCAAGCGCCAGGACAAGCAGGCACAGGCCCGCCGTGATGACTCGCCCGACCGGAAACACCATGGCCGCGAGCAGCCTAACGGCGGCGCGGGCAGCGGTAATCGGGTCTTTTTATGTCGGCGACGTGTCCCAAACTTGACGCGCTGATTGGGCTTTGGCGCTCGCTTAGGGACTGAGCCGCCACGACCCATCGTCTTGCTGGCACACCCGCGCGACCGCGATCTGCGGGCGGCCGTCGATGGTCACGGTGTACTTGGCCTCGCCGCGGCAGATCCGCGGCGTGACGGTCGTGCCGATGGGCGGGCGCGGCGAGATCACACCGGGTGTCGGCGCTGAGCTGGCGGCAATGATGGGTCTGTTGGGAAGCGGCCGCGGCGGCGGCGGCGCGGGCAATGCAGCCGCGGCGGACGGGGCGGGATGTCGCTGCGGCAGAGCGGGCGATGCGGCGGCCGCGGCGGACGGCGAAAGCTGTCGCTGCGGCGGCGGGATCGGCAGGGCGGTCGTGGTCGGCGGCGAGGGCGGACGTGGTGCCGGTCCTTCGATGTCGCGCGGCGGCTTCGGTTCGTGCATCGGCACGTCCATCGGCGGCCCGGACAGCGGCGGCAGCGCCGGATCGTCGGCGGCGCGCGCGGGCGAGGCCGAGATCCCGGCCAACAACCAGGCCGCGGCGGCGATGCCGGCAAACCCCCACAGGCGCATGTGCCCTCCTCGCATGCTGCGGCAATGTCTCCTGAACGGTCGGGTGCTGCAAGCTATTCCTTGCCCCTCCGAGGCTTTACAAACCCGGTCATGCACAGGGTCCTGGTCCTCGGAATCGGCGATGTCGGCTCGGCGGTGGCCCACCGCCTGTTCAGGGCCGGACATATGGTTGCGATTCAGGATGATCCGCGCCCGACCGCCTGCCGGCGGCAGATGGCGTTCGCCGACGCGGTGTTCGACGGCGAGGCGCAGCTGAGCGGGGTGATCGCGCGTCTGGTCCGGCCGCACGCCCTGTCATCCGGGAGCTGGACCATCCGCTTCGTCCCCATCACCACGGTTGCGGTGGAAGACGCCATCCAGCGCCTGGCGCCGGATATCATCGTCGATGCGCGCCTGCGCAAGCGCGCGACGCCCGAGCGCCTGCGCGATCGGGCTCGGCTGACGGTCGGTCTCGGCCCGGGGTTCGTGGCCGGCGATAGTGTCGATTTCGCCGTCGAGACGAGCTGGGAGAATCTCGGCCGGATTCTCCGCAAGGGACCGACCTTGCCCCTGCGCGGCGAGCCGCGGCGGATCGGCGGCCACGCCCGCGACCGCTACGTCTACGCGTCCGCGTCCGGCGTCTTCTCGTCCGATCGCGATATTGGCGATGCCGTGAAGCGGGGCGAGAGGCTCGGCAAGATCGGGCGGCAGGCGATCAAGGCGCCGCTCGCGGGCCGGCTGCGCGGCCTCACCCGGTCCGGCGTTCCGGTGCGCAAGGGCGCCAAGATCGTCGAGGTGATTCCGGCCGGCGCCGCCGAAAAGGTGGCCGGCATCGGCGAGCGTCCGCGCCGGGTGGCCGAGGCCGTACTGACGCTGGTGCGCGATCTGCGCAATTGACGGTCAGACCGGGAAACTGATCTCCCAGCGGGTGCCGTTCCCGGTGCTGAGCTCGGCCTTGCCGTCGATCTGCTCCGCGAGCCGGCGGACCAGCCCAACCCCGCGCCGTGAGCTTTCGGCATTCTCGGCGAAGCCGGATCCATTGTCGGCGACCACGAGCGTCGCGTCTCGGCTGCGCGGCGGCCGGCGCAGATCGACATGGATCCGGCCCTCGGCGTCCGGAAAGGCGTGCTCGTAGCTGTTGCTGATCAGCTCGTTGGCGATCAGGCCAAGGATCGTCGTCCGGTCGACATCGAGCGACACGGGCTCCAGATGGCAGACGATGTCGATGCCGGCGTTGGCGGCGGCGTTGAAGCTCTCAATGCCGTCGCACAGCGACTTCAGATACTTGTCCAGGCGCAGCTGGCTCCCCATGCCGACCCCGAGCAACTGGTCGTAAAGATGCCCCAGCGTCATGACCCGGCCCGCGATGTCCTCGATGCTGCGGCGGACGTCGCGGTCCTGCACCTCCGCCGCGCGGCTCTTCAGGAACTGCTGGACGAATTGCAGGTGGTTGCGGACGCGGTGCTGCAGCTCCTGGGCCAGCGTCTCCTTTTCGGCGTTGGCCTCGCGCAGATCCGCCACGCGCCCGGCGAGCGCGATCGCCTCGGCCAGGAGGCCGCCCAAAGCGGTCAGGAAATCGATGTCGTAGCAATCGAATTCCCCGCGTTTCGTGCTGTCCACCTCGAGCACCCCGTAGGGTTTCTTGCCCGTGCTCGGGATGACCACGTTGGCGCTGGATACGATCTTGTGCTGGCTGTAGATGTCCGGCAGCTTGTAGTCGTGCAACTTGCGGAGGTCGGACGTGATTACCGGCTTGCCGGTCACGAAGGCGTGGCCGTCGGGCGAGCTTCGATTCGCCGGCGCGATCGCCTTGCCGATGATGTTGCGCCTCCAGCCGACGCCGGCCTGCACGATCAGGTCATTGTCGCTCGGCCGATAGCGCAGGACCTTGCAGTAGCGAACGCCGGTGCCGTTCGCGCAGGCGCGCGCGGCGTCGGTGAGGATCTTCTGGAGGTCGGGCTCCCGAATCACCTGCTTGGCGAATTTCGCCAGCACCGATTGCTGGTGCAGTACTCGCCGCAGTAGTTGTCGCGCTCCGCCGGTTCGCATGCGGATTCTGCCTGTAGTCGCGGCGATCCCCGAAGCTTGACCCTGACGCGTCAATTAAAACGACGCAAAACTTACGACGTTCCGCGCTCTTTTTGGTCGTTCCGGCGCAAATCGGCCCAAAGGACCATTTTGCGATGGGCTGTGATGTCACGCCGCCGGCTCGTCGACGATGCGCGCGCGCAGCGTGCCAATGTTCGAGATGTCCACCTCGAGCGTGTCGCCGTGCTTCATCCACAACGGCGGGATCCGGCCATGGCCGACGCCATCGGGCGTGCCGGTGGCGATCACGTCGCCGGGCAGCAGCGGCGTGAAACGCGAGATGTAGCTGACGATCTCCGCCACCGGATAGATCATCTGGTCGGTTCCGCTGTGCTGGACCTGCTTGCCGTTCAGGCGCGTCGTCAGCGTGAGTCGCTGCGGATCGGGGATCTCGTCGGCGCTCACCAGCCAGGGCCCAAGCGGCCCCGTTGCGGGAAAGTTCTTCCCGGCGGTCACCGAGTGCTTCTGAAAATCCCGCACGCTGCCGTCCACGAAGCAGGTGTAGCCGGCGACATGATCCAGCGCTGCGGCGACCGGGATCGCGCGGCCGGCCCGGCCGATGACCACCGCGAGCTCGCCTTCGAAGTCGAATTGCTCGGAGATCCGCGGCCGGATCATCTCGCCGTCATGGCCGAGCAAGGTGTTCGCCAGCCGCGCGAAGACGCTCGGCTGCGGCGGCAGTGCGCGCGACATCTCCGCCGCGTGCGAGCGATAATTGATGCCGACGCATAGGATCTTGTCGGGGTTCGGGATCACCGGCAGCAGGCGCAGCTCGGAGAGCGGCCGCGTCTTTTCGCCAGATCGGGCGAGCGCATTCATTTCCGCGAGCGCTCCGGCGGCGAGGGCCTCGCGCAACGTTGCGGCAACGCACCGCACCCGGCCGCTCAGCGGCATGACCTGGTCGCCGATGACGGCGCCGAAGCCAGGCGCGCTGCCGTCGAGATAGCTGATCAGCTTCATCGCGATCTCCGTTCTTGGCGATAGCCATTATGCCGCGGCGGCGCTAAATCTTGCTATTGCCCACCCACAACCCAAGCCTTTAGGGGAGAGAACGATGGAGTTGAAGCTGCGCCGGGTCGTCACCGGTCACGACAAGAATGGCAAGGCCCTGGTGAAGATCGACGAGCCGGTCAAGAACGGGATGTCGGGACGGCCGGGCGCCGTCAGCTCGGTGATCTGGTCGACCGACAAGTTCCCGACCGACAACACCGACGATGTCGATGGGGCGCAACGCAAGGTCGGCACCAGCCACGACACCGGCACGGTCTTCCGCGTCGTGAAGTTCATGCCCGGTGTCACGCCGCGCAACCATCGGACGGATTCGATCGACTACGCGGTCGTGATGTCCGGCGAGATAGATATGGTCCTCGACGGCACGACGGTCCACCTGAAGGCCGGCGACGTCATGGTCCAGCGCGGCACCATCCATAACTGGGTGAATGACGGTAGTGAGCCGTGCCAGATCGCGTTCGTGCTCGTCGGCGCCAAGCCGGTCACAGTCGGCGGCAAGACCCTCGACGCGGTGGGCTAGCAAGGGAGACCCCCCACCCTAACCCTCCCCCGCAAGGGGGGAGGGAACAGTCACCGCCCTCTGACTCCCTCCCCCTCGACGGGGGAGGGTCGGGGTGGGGGTGATTCCCCACGCGCGAAGGCAGTCTAGAAAAAAATCACGGCGTCACCTTCCACGAGCCGTCCGGCTGCTGGCACAGCCGCGTGCGTACGATCTGCGGCCGGCCGTCGATGATCGCCGCATACGTGCCGTCCTTGCAGGCCGGTGTCGCCGGCTGCTGGGCCAGTTCCGGGCGGCCGGCCTGCCAGTCGGGAATGACCGGTGCCGGCGTCGGCGCCGGCCGTTGCACGACCATCGGCGGCTGAAAGCTGCCGCCGATGTCTGCAGCGGGTTGTGGGGGCAGTGGAACCTGGGCCGCGGTCGCCGGAGCCGGCGTCCGCGGTCTCTGCACGATCATCGGAGGTTGCGCGGTGTCGCTGGGTCCTTGCGCCTGCTCCGGGGGTGGCGGTGTGTCGATCGGGGCACGGCCCGGGGGTGGGGCGAGCGGCGTCGGGGCGCCGGTTGCGACGGCCGGTGGGGCCAGCGACGGAGCCGGGGGCGGCGCTTCCACCCGAGCGGGCGGCTGGACCGGAGTGGCGGGCGCCGGCGGTTGTGCTCCAAAGACCGGCACGTCGATGGGTGGGCCGGGCAGGGGTGGCAGGGTCTTGGCTGGCGGGTTGTCCGATGTCACGGGCGCCTGAGCCAAGGTGGTCGATGCGGCGATCGTCAAGATCACCGCCGCGCATCCGCCGTAAAATCGGAAGCCCATAACACCCTCCTGTCGCGATCGCCCCGCGGCCGCACGACACCGCATCCGGGATATACGCAGCGGCTGGCGGGAAGTTCCCACGCCGGGGGTCGCGGGAGAGCCGGCCAAAAAAAGGAGGGCGGCCCCGCTAGGCCGTCCTCCTCTCAGCTCACATCAGCCGGATTAGCAGGTGACGGCACCGGCCGGGCAGACGCGGGTCGTCGCCGGCGGGTTCACCACGGTGGTGTTTGGGGCCGGCGCGGCTGCGGCCGGCGCCGGCTGGACGACCACGGTCCGATCCCGATGGCAGGCCGCCAGGCCGATGCTCATCAGGCCGACCGAAGCGACGGCGATGAGACGCTTATTCATACAAGTACCTCCTTCTGGTTCAACTCGCGTAGACAAACGCGAGCCGCGCGAAGGGTGTTCCTGCCGGATCGGAACGGGGTACGGGCGCCGCGGTAAGAGAGGCCGGCGAACGCCGCGGAGTCAGTGAATTGTCACAGAGGGCGGTGTGCCGGTCAGTGGACCTGCGGCTGCGCCTTCGTCTGCAGGCGCTCGACGCAATCGCGGAGGCACTCGAAGATGATACCGCCCTTCACATCGCCCGAGGCACGCAAGGCGACGGCTTGTTCGGAGGCCCAGGCGGCGGCGTCCCGCCCGTGCTTCTGGATGACGCTGAGGGCAGCGGCCCACATGATCTTCTCGACCACGATCGGTGACTCCTGTCATGCGATGCCTTTTCGTCAGCCAGCGAAGTGCACGCTGGCCGGCACCCTAGGCGCACATAGTTAGCAAATAGCTAAGGCTGACCGTGTGGGCGCGAAAATCGCCCGCATCGGTGCGGGAACCGCTCCGCCCGGCGCGCGTTTCGCGTATCAGAGTAACCGCTTCAGGAGGAACGCCATGGCATCCTCACGCCAGAAACGCAAAACCGGCAAGGTCATGCACGAGTACAAGCATGGCCAGCTGAAAAGCGGCGGCCGCCGCAAGGTGAAGAGCCGCCGGCAGGCCATCGCCATCGCGATGTCGGAATCCGGCCAATCGCGCAATCGGCGCAAGCGCGGCCGCGGCCGCAGCACCGGCGGCCGCCGGTCAAGCGGGCGGAGCCGGAAGTAAGACGAAACTTCAACTCTAACTCTGATTCCTCTCCGCCGCCGAGGGCGGAGAGGAATCAGAGTAGGAGAGCAGTTCAGCTCTTTATCTTCAGGCGCGGCATCAGCCGGAGAGCGTTGCCGTGCTCGATCGCCGCGAGCGACTGCTTCGAGAAGCCGTAAGAGCGGAGACCTTCGAGGTTCTGCTCCTCCGACAGATAAGGCAGGTCGCTGCCGTAGAGGATGTTCGTGATCGGCACGAACTTGGTCAGCGCGGCCAGCGTCGGCGGATAGGCGGCGTTCGCCGTCTCGTAATAGAGCCGCTGCAACTCGGCGTCGGTCCCGTTCGGCGCCACCTCGGCCAGGTTCTTGGCGATCCGCGACTGGTTGCGGATGCGTCCGGCGAGATAGGGAATGGCGCCGCCGCCGTGCGAGAACATCCACTTGATGTCGCGGAAGCGCACGAGCGATCCGGTGAACAGCAGGTTGGTCACCGTGCGGCCGGTGTCGTACGGATACTCGATCCACGATTCGCCGACCGTCGGCATCAACCCGGCGCAGCAGTTCGGCGCATAGGGATGGAAGTAGACGATCGCCTTGCGGCGATTGAGCTCCTGGAACACGGCGTCGTAGGCCGGATCGCCCGGCCATTTGTCGCCGAAGCTGGTCATCAGGTTGATGCCGTCGGCCTTCAGCGTGCCGAGCACGTAGTCGATTTCCTTCAGCGACCCGTCGACGTCCGGCATCGGCAGCGAGGCGAAGAGGCCGAACCGGCCGGGATAATCGCGCACCATCTTGGCCGCGAATTCATTGCACAGCCGCGACATCTTCTGCATGCCGTCCTTGTCGGCGCCGAACCACACGGCCGGCGTGGAGGGCAGCGACAGCACCGAGATCGCGATGCCGGCCTTGTCCATCTGGTCGACCGCCCATTGCGGCGTCCAGGTCCTGACCAACGGCGGCAAGGGCGGCTGGCCGGTCTTGTCCATGAAGCCCTGCCAGGCGGCTTTGTATTCGGGCGGGTAGTAATGGAAATGGCAGTCGATCACGCTGCGCGACGGCGGCTTCGCCGCCGCGGAGGGTGCGGCGGTCTGTGCGCGGACGGCGCCGGGCAACACGGCGCTGGCGCCCAGCGCCGCGAGCGAGGTCAGGATGCGGCGCCGCGACGCGTGGGCGCGATGATCGAACGAAGGCATGGCGTTCTCCCCTAGATGTGCTGTCCGCGGGCGCTGTGGTGCCCGCGGTTGGTCCGAACATAGCGGCTATCCGCCCATCACAGCAATCAGAGGGACAAACAACCGCCTCGCCGCATGGGCATGGTTCCGGCATGATGGGCGGGGGAGGACGCGCATGAAATCTGGACGCGCGCTGGTGGGTGCGGCGCTCGCGATATTCGGTTGGGGGGCTGCGGCGGCGCATGCCCAACCGTTTCCGAACCGGCCGATCACAATCGTCACCGGCTATGCGGCCGGCACGGGCGGCGACGTGCTGACGCGCTATTTTGCCGACAAGCTGCGGCCGCTGGCCGGGCAGCCGGTCGTCGTCGAAAACAGGTCGGGCGCCTTGACCAATCTCGCCGCCGAGAGCGTCGCGCGCGCCAAGCCCGACGGCACCACGCTGTTCATCACGGCGGGAAGCTCGACCTTCGCCGCCAACCCGCATCTGTTCAAGACGCTGGGCTACGATCCGATCCGCGACTTCACGCCGGTGACGACGCTGTTCACCTTGCCGTTCTTCGCCGCCGTCAGCCCGACATCTCCGGTCACCTCGATGGCGGACTTGACCGAGCTCCTGCGCGCCAAGGGCAAGAAGGGGACCTACGCCTACGGCGCCACGTTCTCCCAGGCCGCGGCCGAGCTGTACAAGAAGATCGAGCGCCTCGACACGGTCGGCGTCGCTTACCGGGCGGCGCCGACCTCGATTGCGGACATCCTCGCCGGCGAGATCGACTTCATCTTCATCGATCCGACCTTGGGCCTGCAGCAAGCCCGGCAGGGTCAGCTGCGCCTCCTCGCGGCAACCACCGCCGGACGATCGGCCGCCGCCCCCGACGTGCCGGGAATGAAGGAGTCCGGTGTGCCGGGCTTCGATCTCAACGGCTGGTTCGGCGCCTGGCTGCCGGCCAAGGCGCCGGCGCCGATCGTCGCGCGGTTTGAGGGCTGGCTGAACCAGATCGTCGCCAGCGACGAGACGCGCGAGTTCCTATTGAACGCGGGTTGCGTGCCGTATCCGGGCAACGCCCGCCTGGTCGCCGAGTTGGTGCCGCGCGACCTCGAGCTCTGGCGCGTCCTGATCCGCGACGCGCATATCGAGCCGCAGTAGGCAGCCAGGCATTAGGCAAAGCGACGCCGATAAGTACGGCTCGCCAAGAGGTCAGTAGTTTTCTCATTCAGAACCGACGCAGCGCACCGTTGCTCGTGGCAATAGATGCACAGTCCCTAGATCTGTCGCAGCCTCTGCCACAGCCGCCCCGGTGTCAGCGGCATCTCGATGTCCTCAATGCCGAGCGGCGCTAGCGCGTCCAGCACGGCTCCGACGATCGCCGCCGGTGCGCCGATCGTGCCGGATTCCCCGCAGCCCTTGGCGCCCAGCGGGTTGAGCGGGAAGGGCTGGCTCTCGTCGGTCTCGGTGTGGAAGAACGGCAGGTCGTCGGCGCGCGGCAGCGCGTAGTCCTGAAACGAGCCCGCCAGCACTTGGCCTGAGTCCGGATCGACCGCCGCGTGCTCGAACAGCGCCTGACCGATGCCCTGGGCGAGGCCGCCCTGGACTTGGCCGTGGACGATCATCGGGTTGATCACGGTGCCGATGTCGTCGACCACGCTGTGGCGGACCAGCCGGACGATGCCGGTCTCCGGATCGATCTCGACCTCAGCGACATGACAGCCGGCGCTGAACGCGAAGTTCACCGGGTCGAAGAACGCGCTCTCATGCAGCCCCGGCTCGATGCCCGGCGGCAGGTTGTGCGCCATGAGGGCGGCGCGGGCCACCTCGGCGAAGCCGAGGCGGCGGTCCGTACCGGTGACCGCGAACGCGCCATTCTGGAACACGACATCCGCTTCGGCTGCCTCGAGAAGATGTGCGGCGATTCTCTTGCCCTTCACGATCACCTTGTCGGCGGCGACCGCGAGCGCCGCGCCGCCGACCGCCATCGAGCGCGAGCCGAACGTGCCGGTGCCGTACGGCACGATGGCCGTATCGCCTTCGACGATCTCGATGCGGTCGAGCGGCACGCCCAGCCGGGTGCTCAGCACCTGCGCGAACGTGGTCGCGTGACCCTGGCCGTGGCTATGCGTGCCGAGGAGCGCGGTGACGAAGCCGCCCGCGTCGACGCGGATCTCAGCCGATTCGAAAAACCCGGCGCGCGCGCCCATCAGCCCGGCGAGCTTCGAGGGTGCCACGCCGCTCGATTCCACGTACAGCGCCATGCCGATGCCGGTGAGCATCTTGCGCTCTGTCGCGGCGGCCCGGCGCGCGAAAAAGCCCTCGTAGTCGGCGACCTCGAGGGCGCGGGCGAGCAGGCGCGGGTAGTCGCCGCTATCGTAGGTCGGCCCGAGCGGCGTCTTGTAGGGCATCGCCGAGGAGGGAATGAGGTTGCGACGCCGGAGTTCGGCGCGGTCGAGGCCGATCTGTTTCGCCCCGCGATCGGCGAGGCGCTCCAGCACGTAGCAGGCCTCCGGCCGCCCGGCGCCGCGATAGGCATCGGTCGGCACGGTGTTGGTGAACACGGTGGTGACGTCGACATGCACCGTCGGGGTTTTGTAAACGCCGGCGAGCAGGGTTGTGTAGATGATGCTGGGGATCGACGCGCCGAACGTCGACACGTACGCCCCGACATCGGCCAAGGTGCGGACGCGCACGGCGAGAAAATGCCCCTCGGCATCGAGCGCCAGCTCGGCCGTGGTCACGTGGTCGCGCCCTTGGGCGTCGGAGATGAAGCTTTCGGCGCGGCTCGCGGTCCAGCGCACCGTGCGGCCGAGCCGGCGCGCCGCCCACACGACCAGCGTCTCCTCCGGATGATGCTTGCCCTTGGTGCCGAAGCCACCGCCGACATCGGGGGCGATCACCCGCAGGCTGCTCTCCGGGATGCCGAGCTCCTCGGTGACCTGCCGCCGGATGTGATGCGGCGCCTGGGTCGAGCTCCACAGTGTCAGCTTGCCGTCGTCGGCCGACGCCGCCGCGGTGCGCGGCTCGATCGCGGCGCAGATCAGCCGATTGTTCGTCAGCTCGACGCGCACCGTATGCGCCGCCTGGGCGAAGGCGACTTGCACCTTCGCCTCGTCGCCGCGCACGAAGCGCGTGCAGACATTGCCGGGCGCCTCCGGATGGAGCTGGGCCGCACCCTTCTCCGTCGCCGCCCGCGCGCCGACAACCGCCGGGAGCTCCGCATAGTCGATCGCGATCAGCTCGGCCGCATCGGCGGCGTCTGCGGCCGTGTCCGCAACCACGATCGCCACCGGCTCGCCGACGTGGCGCACGGTGCCGCGCGCCAGCGCCCAGCGCGGCGGCAGCGCCATCTTCTTTCCATCAGCGCCGGTGATCACCCAGAGCGGCAGCATCGGGCCGACGCCGTCCTGTTCCAGGTCGACGCCGGTGAGCACCGCCGCGACACCCGGTGCCGCCCGCGCCGCCGTGGTGTCGATCGATGTCAGCCGCGCGTGCGCATGCGGCGAGCGCAGCACGTGCATCCACAAGGCGCCGGGAAGGGCCAGGTCGGCGACGTAATGCCCGCGCCCGGTGAGGAAGCGGTGGTCCTCCTTGCGCCGGACCGAAGCCCCGATGCCCTCGTTCATCTGTCGTGCCGGACTGACTGTGGCCATGGTTCGAGACGACCGCTTCGCGGTCTCCTCACCATGAGGTCTATTTTTTTGCCTCGTCCTGAGGAGCGAAGCGTCTCGAAGGACGACACCAACTACTGCATCTCCTCGCGAATGAGATCCAGCCGCTCGTAGACCGCCTTGTCGGTGACGACGAGGAGGTCGGCGTCGCCGCTGAGGGCGGTGTGCTGGGCGAAGGTCCAGTGCGGGATCGAGAACACGTCGTGCTGCGACCAGTCGAAGGAGTGCTCGCCGATGGTCGAGCGGCCCTGGCCGGAGACGACCAGGCACACTTGGTTCCAGGTGCCGCGCCGCGGCCGGGTCGGCGTCCCCTGGGTCAGCCGTGCGGCGTAGCAGTCGAGTGTCGGCATGACCGAGCCACCGGTGAGCGGGTTGATGTACCGCAGCCACTTCGCCCCGTCGGCGCCCGGTGCCGCGGCGGCGAGCAGGCGCCGCGTCGCCTCGCCCGGATAGCGATATTTGGGCGAGATCGGACCCGGCTTGGCGTCGGCGGCGACCAGGCCGGCGGCGTCCCACAGCCGCTCGTCGCCGTCGTCGACCTGCCAGAAATCGTCGGCTTGGCGGCTGCCCGGTTCGAAGAAATTGGCGTCGAGCGTGTTTATCAGCGGCATGTTCGCGGCGTCGAACCATACGATGCGGCGGCCGCTCTCGTTGATGTGGCCATGCCAGCACATCGGCGGCGTCAGGATGAGGTCGCCCGCCTGCATCGCGCAGCGCCGGCTGTTGACGATCGTCGCGGCACCCTCGGCGCGCGTTGCGAAGCGGATCGCGGCGGCAACGTGCCGGTGCGGCACCGCCTTGTCGCCGGGTTCGAGCACGGTGAACGCGCCGATCAGGTTCGCGGTGGTGAACGTCTGGCCGGCGAATGCGGGATTGACCAGGATCAGGGCCCGCCGCTCGACGTCCTCGATCGGCACCTCCCGGGCGGCGCGGTCGGCCATGGTCTCGATGTCACGCCAGCGCCAATGCATCGGCGCGTCCTTGGCCTGCGGGTGGACGGGCGTGATCGTCTTGTAGCGCGTCCACAAGGGATGCAGCCGCGCCGCCTCCAGCGCGGCGATCAGTCCGGCATCCGGCCGTGTTCCGTCGGCGTTCGCCATCTTCTTCTCGTCACTCGGCAGCGGTCTGTTTCAATCGATCCTGCAGCGTGTAGTCGCGCACCACTTCGGCGACGCGGATGCGGAAATGCTTGAACACGCTTTCCTTGCCCTCGCGCTGCGCCATCTGGTGGCCGGCATGGGCGTGCCACGCCTTGACGGCCTTTTCGTCGCGCCAGAACGACAGCGACACGTATTTGCCCTTATTGGTGATGCTCTCGAACCGCTCGACGGAAATGAAGCCGTCGATTTTCTCGAGCTCCGGCCGCAACTGTGCGGCGAGATCGAAATAGCGCTGCGCCCGGCCTTCCTTCGCCTCGACTTCGAAGATCACCGCATGCATGGAACGCTCCGTGTCCGCCACCATGGTTAAGGCGCCGCATTGTACGGCGGTCGCGGCCCGTGACACAAATTGCGACAGCAGAGTCCCGTACGCGGGCGCACTCACCGCTTTTCTGCGGCACGGCAACATCTTGGCGCTTAGGATTCAGTTGCGTGATCGCGCGATAAATGCGTAGCTTCCAATGGTAAGCAGACCGCATCCCCATTAACCATGACACACGCTGCAGATCCCGCGCAGACGACCTGGCGGAAGCTGTCCCGCGCCGAACTCGACCGGGTTTTCCAAGCTCATGCGGCGTTCCGCGCAGCGCGGACCGGCGGCAAGCGCGCCGATCTGTCGTATTGCGACCTGTCCAGCACCGACCTGTCGGGGCGCGATCTCTCGGATGCCAATCTCACCGCCACGCGCCTGCGGCAGTGCCGGCTCGTCGGCACGAAACTGCACAACGCGAACCTTTTCGCGAGCGACCTGCGGCTGGTCATCGGGCACGGCATCGACCTGTCGCTCGCCGACATGCGCGGCGCCTGTCTGCGCGGGGCCGACCTCAGTGACGGAAAGCTCCATCAATCCGATCTGCGCGAGGGTCAGCTCGTGCGCACCGACACCACCGGCAATCTGGTGCAGTTCCGGTTCGAGCCGTTGGCGTCGGAGATGACCGCCGCGTCGCTGGCGCGCGCCGATTTGACGCAAGCCCGGCTGTCGACGGCGTTCGTGGTGCAGGCCGATCTGTCCGATGCGATCCTGAAGAACATCAAGGCCGTGCGGACCGACTTCCGATCCTCGCTGCTGGTCGGCGCCCAGCTCGCCGGCGCCGACCTCTCGCACGCCAATCTGTCGGGGGCCGTGCTGCGCGGCGCGTCGTTGATCGGCGCCGAATGGAGCGGGGCGAACTTCAAGGGCGCCGATCTCGCCGGCGCCGTGGTCGATCCGGCGGCCTACACCAGCCGGGAGCTCGCCGGCTCGAACCTGGCGCGGCCGGACCCCGGCCTGCTCGACCGGCTGCCGCAGATCCTCGCCAGCCACGAGGAATGGGTGCAATCGGGCAGCCGGTCCGGCACGCGGGCCGATCTGTCGCAGGCCTATCTCGCGGGCCGCGACCTCAAGCGCACCAATCTCGCCGCCGCTGTGCTGAACTGCGCCGTGCTGGTGGGTGCCAATCTGACTGAGGCGCGCCTGGCGATGGCCGATGTCGCCTATGCCGACCTGCGGCGCGCCACGCTGGTGTGCGCGGACCTGCGCGGCGTCAATTTCGACCACGCCATGCTGGAAGACGCCGATCTGTCGGGCGCCAGCATGACGCCGGTCTCCGGGTCCGGGGTCAGCGCCGGCGACCGCACGTGGCAGGCCCGGCTCGACCGCGCCAAGCTCGCGCGTGCCAAACTGCGCAATACCGTCATGCGCGGCGTGCGCTTCGCCGACGCCGACTTTACCGAGGCGGACCTGACCGGCGCCGATCTGTCGGGCGCCATCCTGCACCGCGCGCGCTTCACCGGCGCCAAGCTCGACGGCACCAAGTTCGAGGGCGCCGAGCTCCACAGCGCGATCGACCTGAAGCTGTAGTAGTAGAATTTCCCGATCGTCATTCCCGCGCCAGATTCTTCGCGCCCGTCGGCGGCCCTGAAGGCCGCCAACGCAGCGTGGTTGGGAATCCAGGGTTCAGCTGCGAGATGGACCCCCGCGTTCGCGGAGGTGACGATTTTTCTTGTTAACGACGTAATCACTAGCTGGCCAACCAACAGTGAGAAGACTCTCCCCCAACTCCGCTGCGATGACGGTTCTGCTCGGCGCCCTGACCGCCGTCGGGCCGATGTCGATGGACATCTATCTCGTCTCGGTGCCGACGATGACCGAGTCGTTTCACGCGACTGTCGGCCAGGTTCAGCTGACGCTCAGCCTCTACATGGCCGGCTTTGCCGTCGGACAACTGATCTACGGCCCGATCTCGGATCGTTTCGGCCGCCGGCCGGCGCTGCTCCTCGGGCTGGCGCTGCACGTCGCCGCCTCGCTGGCCTGCACGCTGGCGACGCGGATCGAACTCCTGATCGCGGCGCGAATGCTCCAATCGATCGGCGTCTGCGGCTGCTTCGTCGTCGCGCGCGCCGTGGTGCGCGATCTGCACACGCGCGAGCGCGCGGCGCGCCTGCTCTCCTATATGGGCATGGTGACCGGGATGGCGCCGATCGTGGCCCCCATCATCGGCAGCTATCTCCACGTCGCGTTCGGTTGGCGGGCCAGCTTCGCCTTCGTCACGCTGTACGGGGCGGTGGCGCTGCTCGTCGTCGTCTTCATGTTCGGCGAGACCATCCGCAACCCGGATGAACGGGCCCTCGACCCGCGCCGCATCGCGCGCAATTTCGGCCTGTTGCTGAAGCATCGCGCCTTCATCGGCTTCGCGTGCACGGCGGCGGCGATGAGCGGCGCCTTGTTCGCCTTCGTGTCCGGCGCCTCGCTGGTTTTCCTGCGCGTGTTCGGCTTCGAGGAGCGCTATTTCGGCTACCTGTTCGGCCTGATCATGCTCGGCAACATCTCGGGCGCGGCGATCGGCGGCAAGCTCGTGATGCGCTACGGCATCGAAGGGCTGCTGCGGCGCGGCGTGATCCTGGCGATGGCGGCCGGGGTCGGCATGGCGGTGCTGGCGTGGGCGCACCTCGACCATCCGGCCGCGGTCATGGTGCCGATGTTCTTGTTCATGCTCGGCTTCTCGCTGGTGCTGCCCCAGGCGATGGCCGGCGCGATGAGCCCGTTTCCGCAGATGGCCGGCAACGCCTCGGCGCTGCTCGGCGTGTTCCAGTTCACCGTCGCCTCGCTGGTCGGGTTTTGGGTGGGCGCGTCCTTCGACGGCACGGCCCGGCCGATGGCCGAGGCGATCGGCACCATGACCGTGCTGTCCTGGCTGTCCTTCACACTGATCGTGCGCAGAACGAAGCCGGCGTCGAGCTAACGCAAGCGAGCACACAGTGCGTCATGCCGGCGCCCCTTTCTTCGCGCCCGTCGGCGGCCCGAAGGCCGGCGACGCAGCGTAGCGTCGGCATCCAGCAGAATATAACCACGGAGACACGGAGGGCACGGAGACGCTGCATCGCCCTATTAAGCCTCCGTGATCTCCGTGCCTCCGTAGTGAATTTGTGTTCCCGCTCGCGCGGAAGTCAGGCCGCCTTGAGACCCGCCCGCGCGTAGTCGAACGCCAGCGGCTCGATGTCGCCGCGATAGATCGCCTGGATGCGAGACTCCGGCAGCGGGTTGCTGAACTGCGCGTTGCGCATCACGATGCGCTGGCGCAGCTGCTCGACGACGAGCGTCTCGAGCAGGCGCCAATCGGCGTCGCTGAGGCCCTCCTTGCTGATATCGGCGATGCCGGCGAGCATGTGGCCGAATTCGTCCTCGAACACGAAGCTGCACGCCTCGGCGATCTTGTCCTCGATCGCACCCTTGCCCTTGAGCCCCTTACCGGCGCTGAACAGCGTGCAATATCCGCCTTCGGTGAATTTGCAGGCGCGCATGCCGACGGCGCCGTGCTGGTCCTGGTGGCGATAGCGGATGGCGGTCAGCGCGTCTTCCTCCGGCCAGCTTTCCAGCATCTGCGGGTTGAGCCGCGGCGAGCCGGCCGGCCGCAGCTCGTCGTAGATGTCGGCGAACGCGCAATAGTGCGAGAACTCGGCCTTCAATCCTTCGATCACGTCGAGGACGTCGTGGCGGTCGAAGCTCAGGTCGATCTGCGGCGTCTTCTCGAGCAGGCTTTTCAGTACGCCGACGAACACGCCGCCGCGGTCGTGTTTGCTGACCCCGGAGCCCCAGAACTCCTTGAAGCACTGGCACGCCAGCCATTTCAGGTCGGTATTGCGCGTGCGGACCGGCGAGGTCCAGTAGGTGCGGACCACCTCCGCCTCGCCGGCCCAGTAGGGGGCGGCCACGGACACCAGATGCTCGATGCGGGACAAAGCTGACATGGCGTTCCTCCGGACTTGTTATCGCAAGCCTAGCCGGTTCGGCGCGGTTCGACAAATGGTTGCGGGTGCAAGTTCCGGCCGGCTGCGGTACCGTTGGCCTGCCGACGGGCCGCCAAGCGCCCGCGACTTTGGGAGAAGCGCCATGAACCTGCTGATTCGCCTGGCCGCAGTATCGTCGATCTTCGCGGCGGCTGTCTCCGCGACACCCGCGGGGGCGGCCGATCCCTACGACATCAACGTCATCCTGCCGCTCAGCGGGAACGCGGCCTTCCTCGGCAAGACCGAGCAGGAGGCGCTGCAGGTTGTCGAGACGGTCGCCAACAAGCGCGGCGGCGTGCACGGCCGGCCGGTGCACTTCACCTTCCGCGACGACCAGTCGACCCCGCAGCTCGCGGTCCAGCTCGCCTCGCAGGCGGTCGCGGCGCGGCCGGCGGTGATCATCGGCTCGGCCCTGGTCGGGATGTGCAACGCCATGGCGCCGCTGATGGAGAACGGGCCGGTGATGTATTGCCTGTCGCCCGGCATCCATCCGAAGGCCGGCTCCTACGTCTACACGTCCAACGTCTCGACCCTCGATCTGGCCAGTGCCCTGATCCGCTATTTCCGCATGAACGGCTGGAGGCGGGTCGCGCTGATCACCAGCACCGATGCGTCGGGACAGGATGCCGAGCGCGGCTTTCGCGAGGTCGTGGCGCGGCCGGAGAACAAGGACGTGAGTCTGGTCGAAAACGTGCAGTTCAATCCGGGCGACGCCAGCGTCGCGGCCCAGCTCGAGCGCATCAAGGCCGCGTCGCCGCACGCGATGATCGCCTGGACCACCGGGGCGCCGGTCGCGATCGTGTTCAAGGCGATCATCCAGGCCGGGCTCGACATCCCGGTCGCGACGACGAGCGGCAACATGACGTACGCGCAGATGGCGCAATACCGGGACTTCCTGCCGAAGGTGCTCTATATGCCCGCGTCGATGTGGCCGGCGCATGAGAGCCAGAGCTTCGCCCCCGCGGTCGAAGCGGCGCAGAAGGAGTTCTTCGCCGCGTTCAAGGCGGCGTCGATCAATCCCGACAATGGCGCCAGCTTGGCCTGGGACCCGGCGATGGTGGTGATCGACGCTCTCAACAAGCTGCCGGGGGGCGCCTCCGCGGCGCAACTGCGCTCCTACCTCGCGACGGCGAAGGGCTTCGCCGGCGTGAACGGCCTTTACGACTTTGCAAAGGTGCCGCAGCGCGGCCTCGACGAGGAGGACTGCGTGGTCACGCTCTGGGACTCGGCGAAGAAGGCCTGGAAGGTGGTGAGCGAGCCGGCCGGCATCCCGATCAAGCGGTGACAATCGTCCCAGCGTCCGGTAGAACGCGCCCATGACAGACATTCTGATCCCGGCCGGCGACCTCCGCGCCTATGCCGCGAGCGTGATCCGCGCCGGCGGCTCTGTGGACGGCGAGGCGGAGAAGGTCGCCAACCAGCTCATCGAGGCCAATCTGCGCAGCCACGATTCGCACGGCATCAGCCTGTTGCCGGACTACGTCAAGCACCTGCGCGCGGGAAACCTGAAGCCGAACCAGTCCGCGACCGTCGTCCGCGAGACCGATACGCTGGCGGTGATCGACGGCCATCACGGCTACGGCCAGGTAATCGGTGAGCAGGCGATGGCGGTGGGCATCGCCAAGGCGAAGAAGAGCGGGGTGGCAATGGTGGCGGTCCGCCGCAGCCATCATCTCGGCCGCATCGGGCACTGGGCCGAGCAGTGCTGCGCCGCGGGCCTGGCGTCGATGCACTTCGTCAGCGTCGCCAGCCATGCCGCGGTGGCGCCGTGGGGCGGGGCCGATGCGCGCTTCGGCACCAACCCGTTCTGCTGCGGCGTGCCGGTGGCCGGATCCGAGCCGATCATCCTCGACATGGCGACGAGCCGCCTGCCGGTCGGCAAGATCCGCGTCGCCCGCAACAAGAAGCAGCCCATCGTGCCGGGGGCCTTGATCGACGCGCAGGGTCGGCCGACCACCGACCCGGCGGACTATTACGCGACGCCGCCCGGCACGCTGCTCACCTTCGGCGAGCACAAGGGCTACGCGCTGGCGCTGGTCGTCGAGCTGTTCGCCGGTGCCCTCACCGGCGCCGGCACGGTCAGCCTCGGCGAGAAGGCGCCCAAGGGAATCATCAACAACATGTTCTCGGTGATCGTCGACCCGGGGTCCATCGGACCGGCCCGGGCGTACTACGACGAAGTCGAGGCGATGACGCGCTGGGTCAAGGCGTCGCCGCCGTCGGGCGCCGATCCGGTGATGGTGCCGGGCGATCCCGAGCGGCGCTCGCGCGCCAAGCGGCTCGCCGAGGGGATCCCGATCGATGCCGGCACGTGGCGCGCCGTCGCCGAGGCGGCGGCGCTGGTCGGGGTGAAGCCGCCGTCGCTGTCCTGAAATGGAGCGGTCTTAGACGCTCAGGCCGTCTTCGCCGGGCGGGTGAGCCGGACGCACTCGCCGTTCTCCCACACGAACTCGACGCCCGCCTCCTCCAGCGTGGCCGTGATATCGCGGCGAGTCCGGCCGTGGAGCTTCGCCCGGCCGGACTCGAAATCGGCGATGGTTTTGCGGGCGACCCCCGCCTCGAGAGCCAGCTTCGCCTGCGTCCAGCGAAGGAGCGCCCGGGCGGCACGGCATTGCGCGGATGACGCGGTCGGGCCGGGCATCCGCCGCGCGCGACGCTCGACAAGTCGGTCGTCCGACCAGAGCTCCACGAAATTATTGCGCGCGTTCTCGTGGAGGACGCGATCGGCCCAGCGTTTCGCGACCATGTCGTCGGCGCAGTCGCGAATCTCTACTTTGACGACGCGGTTCGCATCGTCGAACAGACGGCAGCGATAGGGCTGCATGGGATCCCCCGTGGCCAAGCCCGGCAGCAGCAGGTGCGGGCGCACAGCGCGATTTCAATTTGCGATGGAGGAGGGATGCTTGCGATCGATCAGCCGCGCACCCTGCCAGACCTCGACCATCGTGTATTGCGGCGCGTCGCGATGGAGCGTCGCGGCCCAGGCAATCGCCTCGGGGTCGGACGCGTGATCCGCCGTTTCCACTTTCAGGATGTGATTGGCGCCGTCGCAGAAGTAGCAGCGATACGAAATCATGATCCTCTCCCTGGCTGACGCGTGGAGTCTCCCTAATTCGAGGACTTTTAGTTGGTATTTAGTTCAATTTTTACCGCACGCCCTGAGCGCGTCAACTAGATCGCGCGGCCGCCGAACAGCGGTATTACCCCAGTTTATCGCAAATGCTGGGCAAGCCGTGTGCGTTTACGCACAGTTCACCGGCGAAACGGTGACCCAGAGACACAATTCGCCCCTGGCGGAACTCCGCAGCCCACCGATACTACCCTAGATCCGGCGGTGACCCCAACTTAGGGCGCGTCTTCGCGTGGCGGGCGTCTTCCCGGTCCGCCATCTCGTCCCACTGGTCGGCGAGCATCAGCAGATCACGACGCGCCGCCGCGTAGTTGAATTGTGCTGCAATGGCGCGCAGCTCGATGGCGCGCTTACGCCACTTCTCTGGCCGGTCTTCCGGATTGTCGGACACGAGAGCCTTGGTCCAGCCCTTGCGGTGAAGGGCTGGCAGGAGTGCGCAGGCGCAACTCCGGGGGGATTTCCGCTCCCTCGGCTAATAGCGCATGATGAGCTAGATGGCGCGATATGGGAATCGGTAGAAACCCTGACAACTGTGGTTTTCTCCGGGCGTCTCCTGCGACCACGATCCGACTGGTGATGGGCCATTTTGAGAAACTGACCCATTACCCCTCCACCCGGTCTGGGGCCTTATGATTTAAGTCTCTATCGCTTCCAAATTATCCTGTGGATATGTGCATAGAATTCGGGATAAATAAATTACACGCGCGCGGAATCGGGCTGCAAGCCACGTCTTTCCTCACAAAACTACCGCGCCGCTGGATCGAAATCACAAATCCGCGAATCGGCGTAGATTCCTTGACTCCGAGGGCAAAAATCTCAACAATTTTAAGCGTATACAGAGTCTTGGTACGCTCAAACACCTGACGTGACCGACGATGCCGCCCGATGAGCCCGACAGCGATCCGAACGCCGAGGCGTTGCCGTCAATCGGGTCGCTCGACGCTCCCGCCGTCGCCGCCGCGAAAATGCTCGGCGGATTGATTGCGGCGTGTCGAGGCGAGGACGTTCATCGGACGCGCGCCGAGGTGGATCTGCGGGCCATCCAGGACATCCAGCGCAAGCTGCAGGCTGATCCGCACGACGCGGCGGCGCGGCAGTGGGTGCGGCAGCTGGCGCAGACATGGTCGTTTCGCGTGCGCGACAACACGCGCTCGATCCGCCGGATCTTCGATCTGCTCGACGGCATCTCGCGCCGCTGAGCAGCTCAGATCGCGGTGTCATCGCAGCGATAAGGATGCCGTAACAGATTCGGCCTAGGATTCTGAGGTTCGCGTATTCGAGTCGCAATGAGTTGGCTATCCCGCGCGGTCGTCGCGGGAAGGGGACGAAGTGGATGCCGGTGTTCGATATTCCGATGGTGACGCGGGACCGCGTGCGGGCGGGCAAGCTGTTCCTGTTTGCCTTCGACGACGACGAGATGCGCTCGACCGACGCCGGCTTGGCCGCGCAATGCCGCGGTGAGCCGAATGCCGTCGGCATCCGCACCCGCCGCGCGGCCAGCAACGATCCGACGGCGGCCTGGCGCGACGAGGACCTGGTCCGTCATCAGGCGATGCTCGACGACGATTTTGCCATCCTGGTGTCGTGGGTCGAAGCCGGTGGGCCGGTGTTCCTGCCCAAGGCGGGGCTGGGTATGCTGCCGCCGCGGCTCGTCGACGCCGCGCCGCGCACCTTCCTGTTCCTGCAGAAGAAGGTGAAGGAGCTGCGGGCTGCCGCGGCGCAGCCGTGGAGCCTCGACGCCTACAAGCAGCCGAGCTTTTACGAAGGCGTGTTCCGCCAGGTCGGCCGCCACATGCAGACGCCGGTCGAGGCGCTCGCCACCCCGCAGCGGGCCTAACCAACCGGCTCACACGTCAACCCGGCTGGACTGCGGCTCGGCGCAAGTTAGACTGCGCCCATCATGAAGGTTCATCTGCAGGTCGTCTGGCGCGCCGTCGTGTTCGGGCTCGGCGTCTATGCCGTGGTCCGCCTGCTGGTCTTCGTCACCGCTGAAGCCGGCGTCTTCGACTGGCTGAACCGATGAGCGGGGCCGCCGCCGGCGCCCCGGCCGGAAAACCATGAACCTGGCTCAGCACCTGGCGCGCAACGCCGGTGTGCGGCCGGATGCGCCGGCGCTGGCGCGGGGACGCTCGGTGGTCGCGAGCTGGGCGGAGATGCACGCGCGGGTCGCGCGGCTGGCCGGCGCGATGCGACAGCGGTTCGGACTGCGCCCGGGCGATCGGGTGGCGCTGGTGATGAAGAACGCGCCGGTCTATGCCGAGCTGTTCTACGCCTGCTGGCATGCCGGGTTGGCCGCGGTGCCGGTCAACGCGAAGCTGCACCCGCGCGAGCTGGCCTATGTTTTCGCGCATGCCGAGGCGGCGCTGATCTTCGTGACCGCGGACCTGGCCGATGCCGCGGTCGCCGCGACGCAGGATGCCAACAGCCGGGCACCGGTCGTCGATGTCGCGAGCCACGAATTTGCGCGGCTGCTGACCGCCGAGCCCCTGCCGATGGCCGACGTCGCGGCCGACGACCTCGCCTGGCTCTTCTACACCAGCGGCACGACTGGCCGGCCGAAGGGGGCGATGCTCAGCCATCGCAATCTCCTCGCCATGGGCATGAGCTACTTCGTCGACGTCGATCCGCCGGCGCCGCCGGACGCCGCCGGGTCCGCCGGCTGCCTGCTGCACGCGGCCCCGATGTCGCACGGCTCTGGCTTGTACCTCGTGCCGCACGTCATCCAGGGGGCTTGCCAGATCGTTCCGGAGAGCGGCCAGTTCGACGCCGGAGAGATGTTCGATCTGCTCGAGAGATGGTCGCAGGTGTCGCTGTTCGCGGCCCCGACCATGGTCAGGCGCATGGTCGACCATCCCGCCGCCGGGACGGCGAAGCTCGAGGCTTTGCGCACGATCGTCTACGGCGGCGCTCCGATGTACGTCGCCGATCTCAAAGCGGCGATCGGACGCTTCGGGTTTCGCTTTGCCCAGCTCTACGGGCAGGGTGAATCGCCGATGACCATCACCAGCATGACGCGGGCGATGATCGAGGCTGCCCACAAAGCCAGCCGCGACGACCGGCTTGGCTCGGTCGGCCTCGCGCAGAGCGTCGTCGAGGTGCGGGTCGGCGATGCCCGCGACGCGCCGCTGGCCGTCGGCGAGACCGGCGAGATCCTGGTGCGCGGGGATTCGGTGATGCAGGGATATTGGCGCAACCCCGAGGCGAGTGCCGCGACCCTGCGCGGCGGCTGGCTGCACACCGGCGACGTCGGGGTTCTCGACAGCGACGGGTTCCTCACCCTGAAGGACCGCTCGAAGGACCTGATCATTTCCGGCGGCAGCAACATCTACCCGCGCGAGATCGAGGAGGTGCTGCTGCGTCACCCGGCCGTGCTCGAGACGGCGGTGATCGGCTTGCCCGATCCGGAGTGGGGCGAGCGGGTCGTCGCCGTGGTCGTGTGCCGGCCGGACCGTCCGGCTGCGGCCGAGGAGCTGGACCGGTTCTGCCTCGATCACATCGCGCGCTTCAAGCGCCCGAAGGACTATCGCTTCGTCGACAGCCTGCCGAAGAACAACTACGGCAAGATCCTGAAGACCGAGCTGCGGGCGCTGCTGAAACCTTGACGGGCTCCTCTCGGCGGCCTTTGATCCCGGTAACGCCGACAATCAACGTCAGGGGAGGGATCATGATGCGCTTCAGCTCGTTCCTTTGCGCCGTCGTGCTGTGCAGCGGGGCCGCGTTCGCCCAGTCGTCCAATTCCGAGATCCGCCGCGTCGTCACCACGATCGACGCGGGCGGCAAGGCGGTGGTGCTGACCGACAGCCAGCTTGCGATGAAGCCCGGCGCGTCGCCCAATCCGGCGGCCAATGTCTGGGCCACCGAGAGCGGCCCGGCGGACTATTCGTTCACGGCTGATCGCACCGTCAAGCCCGGCCTGATGCCGCCGAAGGCCGGCACCGTGCTGCGCATCGTCGATTTCGTGCCGACCACGGCCGATGAGGAAGGGAAGCTGCCCCCCGACATGATGATGAAGGTGGCCGGCGCCGGCGCTCCGGCGAAAGGCCTGCCGCCGAAGCATCCGTTCATGCACCGCACGCGGACGGTCGACTATGCGCTGATCCTGTCCGGCGAGATCGACATGATGCTGGACGACACGGTCCTGCATCTGAAGACCGGCGACGTCGTTGTCCAGCAGGCGACGAACCATGCCTGGATCAACCGCGGCAACGCGCCCTGCCGCGTCGCCTTCATCCTCATGGACGCGCAGGAGCCGTGACCGGCGGGCCGGCGACATGACGCGGCTCATTCTGACGCGACACGGCCATGTTGACTGGATCGCACCCGAGCGGTTCCGCGGTCGGGCCGAGCTGGCGCTGTCCGAGCTCGGCCGCCGGCAGGTGGAGGCGACGGCGAAACGCATCGCGGCGGCATGGCGGCCGGCGGCGGTGTACACGAGCCCGATGAGCCGTGCCGTCGACACCGGCACCGCGATCGCCGGCCCATTCGGCCTGACCGTCCAGCCGATCGGCGGGCTCAACGACATCGATTACGGGGAGTGGCAGGGCCTGACGCGCGACGAGGTGCGGCGGCGCTGGCCCGAAGAGGCGGAGGCCTGGTTTCAGCGGCCGCATCTGGCCGCGACCCCGGGCGGCGAGACGCTCGCCGCGGTGCTGACGCGGGCGACCGCCACGCTGCATGACATCTTGCGGCGCCACCGGGACGACACCGCGGTGCTGGTCGGACATGACAGCGTCAACCGTGTCCTGCTGCTGCATGCGATGGAGCTGCCGCTGTCGCGCTACTGGCACTTTCAGCAGGAGCCGTGCGCCGTGAACGATCTCAGCTTCGTCGACGGCGCGTTCAACATCCGCACCATCAACGAGACCTATCATCTGGCGGGGCTGTAGCCTCCCGCCGGCGCCACCTACTTTTTGCCGCGGAATGGAGCCGAGAGGCCGAGCGTTGTGTTGGCAGACCCATGACTTGAAGGGGTCGCGCCATGACATCCGGCCGTCAGTTGAGGGTAAGGTCGATCGCCCGCCTCGCCATGGCGGGCGGCCTCGCGGCCGGTCTGATCTTGCGGCCGGCAGCACCGCTGCGGGCACAAGATACCGTTACGCCGACGCAGGCGCAGCAGGCGGCTCTTCCGCCGGAGCTTTCGCCCGCCGCACCGGTCTTCACCCGGCCCCAGCTCGCGGGGATGCTGGCACCCATCGCGCTATATCCCGATCAGCTGCTGACGCAGATCCTGATGGCCGCCGCCTATCCGGCGGAGGTCGTGGAGGCCGACCGCTGGGTCCGCGACCCGGCGCACGCGAATATGACAGGTGAGGCCCTGGAAGCAGCACTGGCGCCGATCGATTGGGATCCCAGCGTGAAGTCGCTAGTCCCGTTCCCGCAGGTCCTGGCGACCATGGCCCAGCACCTCGACTGGACGCAGAAGCTGGGCGAAGCGTTTCTGGCCCAGCAATCCGATGTCCTGGACGCGGTGCAGCAGTTGCGCGAGCAGGCCCAGGCGGCCGGCTATCTGCGCTCGACGCCGCAGCTCACGGTGACTCCCAACGAGGGCGCCATCGTCATCGTGCCGGCGAATCCCGAGGTCCTCTACGTGCCGCTCTACGATCCGTTCATCGTGTATGGCGGGTGGCCTTACGCTGCCTATCCGCCCGTCGTCGTCTATCGGCCGGCGGGACTTTACGGCGCGCCGTTCGTCTTCAGCGCCGGGTTCGTGATCGTGCGCTCGTTCTGGAACTGGCATCGCTGCGACTGGCCGCATCATCGGGTCTGGGTCGATCCGCCGCGGGTGAACGCGATCAATGCGTTCTTCATCTCGCACCGGCACCGGCCGCCGACCGATCACGCGGCGTGGCAATTCGATCCGCACCATCGGCGCGGCTTGTCGACGCCCGTCTCCGCGCGCTCCGGGGCCGCCGCCGCGGCACTCGGCGTCGCTCCCGGGGTGGCGCCGGCTCGATCCGCGTCAGCCCCGGCGCAACCGCCCGCGACTCAGTGGCGGCATCCGGCCGATCCGCCACCGCGCGGTGCCAGCCTGACGCGGCCATCGCCAGCGCAGCTGCTGCCGCCGGTACAGCCGCGCCAACCGGCGATGCTGCGTCTCGACCCGGGACCGCGACCGCCGGCGGCTGTCAGCGCCATGCCTGCGGCGCGTCCGCTCGCGGCCATTCGGCCTCCGTCCGCGTTCACGGGACAGGTTCATCCGGTGGCACCGCGCGCGAGCATTTCGGTCCCGCCCCCGGTGCGCATGCCGCCGCCGGCGCATGGCACACCGCCGGCTTTCGCGGTTCGCTCCGCACCGCCGGCGCATGTCGCGGCACCGCCGCCCGCCGCCCATCCGGCGCCGGCGCGCGCATCCGCGCCGCCAAGCTCATCGTCCGGCCGCAGGAACGGCCAGCACTAGGCCTGGGGATCACCAAGTCCGGTTCTGGATCGCCCCTTCCCAGTTCCTGCCGTCGAACGGCTGCGGATGGATCTCTGTAAGATCGATGTCATCCAGGCAGCGGACATTGACGTCGATCTTGTTGGGATCGGAGCGCGGGACGTAGAACGGATGCATACCGCAGACCTTGCAGAAGCTGTGCTTCGCGGTGTTGGTGTTGAATTGGTAGATCGTGAGGTCGTCCCGCCCGCTCAGCAGCTCGAACCGCTCGGGCGGCACGATCAGGTGCAAGAAGCCCTTCTTCGTGCATACCGTGCAATTGCAGTCGATGGTTTGCGACAGGTCGCCGGTCACCCGAAAGCGCACGCGGCCGCAATGGCAGCCGCCCTCGTAAGTCTTCATGGCGAATTCCTTGGCCTCAGATTTGCCCAACTTAGCCGGTACTGGACCGACACGCAGCTTTCCCGCTAAGCCATAGGCCGGACCCGCCGGTTCCAGGCCCCCTCCAGGACTTCCCCAACATGGCGTTCAACACCTTCGAGCGGATGATGGCGATGCGCTATCTGCGCGCCCGCCGGCAGGAGGGCTTCATCTCCGTCATCGCCGGCTTCTCGCTGCTCGGCATCGCACTCGGCGTGGCGACCCTGATCATCGTCATGGCGGTGATGAACGGCTTTCGCGCCGAGCTGCTCGGCCGCATTCTCGGCCTCAACGGCCACCTCACCGTGTACAGCCAGGGCGGGCCGCTGACCGATTTCGACCACGTCGCGGAACAGTTGCGGCACGTCCCCGGCGTCGTCATGGCGTCGCCGCTGGTCGAAGGGCAGGTGATGGCGACCGCGAACGGCAGCGCCGGGGGTGCGCTCGTGCGCGGCATGCGGCCCGAGGACCTGAAGGCCCGCACGCTCATCAGCTCGCATATCGTGCGCGGCTCGCTCGACGATTTCACCGGCGACGACGCGGCCGTGATCGGCCTGCGCATGGCGCAGAAATTCGGCGTGTCGGCGGGCGACCGGGTCACGCTCATCTCGCCCCAGGGCAACGCCACCGCCTTCGGCACCATGCCGCGGGTGCGCGCCTATCGCGTCGCGGCGATCTTCAACGTCGGCATGTACGAGTACGACAGCAGCTTCGTCTATCTGCCGCTCGAGGCGGCGCAGGTGTTCTTCCAGCTGACGCCGCAGCAGGTCACCGGCGTCGAGGTGATGGTGCAGAATCCCGACCGCATCTTCGAGGAGCGGCTCGAGATCTCGCGCGCCCTCGGCGGCGGGGTGCGGATCTTCGACTGGCAGCAGGCCAACTCGAGCTTCTTCAACGCCGTCCAGGTCGAGCGCAACGTGATGTTCCTGATCCTGACGCTGATCATCGTGGTCGCGGCGTTCAACATCATCTCCAGCATGATCATGCTGGTGAAGGACAAGTCTGCCGATATCGCGATCCTGCGCACGATGGGGGCCAGCCGCGGCGCGGTGCTCCGCATCTTCTTTCTCGCCGGCACCAGCGTCGGGGTGATCGGCACGGTGACCGGCTTCGTGCTCGGCATCTTGTTCTGCGCCAATATCGAGACCATCCGGCAATGGCTGCAGAAGCTCACCGGCACGACAATCTTCGATCCGACGATCTATTTCCTGTCGCAGCTGCCGGCCAAGGTCGATCCGGTCGAGGTGGCGCAGATCGTGGTCATGGCGCTGGCGCTGTCGGTGCTGGCGACGATCTATCCGTCCTGGCGCGCCGCCCGCCTCGATCCGGTGGAAGCGCTCCGATATGAGTGAGGCCTCGCTTCGGCTCGACAACGTCCAGCGCCGCTTCAAGCAGGCCGGCGGCGTCCTGGAGGTGCTGCGCGGCGCGTCGCTGAGCATCAACCCCGGCGAGTGCGTGGCCTTGATCGGTCCGTCGGGGGCGGGCAAGTCGACCCTGCTGCACATTGCGGGATTGCTCGAGCGCCCGGACGGTGGCGACGTGGTCCTCGCCGGCAAATCCTGCGGCCGGATGAACGATGCCGAGCGCACCGCCATGCGCGGCCGCTATCTCGGCTTCGTCTACCAGTTCCATTACCTGCTCCCGGAGTTCTCGGCGCTCGAGAACGTCATGATCCCGATGATGATCGAGGGTAAGACGCGCGGCGAGGCGCGCCAGCGGGCCCGGGCGCTGTTGGGCTCGGTGGGTCTCGCGGCGCGCGAGAGCCATCGCCCGGCCCGTCTCTCGGGCGGCGAGCAACAGCGGGTGGCGATCGTGCGCGCGATCGCCAACGAGCCGAACGTGCTGCTCGCCGATGAGCCGACCGGCAATCTTGACCCGACCACGGCCGATGCGGTGTTCGTCGAGCTGATGAAGCTCGTCCGCACGACCCGGCTCGCGGCGCTCATCGCCACCCACAACCCGGACATCGCGCAGCGCATGGACCGGGTGGTGACGCTGCGCAACGGCGTCCTGGAGCCGGCCTAGCCAGTTTCCTTTTCTTGACCGCCTTGCCGGGGCGGAGAACACTAGATCGTGTGACGCGACTCGCGGCGACGCGACTCGGCAACCGGCGACTCGGGGAAGGGGCGGGACCGTGAAACGCTCGATATTCATAAAGCGCTCGATATTCATGACAGTGGCGGCGCTGAGCGTCGCCGGCGCGCTCGCCGGTTGTGCCGGCAGCACGCCGAACAGCAATCCTTCGAACGGCAATCCAGGGGCGCAGCAGCCCGGGTTCGCGCAGTTCAGCGACATTCCGATCCCGCCCAAGAACAACATCGATCTCGATCACACGCTCGTCTTTGGATCGGATCACGACTGGATCGGGCGCATCGCGCTCTCAAGCTCGATGGGCGTCAGCGAGGTCTACGATTTCTACAAGCGCGAGATGCCGAAGCTGGGCTGGGCCGAGCTCACCAGCCTGCGCTCGGCGACCAGCGTGCTGAGCTATCAGCAGGACAACCGCATCGCGACCATCCAGGTGTCGGGCCAGCGCTTCGGACTCGGCACGCAGGTCGACTTCTGGATGAACCCGCGCGCCCAGGGCGGAGGCGGCGGCGCCGCGTCTTCGGTCAGTTCATCCGCCAACTATGCCGGGACCCCCGCGCCCGCGCCCCGCGGCGGGGGCGGGGCGATCGATTCAGCGCCGTTGCCGAGCCGCCGCTGAACGGCGAGGGTTCCGGCTCATGACCGGTGAAGGGCCCGCCAGACCCTTTCCGGGGTGATCGGCAGCTCCACGTGCCGGACGCCGAGATGCCACAGCGCATCGACCACCGCATTGCCGATCGCCGCCGGGGCGCCGATGGTTCCGCTTTCGCTGCCGCCCTTCACGCCGAGCGGATTGCTCGGCGCCGGCGTCGCGATGAAGGCGGTCTTGAACGGCGGCAGGTCGCCGGCGCGCGGCAGCGCATAATCCAGGTACGAGCCGGTGAGGAGCTGGCCTGAGCGCTGGTCGTAGACGACCTGCTCGAGCAGGGCTTGGCCGATCCCTTGCGCCAGTCCGCCATGGACCTGTCCCTCGACGATCATCGGGTTGATGACGGTGCCGCAATCGTCGGCCGCGAAATAATCGTCGATCGTCACCTGCCCGGTCTCCGGATCGACGATGACCACGGCGAGATGCATCGCCTGCGGGTCGTTGGTGTCGGGCGGATCGTGGAACACTGTCGCCTCCAGCCCGGGCTCGAGCGCCCCGTCCGCGTCCCGTGGCAGAACGGCACCGTGATAGGCGATGTCCGCAACGCTTGCGAAATCGATGAAGCGGTCGGTGCCGCGCAGCGTGAACCGGCCGTTGGCATAGTCGAGATCCGCCTCCGGGCATTCCAGGACCTCGGCGGCGAAGCGCTTCGCCTTGTCGAGCACCTTGCGCGACGCGCGCAAGACGGCCGTCCCGGCAACCGACGTCGACCGGGCACCCCAGGTGCCGTTGCCGAACGGCACCTGGTCCGTGTCGCCTTCGCAGAGCCGGATATCCTCGACATCGATGCCGAGCGCGTCGGCCGCGATCTGCGCGAACGTGATGTCGTGGCCCTGGCCGTGCGAGTGGCTGCCGGCATAGATCGTCACCTTGCCGTCGGTGTGGACGCGCACCGTCGCGCTTTCCCATCCGCCATGCAGGCCGCCGCGCTTGGCGAGATTGGCGCTGGGTCCGGTCCCGGCCTTGTCGACGAAGGCGGCGAGTCCGATCCCCATCAACACGCCCTGTGCCCGCAACTCCGCTTGCCTCTGCCGCAGTGCCTCGTAGTCGGCCAGACGGAGCAGCGTATCGAGGAGGGACGGCGGGTCGCCCGAATCGTAGACCCGCCCGCCCGGTGCGGGATACGGGAAGTCGCTTTTGGCGAGCAGGTTGCGCCGCCGGATGTCGACCACGTCGAGCGCGAGCTCATGGGCGCCGAGCTCCAGCAGGCTCTCGTTGACCCAGGTCGCCTCCGGCCGGCCCGAGCCCCGATACGCATCGACCGGCACCGTGTTGGTGTAGACACCGCGCACCCGCAGGTGAAGGTTCGGGGTTCGGTAAAGCCCGGTGATGGTTTGCGGATAGGAATTGCCCGGAATGCTGGGCGCGAAGTTGCTGAGATAGGCGCCGAGAGCGGCGAGCGTGTCGACCTGCAGCGCCACGATTTTTCCGTCGCGGTCGAATCCCATGCGGGCGCGGCTGACATGATCGCGGGCCTGCGGGTCGGAGATGAACGCTTCTGCGCGCGACGAGGTCCATTTCACCGGCCGCCCCAGCTGCCGCGCCGCCCACACGACGGTTGACACCTCGACCGGGAAATTGCCCTTGAGCCCGAAGCCGCCGCCGACATCCGGGGCGACGACCCTCAGTTTGTGCTCCGGAATGAACAGTGTATGAATCGCCAGCCAGCGCCGCAGATAATGCGGCATTTGCGAGGTGGCATAGAGCGTGGTCCGGTCGGCGGCGCGATCGTGATCGCAGACATATGAACGGGGCTCCAGCGGACTGCCGGCGAGCCGTTGATTGACCAGCGGCAGCTCGACGACTTTCGCCGCTGCCGCGAGCGCCGCCTCGGTCCGGGCGCGATCCCCCTTTTCGATCTCGAACACGAGGTTGGTGCCGAACCTCTCGTGCACCAGCGGGGCGCCGGGTGCGACGGCCGCGGCGACGTCGGTGACCGCCGGCAGGGGCTCGTACTCGACCACGACGGCGTCGGCGGCATCGATGGCGGCGTTGCGGTGCCCGGCGATCACCGCCGCGACGACGTCGCCGACATGCCGCACGCGGCCCTGGGCGAAGGCGGGACGCGGCGCCTCGTTCATCGGCCGGCCGTCGCCGAACGGCATCGGATGGACGACCTTCAATTCTCCGAGCCCGGCCTTGATCCAGTCGTCGGCGGTCAGCACCAGCAGCACCCCGGGCATGGCACTCGCCGTCGCGGTGGAGATCGAGCGGATCAGCGCATGCGCATGGGGGCTGCGGACGAACGCGCACCACGCGGCACCCGCGGGGTGGAGATCGTCGACATAGCGACCCGCACCCTGCAGGAAACGCGAATCTTCTCGGCGGCGAAGTGGACGGCCGATATAGGGGCGCGGCGAGTTCGACATCTCCGTGATGACAAGAAGATGTCCGTGCCTATAAGCTGTGTCAACGACGGCCCATCGCGGAACGGATAATGACATCGCACGAAGGTGGTTCAGGCGAGAAGCGGCGCGAGACCGCGCGGCGCATCGCGGATGAGTTGGCTGGCGCCGGGATCCGCCTGGTGGCCAGCCTTCCCGACAACTGGATCAGCGATCTTATCCGCCATCTCGACGCCGATGAGCGGTTCCGCCACGTTCCGGTCAACCGCGAGGAATCGGCGGTCGGCCTGTGCTCCGGGGCCTATATGGGCGGCGTGGGCTCGGCGGCGCTCATGGGCGCGTCGGGGTTCATGACCGTGATCTACGCCATCACGAAGATCAATTATTCGTATGAGATTCCGCTGTTCGTCCTGATCACGCTGCGGGGCGCGATGGGCGATCGCCACAAGCACCACAGCTCGAACGGCCTCTATCTGCGCCCGGTCATGGACGCCATCGACATCCCCTATGTCGTCATCGAGCACCCCGAGGACATCGGGCAGATCGGCCGCGCCTATCATCATTCGCGCACGTTCACCCGGCCCACCGTCGTGGCCTTGACGCGCGACCTGTTGCGGTAGACCCGGCATGAAATATATCGATTGCTTCCGGTTTCTGGCCGCCCGCCGCACGGACGAGTTGGTGGTGACGTCCGCCGGGAATTCCAGCCAGGCCTGGTGGAATGTGACACGGGACAGCGAGCGCAGCTTCTATCTCGACGCCTCGATGAGTCTGTCGACCATGTTCGCCTCCGGGCTCGCGATCGGCGTGCCGCGCCTGAAGATCTGGGCATTCATGGGCGACGGCGCGTTTTGCATGAATCCGGGCATGCTCATGGTCGAGCGCGACATGAACCTGCCGAACCTGACGCATTTCCTGGTCTCGAACCGGCACTACGGCGCCACGTCGAACGCCGCCTTGCCCAGCCAGGCCGTCAACGACTATGCGGCGATCGCCCGTGCCATGGGGCTGGAACGGGTTTTTGCCTTCGACAGCGTGGCCGCGCTCGAGCGGGGATTCGATGCCGCGACCAAGCCCAACACGGCCGGCCACACCTTCGTGGTGCTCGAAGTCGAGCCGTTCAGCGATGCCGATCAGAACATGGAGCAGCCGCCGTTCGACGGGCCCGAGCTGAAGTTCCGGTTCGGGCGTACCGTCGAGCGTCTCGGCGGCGTCGATATTTTCGGCTATCGGCTGTAAGCTTCTCGCTGCGACTCGCCGCGGCTTTCGCTCCGCGGCGGGGCATGCGCCATAACCGATCATAGCCGACACGTGCCGCACGCCGATTTCGTTCATCTCCGCGTCCATACCGCCTATTCGCTTGCCGAAGGGGCGGTGCGCGTCGGCACCAAGAGCGATCTCGAGAAGGCCGGGGCCGCCGAGCGCGCGGCCAATCTCATCACGCATGCCGCGCGCGAGCGCATGCCGGCGGTCGCGATCACCGACACCGGCAACTTGTTCGGCGCATTACCATTCTCGATCGCCTGCGCCGAGGCCGGCGTGCAGCCGATCATCGGCTGCGATCTCGCGATCCGTCGCGGCGAAGGCGGTGCCCGCACCGGCCGCGTGACGGCGCCGGACCGGCTGGTGCTGCTGGTGCAGAACGAGACCGGCTATCGCAACCTGATGAAGCTCTCGAGCAAGGCGTATCTGGAGACCGATTCGGCGGAACTCCCCCAGGTGGACCTGGCGACGCTCGACGCGCATGCCGCGGGGCTGATCTGCCTCACCGGCGGTCCGGCCGGCCCGGTCGGGCGGCTCCTGATCGATAATCAGCGCGAGGCCGCCGAAGCCGTGCTGCAGCGGCTCGCCGCGGCCTTCGACGGGCGGCTTTATGTCGAGCTGATGCGCCACGGTCTGGAGGCCGAAGCCCGGATCGAAGAGCCGATGATCGCGCTCGCCGACAAGCTCGGCTTGCCGCTGGTCGCGACCAACGACGTCTATTTCATCGAGGAGGGCATGCACGAGGCCCACGACGTCCTGTTGTGCGTCGCCGAGGGCAAGCACGTGGCCGATCCCAAGCGCCGCCGGGTGACGCCGGAGCACCGCTTCAAATCGGCAGCCGAAATGCGCGTGCTGTTCGCCGACCTGCCGGAGGCGATCGACAACACCCTGGTGGTGGCGCTGCGCTGCGCGTTCATGCTGGAGAAGCGCAAGCCAATCCTGCCGACGCCGCCCAGTGCGTCGAAAGAGGGGGCCGAGGCGGCACTGCGGCGCCTCGCCGCCGAGGGCTTCGAGGGGCGGATGGTGCAGTTCGGCCTGACCGGCGACGCGGTGAAGCCGTACCGCGACCGGCTTGGCTACGAGCTCGACATGATCGTGAAAATGGGCTTTGCCGGCTACTTCCTGATCGTCGCCGATTTCATCCAATGGTCCAAGGCCCAGGGCATCCCGGTCGGTCCCGGCCGCGGATCGGGCGCCGGTTCGGTGGTCGCCTGGGTGCTCACCATCACCGATCTCGATCCGCTGCGCTTCGGCCTGCTGTTCGAGCGCTTTCTCAATCCCGAGCGCGTGTCGATGCCCGACTTTGACATCGATTTCTGCCAGGACCGCCGCGACGAGGTCATCCGCTACGTCCAGGAAGAGTACGGTCGCGACCGCGTGGCGCAGATCATCACCTTCGGCAAGCTGCAGGCCCGCGCGGTGCTGCGCGATGTCGGCCGCGTCCTCGGCATGGCCTACGGCCATGTCGACAAGATCTGCAAGCTGGTGCCCAACAATCCGGCCAATCCGGTCAGCCTGCAGCAGGCGATCGACAGCGAGCCGGCGCTGCAGGAGATGCGCCGCGCCGACGAGGCGGTGGCGCGGCTGATGGACATCGCCATGCGGCTCGAGGGGCTTTATCGCCACGCGTCGACCCATGCCGCCGGCGTCGTCATCGGCGACCGGCCGCTCGACGAACTGGTGCCGCTTTATCGCGATCCGCGGTCCTCGATGCCCGTCACCCAGTTCAACATGAAGTACGTTGAATCGGCGGGCCTGGTGAAATTCGACTTTCTCGGCCTGACGACGCTGACGGTGCTGCAGCGCGCGGTCGACCTGATCAAGGCGCGCGGCGTCGAGATCGACCTGTCCAACCTGCCGTTTGACGACAAGCCGACCTACGAGCTCCTGACCAAGGCCGATACCGTGGGCATCTTCCAGCTGGAAAGCTCGGGCATGCGCGATGCGATGCGCCGACTGCGGCCCGACCGCTTCGAGGACATCATCGCGCTGGTGGCGCTCTATCGGCCGGGGCCGATGGAGAACATCCCGAAATACATCTCGTGCAAGCACGAGACGGAGCAGCCCGACTATCTGCATCCCTCGCTCGAAGGCATCCTCAAAGAGACATTCGGCGTCATCATCTATCAGGAACAGGTGATGCAGATCGCCCAGGTCCTGTCGGGGTACAGCCTCGGCGGCGCCGACCTGCTGCGTCGCGCCATGGGCAAAAAAGACAAGGTCGAGATGGCGAACCAGCGCGCCACCTTCGTGAAGGGGGCGGGCGAGCGCGGCGTCGACGAGGCCAAGGCCAGCCAGATCTTCGACCAGGTCGACCGCTTCGCCGGCTACGGCTTCAACAAATCGCATGCCGCGGCCTACGCGCTGGTCGCGTACCAGACCGGATATCTGAAAGCGAACTACCCCGTCGAGTTCCTCGCTGCATCGATGACGCTGGGTATTTCCAACACCGACAAGCTGAACGTCTTCCGGCAGGAGATCGACCGCCTGGGCAGCAAGCTCCTGCCGGTCGACATCAACAAGTCGGCGCCGGTGTTCACCGTCGAATACGACGAGAAAGGGGCCGGCTCGGTCCGCTATGCGCTGGCTGCCGTCCGCAATGTCGGGCTCGCGGCGATGGAGGCGCTGGTCGCCGAGCGCAAGGCGAACGGCCCGTTTAAGGACCTGACCGACTTCGCCCGCCGCCTCGATCCGAAGCAGGTCAACAAGCGCTCGCTCGAGTTCCTCGCCAAGGCCGGCGCGTTCGATGCGCTTGAGCCGAGCCGGGCGCGGGTATTCGCGGCAGTCGAAACCATCGTGCGGATGGCCTCGGCCGAAACCGCCGAGCGCGACGGCAGCCAGGTCAGCCTGTTCGGCGGCGGCGCCACCACCCCGGCGCTGCGCCTGCCCAACATCCCCGATTGGCCGCTGCACGAGCGGCTCAGCAACGAGTTCGAATCGATCGGCTTCTACATGTCGGCGCACCCGCTGGATGCGTATGCCAAGGGTCTGGAGCGGCTGGGCGTGGTGCGCTCGAGCGAGCTTCTCGGCAGGATCGCGCACGGCGGCTCGGCACGGGTGAAGCTCGGCGGCACGGTCATCGGCAAGAAGGAGATCAATGCGCGCAACGGCAACCGGCTCGCCTTCGTGCAGATGTCCGATGCCGGCGGCAGCTACGAGGTCACCTTCTTCCAGGAGGTGCTGGGCACCGCGCGCCAGCTTCTGGAGTCCGGCCAGCCGCTGCTGGTCTCCGCCGAGGTCGGGTTCAAGGACGACGTGCTCAGGATCACGGCCCAGACCGTGCAACTACTGCCCGACGCGGTCGCCCAGGCGGCGGCCGGCCTCAAAGTGACGATCAATGACGTGACGGCCGTGGCGGGCCTTAAGGCCGCCATCGAGAAGGAGAAGAGGGGCCGTGGCCGGATCGGGTTGGTGATCGATCTCGGCGAGGAGCGCGAGGTCGAGATCGCGCTGCCGGGGACGTTCAACATCACGGCCGCGACCCGCATGGCCATGCAGTCGCTGCCGGGCGTGACGAGCGTCCAGGAAATCTAATCCGGCCCTGGAATCACGCCGTTATCTGGGCGCCGCGGAGGCGCGTTTTCACTTGAAACGTGAGCCGCTTAGGTCTATCTACCCGGCCGTGCCGCGGGATGGTCCCACGGCATAAATCCTCACGCGGAACTACGGTCCCTAGCCGTCATAGGGCAGGGGTCGATCCGGTGTCCGGCTTAAGGCTAAGGCCTTGATCGGGCGCAATATTCCGCGGCGGCTTAACCGGAGAAAGGAAATCGCGCCATGGCGCTTCCCAGCTTTACCATGCGTCAGCTCCTCGAGGCGGGCGTCCATTTCGGACACCACACGCGGCGCTGGAACCCCAAGATGGCCGCCTTCCTGTTCGGGGTTCGCAACAACGTCCATATCATCGACCTGCAGCAGACCGTGCCGATGCTGGAGCAGGCGCTGAGCGCGGTGCGCGATGTCGCAGCCAACGGCGGCCGCGTCCTGTTCGTGGGCACGAAGCGCCAGGCGGCCGAGCCGATCGCCGACAGCGCCAAGCGCTGCGGCCAGTATTACGTCAACCACCGCTGGCTCGGCGGGATGCTGACCAACTGGAAGACGATCTCGAACTCGATCCGGCGCCTGCGCGAGCTCGATGACCAGATCAGGGAAGAGACTTCGGGCCTCACCAAGAAGGAGCTGCTCAACCTGACGCGCGAGCGCGACAAGCTCGAGCGGGCCCTGGGCGGCATCAAGGAGATGGGCGGCCTGCCGGACGCGCTGTTCGTCATCGACACGAACAAGGAAGCGATCGCGGTCGACGAGGCGCGGCGCCTCAACATCCCGGTGATCGCGGTGGTCGACAGCAACAGCGACCCGACCAACATCAAGTTTCCCGTACCGGGCAATGACGACGCGCTGCGCGCCATCCAGCTCTACTGCGAGCTGTTCTCCGGAGCGGTCCTCGACGGACTGCAGGCGGAGATGAAGGCGGCCGGAGTCGATGTCGGTGCGTCGGCCCAGCCGGCGGCGGAAGACGTCCCCGCGGGCGACGAGGCGGCGGGCGAGGCCGGTCCTCCGGCGGAGGCCGACAAGGACGCGGCCGGGGACAAGGCCGCGGCGAAGAAGCCGGCGCGCAAACCCGGCGCGCGCAAGCCCAAGGAGAAGGCGGCCGCGGAGTAAGTCTTTCGCGCCGTTCTGGCGCGGGGTGAACAGGCGGCGGCGACTTCCCGGAAACAATCCGAGGGTTGCCGCCGTTTCAATAGCGGGCCGGACGGCCGGAGACCCGACCAATCGATGAGGTGCAACATGGCCGAAATCACGGCCGCGCTGGTGAAGGATCTCCGCGAAAAAACCGGCGCCGGGATGATGGACTGCAAGAAGGCGCTGACCGAAACCCAGGGCGACCTGGAGAGTGCGGTCGACTGGCTGCGCAAGAAAGGCCTCGCCGCCGCCGCCAAGAAGGCGGGCCGGGTGGCGGCCGAGGGGCTGATCGGCGTCGCGGCCAACGGCACGCGCGGCGCCATGGTCGAGGTCAACGCGGAGACCGATTTCGTCGCCCGCAACGACTCCTTCCAGGATTTCGTGCGCAAGGTCACCGACATCGCTGTCACAACCGGCGGCGATCTGGAGAAGATCAAGGCGGCGGCCTATCCGGGCGGCGGCACGGTCGCCGAGAAGCTGACGACGCTCGTGGCGACGATCGGCGAGAACATGAACCTGCGTCGCGCGGTCGGCTTGAGCGTCGGCACCGGCGTCGTCTCGAGCTACGTTCACAATGCGGCGGCTCCTGGTCTCGGCAAGATCGGCGTGCTCGTGGCGCTCGAGTCGACGGGGCCGGTGGACAAGCTGTCGGCGCTGGGCAAGCAGCTGGCGATGCACATCGCGGCCGCGAACCCGCAGTCGGTCAGTGTCGCCGATCTCGACACGGCGTCGGTCGAGCGCGAGCGCAACGTCCTCACCGAGCAGGCGAAGACGTCGGGCAAGCCCGACAATGTCATCGCGAAGATGGTCGAGGGCCGGCTGCGCAAGTTCTACGAGGATGTGGTGCTGACGGAGCAGGTCTTCGTCGTTGACGGCGAGACGCGCGTCTCGGCGGTTCTCGATAAGGCGGGGAAGGAGATCGGCGCGCCGGTCAAGATCGCCGCCTTTCGTCGCTATACCTTGGGCGAGGGTATCGAGAAGAAGGCGGAGGATTTCGCCGCCGAAGTCGCGGCCCAGTTGGGACGCTGACAGGCGATTCGTGTAAGCTCACGGCCCTGCGCTAGGTCGAGGAACGAGTCCATGGCGGTAACGGTAAGGCGCGGCGATCAACCGGAGCCGACGGGCGCCAGCAAGTATCGGCGCGTCCTGCTGAAGATCTCCGGCGAGGTGCTCATGGGGTCGAAGGAGTTCGGCCTCGACGCGGACACCATCAGCCGGATCGCCAATGACGTGAAGGGCGGCCGCGATCTCGGCGTGCAGGTCTGCCTCGTCATCGGCGGCGGCAACATCTTCCGCGGCCTGTCCGGGGCCGCCGCGGGCATCGAGCGCGCCAGCGCCGACTATATGGGCATGCTGGCGACCGTCATAAACGCGCTGGCGCTTCAGAACGCGCTGGAGAGCGTCGGCGTCCACACGCGCGTCCTGTCGGCGATCCCGATGTCGGCGGTGTGCGAACCCTATATCCGGCGCCGCGCAATCCGCCACATGGAGAAGGGCCGCGTCGTCATTTTCGCGGCCGGCACCGGCAATCCGTTTTTCACCACCGATACCGCGGCGGCGCTGCGCGCCTCGGAGATGGGCTGCGACGCCCTGCTCAAGGGCACCAAGGTCGACGGCGTCTACAGCGCCGATCCCACCCGCGACAAGACCGCCTCGCGCTACGAGCGGCTGGATTACCTCGAGGTGCTGTCGCGCGACCTCAAGGTGATGGATGCGTCCGCGATCTCGCTCGCGCGTGAAAACCGCATCCCGATTCTGGTATTTTCAATTCACGAAGCCGGCGGTTTTGCCCAGGTGCTGTCGGGCAAGGGCCGCTCGACAATCATAACCGACAAGGGGTGAGGCAATGTCCACGGCGGATCCGAATGAACTGCGGCGCCGGATGACCGGCGCGTTCGACGTGTTCAAGAAAGAGCTCTCGGGCCTGCGCACCGGCCGCGCGTCGGTGAGCCTGCTCGAGCCGATCCACGTCGAGGCCTATGGCAGCCACATGCCGCTCTCGCAGCTGGGCACGGTCAACGCGCCGGAGCCGCGCATGTTGACCGTCCAGGTGTGGGACAAGACCATGGTGAAGGCGGTGGAGAAGGCGATCCGCGAAGCCAACATCGGCGTCAACCCGATGGTCGATGGCCAGCTCATCCGCGTGCCGATGCCGCCGCTCACCGAGGAGCGTCGCAAGGAGCTGGTGAAGCTTGCCCACAAATTCGCCGAGCACGGGCGCATCGCCATCCGCAACGTCCGTCGCGACGGCATGGAGGCGCTGAAGGAGCTCGAGAAGGGCCACAAGATCAACGAAGACGAACATCGCAAGCGGAGCGCCGAGATCCAGAAGCTCACGGACGAGATGGTGAAGAAGGTCGACGAGACCCTGGCGGCCAAGGAAAAAGACATCCTTCATGTCTGACGTTCCGAAATCCCGCGCCGTCACGGGAAGCGGGAGCGAAGCGCCCACCCACGTCGCGATCATCATGGACGGCAATGGGCGTTGGGCGAGGGCGCGCGGTCTGCCGCGCGTGGCGGGGCACCGCAGCGGCGCCGAGGCGGTGCGGCGCACGATCGTCGCGGCCGCCGAATTGGGCATCCGCTATCTGACCCTGTTCGGCTTTTCATCGGAGAACTGGAAGCGGCCGATCACCGAGGTCAACGACCTGATGGGGCTGCTGCGCCACTATCTGCGCGGCGAAATCGCCGAGCTGCACCGCAATTCGGTGCGGGTGCGCATCATCGGCGACCGGTCGCGCCTGGCGGCGGACATCGTGGCCCTGATCGAGAACGCGGAGGCGACGACGCGCGCCAATACCGGGCTCAATCTCGTCGTCGCGTTGAGCTACGGCGGCCGGGCGGAACTTGCCGCCGCGGCGCGAACGCTGGCGACGCGGGCGGCGGCGGGTGCGCTGGATCCGTCCGCGATCGACGAGGACGCTCTCGCCGGCGCGCTGTGGACCGCCGGGATCCCGGACCCTGATCTGCTCATCCGCTCGAGCGGCGAAAAGCGGATCAGCAACTTTCTTCTCTGGCAGGCGGCTTACGCGGAGTTCGTCTTCACCGACACTTTGTGGCCGGATTTCGGCAAGGACGATCTGGTTGCGGCAATCGATGAGTTTCGGCGGCGTGAGCGACGTTACGGCACGGCCAGTGGCTGAGCGCTGGGCCGAGGGCTTGCGCCCGCGAGTCCTCTCGGCGCTGGTGCTCGTTGCGGTGGCCCTGGTGGCGCTCGAGGGCGGCGCGCTGGCGTTCGACGTCGTCACCGCGGTCGGGGCCGCGGTACTGGCGTGGGAATGGACGCGGCTGTGCGGCGGCGGGCGGTTCGGCTGGACCGGCCTCGTGCAGGCCGCCGCCGTCGTGGCGGTCATCGCCGCGTCGTGCCTCGTCTCGCCCGTGGCCGGCGTCGCCCTGATCGCCGCCGGAGTCGTCGGCGACTACATCGCCGCGCGAGTCAGCCACCGCGCACACCCACGCTGGATCGCGGCCGGGATCGCGTATATCGGGCTGCCGTGCATAGCCTTGGTGTGGCTGCGCGGCAGCGGCGCCGAAGGCAAGGGCCTGATGTGGTGGCTGCTACTCAGCGTATGGGCGACCGATACCGGCGCCTATTTCGTCGGCCGCGCGGTCGGCGGTCCGCGCCTGGCGCCCCGCATCTCGCCCAAGAAGACCTGGGCCGGGCTGATCGGCGGCATGGCCTGTGCGGCCGCGGTCGGCGCGGTGGTCGGGATGCTGGATAATGGCGCGCCGCCGCCTGGCACGCTGGCCCTTGCCAGCGCCCTGCTCGCGGTGGCGGCGCAGGCGGGTGATCTCGCGAAATCTGTGGTCAAACGGCGTTTTGGAGTTAAAGATGCTAGCCAGTTGATTCCCGGCCACGGCGGATTGCTGGACCGGGTCGACGGCGTGATGTCGGCGGCGGTGGTGCTCGCCCTCTGGCAGTGGTCAACCGATGGGGCCATCCTTGCGTGGAAGTGATTCGGTGATGACGCCATGAACAAGATCCGCGTGTCTGACGCTCCGCGCCGGGTGACCATCCTGGGATCGACAGGCTCGATCGGCACCAACACGGTCGATCTGATCACCCGCAACCGCGACGCCTATGTCGTCGAGGCGCTGACCGCGGCGTCGAATGTCGAGAAGCTCGCTGAACAAGCGCGCAGCCTCGGTGCCAAGCGGGCCGTGATCGCCGACGAGAGCCGCTACGACGATCTCAAGCAGGCGTTGTCGGGCTCCGGCATCGAGGCCTCGGCCGGATCCGAGGCGGTGGTCGAGGCCGCCGATGCGCCGGCGGATTGGGTGATGTCCGCGATCGTCGGCGCCGCCGGGCTTCCGCCGACGCTGGCCGCCATCCGGCGTGGCGCTGTCGTCGCCTTCGCCAGCAAAGAGTGTCTCGTCTGCGCGGGCGAGCTGCTGATGGCCGAGGTCGAGCGGCACGGGGCCACGCTGCTGCCGGTCGATTCCGAGCACAACGCGATTTTCCAGGTCTTCGATTTCGCCCAGGCGGATCGCATCGAGAAGATCGTGCTCACGGCGTCTGGCGGGCCGTTCCGCGAGCTTCCCCGCGAGGCGATGGCGCGTGTGACCCCGGCCCAGGCCGTGGCTCATCCGAACTGGTCGATGGGGGCCAAGATCTCCGTCGATTCCGCGACCATGATGAACAAGGGGCTCGAGGTCATCGAGGCGCACCATCTGTTCCGCATGCCGTCCGAGCGGATCGAGGTTCTGGTCCATCCCCAGTCCGTGATCCACAGCATGGTCGCGTATGTCGACGGCTCGGTCCTGGCCCAGCTGGGAAGTCCGGACATGCGCACCCCGATCGCCTATGCGCTGGGCTGGCCGCGCCGCATGGCGGCTCCCAGTCCGAAGCTCGATCTCGCCCGGCTGGGCCAGCTCACCTTCGAGACTCCCGACGACGTGCGGTTCCCGGCCCTCGCCCTGGCGCGAGAAGCCTTGCGCCTCGGGGGGGCTGCACCTACTATCTTGAACGCCGCCAATGAGGTCGCGGTAAGCGGCTTTTTACTTGGGGAAATCGGGTTTCTCGACATCGTGCGGAGCGTCGAGGAAACGTTGCGGGCGCTGCCACATACGGCACCTGCCACGCTTGAAGACGTGCGCGGCCTCGATGCTGAAGCACGCCGCGTCGCGGGAAGCGTCGTCAAAGGGCTCGCGGCACGGGTGTGATGTGACGGGCCGCGAGGCTGATCCCCGATAAGGCTGAAAACCGACGCGAGAGAGACTAGCTAAGGCATTCTCATGGAAGTTCTAGCCGGGCTTTGGAATTACGTTCTGCCGTTTCTGATCGTGCTGACGGTTCTCGTCTTCGTGCACGAACTCGGCCATTACTGGGTCGCGCGGCGGGCCGGCGTTCGGATCGACGTGTTTTCGATCGGGTTCGGGCCCGAGCTGTTCGGCTGGTATGACCGTGCCGGCACGCGCTGGAAGCTGAGCGCGATCCCGCTCGGCGGTTACGTGAAATTCTTCGGGGATGCGGACGCGATCAGCGCACCGGGCGGCCAGGTGCCGACCATGACCCCCGAGGAGCGCGCGGTCTCTTTCCACCACAAGCCGCTGGCGCAACGCGCGGCGGTGGTCGCCGCCGGGCCGATTGCCAATTTCCTGTTCGCGATCATCGTGTCGGCGGTTCTCTTCGTGCTCGTCGGCCAGCCCTACACGCCGCCCGAAATCGGCGCGGTCATGCCCGGCAGCGCCGCCGAGAAGGCGGGCTTTCAACCCGGCGACCGCGTGATCGCGATCAACGGCGACCGGATCGACCGCTTCGAGGACATCCAGCGCATCGTGCAGCTCAACCTCGACCAGCCGCTGGACGTCGTCGTCCGCCGCAACGGCCAAGAGGTCGAGCTGAAGGCAGTCCCCACCGTGGTCGACGAGGCCGACCGCCTCGGCAACCGCATCCGAGTCGCGCGACTCGGCATCCGCGGCAGCGGCGTCGAATATGTCCACCGCACGCCCGGCACCGCACTTTGGCAGGCCGTGGTCGAGACCTACAACCAGACCACCGGCACGCTGAAGGCGCTGGGCCAGATGGTCACGGGCCATCGCGGCAGCGACGAGCTGGGCGGCCCGCTGCGCATCGCCCAGATGTCGGGTGAGGTGGCGCGAGGTGGAATCGCCAACCTGTTCGCATTCATGGCGTTCCTGTCGGTGAACCTCGGTCTGATCAACCTGTTTCCGGTGCCGGTTCTCGATGGCGGCCACCTTTTGTTCTATTTCTTCGAGTGGACGCGCGGCCGCCCCCTCGGTGCGCGGGCCCAGGAATATGGTTTCCGGGTGGGCATGATTTTGGTATTTAGTTTAATGATTCTCGCGACCTGGAACGATTTGGTACATCTGCGCGTGGTACAGTTCTTGGTGGGGTTGGTTTCGTAGAAACCGCCACGGGGCTTTAGGGGAAGTACAAAGTGCGGGGAGTTGGCTGGCCACTGGCGCGGCGCCTTGGGCTGTTCACGGCGTTGGCGCTTCTGGTCGCAACGCCGCTTGTCGCGTTCGCCTCGTCCGCATTCGCCCAGTCGGCGCCGCTCGATCCGCTGCCGCCGGCCAGCGAGGTGCCGACCGTCCAATCCGTGCCGCCGGGCGCCACCGGCGTCACCATCAGCCAAGTCGACGTCGAGGGCACCCAGCGTATCGACCCCGATACCGTCCGGTCATACCTGCTGTTGAAGCCGGGCGACCGCGCCACGCCCGAACAGCTCGACAAGTCGCTGAAGGCCTTGTTTGCGACCGGGCTGTTCGCCGACGTGGCGCTGCGTCTGGATGGGGACCACCTGAACGTCCGGGTTGTCGAAAACCCGATCATCAACCGCATCGCCTTCGAGGGGAACCGCAAGCTCAACGACCAGACCCTGACCGCCGAGGTGCAGCTGAAGCCGCGTGTCGTCTACACCCGGACCAAGGTGCAAAACGATGTGAAGCGCATCCTCGACCTCTATCGCCGCAGCGGCCGCTTCGCGGCCACCGTCGATCCCAAGGTGGTCCAGCTTCCGCAGAACCGCGTCGACCTGATCTTCGAAATCAATGAAGGCCAAGTCACCGGCGTCAAGCGGATCGCGTTCATCGGTAACCGGGTGTTCAGCGACAGCACGCTGCGCGAGGTGGTGCGGACCACCGAGAGCCGCTGGTGGCGCATTCTCGCCACCGACGACAATTACGATCCGGACCGCGTCTCGTTCGACCGCGAGCTGCTGCGCAAGTTCTACCTCGCGCATGGCTACGCGGATTTCCGCGTCGTCTCCGCCATCGCCGAGCTCACCCCGGACCGTGATGGGTTCTACATCACCTTCACGCTCGACGAAGGCGAGCGCTATCACTTCGGCGACGTCAACGTGGTGTCGCACATCAAGAACGTCGACCCGGAGCGGTTCAAGAACCAGGTCACGACCCTGAAGGGCGACTGGTACGACGCCGACGAGGTCGAGAAGACGATCAATACGCTGACAACGGCGGTCGGCAGCCTCGGCTATGCCTTCGTTGAAGTCCGCCCGCGCATCAACCGCGACCGCGACGCGAAGACGGTGAGCATCACCTACGAGATCCAGGAGGGGCCACGCGTCTATATCGAGCGCATCAACATCACCGGCAACGTGCGGACACTCGACAAGGTGATCCGCCGTGAGTTCCTGCTCGTCGAAGGCGACGCGTTCAACACGGCGAAGATGCGGCGATCGCGCCAGCGCCTGCAGAATCTGGGATTTTTCGAGCGGGTCGACGTCAACAACGTGCCGGGGGCGGCGACCGACCAGACCATGATCAATGTCGACGTCAAGGAGAAGTCGACCGGCGAGATCTCGTTCGGTGTCGGATACTCGACTGCCGACGGCGCGCTCGGCGACATCGGCCTTCGCGAGCGCAACCTGCTCGGCCGCGGCCAGGATCTCCGGCTCGGCTTCCTCATCTCGCAGCGCCGGCAGCAGATCGACCTCAGCTTCACCGAGCCCTATTTCCTGGACCGCAACATGTCGGCCGGGTTCGACCTGTTCGACTGGACCCGCAACCTGCAGCGGATCAGCGGCTATGACGAGAAGACGCTGGGCGGCGCATTGCGCACCGGCTATGAACTGCAGGAGAATCTGCGGCAGAACCTGCGTTACACGATCCGCCGCGACTCGCTCACCAACCTGGTCGACGGCGTATCGCCGTTCATCGCGCAGCAGACCGGCAGCTCGATCACCTCGATGATCGGGCAGGATATTACCTACGACCAGCGCGACGACCGCTTCGATCCGCGGAGCGGCTATTTCGTGCGCGTCTCGAATGATTTTGCCGGCGTCGGCGGCAACCAGACGTTCCTGCGCAACCGCCTTCAGGCCGGCGAGTACTACAGCATCTTCGAGGATTGGGTCGCGAGCATCAGCGGCGACGTCGGCTACATCGAATCGTTCGGTGAGTTCACGCGTATCTCCAACCGCTTCTTCCTCGGCGGTGACTCGCTGCGCGGCTTCCAGACCGGCGGCGTCGGCCCGCGCGATGCGGCGACCGGCTCCTCGCTCGGCGGCAAGGAGCTCTATTCCGGCTCGGCCGAGCTCACCTTCCCGACCGGCCTGCCGAAGGAGATCGGGATCCGCGGGTCGGTCTTCTCCGACTTCGGCTCCTTGACCAAGAACGGCGATAATCCGGCGCTCGGCCAAGTCTTTGATACCTCGACCATCCGCGTGTCGGCCGGGTTCGGCGCCCTCTGGCGCTCGCCGTTTGGACCGGTCAAAGTGAGCATCGCCCGCCCTGTCCGCAGGGAAACCTTCGACAAGACCGAGCTTTTCCGCTTTAGCTTCGGCTCTCGCTTCTAACTCGGATTGAACCACATGATGAGATTGCCCCCCCTCCGCGTCCTGGCGTCCACCCTCGGCCTTGCGGCCGTCGTCACTGCAGGATCGGCCCTGGCTCAACAGCAGCTGCGCGCCCCAGCTCAGGCGCCGGCCCCAGCCCAGGCTCCGGCCCCAGCCCAGGCTCCGGCTGCGGGCCAGCGGCCGGCCGCCGCACCCACGGCGCCACAGCCGCTGCCGCCCAAGGGTTCGCTGATCGTGGTCGTCGATCCGCCGACCATCGAGCGCGAGGCGACGGCGTTCCAGACAGTGCGGACCCAGCAGGAGAAGATGCTGGCCGCGCAGCAGAATGACATCACGAAGATGGAGAAGGACCTGCGCGCCACGGACGAGGAGCTGAACAAGCAGCGCACGATCCTTGCGCCCGACGCTTACACCCAGAAGCGTCGCGACCTCGACAAGCGCTTCGCCGATGCGCAGCAGAAAGTTCAGAACGGCCGCCGCGACATCGAGCAGGCGGTGCAGGACGCATACAACAAGGTCGTCCGCCAGATGCTCGATATCGTGGCCGAGATCGTGGCCGAGAACGACTACAAGATCGTCGTCGCGCGGCCGCAGTTGATCGCCTCGCAGAACTCGCTCGACATCAGCGGCGAGATCGCCAGCCGGCTGAACAAGAAGATGCCGACCGTGGCGGTGGCAACGCCCAAGTAGGACGTCGTGGCGGACCCACGGTTCTTTCCGCTCGCCGGTCCGTTCACGCTCGCTCGGCTGGCCGACATTGCCGGTGCCGAAGCCGTCGGCGCCGTGGCCCCCGATAGGAGCTTTCGCGATGTCGCGGCCCTGGAGGCCGCCGGCCCGGAGGAGGTGAGCTTCCTCGATAACCGGCTCTATGCCGGGGCCTTCGCCGAAAGCCGTGCCGGGGCGTGCATCGTCCATCCAGATCTCGTGGCGCGGGCACCTTCGGGCATGGCGTTGCTGGTGACGCCGACGCCCTATAAGGCGTTCGCGCTGGTCGCCCGCGCGTTCCATCCAGATCCGGTGCTGCCGCCGGGGCTCGATCCGGCGGCGCGCGTCAATCCGACGGCGCGGCTCGGGGCGAATGTGCGCATCGAGGCGGGCGCCGTCATCGGCGCCGGTGCCGAGATCGGAGCGGGGTGCCGCATCGGACCGAACGCGGTGGTCGGCGCCGGAGCGGTGCTCGGGCCGGATTGCGTGGTGGGCGCGGGAGCCTCGCTCGGTTACTGCGTGCTGGGGGCCCGCGTCATCATCTATCCGGGGGTGCGAATCGGCCAGGACGGATTCGGCTTCGCCACCGACGCTGGTCGGCACGTCAAGGTCCCGCAACTTGGCCGGGTGCTCGTCGGCGACGATACGGAGGTGGGCGCCAACACCTGCATCGACCGCGGCAGTACCGGCGACACGGTGATCGGTCCCGGCTGCATGATTGATAATTTGGTGCAGATCGGGCACAACGTCCGCCTCGGGCGTGGGTGCGTGATCGTGGCTCAGGTGGGGATCTCCGGCTCGACCCATCTCGACGATTACGTCGTCGTTGGCGGTCAGGTCGGACTCGCCGGCCATCTGCATGTCGGCACGGGTGCCAAGATTGCGGCGCAGAGCGGCGTCCACCGCGACATTCCCGCCGGGCAGGCCGTGGGTGGCTATCCCGCCGTTCCGGTCGGCGAATGGCGGCGCCAGGTCGCCGTGCTGAAGCAGCTCGTGCGAAGAAAAGGTGGCTAGGCATGGATACGAAGGCTGTCGACTCGAAGGCCGCTGACCCGTCGATCATCGATATCGGCCGCATCATGCGGCTGATCCCGCACCGCTATCCGTTCCTGATGATCGACCGGATCGTCGACGTGGTTCCCTCGGTCAGCGCCACCGGCATCAAGAACGTCTCGATCAACGAGCCGCACTTCCAGGGTCACTTCCCTCAGCGGCCGGTCATGCCCGGCGTGCTCATCATCGAGGCGATGGCGCAGACCGCGGGTGCTCTCGTCGTTCACTCGCTGGGCCAGGAGGCCGAAGGCAAGCTCGTCTATTTCATGACCATCGAGAACGCGCGCTTCCGTCGCCCGGTCGTGCCGGGCGACCAGCTCCTGATTCACGTCGTGAAGGACCGCAGCCGCGGCAACGTGTGGAAGTTCAATGGCGAGGCCAAGGTCGGCGATACGCTGGTCGCCGAAGCCACCTATTCGGCGATGATCCTGGACGAATAATGGATGATCCTAGACGAATGATGGTGGACGTCCACACCACGGCGCTCGTCGAGAAAGGCGCCAGTCTCGGTGAACGCGTGCGCATCGGCCCCTATTGCGTGGTCGGTGCCAACGTGGTGCTGGGCGACGACGTCGAGCTGGTGGCCCACGTGGTGGTGGCCGGCCACACGACCATCGGCGAGAAGAGCAAGGTCTATCCGTTCGCCTCGCTTGGGCACCCGCCGCAGGATTTGAAATACAAAGGCGAGCCGACCAAGCTGATGATCGGATCCAACAACGTGATCCGCGAGCACGTCACGATGAATCCCGGCACGGCGGGCGGCGGCTCGCTGACGCAGGTCGGCAGCAACGGCCTGTTCATGGTCGCCACTCACGTGGCGCACGACTGCCGGGTCGGCGATCATGTGGTGATGGCCAACAATGCCACCCTCGGCGGTCACGTCCATGTCGGCGACTACGCCGTGCTCGGCGGGCTGTGCGCCATCCACCAGTACGTGCGCATCGGGCGATACGCGATGATCGGCGGCATGTCCGGCGTCGAAAATGACGTCATCCCCTACGGCTCGGTCATGGGCGACCGCGCGCGGCTCTCCGGCCTCAACATCATCGGGCTGAAGCGCCGCGGCTTCTCGCGCGAGGACATCCACAACCTGCGCACGGCCTACCGGCTGCTCTTCGCGCAGGAGGGCACGATGGCGGAGCGGCTGGACGACGTGGCGACTCTGTACGGCAAAGCCAGCCCGGTGATGGACCTGGTGGAGTTCATCCGCAAGGATTCCGCCCGCGCGATCTGCCAGCCCAAGCCCAACCAAGGAGATTAGGCTCGGTGGATAAGCTCGGCGTGCTGGCCGGCGGCGGCCGGCTCCCGGCCCGAGTCATCGCCGCCTGCCGCGACCGGGGACGGCCCCATTTCGTCGTCGCGTTCCAGGGCTTCACCGATCCGGCGACCGTCGAGGGGGCGACGCATGCGTGGCTGCCGCTTGAAAAGGTCGGATCGGTGCTGCGGCGCCTGCACGACGAAGGGGTGCGCGACGTGGTGCTGGCCGGCCCGGTGCGGCGGCCGCACGCCTGGCTGAAGCTGCGCCCCGACTGGCGCGCGGTCCGCCTGCTCCTGAAGATGTTTCGCAATTGGCGCGGCGATGACCACGTGCTGTCACTGGTCGTGCGCGAGATCGAAGCCGACGGGTTTCGCGTGCTCGGCGCCGAGGCGGTGGCCCCGGACCTGCTGATGCCCTCGGGCGCGCTTGGGCGCCACCACCCCGACGCCCGCCAGCAGGCGGATATCGCGGTCGGCATCGCCGCGGCGACCGATCTCGGCCGCCGCGACCGGGGTCAGGCGGTGATCGTGGCGAACCGCCGCGTCCTCGGGCTTGAAACCGCCGGCGGAACGGCGGCACTTTTGGGCGGGTACGTGCGCGATCCTGCGACGCGAGGGGGCGTGCTGGTGAAGATTGCCAAACCGGGTCAGGAGCGGCGTGTGGATTTGCCCAGCGTCGGCGTCGATACCGTGCGCCAGGCGCAGGCGGTCGGGCTGGGCGGCATCGCCCTCGAGGCCGGCGGCTCGCTCGTCATCGATCGCCACGACGTGGTGCGCGCCGCCGACGAGGCGGGGCTGTTCGTCGTTGGCGTCGCCATGCCGCGTGAGGTAGCGGGATGAGCGACGACAGCTGGCGTCACGGCGACGCCATTTTTCTCATTGCCGGCGAGCCGTCGGGCGATGCCCTGGGGGCGAAGCTGATCGCGGCGCTGAAGCGCGCCGGCGGCGGCCGGTTCCAGTTCCTGGGCGTCGGCGGGGAGCGCATGGCGGCCGAAGGCCTGACCAGTCTGTTTCCGCTCACCGACATCGCGGTCATGGGTTTCACCGAGGTCGTGCCGCGGCTGCCCGTGCTGCTCCAGCGCATCCGCGAGACCGCCGATGCGATCTGGGACGCGGCGCCGGCCGCGGTGGTGACCATCGACGCGCCGAGCTTCGGCCTGCGCGTGGCCGACCGCGTCCGCGAATCCGGCATTCCGCTCATTCATTACGTGGCGCCGCAGCTGTGGGCGTGGCGACCCGGCCGCGCGCGCCGGCTGGCGCGCCGCGTCGACCACCTCCTGGCCCTGCTGCCCTTCGAGCCGGAGTTCTTCAAGAAGCTCGGCGTGGCGTGCACCTATGTCGGCCATCCGGTGATCGAGGATGCGCTGCTGCCGTCGTCGGGGATCGAATTCCGCGCCCGCCACGCGATCCCGCCCGAGGCGACCGTAGTGCTGGCCCTGCCGGGCAGCCGCATCGGGCTGGCCCAGCGCATGCTTCCCGTCTTCGCCGCGGCGATCGACCGCCTGGCCGCGCGCACGTCCAATCTCCACGTCGTTCTGCCGACCGTCGCCGGCACCGACCAGCTGATCCGGACCGCTGCCGCCGGCTGGCGGGTGCCGCGCACCGTCGTCGCGTCGACGGATGACAAGCGCGGCGCCTTCGCCGCCGCCGCGGCGGCGCTCACTGTCTCGGGCACGGCCACCATGGAGCTCGCCGTCGCCGGTGTGCCGATGGTGGTGGCCTACCGGGTCGGCCGGCTGACTGAGTTCCTGGCCCGGCGGATGATCGAAGTGCCGCATGTCGCCATGCCAAACCTGATTCTTGGCCGGGCGGCGGTGCCGGAGCTCCTGCAGGCCGAGTGCACGCCCGAGCGGTTGGCGGACGCGCTCGACGGGTTGATTCACCGCGGCGGCGGTGCCGCGCAAGGGCAGGACCTCGCGGAGATCCGGCGCCGCCTCGGGCTCGATCAGATGCAGGCTGACGGCGTCAAGCCCAGCGACCGCGCGGCGGCCTTCGTGCTGGACAGGATCCACGCTCGGCGCGCCAAAACCTGAACCGCTAGTCTAGGTCAGCGCAAATTCACGCGGCTCGGGGCCGGATCGCCGCGAGCTCTGGCGCGATCTCGCGGCGGCGCACCATGAGCTCGTAATGGGCCTGAAGTCCCATCCAGAACCCCTCGAATAGCCCGAAAAAGCGCGCCAGACCGAGATCGGTATCCGCCGTGACCCGGCGTCCCAGCACGATCTCGTTAATCCGCCGGGGCGGGACGCGGATGGCCCGCGCCAGTGCGTTCTGGCTCAAGCCCATGGGTGTGAGGAACTCGGTCGCGAGGATCTCGCCTGGAGACCGGTTCGGGATCCGTTTAGTGGTAGTCGACGATTTCGACATCGGTTGGACTTCCTTCGGACCAGCGAAAGCAGATTCGCCACTGATCGTTGATCCGAATGCTGTGCTGACCTTTGCGATCACCGCGAAGCGCTTCCAGGTGATTGTTCGGCGGGACTGCCAAGTCCGCAAGACGCTTCGCGTTGTTCAGAATACGAAGCTCCCGTAACGCCGACGCTATAACGCAAGACGTTATGTGTTACGGGCTGACACGCGCTCGAGGCTCTCGGTCAACGCGGCGGTGATCCGCATTGCGGTCTCCAGCGCTCGGCGCCCGTCCTCGCCGGTGACCAGCGGCGGCGAGCCGCTCGCGACCGCATCCAGGAACGACGCAATCTCGGCCTCGAGGTCGTCGCCTTCGGCGAAACTCTTCTCCTCGCGGTCGATCGCCGGCAGGCCGGGGAACCAGGCCTTGCCGCTACCCTTCTTCAGCATCGTGTATTTGCGGTTGTGCAGGTCAATCGAGACATAGGCGTCGCGCTGGAAGATGCGCATCTTGCGCTCGGTCTTGAGACTGACCCGGCTCGCGGTGATGTTGGCGACGCAGCCGTTCTCGAAGCGCAGGCGGGTGTTGGCGATGTCCTCGGTCGGCGACACGACGGGCGCCCCGACCGCGTCGACCGCCGCGACCGGGGAGCGCACCAGCGCCAGGACCAGGTCGATATCGTGGATCATCAGGTCGAGCGTCACGCCGACGTCGGTGCCGCGGGGCTTGTAGGGCGCGATGCGCACCGATTCGATGTAGAGCGGGTTCCTGATTGCGGTGTCGGCGCCCAGGCGCTGCAGCAGGAAGCGCTGCAGATGGCCGACCTGCAGGATGCGCTTGTTCTCGGCGGCGGCGCGGATCAGATCGTCAGCCTGCGCCAGCGTCTCGGTGATCGGCTTTTCGACCAGCACGTGGACGCCCGCGTTCAGGCAGGCTAGCGCCACCTCATGGTGCATCTGCGTCGGCACCACGACACTGACCGCGTCGACCTTGCCGAACAGCTCGCGATAGTCGGCGAACGGCGTGGCGCGTAGCGACTTCGCGACGTCCCGCGCCCGCCCGGCGTCGGCGTCGGCGACGCCGATCAGCTGGGAGTGCGGGAGCCGCGCGTATTTTTCGGCGTGAAATCGGCCGAAATGGCCGAGCCCGATGACCGCCGTCCGAATCCGTTCCGCTGTCATACCGCGGCAACATAGCTGCGTCCGCTCTAGCATAACAGGGGGTGGCGCCGCCCCGCCGGTTGCGGCAGGATACCGGCAGGCTTTCCCAGCCGGAGACAGATCCCATGACGACCGAAACCATGAGCCGCAGCGCCGGCGGCAACACGGCCGGCCAGTTCCAGATGATGCATACGATGATCCGCGTGCTCGATCTCGACCGCTCGCTCGCGTTCTACACCGGTGCGCTCGGCATGAAGCTGCTGCGCAAATCGGACTATCCGGACGGCAAGTTCACCAACGCGTTCGTCGGCTACGGTCCGGAGGACAAGAACACGGTCGTCGAGCTGACGTATAACTGGGGCCGCGCCGAGCCCTACGAGGTCGGCAACGGTTTCGGCCATCTGGCCTTGGGCGTACCGGACATCTACGGCACGTGCGAGCGCCTGGCCAAGCAGGGGGTCAAGATTCCACGCCCGCCGGGCCCGATGAAGCACGGCACCACGGTGATCGCGTTCATCGAGGATCCGGACGGCTACAAGATCGAGCTGATCCAGCGCGGCTAGAGCGGTATCGGCGCCCGACACGGGGCAACGGTCGCGGCCGCTGCCTCCGCCGGGTCACAGCCTCAAATTGTAATGGAAACGCCGCCGGTTTGAACGCATCATGGCAGCAGCTCGGGCGTTTCGCCGGGGGAGGGGAGCACCGATGACCAATTGCTTGCGAGCGTTGCTGACGGCCGCCGTTCTGTTGGGGACCGCGCCCGCGGCGTGGAGCGGCGACGTCCGAATCGGCTTCATCGACCCGACCGGGCCACCCGAATTCTGGGATCTCGTCGATGCGACGATGAAGGCCGCGGCGGCGGAACTCGACATCGATCTCGACATCCGCCGCACCGGGCGCTCGCGCGAGAAGGCGATCGAGTTCGCACGGCAGTTCATCAGCGAGAGCCCGCGCGTGGACTACCTGATCGCCACCAACGACGTGGACGCCGGTGCCGAGATCGTGAAGCTCGCCGATGCCGCCCAGCTGAAGCTGATCCTGCTGAACAACGACCTCACGATGCAGAACTGGCCGGAATACGGCGAGCCGCGCACGAAATACAAAAGCTGGCTCGGCAGCATCGTCCCCGATCACGAGGGAGCCGGCTACGGGATCGGCTCGGCGATCCTCACCGAGGCGGCGCGGCTCAAGACGAATCGTCCGCTGAAAGTCCTCGCCGTCACCGGCGACGCGGTCACGCCGGCCGGGCTCGATCGCGTGCGCGGCCTGAAGCGCAGCATCGAGGTGATGACGAAACTCCTCGGCGCGGGACAGGTCGATCTCGTCGACGTGCGCTATCTCGATTGGACGGCCAAGACCGCGGAAGCGTCGGTCCGCGACTTCGCCGCCAAAGGTCCGCGCATCGATGCGCTGTGGGCGGCCAACGATCCGATGGCGCTCGGTTCGCTCGTGGCGCTGCACGAGAACGGCTACACGCCCGGGCGCGACGTGCTGGTCGGCGGACTCAATTGGAGCCAGGACGCGGTCGACAAAGTGCTTAACGGCGAGATGGTGGTCACGCATGGCGGCCACTTCCTGCTCGGCGCGTGGGCCATGGTCGTGCTGCGCGACCATCACGACGGCCGCGACTTCGCCGAAGAGGACGTGCGCCTGCAGACGCCGATGGGCGCCATCGACCTGCCGGTGGCGCGCCGCTTTCCCAAGATCGGCAGCGTGGACTGGAGCCAGGTCGACTTCACGCGGTTCAGCAAGACGCGGAACCCCGCGGTGAAGCGTTATGAATTCACCCCGGACGCCGTCCTCGCCCAACTCCGGTCCCCTCATTGACCGGGTAGTGCCCGTTGACCGCTCCCGTATGGCTCGTGGGACCAAAAAGCCCACCCTAGCCTGGGCGCGCCGGCGCAACGGCGTGGCGCTGACGGTTCTGCTTGGGCTGGTCCTGATCGGCTTGCTGGCGCTCACCCAGAGCGGGGTCGCTATTTTCGCGGTCGCGCGCTTTGGCGCCAGCTTCAACCAGATCGCCGCCACCAATCTGCCGAACCTCGTCGCGGCCTCCCAGCTCGCGGAGCTGAGCCAGTCCCTCGTCGCCATGGCGCCGGAAATGGCCGCCGCCGGCACGCAGACCCGGCGCCAGGCGACGGTGGACCTCCTGGACGATCGCCTCGGCGCCCTCGGCCGGGCGATCGACCGCATCGACCGGACCGCCATCGACCCCGCTCAGCTCGGCGACGTGCGCTCGCAGTTGAATGCGCTGGCCGGCAACCTGAAGGCGCTCGACGATTTCGTCCGTCAGCGTATCGACGCCGACGACGCGTTCGAGACCGTCATGGCCCGGCTTCCGGTGCTGGCCGCGCGCGTGCGCGAGGTCGCGGACGAGGCGCTCCTCGCCGGTGGTGGCGAGCCGCGTGCCGAGGCCGGCGCCGCGACCGACCGGTCCCGGCTGATCGCATGGTCGGCCGCCGGTCTCGAAGGCATCACGCTGATGCTGGCCACGCCCGCGGTCCGCACCACCTCGCGCCTCGAGCGGGTGAAGGCCGGCCTCCAGACGCTGGTCACCGGCATGGAAGCTCGGCGGGAGCGGTTTGCGCCCGCGGTGCGCTCCAAGATCGACCCCATGCACGCGGACATCGTCCAGTTCGGGCTGGGTGATCGGAACATCTTCGACTCGCGCCGGTCGCAGATCGAAGCCGGGACGGCGACCGAGACGTCGCTCCGGCTCATCCAGCAGAGCGGCGACAGGTTCCTGGCCTCCGTCTCGGCGATCCTCCGCGCGACGCAGCAGGAGATCGGCGGCCGCTCCGAAGCGTTCAACCGTACCGTCTCCTATTTCAACCTGTTGATCGTCGCGACAACGCTTCTTTGCATCGGCGCGGGGGCGATGATCTTCGGCTATGTGCGGCGCGCGGTGATCACGCGTCTGAAGGACGTGCAGGGCTACATGCGGGCGCAGGTCGAGGGCCGGCCGGCCGAAATGTCAACCGAGGGAGCCGACGAGATCGGCGAGATCGCCAACGCCACCCAGGTCTTCGTCACCCGCATCGCCAACCGGGAAGCCGTGCTGCGCGACCGCACGCGCGAATTGTCGGTGGCGCTGGCGCAGCAGACGGCGACGGGCGAGATCATGCGCGCGACCATCGCGTCGCCGGCCGACAGCCGGCCGGTATACGAAGCGATCCTGCGCAGCGCCGTCACGCTCTGCGAGGCCACCGGCGGCGCCATGTTCCTATTCGACGGCGAGCGCCTGCATCTGCTCGCGACCCATAACTATTCGGCGGCGGCACGCGCGGCCTTCGACCGCGCGTTTCCGCTCGTCCCGCATCGCGGATCGCTCATCGCGCGCGCCGTGCTCGATCGGGCCGTGGTCAACGTCGCCGACGTGCTCGCCGAGCCCGGTCATACCCTGTCGGATGTCAGCGAGGCGCTTGGTATCCGCGCCGTGCTGGCGGTGCCGATGCGGCGGGAGAGCGGGCCCGTCGGCGTGATTTGCGTGAACCGCGCCGTCCCCGGGCGCTTCCCGGACGCGCAAGTCGAGACGCTGAAGGCCTTCGCCGACCAGGCGGTGATCGCGCTCGATCACGGCCGCCTGTTCGAGGAGCTGCGGATCGCGAAGGAGAAGGCGGAGGCGGCGACGCAGGCGAAGTCGACCTTCCTCGCCACGATGAGCCACGAGATTCGCACGCCGATGAACGGCGTGCTCGGCATGATCGAGCTGCTGCAGGAGACGTCGCTCAATGCCGAGCAGCGTGAGCTGGCGACCGTCGTCCGGGATTCCGCGTCGACCCTGCTCAAGATCATCGACGACATCCTGGATTTCTCGAAGATCGAAGCGGGGCGGCTGGAGATCGAGCGGGTGCCGATGTCGCCGCTCGCCATTGTCGAGGGGGTCGCCGACACGCTGGCGCCGCACGCGCACCGGAAGAAGCTGCAGCTCACGACCTTCGTCGACGATTCGGTGCCGCCCACGGTCGAGGGCGATCCCGTGCGGCTGCGGCAGATCCTGTTCAACCTCCTCGGCAACGCGATCAAATTCACCGAACGGGGCGAGGTCACGGTGCGCGTGTCGGTCAATTCGGCGACGCCGGGCGGCCTGATGCTGCGGGCGCAAGTCCGCGACACCGGCATCGGCCTGTCGCCGGACGCGCGGGCGCGCCTCTTCCAGCCCTTCGTCCAGGCGGACGGCTCGACGACGCGACGCTTCGGCGGGACCGGCCTCGGGCTGTCGATCTGCCGCCGGCTGGTGGAGAGCATGGGCGGCCAGATCGACGTCGACAGCACGCCGGGGCAGGGGTCGATGTTCTGGTTCACCACCGCCGTGGCGCCAAGCTCGGCACCGGCGCCGGCCGAGCCGGATCTGGCCGGGCTGTGCGTCCTTGTGATCGAAGATAATCCGACCGTCGAGGCCATGCTGAAGAGCTGCCTCTCGATGGCGGGGGCGCAGGTGGAGATCAGCCACACGGCCGACGCCGCGGTGACGCTGCTGCGGCGCTTTGCGGCGGCCAGCATCGTCGTCGATGCGCTGGTCGTCGGCCTCGGGATCGACGGCTTCGCGGTGCGCCGCGCCGTCGACGCGGCGGGGATCGCCCCGCCGCCGTCTCTGCTGCTCGCCGCGTACGACGAGCCCGGCCAGCGCGCCCGGGCGCGCGCGGCCGGTTTCGCCGGCTATTTCGCGATGCCGGTCCGCCGCGCGACCCTGCTGCGGGCGATCGCGGCGGCCTGCGGGCGCAGCGGGGCGCTCGACGAGGTGGGCAGTGGCGCGGCCGCGACCGCGCGGGCCGCGGCGCCGGACCGCGCTGCCGCGCTGGCCGCGGGCGAGCTCATTCTGGTCGCCGAGGACAACCCCACCAACCAGCTCGTCATCATGCGGCAGTTGACCCAGCTGGGCTACGCCGCCGATCTGGCGGATAACGGCCGGCAGGCGCTCGAGCGGTTTCGCGCCGGGCCCTACGGCCTCGTCCTCACCGATGTGCATATGCCCGAGATGGACGGCCTCGAGCTCACTACCGCCATCCGCGAGCAGGAGCGGGCCGAAGGCCGCCGCCGCGTGCCGATCCTGGCGCTCACCGCCGACGTGCTGGTCAGCGAGGCCGAGCGCTATCTGGCGGCGGGGATCGACGACCGTATCCGCAAGCCGCTGTCCCTGGCCGAGCTCCAGGACGCGTTGGCGCGATGGCTGCCCAAGGCGGCGCGCCCGGCGGTCGCGGTGCCGGAAACCCCGTCGCCGGAGGAGACCGCCGCGGCCTCGGCCGAGGTCCTGAACCTGGAGCGGATGCGGCGGAATTTCGGGGCGATCGACGGCACCGCCATCACCTTGCTGCAGCGCTACATCGAAAGCACGGCGAGGCTCCTTGCGGACATCGACCGCGGCCTGGCGGCGCGCAGCCGCGCCGACGTGCGCGATGCCGCGCATTCGGCCCTCGGGGCGTCGCGCTCGGCGGGGGCGGAGGAGGTTGCGGCCATCCTGGGCGATCTTGAGATGGCAATGGAATCGGAAGCGTGGGAGGATGCAGCCGTATTACAATCACGACTTGCACCGGCTTTTGCCCGCGTGGAAGAGGCGGTGAAACGGCTCGGCACCTGAGCGGCGCCGGGCTTTTGCCGTCTGTCACAGGGACTTGGAACATGAGCCTCGCCGTAGAAACAATCCGCATCTTCGTCATCGATGACAACGACTTCATGCGCGAAGCCATCGCGGCCATGTTGCGCGAGATCGGTTTCCGGGATGTCTTCCAGGCCCAGGACGGGGATGACGCGTTGCGCCAGCTCGAACAGGCGAACCCGGCGCTGATCATCTGCGACATCAACATGAAGCCGATGGACGGGTTTCAGTTCGTCGAAGCGCTGCGCGCCCATGCCTGGCCGAACGCGGCGAGCGTCCCGGTGATCTTCCTCACGTCCCATACCGAGCCGTCGATCGTGAAGCGCGCGGTCAGGCTCGGCGTCGAGGCTTATGTCGTCAAGCCGGTCGAGAAGAAGCGCCTCGAGGCGCGGGTGCTGACGGTCTTGGAGAATGCGCTGACGCGACGGGCGTGATGCTCCGGAAAAGGAGCACTCCGCTCCGGGGGGAGGGGATGGACTACCGTAGGATAATCCGGCGCGGCGTTGTCGCTTGCGTGGGCCTCGCGGCGCTCCTCGGCCCGGCCCGGGCGGAGACGCTCACCATCCTGACCGGCAGCATGAGCGGCGTATATTTTCCGTTGGGCAGCACGCTGGCCAGCATCTACAGCAAGGCTCTGCCGGACCTGCAGGCCTCGGCCCAGGTGACGCCCGGCTCGGTCGAAAACCTGGTGCTCCTGCAGGCGGGCGACGGCGATTTGGGGTTCGCCTTGGGCGACACGCTGGACAGCGCCTGGAACGGCGATCCCGATGTCGGCTTCCGCTCGCGCATGGACAAGCTGCGCGGCCTATCGGCGCTGTATCTCAATTACGTCCAGATCGTCGCCAGCACCCAATCGGGCATTCAAAGCCTCGCCGATCTGAAGGGCAAGCGCGTCTCGGTGGGAGCGGAGCGGTCGGGGACAGAGCTCAACGCGCGCGTGGTGTTTCAGGCGGCGGGCGTCGCGTACCAGGACCTCGGCAAGGTCAGCTATGCGCCGTTCGGCGCGTCGGCGCAGATGCTGGAGAAAGGACAACTCGACGCCAGTCTGCAGTCCGCCGGCCTGGGAGTCGATTCGATCCGGCACCTCTTCGAGGTGGCCGCGGTGCGGCTGGTCCCGGTTCCGCCCGACCTCGTCGCCAGGATCAACAATCCGGTTTACGTCGCGGCGCCCATTCCGGCGGCGACCTATCGAGGCCAGGCGGCGGACGTGCCGACCGCCGCCATCGGCAATTTCCTGGTGACCCGGGAAGGGACTTCCGACCGGCTCGCCTATGCGATGACGAAGCTGCTGTTCGACAGCCTCGATCAGCTGGTCCGCACCCATCCCGCCGCCAAAGGCATCAATGTCCGCGACGCGCTGCGCGGCATGCCGATCCCGCTGCATCCCGGTGCGGAAAAATACTATCGGGACATCGGGCTTCTGAACTAGCCCGCGTCAGTCCGTCATCGTCAGCGCGTCGGGAATCTGAACGCCGATTTCGCGGTAGTAGCGCACGGCTCCGCGATGGAATGGCAGGAACGAGTTGCGGCTGACATTCGCCGGCACGGTCTCGGCCGCGGCGGGGTGGGCGGCCACCAGCCGGTCGTGGTTCGTGAACGTGGCCTTCACGATCGCGTAAACCAGATCCTCGGGCAGCGCCTTGTTCACGACGGCGAAGTTGTACAGGCCGACCGTGTGATAATCGCCCTTGAGCGACGTGTACGTCCTGGCCGGCACGATCGAGGCGGACAGCTCGGGCATGGCCTTGTGAAGGGTCTCGATCTGGGCCGGCGTCAGGTTGACGAAATCGATCGGGGCCTGCTTCTCGATCTCCGCGATCATCGGGAACGGCGCGCCGGCAGCGCCCGTCAGCACATCGAGTATGCGTTCCCGGAGTTGCGTGCCCTGGTCGGCATAGGCGCCGTTCGCGATCGTCACCTGCACGTTCAGCGCCTTGAAAACGTCCGGCAGGTACGTGCCGCCGGTCCCGCCGCGCGGACCGACCCCGACGCGTTTGCCCATCATGTCGTCGAGCGACTGTGGCCCGCCCTTCAGCACCACGATGTGAAACGGCGTGTCGTACATCGGGAAGATCGCCCGCATGGCGCGGAACTTCTGGCCGCGCGTCCACGCGCCGTTGCCCGTCCACGCCTGGAGGGCGACCCCCATGGTGACGAACCCGATGCCGGCCTGCCCTTGCTCGAGCAGGATGATGTTCTGGTCGGCGCCCTGCGTCGGCTGGCTCGAGACCATGAGGCCGAGCTCGGCGCTCAGCGCCTTCGCCAAGGCCTCGCCGTAGACGTAGTAGGTGCCGCCGGGCGAGGCGGTGCTGACAATGAGGGAATGCGGCCAGTCGGGCGGCGAGGTGAAATTCGTGTTCGCCCCTTGCGCCGCCGCGGGAAGGGACCAGCCCAGTCCGGCGCAAATACAGAATAGGATGGCAAGCGCGGTATGGTGCGGCCGCGGCTTTGTCATGGCTCCTCCCCTTGGCGGATTAGCGCTGTCCGCCGCGGTCAATTTATAGGGATTTGATCCGAAACTGCGATGCCTATTTCGCGGTAATAGCGGACGGCGCCGGGGTGGACAGGGAACAGCGTATTCCGGTTGATGTTCGCCGCCACGGTCTCGCGCGCTGCCGGATGCGCCTTCACCAGGGCGTCGTGGCCCTCGAACACGGCTTTCACGATCCGATAGATCAGATCGTCGGGAAGATCCTTGTGCGCCACGGTGAAATTGTACAAGCCGACAGTCGGATAATCCTGCGCCAACGACGGATAGGCCCGGGCGGGAATTTTCGCGTCCGTCATTTCCGGCAGGTCCTTCCTGACCCGCTCGATCTGCTGCGGCGACAGCCCGATGTAGTTCATCGCGGCGTGCTGCTCGATGTCCATCAGCGCCGGCAGTGGCGCTCCGGTCAGAACGACGATCCCGTCGAGATCGTCGGTCAGTAGGATCTGCGTCGCTATGTCCTCGAACGAGCTGTTTCGCAGCACCGCGGAGACCCCGAGCAGCCTGAAGATGGCCGGGACGTAGGTGCCGCCCGTGCCGCCGCGCGGCCCGATGCCGAGCCGCTTTCCGTTCAAGTCGGCGATCGTGGCGATCCCGCCCTTCTTGGGGGCGGCGATGTGGAATTGCGTGTCGTACATCGGAAAGATCACCCGCATCGATCGATACTGCTGGCCCTTGGTCCACTCGGCGCCGTTCCACGCCTGCAGGCCGATGCCGCTGGTGATCATGCCGAGCGCCGCTTGCCGCTCTTCGAGCAGCACGATGTTCTGCAGCGGACCTTGCGTCGGCTGGGCGACTACCTCGACGCCAATGGACTGCGACAGCATGGCCGACAGCGCCTGCCCAAACAGGTAGTAGCTTCCGCCCGGCGACGCGGTGGCGATGACGACCGATTTGGGCCAGCTCGCGTCCGCGGCAGGTGCTTGGCCGGGTGCGAGGACGCACATCAGGGTAATGGCAGCGGCGAAGGCCCGAAAAGAACCCATCCCCCCTCCCTGCGCGGCTCCCTTAGGCCTCTCAGAGGCGTAAGCCTCTCAGAGGCGCCGTGCGTTCGACGGCCCGGTGGCGCGGCTTTGCCGCGGTTTTCCGGATGTTATCACGTGCTATATTGACCCGACCAGGGGTACGGTGGGCAGGGAGGAGTTTTGTCGGGCTTGAGCGGCGATCGTCGGCGGACCATCCGCACCCCCACCGATCAGCCGGCGAGCGCGATTGCGTTCGGCCTCAGACCGCGCCTCCTGCTCGCCTTCGGCGCGATCAGCCTGTTCGTCGTCATCGCAGCGGCCGCCGGGTTCTACGGCCTGTTCGAAGTCAGCTCGGCTCTCCAGAAGATCACGAAAAAGGCCGTGCCGCCGGCCCTCGCGGCGAGCGAACTGGCGCGGCAAACCGAGAACATCGTCGCCGCGGGTCCCGCCCTCCTCAACGCCGGAAGCCCGGATGAGGTTGCCAGCACGTCGCATTCGATGATGGTCGGTCTCGCGGGGGCGGCGAAGATCGTCGCCGGCCTCGCCGATGCCGGCCTCGACGCCGCGACCTTGGACGACATCAGCGACGTCATCGCGAAGGTCAGCGACAATCTCAGCCTGCTGCAGCAGACCGCCGGCGACACGATCGCCGCCGAGGCGAACGTGAAGACGCTGATGGAGGCGACGTTCGCCGCCTATCGCGGCTTCGACCGGATCTCCCGCCCGCGCTTTGACGATCTGCGCAACCGCGTGGTGGGCCTGCAGCGGGCCTTGACCTCGCCGACCGAGGCGCAGCGGCAGCGGCGGGTCGAGCTGGAGAATTTCGACCAGGCCATGCTGGCCCTCTTTTCGCTCGAACAGATCCGCCGCGAAGCCACCACCACGTTCGAGATCATCATCCGCGCGTCCCGGACCACCGATACTGGCGAGCTCACCGAGCTCGAGCGCCAGGCTCAGCGCTCGATCCGCGCCATCGACGCGCTGGTGTCCGACATCGATCTCGACCTGTCGACCGAGCTGTTCGAGCCGATCAGCCGGCTGCGGAACGATGTGCGCGGCGCGGACAACATTTTTCTGGTGAAGAACAAGGCGGTCGAGGCCACCGCCCGAAGCCGCCATCTGGTGCAGGAGAACGCCGCCCTCTCCGACCGGCTGCGCGAGGCGGTCAGTCGGCTGGTCACCGGCTCGCGGGGTGAAATCGAGGTCACCAGCGGCGACGCCTATGCCGTGCAGCGGTTCGGCAGGAACGTGCTGTTGGCGGTCACCGCACTGGCGTTGATCAGCTCGGTCCTGATCGTCTGGCTCTATGTCGGTCGCAACATCGTCGCGCGCCTCACCGGCCTCAGCAAGGCGATGAACGCGATCGCCGGCGGTGCCCGCGACGTCGCGATCCCGCGGACCGGCTCCGACGAGGTCGCCGCGATGGGCGAGGCGGTGGAGGTGTTCCGCCGCAATGCCGTCGATCTCGACGCCTTGCTGGTCGAGCGCGCACAGGCCGCGGCGCGACTGGAGCGGCTCGTCGAGGAGCGCACCGCCGAGCTCGCCAGCCGCGAGGCGGCGCTGCGCGTCATGTTCGACAGCATGTCGCAGGGGGTGGCGATGTTCGACGGCGAGCGCAAGCTCGTCGCCTGGAACCGCCGGTTCGGCGATCTGTTTCCCCTGCCCGAAGGCTTGCGGCGCGGGGTCACGCGGTTCGACGATTTCATCCGGTTCCTGGCCGAGAGCCGCGAGTTCGGCACGGGCAACGTCGAGGAGATCGTCCGCGAGCGCGTCGCGGCGGCGGATCAGGCCTATCACGCCGAGCGCACGCGTCCCGACGGCACCGTCCTGGACATCCGCCGCAATCCGGTGCCGGGCGGCGGGTTCATCTCGATGTACGCCGACATCACCGACGTCAAGCGCCGCGAACAGGAGCTCGAAGCGGCGCGCGATGTGGCGGATACCGCCTATATGGAGCTCAAGGCGGCGCAGGCGAACCTGGTGCATGCCGAGAAAATGGCGTCGCTCGGCCAGCTCACCGCGGGCATCGCGCACGAGATCAAGAACCCGCTGAACTTCGTCAACAATTTCTCCAGCCTCTCGCGGGAGCTGCTCGCCGAATTGCGCGAGGCCCTGGAGTCGACGAACACCGCGCTCGGGCCGTCGCGGCGCGACGAGGTCGAGGAGCTGATCGCCACCTTGAGCGGCAACCTCGCGAAAATCGCCGAGCACGGCCAGCGCGCCGACGGCATCGTGAAGAGCATGCTGCTGCACTCGCGCGGCGGCAGCGGCGACCTGCAGGCGGCGGACCTCAACGGCCTGATCGAGGAGGCGCTCAACCTCGCCTATCACGGCGCCCGCGCCCAGGACCAGACGTTCAACGTGGCCCTGGAGCGCGATCTCGACCCGGCGATCGGCAAGCTCGCGGTCGTGCCGCAGGACCTGACCCGGGTTTTCCTCAACCTGTTCAGCAACAGCTTCTATGCGACGAACAAGCGGGCGCGGGACGGCGCCGGGTCTTCGTACCGGCCCACGGTCAAGGTCACCACGCGCGCAGCCGCGGATACGGTCGAAATCCGGATTCGCGACAACGGCATCGGCATGACCGCAGATGTGCGGAAAAAACTGTTCACGCCGTTCTTCACGACCAAGCCGACGGGCGAGGGCACGGGCCTAGGCCTGTCAATAAGTTATGATATTGTCGTGCAGCAGCATAACGGCACGATGGTAGTAGAGAGTGCTGCCGGGGAGTACACCGAGTTCATCATCAAGTTGCCGCGCTCGGCCGTCGTCGATAACGTGCGGCGGGCTTTGGGAGGAAGTGCATGACAGTCAGTGTCCTCATCGTGGACGACGAGCCGGACGTGGTGGACCTGTTCCGGCAGCGCTTCCGCCGCGAGGAGCGTAACGGCGAATACGTGCTGCATTTTGCGCCATCGGGCGACGCGGCGCTTCATCAGCTGCGCGCCGGAATCCATCCCGAGCTGATTGTGATCCTGTCGGACATCAACATGCCCGGGATGGATGGGATCGAGCTGCTGCGCCTGATCAGGGGCGAATGGCCGGATATTCCGGTCGCGATGGTCACCGCCTATGGCGACGACGAGCGGCGCCGCAAGGCCGCCAATTCCGGCGCCATCGACTTCTTCGCGAAGCCGGTCGATTTCGGCCAGCTGAAGCAGCGTCTGGCGGAAATAAAGTCACAGCGGGCCGCGTGATGGCCGCGCGGATCCTCGTCGTCGACGACGAGCCCGACGTCGAGCTTCTTCTCAATCAGCGCTTCCGGCGCAACATCCGGAGCGGCGAGTTCGCGTTCCGATACGCGCGGGACGGCGAACAGGCGCTGAAGATCCTGGAGGGGGATCCCGGGATCGATCTGATCCTCCTCGACATCAACATGCCAGTGATGGACGGGCTGACCATGCTCGCCCGCTTGCGCGAAAATCAGTCGCCGGTGAAGGCGATCATCGTCTCCGCCTACGGCGACATGACCAATATCCGCACCGCCATGAATCGCGGCGCCTTCGATTTCGTGACCAAGCCGATCGATATGGCCGATCTCGATACGACCATCGCCAAGACTCTCGCAGAGATCAAGAAGCTGCGCGATATGGATCGGCAGCGTGTGGCGGCCGAGCGGGCGCGCAACAATCTCGCGCGCTACTTCTCGCCGGGCGTGGTCGAGGTCCTCGCCGACCGTGACCAGCCCTTCGGGCCGGTGCGCCGCCAGAACGTCGCCGTGCTGTTCGTCGACATCGTCGGGTTCACCGGCATTTCGGAGACCATGGCGCCCGAGGCCGTGGTCGACCTGCTGCGGCAATTCGCCGAGCGCATGTCGGCCCAGGTCTTCGCCTGCGGCGGGACCATGGACAAGCTGATCGGCGACGCCATGCTGGCGACGTTCGGCGTGCCGACCGCCGGCGAGCGCGACGCCCAGAACGCGCTGCAATGCGCCGACATGATGATCACGGCGATGGAAGGCTGGAACACCGAGCGCGCCGCCGCTGGGCAGGCGCACCTGGCCATCGGCATCGGCCTCAACTATGGGCTGGCCGTGATCGGCGACGTCGGCAGCGAGCAGTGCATGTCGTTCACCGTCGTCGGCGACACCGTGAACACCGCCAGCCGCCTGCAGGGCCTCACCCGCAGCCTGAAGGCGCGCCTCCTCGCCGCCGACGCCGTCATCGCGGCGGCCCGGCTGGGTGCGCTGGGCGGTGCCGCCGGCATCCTGGAGCGGCTGCTCGACGGCGGCGAGCAGATGATCCCCGGTCGCAGCCGCCCGGTGCGGGTGTGGTTGGACGCAAGGCCGGGCTAAGGCTCGGATACGCCTTACGAGGCGAGGGCGCGTCGGGGGGTAAGTACAGTCGCGGTCCGTGGGGCAATTTCAGGGGGGTTCTTGGGGTTTATCCCCATTGCCCCTGATACCGCGCGTCACAACAATCTTAGAGCCGTCACATGGCTGTGCCCGACATGACGGAAGAGCTCCCGGACCCTCAACACTTGCGCGCGCAAGCGCGCCATCATCGCGAACAGGCGACCCCGTCGACGGAACACAACGTCCGCTCGCAGCGGCTGCGGCTGGCCGATGAATATGAGAAGCTTGCCGACGCCATCGAGGCGGAAGCCGGCCACGCCAAACAGCAGACGATCTGATGAAGAAAATCGAGGCCTATTTGAAGCATGCCGCCGACTGCGATGGGCGGGCCCGGAAAGCCGGGCCCGAGCAACGCGACATGATCATGCAGATGGCGAAGACGTCGCGCATGCTGGCGGAGCAGCGACGGAAGAAGCTCGCGAAGCAGAATCCGCCGGACGGGGCTTGAGGCTCGACCGTCGCCGCAGCCGTCACTGGGTGCTGCTTCCGAGCGGCCCACCCGCCGCGAAAACCGTGGCGATCGCTGCCCTCAGGTCGTCGATGGTCCACGGCTTTGTCAGCAGCGTGCCTTCCCACACACCTTCATTCCTGAGATAGCCGCTCATGTAGATCACCTGCAGGCCGGGACGGCGCCGCTTGGCAAGCTCGGCCAGGTCGAAGCCGTCCATCGAGCCGGGCAGGACGATATCGGTGAACAGCAAACTGATGTCCGGATGAGCGTCGAGGCGCTGGATAGCGTCCTGCGCGCTGGCTGCTGTCAGAACAACGTGCCCATCCGCCTCCAGGTTCGCGCCCGCAACCTTGCGCACTTCGGGGTCGTCATCGACGACCAGGATTTTCAGCCTTGCCCCCTCGGTCTGAGCCACGGATATCCCGTTGGTGGAGAAGGGATACGTAGGCGGCCCTCCGAGCCCGCAAATAGAGCAGATATCGTGTAAGTGTTTTCCTGCCCGAATCTCAGGGTTTCCACTGGCGTCGCGATCTGCCGCGTCGGCTAATCTGTACCAGATAGCCTAATTTCGCACACGCCGGGGCTCGAAGGCGGTTCCGGAAGCTCAACTGGGGGCATCGTGGGGCAGTCGAACGAGCCGGAAACGGCAGCGCAACGTTATCGCAAGCGCGCGGAGGAATTCCGCCAGATGGCGGCCAAGGTCCAAAGCCCCACCGCAAAGTCCGAGTACATGGTCCTGGCACAGCAATACGAAAAGCTGGCCGACGAGGTGAAACGAACGCGGCGCGACCCCGGCTGAGCGCGTCGCCCGCGCTAGGCGGTGTCAGATTTCGTCGCGAGCTCCGGACTTCACACCGTTTAATCACACAGGACGCAGGACGCGGCATGATAGGAGCTCCGCGGCAGGAGGAGTCCATGCGCTTTGTAATTCTCGCCGGAGCGATCGGCGCCTTGGTGCGCCTGATGGCAGCGGCGTCTGAGGCCGCCGTGATGCCCGCCATCGATCCGGGACCGGTGGTGATTCCGCCGCCGAACATCGTCTATGTGGATCGGCGATGCGGTGCCGAGGGACCGGGCCGGTCTGTCCGCGGCCACTGCGGCGTCAAGCCGCGGGCGCTGAGTCCCAGGAGGTCCGATGCAAAGGCTCATGCCGAACCTTGACGGTTACACCGTCAGCTATGTGCATGCCCTGGTGTTTCGCTGGGTCGTGATCGGCCTGATCCTCGCGTCGATCATCGTCGCAGCGAAATCCGTCCTGGGCTGATGCCAGGGTGGATGGCGTCGCTTGCGTGCGCCTCGCCAAACCTTCGCGAGGGCTTAGCGGCACGCTCGGCTCCTCGCCAGCTCCGGCAGTCCCCTCAGATCTCCCGCGAGATCTCCCGCGCCCGCGGCAGGATATCCTTTCCGAACACTTCGAGGGATCGCATGATGTCCGGCTGCTTCAACGAGCCGAAATCGACCAGCAGGCCGAGCTGCGTCATGCCGAGGGCCTTGAGGCGCCGGATGCGGGCGAGCACGCTGTCGGGATCGCCCATCAGCACGCGGTCGGGGAAATAATTGTCGAAGGCGGCCTGGCGCTGATAGTCCTCGCGGGCGGCATAGCCCTTGTACGCGACCGGGTCGGGCGGCTTCCGCGCCGCCTCGACACCAGCACCGGTATATTCGGCCATCGGCGTCTCGACCAGGGATTTGAGGCGCCGCACGTCCGCGCGCTCGGTGAAATGCGCATGGTACACGCAGCAGACCTCGTGATCCTCGACCTTGCGGCCGAAGCGCGGCAGCTCGTCGAGATACCAGTGCACGCGCTCGCCGGCCGTGGCGCTGTCGACGTGGTAGGCCACATACAGGAGGTTCAGACCCTGCTCGGCCGTCCACACGAAACTGTCGCGGGTCATGAAACACGCGTTCCACAGCGGCGGATGAGGGTTCTGATAGACCCGCGGCAGGATGGTGAGGTTGTCGATCGGCGGCCGGAATTTTCCGCGCCAGGTGAGCGACGGCTCGGTCCAGGCGCGCCGGATCAGGTCGACCCCCTCGGCGACGCGGTCGTGCGTCTCGCGCATGTCGACGCCGAACGTATCGAACTCGTCGCGCAGGAAGCCGCGGCCGACGCCCAGGTCGAACCGGCCCTTGGAGAGCTGGTCGAGCGTGGCACCCTGCTCGGCGACCCGCACGGGATCGTTGAGCGGGAGCACCGTGGCGCCCGTGCCGAGCCGGATGCGCGTCGTCTTGGCCGCGAGATAGGAGAGGAACGAGTAGCTGCCGGCGCACAGCCCGCCATGGCGCACGAAATGATGCTCGACCATCCATACGTAATCGATGCCGATCTTGTCGGCGTACACCACCTGCTCGACGATATTGTCGAAATGCGCGGCCACGTCGCGCTCGGCCGGAAGGTATGTCGGAAGATAGAACAGGCCGAATTTCATGATGTCCCTCCCACGGATCACGGCTTAAGTCGTTTCGATCGGTCCTGATCGGTCGGCAAGACCTTCCGGCAGACACGCCGGCCAAGTTTATGTCAGCTCACCGAACCTAGGCCATTCGAGCCCATTCTGTCCTCACCGAGGCGGGATTTGGCGAAAAATTGGGCGCCCTACGGCGACCCGCATCGCGCTCTCACGTCGGCCCTTGTCTGGCACGACGGCTGCAATACCCGGCCGGCGGCACCTCGGTGCCGGGACGAAGGGAAGGTGGGCAATGTCAACGCAGCGAAAAATTCAGTTTGGCATTTTCCTCCCGATCGCCAACGGCGGCTGGATCGTGTCCCGCAATGCACCGGTCATTGACGGCTCATTCGGCCTGAATAAGCGGGCAACGCTTCTGGCGGAGGAGCTCGGTCTCGATTTCGTCCTGTCGATGATGAAGTGGCGGGGCTTCGGCGGCCCCCGCAATCACTGGGGCACGTCGCAAGAGTCCCTGATGTTGATGTCGGCGCTGTCGCAAGTGACGTCGCGGATCAAGCTCTGGTGTACCGTTCACACGCTTCTGCACAATCCGGCCGTTGTCGCCAAGATGGTGTGCACGCTCGATCACGCGAGCGACGGGCGTGCCGGCCTCAACGTCGTGTCGGGCGCCTTTCGCGACGAATTCTCGCAAATGGGGGGCTGGCGTGAAGACCTCGATCACGACCAGCGCTACGAGCTCGCCGAGGAATGGCTCGACGCGGTGAAGCGCCTGTGGTCGGAGCCGGCGGTCAACCTCGACGGGAAATATTTCAAGCTCGCCGACTGCATGTGCGATCCAAAGCCGGTGTCAGACCCACGGCCGACCCTCATCTGCGCCGGCATGTCGGAGGTCGGCCTTCGCCTCTCGGCGCGGCACGCCGACGCCGCTTTTATCAGCGGTAAGGACGATGCCGAGGTGGCCAGGAACAGCCGCCGCGCCAAGGCCATCGCGGCGGAATACGGCCGGACGATCAAGACATTCATCAACTGCGTGATCGTGCCCGGCGAAACCGACGCCGCGGCCGAGGCGCGGGCCGAGCACTATCGCGCGGGAATAGACGTTGAGACGTTGCAGGGCATGGGCTCCGGCTATCGGCAGGCGCCGCGGCAGGACGGACAGGTCCATAACCTGTTGCTGCGGGCACGCAACGACGCCTTCATGACGTCCTTTGCGATCGGGTCGGCGGACAGCCTGCGCCGCCGGATCGTGAAGACGATCAGGGGGGCGGAGCTCGATGGCATGATGTTCATGTTCCCGGACTATATCGAAGACCAAAGGTTCTTCGGCGAGCGCGTGTTGCCGGGCATCCGTCATGAGCTGGCGCAGGAGCTTGCACCGGCGTCGGCATCGCTCTAGGCGGTGGTCGATGCGCGCATCGCCCGGTCGGGGACGGCGCGTAGGGCGACGTAGGCCGCGACGGATCGCGGCGGCGTGCTGCCGGACTGTCTCGTGGTCGACATCCACATGCCGCCCGGCGGTCCACATGGCGTGGCGCTGGCCAACATGCTGCAACTCCGCAAGCCCGATCAGCTGGTCATCTTTGTCACCGGCCATCCCGAAGCGGCTGCCGATGTGCGTGACCTGTGGGGCGCTGATTCGGTCTTCGCCAAGCCGGTCGATTTTGACCAGCTGGCGACCGAGATCAAAGGCAAGGTCCAACGCGCGGCCCTGCGCTGAGGCCCACATCGACTTTATCCACCGGCGTCCGCTTTCCGAATTGACCCGGGCCACGCCCGGCGTATAGCTAGACAGCGGCTGATCGGGGGGCCCACTAGGCGCGCAGGAGGCGCTCGGCGTGGCCACGATGAGGCGGCGGGATTTCATCACGGTTCTTGGCTCGGTGCTGGCGTGGCCGCTCGCGGCGCATGCTCTGGCGCCGAATGGAATGGCGCGGATCGGGTTCCTCGGTTCGGAGCGCCGTCTCCGGACATTTCGGCAGGGGCTGGCCGAACTGGGGTACGTCGAAGGCCACGATGTTGTGATCGAGTATCGGTCGAGCGACCCGGCGGATCGGCTGCCCCGCCGCGTGGCCGAGCTCATGGCACTCGAGGTCGATGTGATCGTCGCAGGGGGGTCGCAGGCGGTCCGCGCCGCCCAGCAGGCAACGCGCACCATTCCCATCGTGATGACCGGCAGCAGCGATCCGGTGGGAACCGGGTTCGTGGCCAGCCTCGCGCACCCGGGCAGCAATATCACCGGGTTCAGCCTGCAGTCCCCGGAGCTGAGCGGAAAGCGGCTGGAATGGCTCAAGGCGATCACCAAGGACCTGTCCCGTCTGGCCATTCTCTGGAACCCGGACGATCCCCCCGTCGTGTTCTCGTTAAGGGAAACGGAAGAAGCAGCTCGCGCCTCGGGTATGGAGATCACCCTGGTGGAGGCACGGAAGGGTGAAGATCTTGATCGCGCGTTCCAGGAGATCGCGCGGATACGGCCGGAGGCGCTCGTCATCTTGCCGGCGTCTCTCATGACCAGATACGCCGGACGGATTGCCGAGCTGGCGCTCAACAGCAGAACGCCGGCGATCTCCTATTTCAGGGATTTTCCGGAGTCTGGAGGCCTGATTTCTTACGGACCGAGCCTGGACCAATTGTCCCGGAATGCGGCCGTCTATGTCGACAAGATCCTCAAGGGCGCCAAGCCGGCGGATTTGCCGGTTGAACAGCCAACCATGCTGGAGCTGGTGATCAACCTGAAGACCGCAACGGCGCTCGACCTCGACGTCCCGCCGACCTTGCTCGCGGTCGCGGACGGGGTGATCGAGTAGCCGGGTCGGCGGATCGGCTTCGGTCCAATGCATCCTCAATCAAAACGCTGCGGCACCGGTGCGGGCGTGAGGCTGGCGGTCAGAGGCGCAGACGAGCTCGTTTGATCCCAGCGCTCCCCGTGCGACATGGCGACCATTCGATGGGAGTGATAGAATACTCGTTCACCGCCGACGACTGACAATGCGACCGACCCAGCGCAGGTCTGCACGGCAACAGCCGAGCAAGTGTCCTCCCATCCCCATGGGGGCGGGAAGCCAAGTCTTCTGCGTGCGATCGCAAGCGTGGGGCGAGCCGCTGTGGCGGGATGCGGACCGGCAAAGGGCCGGTGCCGTATGCTCCATGACGGTTCGCGCGGCACTCATCGGCCTGCTCGTGCTGATCGCTGTCCCCGACATCGCTGTCGCTGCCGAGACGGTCGCGGCGGCCGCCGAGACGGCGCGGGCGGAGGCCAAGCGCTGGAAGCCTGACGCCGCGCTGATCGGGATTGTCGCTGCGCCGCAGCCCGATGGGACGCTCGGGTCGGGAAGAGGCGCGATGTTCACGTTCCGGTCGCGCTCGACCGGCGAGGGGCTCATGGTGGCTGTGGGGGATGGCAAGCCAACCGTCATCCCGATGCCCACCGATCCGGCTGCCGTGCCGCTCCCCGACCGCTTCCTCGACCTGACGGAGGCCGTGGCCGCCGCGCGCAAGCAGGGGGTCGGTCCCGTGATGCAGGCCACCATCAAGGCCTATCCGACCGCGAAGGGTCCGCGCACCGCGTGGGAGCTCGCCGGCGGCTCGGGCACGATCATGATCGATGCGGAGAGCGGCGCCGCGACCAGCTTCGACGCGCTCTCCGGGCTTGCCGAGGCGAACCAGCGCCAGGAGGCCGCGAGCCGGACGGAGGAGCTCCCGCCCGGCACTGCGACCGACTTCGCCAGTCTTCGTCGTCGCGCCGACGCCGAAGCGGCGCGCCAGAATCCCCCGTTCAAGCTCTACGAGGTCGAGGTCGCGCTCGCGAGCAAGACGCTGCAGATCAGCGGAGCCGACTTTCATTATTTCCGACCAAGCGCGGCCAGGGGTGCACCGGCAAGTGGATGGGAAGATCTCGTCGTGCACATCGCGGCGCCGAAATCATGGATGAACGGCCGCCGCCGCATCGATCAGCCAGGGCAATTCAACGTTACGACGTCAGACGTTGATGACCCAAAGCCCTCTCCGGCGCCGGCCAACATTCTTGACCCAGACGAAGCGACCCGTCGTCTCAACCGGCCGCCTATGCCGATGGCGCAGAGCTCCCGGCCAGATCCGGACCCGAGCCGGTGGGTGACGCAGGTTCAGCTTATCCTGATCGGCGCGAACTACCACATCGGAACCCAGCAACTGGCGCCGAGCTCGCCCGCCGCGGGGGACGCGAGCCTCGGCCGCGATCCGTTTTTCAACCGCACCGCGCCACGCGGGAAATGGGTGTGGTGGACGATCGTGCGGCGGCCTGACGTCCCGGGAGAGGAGCTCCACTACATCTACATGGACGCGCAATCGGGGCAGGCGACGATCTCATGCATGCAGGGGCGCGGCGATAAGGCAAGCGCGATCGCCTGCCCCAGCTTGCCCGATCAGGCGATGCGGTCTCCGCAAGGGAGCCAGGGGGGCGGAAAGAAATAATTCGGACCTGCCGAGTTGTACGGTGGTTAGCCGACCGTCGTGGCAATCCGAAGACGACAACGAGGACGGAAAACACCAGGGAGGACCCAAATGCGCTATTGGCGAGTGCTGGTGATCGGTGCGGGTGCGCTCCTTGCCGGCTGTGCGGCCTCCGGCGGGGAAGCCGGCGGCCCCGGTTCGCGGCCGCCGGCGAGTGGCCAAGCCGCCGCGCCCATCCGTCCGATCCAGGCGGCACTGGCCCAACAGGGCTATGACCCAGGGCCGGTGGATGGCAGTTATGGCGCTAAGACGGCGGCAGCGATCCGGCGCTACCAGCAGGACCACAAGTTACAAATCGATGGGCAGCCGTCGCCAGAGCTCCTCGCTTCGTTGCAGCGCAAGCCTGAGCCGGTTGGCGCTCCGGCGCTTTCCGGCTCCAGCCAGTCAAGCCAGGGCTCTGGACTTGCTGACCTCGTGAACCAGGGACTGCAGAAGCTTGATCAAGCCGTGCAGAAGGTCGACCAAGGACTGCACAAGGAGTTCGACGAGGGCGTGCAGAAGGTCGACCAACGCGTGCAGAAGAGCCCCGGAAATGCCGGGCCGATAGCGAGTGGCGATGGCGGCGCGGACCGCTCGGCCGGTAACGAGCCCGGCGCCGGCAGTGATCCATGCCCGCGCGATGCCCACAAGGGCGGCGGCGTCAGCGTCGAATGCTCGATCCGGAAGCACCGGAACCAGGAGCACCCGGGCGACGCTTCCTCCGGCGTCACGTCCTCCGGCGTCACGCAATCGGCCGTAGCCGTTCCGCGACCCGGCCAATCGTCGACTGGCGGCTCGCACACCATTTCAACCGAGGGCGACTTAGCCGCTCTCGCGGCACGAGCGCACCCTGGCGAGAAATGGGGCTACGTCCAGCTCTCGACCATTAGCGACGACGAGCTCAAGGACGAGAACTGCTGCACGGTGAAGGTGGCCAACTCGGTCGCCGACGGCTCGCAGATCGAAGTGCCGGTCTCGAGCGGCGCGTTCAACGGCGCGAAGCACGATTTCATTAAGGCAGTCCGCGGCTATGTGCGGCGCGGCCAGGGCCAGAACGGGGCCGATGTATTCGAGGCGACGGGCCTCTATCACCAGGGGAATCCGCACTTGTCGTCGCCCTGGGCGCAGACGGCCGGCTGGCTGTCGATCCACCAGATGGTGGCGTTGATACATTAGGCCGGCGCGCTCATGCCCCGGTCTTTCCCGGCAACGAGCCAAGCTGTCGCACGCTCGACGCGAACGTGGGACACGTCCATGCGATACCTCGCCCTGCTTCTCGTCAGCCCGCTGCTCCTTCTCTGCACCGCTCAAGGCAGCGCCCAGACAGTCGATAGCTTCAATGTTCAAACCCCCGGGCAACCTTCGACGAGCAACGCGTGTCGCGCGCAGCGTGACCGCGATGCGAGGGCGTCAGAGGAGCAGTATCACGCCAAGGCCCAGAGCTGCGGTGGCGACCCGGCTCGCCTTTATGAAACGCTGGCCGATCACGTCGCGCCGCAGATAGCCATGGTCGACCCGTATAGTGAGCATCAATTGGCACGCCGAGCGCCTGGCGTCGGCCGCCGAGAGCCCTAAGTGAACGTCGTCGTGAAAATGGCGGGACCGGCGAAAGTCCGCCATGCAGAATTCGCATTGAACGCTGGCAATTGAATCAAGTAGACGGTTGCGCTTAGATTGACCTGGACCGCGGCAACGTCGAACTCGCGGTCACAGCCAGCCTCAACCGAGACGCCATTCCAGTGCCAATGCACCGCGCCCCATCGTCGATTGATCCCGCCGAGTTGACCCGGCAGCTGTCCGCCTGCACGAGCCTCGATGCGGCGCTCCAACTCGTTCTCGATGCTACAATCGCGCTGCTGAGTGCGGATTATGGCAATATTCAGCTGTATCGCGGTGGGCAGCTACTCATCATGTGCCACCGGGGATTCAAAGAGAACTTTCTGAACGTTTTCGGCCGCGTGTCGGTGGATGACGACTGCGCCTGCGGCCGTGCGTTGCGCGAGGGCCGGCCTGTCGTCATTCCGGACGTCGAGCTCGATCCGCAATTCGCTCCCTTTCGCGCCGTGGCGGCGGAAGCCGGCTATCGGGCGGTTCAATCGACACCGCTGGTGACGAGCGGCGGCCATTTCGTTGGAATGATGTCGACCCACTTCGCCCGGCCCCATGCGCCGTCCAAGGACGAGATGGTGCTCACGGGAAGTTATGCCCGGCAGCTTGCGGATGCGGTCCAGAAGTTCGTCGCCGCGGCGGTTGTGAGCTAGGCGACGGCAGAGGGGGAACAAACGGCGGTCCCTGTTCCCGGGTGTCCTTGCCGCCATTGGGACGTAGAGGTGCGAGCGCGATCGTCAGGAGTACGGCCGGAGTTTGCGGTGGCAGCCCCGTCAACCGCCGACACCACCGGGGCGTTGTCGGCGCTCGACGAGACAGTCTCCTGTCCAGATTTCTGCGATAAGGTATGGCGGATTTTCGCCGAGTGTCTGTTCGGCCAAGCGCACCGCGTCGGCATCGTCGGAACAGTCAGCGACCTCTACTTTCGCGATGCGTGCGGCCGCTTCGGTCCAAAAGAAGAAGCGATACTCTCGCATCGTTTCGCACTCACAGGTGAACGGCGTCTGCCGCAACTACTCCGTGTATTCTAATCCACCCGCCCACAACCGGATCAAGGTTTTTCGCGCAGGACCGGCCACGAAACATGCCTCATCGAAGGCTTTTGTCCGAATTTAGAGGAAGTCAGGCGCTGTCAGGAACGATCCCAATGGCGGCGCTTACTGGCCCGAACCGGCGGCCATCTCGAGTCCTCATCGCGTATTCTTATTAGAGCCCCCGCCGCGAACACTCACGACGAGGGCCCGCTTTCTTCACGGACCCAAGGTCGTCTTAGCGCCCGCTCGAAGCCGGCGCATCTTTTCCGATTCGGATGAACGGCCGGTAAATCTAACGCCGACCCCGGTCTTCGATTTCGCGCACCGTCACGGTTAACAAGCGCCACATGGCGTGAATCTCGGCAAAGCCGTCCGCAGCCAGCCGGGCGGCGCGCATGGCGGCACGATCGCCGGCCTCGGCCCCATATTTCCGGATCAGGTACTGCGCCGCTCGATAGTAGTCGTGTGCGTGGAGCATTTCGCGATGTTGCCGGTCATTCATTACGCGCAGCTTAATTGACCAGACGGTCAACGCATTCCCGGTCTGCGAACGATGCAAGGTTAGCGTGTTTTTACCAAGACGATCGCGAGCGCCACAGGACGGCTAGCGCGAGATCATCCGGACTATTCGATCGTCAACCCACAGCTCGGCGTGACTGCAGTCGGAATAGGTCCGCAGCCGGCGCTCGGCCCAACTCACGGCGTCATCGTCGGTTTCGTGATCCGAAAAACTGACGTCGGATAACTTGCCGTCTTTGTCCAACAGAAAGCAGCGATACGTCGGCATTGAGCCGATCATCATACAGGTGAGAAATTACCGGATGGTTGGCTTTCGGACCGTTTTGCAGCTCTTTTGCGAGAGTTTTTCTCTTAAGCTGCGGGCTGACAGCCGACAGCCAAGGTCCGATGCCGCTTATCGGCACATCTGCGGCGACACAGGCTTCCGGACCGAAGACGTCCCAGAGATGACGACCAGCGGACCGAGACTAAACGCGGCTCAACCGCGTCCGGCGTGCGTTTCTCGCTTGTGGCGCTCCGCATAACGTCGCGGCGGGGAACCGTACCGCGTGGTGAAAGCATGGATGAAGTTGTTGACGTAATTGTAACCGACACGGAACGCGACGTGCTTCAAAGTGACGTACCCGGTCTCGATCGCGACGCGCGCGTGCTCCAATCTCTCGTTCCGGAGCACCTCGAAAACGGTCGCGCCGAACTCGATGCGAAAGCCGGCGTTCAGGCGCTTTTCGCTCAAGCCGACTGACGTCGCCAGTTCACCCGCCGTCGGTGGGTGGCGCATGTCGGCGATGAGCCGCTCCCGCGCCTCCAGCACCGCTTGGCGCTCTTCTGGTGACAGCGTCGTACGCGCGCCGATTTCCTGTGTACGGCGCGGACAAGCTGACGCCCTTCGTGGCGCACAGCTACAGCGTGGATCGGTTCCGGCATATCCCGAGGAGTAATTTGCCTTCTGCGGTCGGCTATTCGTGTTGCCCGCCTATCGCAGTTCCGCGGCGCTCTTTCACCTTGTCCAGCATTGCTACCGCCAATCGCGCGACCGCGGCACGCGGATTGATATCATCTGCTGCAGCCCGAATCTGGTGCGCCTGTATGAGCAGCTCGGATACCGGCGTTACCGTCCGTACTTCGTGGACCCTCGTCAGGGATTCCGCATTCCGCCTGGGCCGCTTACCCCAGCACGTAGTGCATCACCCAGGCGAGGGCCGCGCCGATGGCGACGAACGCCGCGGCGCGCAGCAGGCGGTGGAGCGGGCTGAGCCTGTTGTCGTTCGCCGGCGCCGCGAGGACGCGCCGGCGCGCCGGCGCGAGATCGGGCGCGGTCGGCGGGGGCGGGGTCGCCCCCGCGGTCGAGCCGGTCGGTTTGGGCTTTCCCTCAGCCACGCTTGTCCAGCGGCACGTACGGACGTTTCGGATAGCCGGTGTAGAGCTGGCGCGGCCGCCCGATCTTCTGCTCCGGATCCTCGATCATCTCGTTCCACTGCGCGACCCAGCCGACCGTCCGAGCCACCGCAAAGAGCACGGTGAACATCGACACCGGGATGTTCATCGCCTTGAGGATGATGCCCGAATAAAAGTCGACGTTCGGGAACAGCTTCCGAGAGACGAAGTAGTCGTCGTGGAGCGCGATCTTCTCCAGCTCCATGGCGAGATCGAGCAGCGGCTCGTCGCGGATGCCGAGCTCGTCCAGCACCTCGTGGCAGCTCTTGCGCAGCACCGCCGCGCGCGGATCGTAGTTCTTGTAGACGCGGTGGCCGAATCCCATCAGACGGAAATTGTCGTTCGGATCCTTGGCGCGCTGCAGGAACTCCTTGATGTTCTCCTTGCGGCCGATCTGGTTCAGCATCTTCAGCACGGCCTCATTGGCGCCGCCATGCGCGGGCCCCCACAGCGAGGCGATGCCGGCGGCGATGCAGGCGAACGGGTTGGCGCCCGACGATCCGGCCATGCGCACGGTCGACGTCGAGGCGTTCTGTTCGTGGTCGGCGTGCAGGATCAGGATGCGGTCCATCGCCTTGGCGAGCACCGGATTCACCTTGTACGGCTCGCAGGGGACCGCGAACATCATGTTCAGGAAGTTCGCCGCGTATTCGAGGTCGTTGCGCGGATAGATGAACGGCTGACCGATCGAATATTTGTAGGCCATGCCCGCGATGGTCGGCATCTTGGCGATCAGGCGATAGGACGCGACCATGCGCTGATGCGCGTCGTTGATGTCGGTGCTGTCGTGATAGAAGGCCGAGAGCGCGCCGACCACGCCGCACATCACCGCCATCGGGTGCGCGTCGCGCCGGAACCCCGAGAGGAAGCGCGGAATCTGCTCGTGCACCATCGTGTGCAGGGTGATGTCGCGGGTGAATTTCTTCTTCTCGGCGGCGTTGGGCAGCTCGCCCTTGAGCAGCAGGTAGCAGACCTCCATGAAGTCGCTGTGCTCGGCGAGCTCCTCGATGGTGTAGCCGCGGTGCATGAGCACGCCGGCTTCGCCGTCGATATAGGTGATCTTCGACTGGCAGCTGCCGGTCGAGGTGTAGCCGGGGTCGTAGGTGAAATAGCCGGTGGTGCCGTAAAGCTTGCGGACGTCGATCACCTTCGGCCCGACCGTGCCCGGGATGAGCGGGAAGTCGAATTTCTTGCCGGACGGCGTGTCGATCAGCGTGACCGATTCATTCGGAAGAGGTTTGCTCTGCGCCATGGGGTTCATCCTTGCTGGCCGGGCGGGAGAGGGGAGATGGCCGAAACATAGGGTGTTACAAGCATTAAGGCAATTCGCTGCATTGCGAAAAGTTAAGCCCGCCGGCCGCGTGAACGTCGGCCCAAGGCCTTGGTTCTGTTGAACCCGCTCACCCCGCTGCGGCCAACGCGTCGCCGAGACGGCCCAGCGTCTCGTCGCGGCCGAGCACCTCCATGACCTCGAAGATCGGCGGCGAGGCGGCCTGTCCGGTGACCGCCGCCCGCAGCGGCTGGGCGAGATCGCCGAGCTTGGCGCCGGCCGCGGTCGCCGCCGCGCGCACCGCGGCTTCGATCGCAGCGGCCTGCCAGTCCGCCTGGCCGTCCAGAACCTTCATGAGGCGGTCCAAGCGTTCCCGCGCCTCCGGGCCGAGCAGCTTGCGGGCCGGCTCGGCGAGGGGCAGCGGTCGCGGCCGGACGTAGAACACGCCGATCTCGGCGAGCTCGACCAGGGTCTTGGCGCGCTGCTTCAGGCCGGGCATGCCGCGGCGCAGCCGCTCGCGGCGCGTGGCGTCCACCGGGCCGCCGAGCATGGCCTCGATGCGCGGCAGGACCAGGCCGAGCAGCCGCTCGTCGTCGGTTTCGCGGATATAGTGGCCGTTGAGGTTGGCGAGTTTCGCGAAGTCGAAGCGCGCGGCCGACCGGCCGACCGCGTCGAGGTCGAACCACTCGATCGCCTTCTGGGTCGGGATGATCTCCTCGTCGCCGTGGCTCCAGCCGAGCCGGAGCAGATAGTTGCGCAGCGCCTCGGGCAGATAGCCCATCTCGCGATAGGCCTCGACGCCCAAGGCACCGTGACGCTTGGAGAGCTTGGCGCCGTCCGGGCCGTGGATCAGCGGGATGTGGGCGTAGGTCGGCACCGGCCAGCCGAGCGCCTCGATCAGCTGCATCTGGCGCGCCGCGTTGTTGAGGTGATCGTCGCCGCGGATGACGTGCGTCACCCCCATGTCGTGATCGTCGACCACGACCGAGAGCATGTAGACCGGCGTGCCGTCGGCGCGCAGCAGGACCATGTCGTCGAGCTGGTCGTTGCCGATCACCACGTCGCCTTGGACGAGGTCCTTGATCACGGTCTGGCCGGTCTGCTGGGCCTTGAGCCGGATCACCGGCCTGATGCCGGGCGGCGCCTCCTTGGGATCGCGGTCGCGCCAACGCCCGTCGTAACGCATCGACCGCCCCTCGGCCTTGGCCTTGGCGCGCATCTCGTCGAGCTCCTGCGGCGTGGCATAGCAATGATATGCCTTGCCTTCGGCGAGCAGCTTGCGGGCGACCTCGGCGTGGCGCTCGGCGCGCTGGAACTGGTAGACGACCTCGCCGTCCCAATCGAGCCCCAGCCATTTGAGGCCGTCGAGGATCGCCTCCACCGCCTCGGGCGTCGAGCGCGCGCGGTCGGTGTCCTCGATGCGCAGGCGGAACTCACCGCCGTGGTGACGCGCGAACAGCCAGTTGAACAGCGCGGTGCGGGCGCCGCCGATATGGAGGAATCCGGTGGGCGAGGGCGCGAAACGGCAGACGATGGACATGGGAGTGCGAAGCTTCCGAGCGAGATTGACCCTCTCCGCCCGCTTAGCCCCTCTCCGCACGTAGTGGGGAGAGGCCGTATCGGCACGCGGATGCGTGACGATACGAGAGAGGGTGGCTTACAACGAGGGCCCGTCGCGCAAGCGACGGGAGGGTGAGGTGGGTATAACATATCCGCCATGGCTGTCAGCGGGACGAGATCGTGAGCGACGCGGCGGCGGGAACCGGCCCGGCCGCCGGTCTGGTCGGCCGGCTGGGGGCAACCCTCGCCGACAGGCTCGCCGCCGAGCGCGAGCGGCTGGCGTTGTGGCTGCCGGTCGCGTTCGGGACCGGCATCGGGGTCTATTTCGCCTTGCCGCGCGAGCCGGCGATGTGGCTCGGCCCGGCGATCGCCATCGCCGCCGGTCTGCTGGCCGCCCTCGGCCGCCGGTCGGCCCTGGCAGTGATCGTCGGAATCGCCGTGGCCGCCATGGGCCTCGGCCTGAGCGTCGCCCAGCTCCGAAGCCGTCTTGTGGCGGCGCCCATGATCGAAAAACGCATCGGGCCGGCCGACATCGAGGGCCGCATCGCCGCGGTTGAGGTGCGGCCGGAAGGCCGGCGCATCATGATCGATCGCCTGCATATCGCGGGCCTCGCGGCGGACCGCACGCCCGCCCAGGTGCGGCTGGTGGTGCGCCGGGCCCCCGAGCAGCATCTCGTTCCCGGCGATCTGGTGAGCCTGCGCGCCGTCCTTCTGCCGCCGCCGGCACCGGCGGCTCCGGGTGCTTACGACTTCCAGCGCGATGCGTGGTTCGCGCGGCTCGGCGGCGTCGGGTTCACCGCCGGCGAGATTCAGCGCCGCGGCCGGGCGGATCCCGACGACTACGGCTGGACCTTGCGGCTGAACGCGGCGCGCCAGACGGTGGTCGAGCGGACCTTGGCGGTGATCCCCGGGCCCGCGGGGCCCGTGGCGGCGGCGCTGCTGACCGGCGAGCAAGGCGCCATCCCGCCCGAGGCGATGGCCTGGATGCGCGATTCCGGCCTCGCCCACCTGCTGTCGATCTCGGGTCTGCATATCAGCCTGGTCGCCGGCATCGTGTTCTTCGCGATCCGCCGCGGTCTGGCGCTGATCCCGCACGTGGCGCTGCGCTATCCGATCAAGAAATGGTCGGCGGTGGCGGCGTTCCTGGCGATCACGTTCTACATGCTGTTCGCCAGCCCCGGCGTGCCGACCCAGCGCTCCTGGCTGATGACCAGCATCGTGCTGTTCGCGATCCTGATCGACCGCACCGCGATCTCCATGCGGCTGATCGCCTGGGCCGCCTTCGCCGTGCTGCTGCTGCTCCCCGAGAGCCTGCTCGGTCCGAGCTTCCAGATGTCGTTCGCCGCCGTCGTGGCGCTGATCGCCGTGTGGGAGGCGATGCGGCGTCAGTTCACGGCGTGGCGGGTCGGCGCTGGGCTGATGCGGCGCGCGGCGCTCGAGCTCAGTGCCGTGTGCCTCACCACGATCATCGCCGGCTTCGCATCGGCGCCGTACGCGCTCTATCACTTCAACCGCTTCACGCTCTACGGGCTGGCCGCCAATCTGCTGGCCGTGCCGCTCACCAGCGTGTGGGTGATGCCGTGGGCGGTCCTGGCCTTCTTGCTGTTCCCGTTCGGGCTCGAGCGGCTGGCCCTGGTGCCGCTCGGCTGGGGCTGCGACCTCATTCTGGTGATCGGGCGCGAGGTGGCCGGATGGAACGGTGCGGTGGCGCTATTCCCGGCCATGCCGGTCTGGGGCCTCGCCATGACGAGCCTGGGCGGGCTGTGGCTTTGCCTATGGAAGACGCGCTGGCGCGTCGCCGGACTGCCCATCGTGCTGCTCGGGTTGAGCTCGATTGCGCTGGAGCGCAGCCCGGATGTCCTGATTTCGGGCGACGCCAAGCTGCTCGCCGTGCGCGGCGCGGACGGTCTCCTCGAGGTCTCGGCGCAGCGCGCCTCGAAGCTCACCCGCGAAACCTGGCTGCGCCGTGCCGGGCAGGATCAGGCCGAGCCGTGGCCGAGTGCCGGAACCAGCGGCGACGGCGCGCTCACCTGCGATCCGCTCGGCTGCATCTACAGGGTGCGCGGTCAGGTGGTGGCGCTGGTGCGCGATCCGGCGGCCTTGGCCGAAGACTGTTTGGCCGCGAGCGTCGTCGTGGCGACCGTGCCGGTGCGGCGCGCCTGTCCGTCGGCGCAGGTCGTCGTCGACCGCTTCTCGGTGTGGCGCGACGGCGGGCATGCGATCTGGCTAGATCCGTCGGGGACGCGGGTGGAAAGCGTGCGCGCGGCGCGGGGCGAGCGTCCCTGGGTCCCCGGCCTGCCGTCGCCCCGCAGGGCGGCCGAAGGACCGCGGCCGGACGAGGTCAGGGCCGGCGACTGAGATCAAAAACCGAGAGGGCGTCCTCGAAATGTCACGCGCTGACCCATCTTTGTCACGACAACTAACGCTCTTTAGGCCGTTCTCTACCGACTGCGTTGGTAAACGCAGCGCCACTCAGAAGAGGAGAATGGGTTTATGCGAAGGATTCCAGACAGGAAGTCTATCCGCGTCATGGCCGGGGTGTGTTCGCTGGCGGCGGCGCTGGCCGTCATGGGCGCCGCTCCGAGCATGGCGCAAGGCCGCGGCGGTGGCGGCGGCGGCGCCGGCGGAATGGGTGGCAATTCTGCACCTCATGTCAGCAGCCCCGGCGTTTCGAATAGCAACGGTCCCAATTCGCCCGATCGCGATAAGGGACAGGCCCGGGCGCAAGACCGCATGAGCACGCAGGGCGCCGATCACAGCAAGGCGTCCGACTCCAATAAAAGCAAAAAGTAGTAGAAACGTCAGTCGCGCGCGGTTGGCGATTGCTTGATGGACGGGCGGCGGTGCGAACCGCCGCCCGTCTTTTTTGGGCCCTTTGACTCAAAAGGATTGCACTCGTGAAAGAGCAGCTCGCGGCAGCGCGAACGGAACTCACCTTTGAAGCGGTGAACCGGGACACCTGAGCGCGGGACCAGCGCTGGTCCCGCGTGAGATAGACAGTAGGATCGGCTCAGAACCGTCGGATGAGCCCGACGACCCGGCCCTGAACCCGCACGCGGTCGGGGCCGAAGATGCGCGTCTCGTACGCCTTGTTCGCCGGCTCGAGCGCGATCGAGCCCTTGTTGCGGCGCAGGCGCTTCAGGGTCACCTCGTTGTCGTCGATCAGCGCCACCACGATGGCGCCGTTCTCCGGCGCGTCGTCGCGACGGACCAGCACCGTGTCGCCGTCGAAAATGCCGGCATCCATCATCGAATCGCCGGCCACTTCGAGCGCGAAATGCTCGCCGCGGCCGAGCAGGGAGGCCGGCACCTCGACGGTGTTGCTGGTGTCGCGGAGCGCCTCGATCGGCTGGCCGGCGGCGATCTTGCCGTAGAGCGGCAGAGAGATCGCCTCCGTCGGCGCCGAGGCGGCGGCGACGCCGGCGAGGCCCGGCCGGAAATCGCCCTGGATGACGTTCGGCCGGAAGCCGTTGCCGTTGCCGTTTCCGTGGCCCGCCGCGGCCGGGAGTGGCGATGGGGCGGCGGCGACACGCGCCGGCGGTGCGGCGCCCGGGCTCAGGTTCTCGGGCAGGCGCTGGATTTCGAGGGCGCGGGCGCGATGCGGCAGGCGGCGGATGAACCCGCGCTCTTCCAGGCCGGTGATCAGCCGGTGAATGCCCGATTTGGACCGCAGCCCGAGGGCTTCTTTCATCTCGTCGAACGAGGGCGACACGCCCTGCTCGTTCAGCCGTTTGTTGATGAACAGCAGCAGTTCGTATTGCTTCTTGGTGAGCATGTTCGACTTTCCCCATCCTGCTGTTGTCAGGCCGCCCCCCACAACAGCTAGGAACAAATATGCAACTCGGGCGCATGTTCTAGTTTGGTTCCTGCGAAACGTCAAGTGGTTTGTGGATAAGTCGGAGCAGAGCACCTCCAGGGGTATCGGGAACCGTTTTTGCGCAGACCCGGTTGTCTGGGCGTTCCTCCGGGACTGAGGCCGAGGAGAATTGCGTATTGCGCGGCCGGAAAAGGCCCGGTGCAATTCTTTCCGACTCTTTCCGACCGTCCCATCAATGGGTTGAGGCCGGAATTGCAGAATTGCAGCGTTTTTGGGGGGCGGCGGCCCCTACGGCAACTCCAGGCGGCGATAGCCGACGATCATCGGGCCGTCGGTGCAGGCCGGCAGGTTGGAGCGGCGCGTCTGGGGCTGCTGGACGGTGGTGTAGGGCAGCCCGGGCTCCGGCACATCGACTTTGGGGGTCGAGATGACGCCGAATGGCGTCGGGATCGGCAACGCCGCGAGCGCGCTGGTGAGGCTGCTCTGGCCGCTGCCGGAACTAGCTGCAGCCGGGTTCGCGTTCACCGCCTGCAGCATGCTGTTGGTAAGCACGAGCCCCATCGTGTTCTTGTCGAACAGCCCCGGATGGTAGGACACGGCGTACGGGTTCTTCAGATCCGGGAGGGCCACGACCCGCTCGGATGGGGTGGGGCTGCAGGCCGGCGGCCGGTCGGTCGAGCTGCCGGCCGGCTTGCCATTCGCGACCAGCGTGGTCTTGATCGACTGCTCGATGAAGAACGCCGGCTGATAGACGACGACGCCGCGGATCGAGTGCTCGGTGTCGTTCATCGCCGTGTCGGTCAGCTTGCGCATCCGCACCTCGCCCGAGCAGCCGACCAGCAGCGCCGCCACGACGATGAGCGCTACGACAATACGCAGTCCCGATATCATCCGCGCGCGCCCTCCGGTGGCAGATCACCACACGGCCAACGCTCGGGGGCGCCTATCCGGCTATGTGAAAAATCTGTCGGCGGCGGGGTCGCCGCGGTGGTCGCCGGGTCACGCGTTCAGCGGGATGATCTCGACGGTCTCGCCGGCCCTCGCCGGCGGCGCGTGCGGCTTGCGGATGACCAGGCAATCCGCCTTGGCCAGCAGCGACAGCATGGAGCTGTCCTGCTTGGTGAACGGCGTCGCCACGAGGCCGCCGTCGGCGTCGGTGGCCAGCGTCGCGCGCAGGTAATCCTCGCGCCGGTCGTTGGCCTCCAGATCGCGGCCAAGCCGCGCGGTCGCGCGCTTGCCCTCGGCCGCATCGGGCAGGCCCAGCATGCGCCGGATCGCCGGCCGCAGGAACACCAGCGCGCAGACCAGGGTGGAGACCGGATTGCCGGGCAATCCCAGCAGCGGCGTGTCGCCGATCTTGCCGAAGATCAGCGGCTTTCCCGGGCGCATCGCGATCTGCCAGAAATCGAGCACCAGCCCGCGCTCGCTCAAGGCCGAGCGCACCAGGTCGTGGTCGCCGACCGAGGCGCCGCCGGTGGTGACCACGAGGTCGGCGCCGCGCGCGCCGTCGACCATCGTCTGCAGCGCCGCCACCTGGTCGGGCACCACGCCGAGGCTGATCGGCTCGCCGCCGGAGGCGGCGACGAAGGCGGCCAGCGCCGGGCCGTTCGAGGAGACGATCTGGTTCGGGCCGATCGGGTCGCCCGGCAGCACCACCTCGTCGCCGGTCGAAATGATGGCGATCCGCGGCTTGCGGACGACCTTGAGCCAGGGGTTGTTCATCGCCGCGGCGAAGCCGATGTCGCGCGCGTCGATCACGCGGCCGGCCGGCAGGCCGACCTCGCCGGCTTTGAAATCGAGCCCCGCCGGCCGCACGTAACGTCCCGGCTTGACGCCCTCACGGACCGTGATGTTGGGGCCGTCGGCGTTGGTGTCTTCCTGTATCACGATCGCGTCGGCACCACGCGGCAGCGGTGCGCCGGTGAAGATCCGCACGCACTCGCCCGGCCCGATCTCGCGGTCGTACGATCCGCCGGCCGGCGCACTGCCGACCTGGCGGAGCACGACCGGCACCTTGTCCACGTCGGCCGAGCGCACGGCATAGCCGTCCATGGCCGACATCGCGGCCGGCGGCTGGGTCACCCGCGCCGTCACGTCCTCGGCCAGCACGCGGCCGAGCGCCTCGCTCACCGGCACCAGGACCGCCGGCAGCCGCGCGAAGGCGGAGAGAATGCGTTGCCTGGCTTCGTCGACGGGGATCATGGACCAAATACTCCTTCCCCCTCGATGGGGGAGGCCGTGAGCGCGGGCGGACGCCCGCGCGAGCCAGTGGGGGCTCTTACAAGCATCGGTGGGGGTGGGGCCGCGCTCATAACCATCACTTGCGATTATACGTCCCAGACTTCCCGCCGCTTTTGTGCTGCAGGCGGATCGCGGAGATGGTCATGCCGCGGTCGATCGCTTTGCACATGTCGTAGACCGTGAGCGCGGCGATGGACACCGCGGTCAGGGCTTCCATCTCGACGCCAGTCTGCCCGGTGATCTTCACCGTCGCCGTGATGTCGAGCGCGTGGCGCTTGCGGTCGGGGACGAGGTCGACGGTCACCGCCGACAGCGCCAGCGGATGGCAGAGCGGGATCAGCTCGTGCGTGCGCTTGGCGGCCATGATGCCGGCGAGCCGAGCGGCCGCCAGCACGTCGCCCTTCTTGATCCCCGCACTCAGGATGGCGTCGAGCGTGGCCGGCTGCATGGTGATGGAGCCGCCGGCGACCGCGATCCGCTGCGTCGCGGCCTTGCCGGAGACGTCGACCATCACGGCCTTGCCGCTGCGGTCGATATGGGTGAGCCGTTTGGCCGGCATGGCGCGGCGTCAGGTGGGTGCGGCGGCGGGTGTGAGCAGCGCGCGCGTCGCCGCTGCGACATCCGGCTGGGCCATCAGCGATTCGCCGATGAGGAAGGCGCCCGCTCCGGCCTGCGCCAGCCGCGCCAGATCCGCTGGCGTCTTGAGGCCGCTTTCTGCGACCAGGAAGCGGTCGCGCGGCACGCGCCGGGCGAGCCGCTCGAACACCGCGAGGTCGACCTTGAGCGTCTTGAGGTTGCGGTTGTTGATCCCGAGCAGCGCGTCGTCGAGCGCCAGCGCCCGGTCGAGCTCCGCCTCGTCATGAACTTCGGCGAGCACGTCCAGGCCGAGATCGCGGGCAAGCCCGGCGAGGCGGCGCGCCGTCGCATCGTCGAGGGCGGCCAGGATCAGCAGGATGCAATCGGCTCCGATCGCGCGCGCCTCGAGGACCTGGTACGGCTCGAGGATGAAGTCCTTGCGCAGCACCGGCAGGTCGACCGCGGCGCGGGCGGCCTTGAGGTGCTCGTCCGCACCCTGGAAATACGGCGCGTCGGTGAGCACGGACAGGCAGGTGGCGCCGCCCGTCTTGTAGGCGCGCGCAAGGTTCGGGGGATCGAAGTCGGCACGGATCAGCCCGCGCGACGGCGAGGCCTTCTTGATCTCGGCGATCAGCGCCGGCCTGGTGCCGGCGGTCGCGGTCTTTTTCAGCGCCGCCACGAAGCCGCGCGTCGGCGGTGCCGCGGCGGCGCGGCGCTCGATCTCGGCTGGCGGGGTCGTCTGCTTGCGGCGCCCGACCTCGCGGCGCTTCTCGGCGCAGATCTCCGCCAGCACATCGCCCTTCTGATCGTTGCGAGGGGCGGACATGGGTCAGTCCGCGGCAGGGGCCGCTGGCGGCGGTGTGTTGGTGATGGCGATCAGCTTGGCCAGGCACGCCTTGGCCTTGCCGGTGTCGATCGCGTCGGCGGCCATGGCCGAACCCGCCTTGAGGTCCGCGGCCTTGCCGGCGATCACCAACCCGGCGCCGGCATTCAGGCGCACGATGTCCCGGAACGGACCCGGCTTGCCGTCGAGCAGCGCCCGCATCGCCGCGGCATTGTCCGCCGGTAGGCCGCCCTTGAGGTCGTCGAGCTTGCTGCGCTTTAGGCCGGCGTCTTCCGGCGTCACCTCGAACAGGCGGACGGCACCGTCCTTGAGCTCGGCGACGTAGCTGGGGCCGGTGGTCGTCAGCTCGTCGAGCCCGTCGGAGCCATGCACCACCCAGGCGCGGATCGCGCCGAGATTGCCCAAGGTGCGCGCCATCGGCTCGATCCATTTGCGCGCGAACACGCCAAGCAGGAGGCGGCGGACGCCGGCCGGGTTGGACAGCGGTCCCAGAATATTGAAGATCGTGCGGGTGCCGAGCTCGACGCGGGCGCCGTTGACGTGCCGGGTGGCGCTGTGATGGCGCGGCGCCAGCATGAAGCCGACGCCGGCCTCGGCGATCGCGCGCTCGATCAGCGGTGGATCGCAATCGAGATTGACCCCCAGCTCCGACAAGACGTCGGCCGAGCCGGCGCGGGAGGAGAAGGCGCGGTTGCCGTGCTTGGCCACCGGCACGCCACAGCCGGCGACGACCAGGGCCGCGGCGGTCGAGACGTTCCAGGTGCCGATATTGTCGCCGCCGGTGCCGACCAGATCGACGGCGTTGTCGGGCGCCTTGATGTGCATCGCCTTGGCGCGCATCGTGCGCGCGGCGCCTGTGATCTCGTCCACGGTCTCGCCGCGCACGCGCAGCGCCATCAGGAACGCCCCCATCTGCGCCGGTGTCGCGTTGCCGCTCATCATCACGTCGAAGCCCAGCCCCGCCTCGTCCTGGCTGAGCGTGCGGCCGTCTGCGACGGCGGCGAGCAGCGCCTTGAGCTGGGTCATGTCGGCGGTCATGGCCGTTTACAGGTATCGGAGGGGGCGGGGGCGATCAAGAGGCGGTGTCGCGGCGCCGCAGGCGCACGACGTAGGTGCAACCCGGCGCCCGGGCCGTGCCCGTGAAGTTGTCGCGGCCGAACGAGCCGAGGATGTTGGTCTCGCGCCCGTCCACGCGCAGCGTCGCATGCAGGCTGCCGTCGTATTCGACGAAGGTCGTGAAGCTGGCCGGTGTCGTGCCTGTCTTGGCGTCGTCGATCATCTCGCCGGCGACGTTCCCGTCGCCGACGCGCATCTTCACCAGATACACCCGCGGACACCTGTTGTCGTCGGAGAAGCTCAACGCGCCGCGCCCCTCCCAGACCCCGGCGAGGCCCGGGACCTCGGAGGGCCGCAGGCCCGAGCCATGGACGAAGCGCGGGTCGCAGGCCGCCAGGCTCACCATGCAAGCGGCGGAAAACATCAAACATCTCAATGCTGGGGCCATGGGCGGGGCTTTTCCTGGCAATTCGGGCCGGAGGATGCCCCGATCCGCACCATTGCGCAATTGTCGGAAATTCCGCGGCCTTGCGCGCCCGAGGGTGAATCAGCGGGAGAATCAGCGGGAGAATCAGCGGGAGAATCAGAAGCCCCGTCCCAAGCCGCAAGGCATGACGAGACGGGGCTTCGTGGCGGGGAATCATCCCCACGTCCGGCATGAGAGCCGGATGATATTCGTGCCGGCTAAAGCCGGCACGTCAGTGCATAGAGATTTTCGGAGGCTTCAGAACTTGCCCGGTGGAGTCATGTGTTTTACGCATCCTCCTTCGTGCGGTTCCCAATTACGCACCGCTGACCCGCGCCGTGGAGCGCGCGGCAATGGTGCGATGATTCGCACATGGTCGGCGGCGGGCCGGGATCAAGGGCGGGCGAGAGTTATCGACAAGTATTTTCGGCGGGCGCGACATAAAATTTCGCAAAGCTGCGGGCTGGTTCCGGCTAAAATCCGGCCGCGAGTCCGAGCGGAGCGATCTTGGATGGAACGAGGAAGATGGGGCCGATGACGGGTGCAATCGAAGTGATCGACGGGGCGGTGCCGAAGCAGCTGGTGGACACGCTGGACGAGATCGTGCGCATGCCGATCTGGAAGCACGGCGTGAAGTCCGGCACCGACGATCCGTTCAGCTTCTGGTTCTCGATGTTCGCCGACAGCGAGCCGGGGCTTGAGAAATTTTCGGCCGAGCTCTACGCGCTGTGGCAATACGCCAAGCGTCAGCTCATCGGCCAGCATCGCATCGAGCTCGCCTACGCCAACGGCCAGACCTACGGGCAGTCCGGCGAGATCCACACCGACACCGACAAGCCGGGCCACAAGACGGTCGTCTACTACGCCAACAGCTATTGGCAGCCGAACTGGCACGGCGAGACGCTCTTTTACTCGCCGGACAAGAGCGAGATCGTGCGCGCCGTGATGCCGAAGCCTGGGCGCCTGATCGTGTTCGACGCCAACACGCCGCATGCCGGACGCGATCCGAGCCGCCTCTGCCCGGTCATGCGGGTGACCGTCACGTTCAAGCTTCAGCCGGCGTAGCGGCGGTGAAAAAGAAAGCCAAGAAGACCTCGGCCGGCCGGCGCGGCAGCGGGACGCGGCTGATCGTGCTCGCGGTCGCCGCCGTCGGGCTCGCCGCCGGTGCCGCCGTGTTCCTGCGCGACCATGGCAAGCCGACCGGTGGCCATGGCGAACGGCCGCCGCTGCGCATCGCGTTGCCGCCGCCGCCACCGCAAGCGCCGCCGCCGGTCGCGGAGCTGCCGCCGGCGCCGCCCGCGGCATCGACGGCGGCGGTGGCCCCGCCGCCGCGCGGACCCGAGGCACCGGCCTGGAAGCGGTTCGCGGCGCATGCGCCGGCGGCCGACGCGCGGCCGTTGATCGCCATCGTCATCGATGACATGGGCATCGACCGCAAGCGCTCCTCCCGTGCCGTAGCCTTACAGGCCCCGCTCACCTTGTCATGGTTGCCGTACGGCCAGGACATCGGGCGCCAGGCGGCGGCCGCGCGCGCCGCCGGCCACGAAATTCTGCTGCACCTCCCGATGCAGCCGGACGGCCGCGAGAACCCGGGGCCGAACGCGTTGACCGTCGATCTAGGCGCGGACGAAATCCGCCGCCGCGTCGATGCTGATCTGGCACTGCTGCCCGAAGCGGTTGGACTCAACAATCACATGGGCAGCCGGTTCACACGCGATGCGCAGGCGATGGCGCCGGTGATCGACGAGGTGAAGCGGCGCGGGATGCTGTTTCTCGACTCGCGGACCTCGGCGGCGAGCATCGCGGCGGATGTTGCCCGCGAGGCGGGCGTACCCCATGCCGAGCGCGACGTGTTCCTCGACAACGAGGCGACGGTCGACGCCGTTCGCGCCCGGCTGGCCGAGATCGAGGCGATCGCCCGCCGCCGGGGTGTCGCGGTGGCGATCGGTCATCCGCACGATGCCACCTTGGAGGCGCTGGAGCCGTGGCTGCGCTCGCTCGCCGGCCGCGGCTTCGTCCTGGTGCCGATCAGTGCCGCGGTCCAATACCGGCTCGATCATCCCGCGCAGACCGCCGCCCGCGGCTGAGGGCGCGCCGGGGCTGTCGGGATCAACTCCCGGCTACGCGGTCGACGACGTCGCGGTCGATGGTGACGCCGTAGCGCTGGCGGAGTGCCTCGACATAGGCCTGCACGACGTCGTTGCCCATCTGCTGGCGAAGCTCGGTGCGCAGTTCCTCGACGCCGGCCGCGTCCACGGCCGGATCGGCGGCAATGACCTGGGTCAGCCGCACCACATACACGCCGTCGCGGCCCGGGACGGTCGCCGTCTCGGTCGGCTTCAGCGCGAACAGTCTCGCGTTCACCTCCGGCGGCACGGTCGCCCGCGGATTGAAGCCGGCGGTGCGCACGGCGGGTTCGGCCGCGGCCGGCTTGAGGCCGAATGGCGCCGCGGCGGCCTCCAGCGTCTTGCCGGATTGCACCGCCGCCAGGACCTGCTCGGCGCGGGCCTTGGCCGCCTCGTCGCGGCGCTTGGTCTGCCACAGCACCACGACCTCGTCGCGCACCTCGGCCAGCGGCTTCAGGTGCGAGGGCATGATCGCGTCGACATGGCTCATGAACCACGTGCCGTCCTTGCCTTCGACGAGCTGCGTGTCGCCGCCTTCCGCCGTGTCGAAGACCGCGGCCAATGCCGGCTGGGCGCCATCGAACGCCGACACTGGCTTGCCGTCGGGATCGCGGCCCTGGGCGTCGATCGCAGCAACCTTGATCACCGGAATGCCGACCTTCGCCGCCGCCTCCTCGATCGAGGAGCCGTTCGCCACCGCATCTTCGAGCTTGGTCGAGTAGTCGTAGGCGGCGTCGGCGGCAAGGCGCTGCTTCAGGTCGGTCGCGACCTTGTCCTTGACCTCGGCCAGGCCCGGCTCCTTGCCCGGCACGATCTTGGCGACACGGACGATGTGCCAGCCGAACGGGCTGTGCACCGGCTCCGAGGTGCCGCCCTCCGGCAGGGCGAAGATCACGTTCGTGAGCTCGGGCACCAGCTCGCTGCTCGTCACCGCGCCGATATGCGTCTGTTCCGGCGTCTGCTTGTTGTCGGTGGCAAGCTGGTCGAACGAGGTGCCCGATTTCAGCTTTTCGGCGGCAGCCTTCGCCGCCGCCTCGTCGGTATAGAGGAGCTGATCGACGTCGCGCTGCTCGGGCGTGCCGAATTCGGACAGACGCGCCCGATACTCATCCTCGATCTGCTGATCGGTGATCGTGATCTTCGGCAGGACTTCCTCGGGACCGACGCGCGCGACGGTCAGTTTCCGATACTCGGGTGCCGTGAAGCGGTCGTGGTTGTCGTCGTAGGTCGCCTGCAGCTGCGCATCGTCCGGCTTTCCGACGTCCGGGAAGGCGGAGGCCGGCACGAACACGGTCTCGCCGCCGCGGCGCTCGTTGCGATAGCGATACAGACGGTCCACCAGCGCGTCGGGAGGCCGCGCCCCGGCGCTCACCGCCTCGGTCACCAGGCTGCGCGACAGGTCCTGGCGCAGCATCGCGATGAAGCCGGCCTCGGAGAGATTGTTCTGGGACAGGATCTGCCGGAACCGGTCGGCGTCGAACCGGCCGTCCGGACCCTTCAGCTGCGGATCGGACATGAGCCGGTTGCGCAGAACGTCATCGCCGATGCGGACACCCAGCCGCTGCGCCGCCCGGTCGAGCACCGTCTGGTTGACGAGGCGCTGAATGACTTGGTCCATCAGGCCGAACTGGCGCGCCGTCTCCGGATCGATCTGCCCGAAGGTCCGGCGCAGGCGGTCCATCTCCGACCGGTATTGCTGGTCGAGCGCGCTGGCCGGAATCTTCAGGTTGTCGACGGTCAACGCCGTCGGGTCGCTGCGGCGCAGGAATGAATAGTCGCCGATGCCCCAGACCGCAAACGACAGGACGAGGATGCTGAACAGCACCTTGACGACGATACCCGCCGCCTTGCTGCGCATGGCTTGAAGCATGGAAAGTGCTGCTCTGTGGCCGGAAAGTTGGGCTGAAAATCGCGCGCATCATAGGGACGTGCCGACCCCCTCGCAACCCGGCAAAGCCGTTGAAATTCCGCCTGGGGTGTTCCGTTCCGGCGCGGCTTGGTCGGCAGGGGACCGGCCGGAAATTTAGCTAAATCATGTGGTTAATGCGTAACCTCTTGATCTGGGCCGAGCCGTATCTGTCGCCCTTTTGGCGGTTTCGGGGTAGTCTCCTCTCACCCGGGACATTTTTCGGGTGACGCTGCTGGAGAAGCCGCCGCGTCGGTTCCGCACAGAAAGGGGGCACCCCATGGACGGTTCGTCCAGTGCAGTCTCAAGCGCCGTTGACGCGTTTTCGTCATCCCAGTCGGCGCTCTCGGTCGTCGCACTCAAATCCGCTGAAAAGGAGCAGACTTCGGTCCTGCAGCTGTTCAGCAATGCGTCGCCGCCGGCTCCGCCGGCGAGCAGCGGCCGCGGCCAACAGGTCGATGTCCACGCGTAAAGTCGCGCGCGGATAAAGGGAGCGAAACGGGGCCCGGCGCGGCCCCGTTTTTCTTTCCAGCCCATTTTTTCTCCCAGGCGAGGTTTGGCGACCCGTGCTAAACGACGCCTATGGCGCCGCCTAGACCTCTCATTGCCGGCAATTGGAAGATGAACGGCCTGTCGTCGGATGGCTGGGCCTTGGCCGACGAGATCGCCCGTCGCGCCGGCGAGCTCGGCGCCGCCGCGCCCGAGCTTCTGGTCTGCCCCCCGGCGACGTTGATCGGTCTCATCGCCGAGGCGCTTGCGGATTCGCCCGTGCGGCTGGGCGGACAGGATTGTCATGCCGAGGAGGCCGGTGCGCATACCGGGGACATTTCGGCGCCGATGCTGGCCGATCTGGGCTGCCACTACGTGATCGTCGGCCATTCCGAGCGGCGCGCCGACCACGGCGAAACCAGCGCCATGGTCTGCGCCAAGGCCATGGCGGCGCAGCGCGCCCGGCTCACCCCGATCGTCTGTGTCGGCGAGACCTGGGCCGAGCGCGAAGCCGGCCACACGGCGGCGATCGTGGCCGCGCAGATCCGCGACTCTGTCCCCGAGCGCTCGACTCCGGAGAACCTCGTCGTGGCCTATGAGCCGGTCTGGGCAATCGGGTCCGGCCGCACGCCGACCCCCGACCAAGTCGCCGAGGTCCATGCGCTGATCCGCCGCGAGCTCGCCGGACGTGCGGCGGATGCGAGCGGGGTTCGTCTCCTTTATGGGGGTTCGGTAAAGCCGTCGAACGCGCGCGAACTGTTGGCGGTGCCCAATGTGAACGGCGCGCTGGTCGGGGGCTCCAGTCTCAAGGCCGGCGATTTCATGGCGATCGCGGCCGCGGCGGGGCGCCGATAGGGGCTCGGTCCGGCGTAAACGTCCCTGGATTTAATCCGCGGAAGCCGTTAAGAGTCCCGCTTTCCCACCCGCCCCGGCCCTGTCCTCGGTCCGTACCGACATGATTACCGTTCTGCTCGTCGTCCATATCCTGATCGCGATCTCCTTGATCGTCGTCGTCCTGCTGCAGCGAAGCGAAGGCGGCGGGCTGGGGATCGGCGGCAGTGGCGGCATGGGCGGATTCATGACCGCACGCGGTACCGCCAACCTGCTGACGCGCACGACCGCGGTGCTCGCGGCGGCCTTCATGGCCATGAGCTTGCTGCTGGCCTTCCTGGCCTCCCGCCCCGGCGAGCCGCAGCGACGCTCGATCCTCGACGCGCCGTCAGGCCCGACGGTTCCGGCGCCGAGCCAGGGTCCCAGTCCGGCAGCGCCCGGATCGGCACCCGCGCAGCCGTCGCCGGAGACGCCCGCCAGTCCGGCACCTCCCGTCGCCCGTTAGCGGAACCGGCAGCAGCCTTAGGTCGTCAGTGTGCAGAGGGCGCTGATCGCGCCCATGAGGTCGCTGAGCGGCAGCGGCTTGGTGAACGCCTGGCTGGCGCCGAGCTTTTTCGCCAGCTCGAGCACGTTGCTCGTGCCCATCGCGGCCGCACCGGACATAGCGATGATCGGCAGGTCCGGGCTCAGCTTGCGCAAATCGACGATGGTCTCCAGGCCCTCTTTCTCGGGCATGTAGATGTCGGTCACCACCACGTCGGGTCGAAACGCGATTGCGTTCTCAAGACCGAGGCGGCCGTTCCTGGCGGTGGCGACGGTATGGCCGGCGTCTTCCGCGGCCCGGCGAAGGACCTCGCAAATGAGGGGATCATCGTCGATGATCAGGATCTTGCTCACCCGCCGGTTCTAGGCGGAAAAGCTTAAGAAGCCATGCAGTAATGCTTAAAGCGGCCGTAAGGAGTGGGGTTTCGTCTGAGCCCCCGCGGTAAGGGCGGGCCGAGTCGCCATTGAACCGTCAATAAAATTTTTGTCTCGGACCCTGTTCAAAAGGGTGGGCGAGGGCGCGTTGTCGCATTATGTTCAAGGTCCATGACGCGGTTCATCTTCATCACCGGCGGCGTGGTCTCCTCTCTCGGCAAAGGCTTGGCATCGGCGGCACTCGGCGCGCTGCTCCAGGCGCGCGGTTTCAAGGTCCGCTGCCGCAAGCTCGACCCGTACCTCAACGTCGATCCGGGCACGATGAGCCCGTATCAGCACGGCGAGGTCTACGTCACCGACGACGGCGCGGAAACCGACCTCGACCTCGGCCATTACGAGCGCTTCACCGGCGTCGGCTCGCGCCAGTCCGATAACATCACGACCGGCCGCATCTATTCGAGCGTCATCGCCAAGGAGCGGCGCGGCGACTATCTGGGCGCCACCGTCCAGGTCATCCCCCACGTCACCGACGCGATCAAGGACTTCATTCTCGCCGATTGCGACGACGCCGATTTCGTCCTGTGCGAGATCGGCGGCACGGTCGGCGACATCGAAAGCCTGCCGTTCCTCGAGGCGATCCGCCAGCTCGGCAACGAGCTCGGGCGCGACAAGACGCTGTTCGTCCATCTGACCCTGGTGCCGTGGATTCCCTCCGCCGGCGAGCTCAAGACAAAGCCGACGCAGCATTCGGTCAAGGAGCTGCAGAGCGTCGGCATCCAGCCCGACATCCTGCTCTGCCGCTGCGACCGCGAGATCCCGACGGGCTCGCGCAAGAAGATCGCCCTGTTCTGCAACATCCGCGAAGAGGCGGTGATTTCGGCCCTGGATGCCAGCACGATCTATGAAGTGCCGCTGCGCTACCACGAGGAGGGCTTCGACCGCGAGGTGCTCCGCCATTTCGGCATCGACGCGGCCAAGCGCCCGCCGGACCTCGAAGGCTGGAAGAAGATTGTCCAATGCATCCTGCAGCCGGAAGGCGAGGTGCAGATCGCGATCGTCGGCAAGTACACCAACCTGCTCGACGCCTATAAGTCGCTGGCCGAGGCGCTGACCCATGGCGGCATCGCCAACAACGTCCGGGTGAAGCTCAACTGGCTCGAATCCGAGATCTTCGAGAACGGCGCCGACAGCTTCGATGCGCTGGACGGCGCGCACGCGATCCTGGTGCCCGGCGGCTTCGGGGAGCGCGGCTCGGAGGGCAAGATCCGCGCCGTGCGCTACGCGCGCGAGCGCAAGGTGCCCTATTTCGGCATCTGCTTCGGCATGCAGATGGCGTGCATCGAGGCGGCGCGCAATCTCTGTGGAATCAACAAGGCGAGCACCACCGAGTTCGGCCCGACGCCGGATCCGGTGGTCGGGCTGCTCACCGAATGGGTACGCGGCAACGCGCTGGAGAAGCGCCGGCTCGGCGACAATCTCGGCGGGACGATGCGCCTCGGAGGGTACGACGCCGTGCTTGGGCCCGGGAGCCGGGTCGCGCAGATCTACGGCGCGACCGACATCCGCGAGCGGCACCGCCACCGCTACGAAGTGAACATCAATTACAAGGACCCGCTCGAAAAGGCGGGCCTTCTGTTTTCCGGCATGTCCCCCGACGGGCAATTGCCGGAGATCGTCGAGATCCCGAGCCACCCCTGGTTCGTCGGCGTGCAGTTCCACCCCGAACTGCGCTCCAAGCCCTTCCAGCCGCACCCGCTCTTCACCTCGTTCGTCAAAGCCGCGGTCGACCAGAGCCGGCTGGTCTAACGCTATGGGGAAAAATGTTCACGTTCGCTCGGTCCCGCCGCGGCGGATGGCCGACACCCGGAGGCGACACTTTGAGGCAACGTTGAAGGAAGCCGAGGCTGAAGCGGACCTTGACGGCACGTTAACGGCTGAGCAGGTTGCGGCGCGGATCGACCGGATGATCGATGTGTCCGTCGGTGATACAGATAGCGTATGAACAAGCCCCGCCACGTCCATATCGGCAACCTGACGCTCGGCAATGACCGCCCGATGGCGCTGATCGCGGGGCCGTGCGCGCTGGAATCGCGGGCGCACGCCATGGAGATGAGCCACGCGCTGGTCGAGCTGTGCGGCAAGCTCGGGATGAGCCTCATCTACAAGACGAGCTTCGACAAGGCGAACCGGACCTCCGTGGACACGGCGCGCGGGCTCGGCCTGGAGAAGAGCCTGCCGATCCTGGCCGAGGTGCGCGAAAAATGGGGCTGCCCGGTGCTGACGGACGTCCACGCGGCCGAGCAATGTGCGCCGGTCGCCGAGGCGGTCGACGTGCTGCAGATCCCCGCCTTCCTGTGCCGGCAGACCGACCTGCTGCTCGCCGCCGGCCAGACCGGCCGCGCGATCAACGTCAAGAAGGGGCAGTTCCTGGCCCCCTGGGACATGAAGAACGTCGCCGCCAAGATCGCCTCGACCGGCAACGACAAGGTGCTGCTCTGCGAGCGCGGCGTCTCTTTCGGCTACAACACGCTGGTCTCGGACATGCGGGCCCTGCCGATCCTCGCCGAGACCGGCTATCCGGTCGTGTTCGACGCCACGCACTCGGTCCAGCAGCCGGGTGGGCAGGGGACGACCAGTGGCGGCCAGCGTGAGTTCGTGCCGGTGCTGGCGCGGGCGGCGGTGGCCATCGGCGTCGCGGCGGTGTTCATGGAGACCCACCAGGATCCGGACACGGCGCCGTCGGACGGGCCCAACATGGTGCCCCTGAAAGCCATGCCGGCGCTGCTCGCCACGCTGCAGGAGTTCGACCGGATCGCCAAGGCAAAGCCGGTCGCCATCACCTAGTTCAGCGGGGCGGCCCGCCGCTCCGTCTCTGTTGCCGGCAGGAACCCGAACTCGCCGTAGGCCGCCTGGCCGGCCGGCGACGCAATGAAATCGATATACATCCGCGCTGCGTCCGGATGCGGCGAGCCCCGCAGCGTGCCGGCGAAATAGCTCACGCTGTCGATGGCACTTTGCTCTCGCGGCAGCGCCACGCCGGCGACCTGGGCGCCGCGCGCCAGTGCTGCTTCTGTCTCGGTCTGCCACACGATGCCGGCGTCCGTTTGTCCGGCGACGATCCGGTCGGGAATCTCGCGGTGATGCACGATCGAGAAGTGAACGCGGGACGTCGGATCGCAGCCGGCGCATTCCTTCCCGCCCGAGAGCCCATCCCACAGGTTGAGCTGCTGCAGGATGGGCTTGGCGTAGGCGATCATGATGCCCTCGTTCACCGGATTGGGCAGCGTCAGCCGCAGATCGGGGCGGGCCAGGTCGCGGAGATCGTGGATCTGCTTGGGATTGCCCGGTGCGACCATGAGCTGCAGCGCGTTGTGCATGTACAGCACATAAGCGTCGACCAGTCCGCTCGCGCGCAGGTGATCGAGACTGACCGTGCCGTAGACGTCCGGGCGCACCGTCAGGCTGTGCCCGTCATAGGTCCACCCGCCGGCTTTGATCGCCTCGAGAAGAAGCCCCGGCGGCAACGTGATCAGGCCCACCGATATGCCGCGATGGGCGATTTGGAAGTCGCCGATCACGCGCTCCATGGCGAAGAACTGGTTCCCCGCCAGCCACAGCGTGAGGTCGGCCTTCGGCATGCGCTGAAAGGCGGCGAGGCCCTCCAACCGGTCTCCATCGGCGCCGAACCATCGCATATCGGCGTCGTGATCGGGCGGCAGCGGGACGAGCGAAGCCGCACGGGCGGAAGGCAGCGCGCCGCACAGTCCGATCACGATGCCCAGGCAGGCGCAAATCACGTAACGCATGACAATCCGTGCCGACGGGATCCCTGATTGTACGGTTGAATTTCCGCGAATGCGCCAGGAGAAATGTTCTACACTCGGGCGGGAGCTTTCGATGACCGACGCACCCGCGCTCTATCACGTGCATGTCTACTACGATCCGGCGACGAGCCGCGATCGCGCCGCCCGCTTGCGCGAGCGGGTCGCGGCGGCCTTCCCGGAAGCGAAGCTGGGGCGCTGGCATGACGAGCTCGTCGGCCCGCATCCGCAGTCCATGTACCAGATCGCATTCCCGCACGCGCTGTTCGATTCACTCGTGCCGTGGCTGATGCTGAACCGCAACGGGTTGATCATTCTCCTCCATCCGGAGACCGGCGACGACTATACGGACCACTCGGCGCATGCCGCGTGGCTGGGGGCCGCGTTGCCGCTCCGGCTGGAGGTTTTCCGCTAAGCGGCCTGCGGTGCGGCGAGGGATTTCGGCGCGACAAACCGGCCGTCGAACGCCTGCAGCCCGGCGCGGCCGGCCGGCGTCAGCGTATAGACGCCGCGTTGCACCCGCTCGAACCAGCCATAGACGTCGTCCATGAGGATCCTGCCCGCGTTCGGCGCTTCCGCCTCGATGCGCAACGCCGCCGGCTTCTGCGGACCGCGGGCGTCCAGGACGCTGGCCACGCGAAGCGCCTCCTGCCGATAGGCGGTGACGAGTTTCACCCGGTGCGTGCTGCCGCCCTGGTTCGGGTCGCCGGTCCGGCGCTGGAACTCGCCGAGGAGCCGTGAGGTGCGGCGCTTGTTGAGACGCGGCCGGTACGGCCGCGGATCGAGGATCGCCTCGACCTTGGCGCTCGCGTGGACCACGAGGAGGCCGAGGCCGACGCGGCGCAAGAGCTTGCGAAAACGGCCGTCGAACAGCGGAGAGCTTCCGCGCGGCGCGGGCACGGCGAGATAGACGGCATCGCTGAGGTTCAGGCGATCGATGCCCTGCAGCAGCAGCTCGAGGGTGAGGGCCGTCTTGAGCTCGACGATCACCGGCGGCTCGGCGCCCCGCATCGCCATGACGTCGCAGCGCCCGATCTCGCCCTTGACGACGTAGCCCTGGCCCTCGAGAAACGCCTTCACCGGCGCATACAGGCTCGTCTCGGGCGGACGGCCCGCCCACTCCCGACGCCCCATTTGGTCCCGCTGCTGTGCCTGTCGTCGCGCCAAACCGGACCCCCGGCAAGCTGTGCTGTCGAGTCGGGATTCTATTGCATCTCGGCCCTGCGCCACTAAAGTCAGTTGCGATCGACGCGCGTTTCTCGCATGAAAATGCGCTGATTTCCGAGGGAGACCGACATGATAGATCGCCGGCAAGCACTGGCCGCGGCGGCGGCCATTGGAGCGTCGCTGATGGCGGCCCGCCCGGCTGCGGCGGCGCCGGAGAAAAAGCACCGGGTCGCGTTGCACATCGACGACAACGACGCGGACCGGATGAACATGGCGTTGAACAACGCCAGCAACATCACCGAGCTCTACGCGCAGAAGGGCGAAGAGGTGGAGATCGAGATCGTCACCTATGGGCCCGGGCTGCACATGCTGCGCGCCGACACCTCGCCGGTGAAGGACCGCATCAAGTCGTTCATGCAGAGCATGCCGAACATCGCCTTCGCCGCGTGCGCCAACACGATGGCCGGCATGAAGAAGCGCGAGGGTCACGATATCCCGCTGCTGCCTGATGTCCAGGTGGTCCCGGCCGGGGTGGTGCATCTGATGGAGCGGCAGGAGCAGGGCTGGAGCTACATCAAGCCCTGATGGCCGCGCTTTGCGGATTGCTTCCCTGGGCCAGGGAATTATTTTATATTTAAAATATCCAAGGGGGCATTCATGCACCGGCAGTCCATCGTCCGTATCGCGCTCGCCGCGATTGCACTTTCCTTTTGCGTCTCTCTTGCCAACGCACAGGAGACCACCCTGCGCGCCGTCTCGGCCTTCGCCGAAGGCACGCAGTTCTCGAAGAACTTCGAGCGCTTCGTCGCCAAGGTGAACGCCGAGGGCAAGGGCGTGCTGCAGATCAATTATATCGGCGGCCCGCGGGCGGTGCCCCCGTTCGAGGTCGGCAACGCGGTGCGCACCCGGGTCATCGACTTGGCGAACGTGACCGGCGCCTTTTACACCAACCTCATGCCGGAGGCGGACGGCCTCAAGCTGTCCACGCACTCGCAGGACGAGCTGCGCAAGAGCGGCGGTTGGGCTTACGTGAACCAGCTGCATAACCAGAAGCTGAACAGCTGGTACCTGGCGCGGCAATTCTACAACGTGCCGTTTCACATCTATCTCAACAAGAAGATCGACAAGGTCGATTTCACCGGGCTCAAGATCCGGGTGACGCCGGTGTACAAGGACCTGGTCGAGGCGCTGGGCGGCGTCACCATCACCACGGCCCCAGGCGAGGTCTATACCGCCCTGGAGCGCGGCGTCGTCGACGGCTACGGGTGGCCGGTGCTCGGGATCTTCGATCTCGGCTGGCAGACCGTGACGAAGTATCGCCTCGACCCCGGGTTCTACAACGTCGACGTCGACGTGCTGGTGAACCTCGACGCGTGGAAGTCGCTCAACGACGCGCAACGCAAGCTGCTCAACGACAACGCCCTGTGGCTCGAAGGGCTCGACGCCGAGAACGTGCCCCTGATCCAGCAGGAGCTCGACAAGCAGAAACAGGCCGGCATCCAGCCGATCGTCTTCGATAAGGCGGCGTCGGATGCGTTCCTGCAGAAGGCGCAAGACGTGGGCTGGGCCTCGGTGACCAAGGTGGCGCCCGAGGTCGGGCCGAAGCTCAGGCAGATGCTCGCCTACTGAACGGGCGACCGGACGCTGACGACGTGGAGCGACTTTCCGCCGCCTATGGGCGCCTGCTCGGGTTCCTGGCGCTGCTTGCAGCCCTGCTGCTGCTGGCCATGGTCGGCCTCATCACCCTCGACGTGGTCATCCGGAACGTCAGCCCGCACGCGATCCCGTGGGCGGACGAGGTCACGGAATACGCGCTCTATGCCCTGACGTTGCTGACCGCCCCCTGGCTGTTGCGGCAGGGACAGCACGTCCGGCTCGACCTCCTGCTCGGAATCATCCCGGCGCGCCTCGCCTGGGTGTTGGAGATCGTCGCTGACCTGGTGGGGATGGCGGCGTGTCTCGTCATGGTCCGCTACGGCTGGATCATGACGGCCGACAGCCATCGGCTGGGCTCGATCACGATCAAGAACCTCGTCTTCCCGGAATGGTGGCTGCTGGCGCCGCTGCCGCTGTTCTTCGGGCTGATTGCGATCGAGTTCATCTTCCGGATCCAGCGGCTGGTCACCGGGGCGCACACCAAGCGCCAGGACGCGATCTCGGTGTCATGATGGACTGGACGCAGGCGAGCCTGCTGCTGCTCGGCGGCGTGGTCGTCGTGATGCTGCTTGGCGTGCCGGTGGCGCTGGCGTTCATCGCCATGAACGTCGTCGGGGCGCTCATCTTCCTCGGCGGCGAGCCCGGCCTGGCGCAGCTGGCGCGCAACGCCGTCGTGTCGGTGACCAGCTTCTCGCTGACGCCGATCCCGTTCTTCATGCTGATGGGGGAGGTGCTGTTCCACACCGGCGTGGCGATGAAGGCGATCGACGCGATCGCGCTGATCATCCGTCGGGTACCTGGCCGCCTGTCGGTGATCGCCATCGTCGCCGGCACGATCTTCTCCGCGATCTCGGGATCGAGCATCGCGACGACGGCGCTGCTCGGCAGCCTCATGCTGCCGACCATGCTGGCGCGCGGCTATCATCCGCGCCTGGCGATGGGGCCGATCATCGGCATCGGCGGCGTCGACATGCTGATCCCGCCGTCGGCCCTGGCCGTGCTGCTGGGCAGCCTCGCCGGGATCTCGATCTCGAAGCTTTTGATCGGCGGAATCATGCCGGGGCTGATGCTGAGCGCGATCTTCGTCGGCTACATCATTCTGCGGGCGTGGCTGAACCCGGCGCTGGCCCCCGACAATCCCGACGACGCGGCCGCCACCGCGAGTTGGCGTCCGTTCTTCATCTATGTGGTACCGCTGGTCGGCATCTTTGCCGTCGTCGTCGGCGCCATGGTCGCCGGCTGGGCGACGCCGACCGAAGCCGCAGCACTGGGTGCTGCCGCCACCATCGCCGCCGCGGCGCTTTACAACGCGCTCACCTGGGAGAACCTGCTGAAGTCGCTCAAAGGTGCGGCGACCGTCTCCGGCATCATCCTCTTCATCATCGTCGGCGCCACGACGTTCTCCCAGGTGCTCAGCTTCTCCGGCGCCACCAACGGCATGGTGGCGCTGGTCACGCGCCAGGACCTGCCGCCCATGATGGTGCTGGCCGGCATGCTGCTGATCCTCTTGTTCCTGGGATCGTTCGTCGATCAGGTCAGCATGATGATGATCACGCTGCCCTTCTTCATGCCGCTGGTGCAGAAGTTCGGTTTCGACCCGGTGTGGTTCGGCGTGCAGTACCTGATCTGCATGCAGCTGGGCTTCCTGCACCCGCCGTTCGGCCTGCTGCTGGTCACCATGAAGGGCGTCGCCCCGCCGCACATCCCGATGTCGGAAGTCGTGTGGGCGGCGTTGCCGTATCTGCTGTTCGGCCTGCTCGCCCTGCTGATCGTCGTCGTGTTCCCGCCGCTGGCAACCTGGCTGCCGGACGTCACGCTCGGGCGGTAGCGAGTTGGTCCAAGGTCCGGGTGAGCGCCTGACCTTCGGGATCGGCGAGGGCCGCGTTGCGGGCGGTCGCGATGGCGGCCGCGGCGTTGGCATAGAAATCCGGCCGCTTGTCGCCGGCTGCCGCCAGCGCCGGCTCGACCAGGGTGTCCATGAGGCGCTGGAAATTCCCCATGCCGCGGCGGTGCGTGTCGCTGTAGCCCTTGATCAGCCGCGCGCATTCGGCGATCTCGCGGGCGAGACCGGCATCGCGGCCGGCCGCCGCCTCGACCGCCCGCAGCCAGCGCTCGATCAGGCTCTGCTCGACGCCGTACCGGTAGCCGCGGCGCCGCCACGGCTTCAGCGCCGCCATCAGGCGCAGCATCAAAAAGCCGAACACCGTGCTGGTGCGGATATGGAGCCCGAGATGCAGCCTGTCGCGCCGGCCGGTGCGGTCGGCCCAGGCGATCACGCGGGCGCCCAGCACCGGCGGCAGGATCGAGCACAGTTCGTCAATGCCCGGCTTCAGGAACTCGGTGGCGATCACCGGCTGGTCGGGCTTGGCGCCGGCCCCGGCGCGCACCTTGTCGAGCCGCGCGGTGCGGGTCTTGATCTGGGCGACCCGGATCACGTCCTCGTAGGTCATCCACAGCGCCAGATGCCTTCCGGTCTCGCGGGTGACGGTTCCGTCCCCGGCCTTGTCGGCGGCGGCGATGCGGTCGAGACGGTCGAGATAAAGCGTGGCGTAGGGCGCATCCTGATAATCGAAGCAACGGGCGGCACCCTCCAGCACGATCTCGCGGGCGGTCTGCGGATAGTCGCGGACGACCCGGTCGCGGAAGTCCGCGAGCACCTCTGAAGGTGTCGCCGCCGCCGGCTTCGCGGCGCGCGGACGGAGCTCGACGATGTCGCCTTTGGCCGCCTTCAGCCCATAGGCGAAGCCGCGGAGATTGGCGTCGACCGATTTGCCTTCGGCGCGGATGGCGCGCTCGAAGGTCTCGGCGGGGATCGGCAGCACGCCGGTGCCAGCGATGGCGCCGAGGATGACGGCGTTGATGACGCTGCCGTTGTCGCGCGCCGCGCGGGCGACGTCGAACAGGACGGCCCGCTTGGCCATCCGGCGGACCGCTGTCTCGATTTGCGTGGTGTCGAGCCGCCCGTCGCCCATCGCCGTCTTTTCGGCGATCGCATAGACGCGGTGCGTGGACGCGATCAAGGTCGTGCGATCGGGCGTCACATAGCCGTTCTGGCAGGCCCGGCCCGCCTCGACGAGCTCCGTCGCCACCATCACGTCGACGTCGCCGACCTGCGGGTAGATCGACATCACCGGCTCCGAGGCGCCGTCCGGCATGCGCTCGGGAAAGATCTCCATGTAATAGGTCGTGGCGCCAGTGCGCTGGGCGACCCCGGGAATCGCCGTGTTCTGCGCCACGAGGTGCGCCTCATGGGCGGCGGTGAGAATCCAGTCGGTGAGCACGCCGCCGCCTTCGCCGCCCATGGCGGCGATCATCAAAGTGACTGGACGCGGATCGGTTGCAGCCATTACGCAGCGCCCTCGAAATAAGTTTTCCCTGGCCCCCCGTCTTTTGGGGGAGAGGGAAAACTTTTAAGAGCGGCGGTCACTGAATCTCACTCCGCCGCCTCGGCCATGCGCGCTTCTCCGGGCAGGGCAGGGGTGGGGATCGCTTCCGGCGTCGCGAGCCAGGCGATGACCCGGCGCCTGATGCCGTCGAGCACGCGCTCGAGGGCGCCCGGATTGTACACCACCTCGGTCTTGTAGAAGCTCGGGCAGAGGATCGCGGCGTGAGAGACCTCGCCGCAATTGCCGCAGCCGACGCAGGTTTCGATCACGGTGGCGACCGGGTCGCGGCGCAGCTTGTCGGGATTTTCCTTGACCGACAAAGAGGGGCAGCCGGAGAGGCGGATGCACGAGTGGTCGCCCGTGCACACCTGGTCATCGACGCCGAATTTCGGCATCGCCACACGCTTGCCCGCCTTGATCTTCTTTGCATCTTCGGCACGCACGCGGCGCTGCTTGGCCAGCATGCACTCGCCCTCGGCGATGATCACCTTGAGCCCGCGCTCGGCGGTCGTCATCGCCTCCTTGAGCACTTTGACGACCTTGCTGACTTCGTAGGTGTAGACCGTCTTCAACCACTTGACGCCGACGCCTTTCAAGGCACCTTCGATCGTCATGCCGCCCGGGCCGGCGCTGCGGCTCTGCAGCGATGACGGCAGCCACTGCCACCCGGTCGCCGAGCTGTAGCCGTTCTTGACGACGACGAGCACGCCGTCGTTCCGGTTGAAATTCGCCGAGGCGACGCCGTTGGTCAGGCCGTTGTGCCAGAAGCCGCCGTCGCCCATCATCGAGATGACGCGTTTGTTGAAACTCGGCCCGACGCCGGCGGAACTCGCGAGCCCAAGCCCGTAACCGAGCACGGTGTTGCCAAGGTTGAACGGCGGCAAGGTGGAGAACGTGTGGCAGCCGATGTCGGCGGAGATATGTGTCGGGCCCAGGTCGCGCTCGAGGATCTTGAGCGCGCTGAAGATCGGCCGCTCCGGGCAGCCGGTGCAGAATGACGGCGGCCGCGGCGGCACCGGGCCGCCCAGCAGCGAGAGCGCCTGCGCCTTGTGCTCGTCGACCGTCTTCACCCGCGACGTCGCGCGCGCAACGTCGATATTGCGCGGCGCGACCTTCTCGAGGAAGCCCGCGACGCCGCGCAGCACCGTCTCGGACGTGTACTCGCCGGCCATCGGCAGCACGTCCTTGCCGTGCACCCTGGTCTGCAGGTCGGCTTTGCGCAGCACGACGTTGATCGCCTGCTCGAGGTAGTCCGGCTGGCCTTCCTCGACCATCAGCACCGCTTTCTTGCCGACACAGAACTTCGCGACTTCGTCGGGGATCAGCGGATAGGTGACGTTCAGCACGTAAAGCGGAATGCGGGAGCGGCCGAATGCGTCGGCCAGCCCGACCTGGTGGAGGGCACGGACGACCGTGTTGTACAGCCCGCCCTGCATGATGACGCCGATCTCGCCCGCATCGCCCGGGAACATCTCGTTCAAGCGGTTCTCGGCGACATAGCGGATCGCCGCCGGCATGCGGTGCTCGACCTTGTGCCTCTCCTGCGCATAGGTCGCGGGCGGCAGGCAGATGCGGCTGAAATCGAAGTCGGGCCGTTCGATCAGGTCATGCCGCGAGAATTGCGGCCGACGGTTGGCCTTCGTCTTGAAGCGGCCGTAGACGTGACAGGCGCGGATGCGCAATTCCAGCATCACCGGCGTGTTCGAGACTTCGGACAGCTCGAACCCGCGCTCCACCATGTTGACGATCGTCGGCAGGTTCGGCCGCGGATCCAGCAGCCACATCTGCGATTTCATCGCGAACGCGTGGCTGCGCTCCTGGATGATCGAGGCGCCTTCGCCGTAATCCTCGCCGATGACGATCAGGGCACCGCCTTTCACGCCGGCGGAGGCGAGGTTCGACAGGGCGTCCGAGGCGACGTTGGTGCCGACCGTCGCTTTCCACGTCGCGGCGCCGCGTAACGGATAGTTGATCGAGGCGCCCAGCATCGCCGCCGCCGCCGCCTCGCTGGTCGAGGTCTCGAGATGGACGCCGAGCTCGTCGAGCAGCGGCTTCGCATCGACCAGCACGTCGATCAGGTGGGAGACCGGAGCGCCCTGGTAGCCGCCGACATAGCTGACCCCGGACTGCAGCAGCGCCTTGGTGACGGCGAGGATGCCTTCGCCGTGGAACGTCTCTCCCTCGCCCAGACGGAGGGATTCGACTTCGGCTTTGAATGAACGCTCCATGGGGTCCTCGTGCTGCGCCACGGCCTGATTGGACGGCAAAACAAAGAATAGGCGCAGCGTCCAGTGCAGTCAAATTGTTGGACTATCAAACGATCGCGCCTGGCCGCGCCGTCGGCTTCCTGATCGTCCTAAAACCTGCTACTGCGGCGGGACCCCGCGCGCCAGCGAGTCGCCGCAACAAAGACGGGCATCACGAGGAAACCATGTGGAACCAAGTCTACAACCCATTCGCCAATGAAGCGCTGTCGACAGTGATCGCGGCCATCCCGGTCGCGACGCTGCTGATCCTCATCGCGTCGGGCAAGGTCAAAGCCCATGTCGCGGCCGTGGTGGCGCTGATCGTCGCGATCGTGATCGCCGTCGCGGTGTTCACGATGCCGACGGATTTGGCCATTCGCGCCAGCATCCTCGGCTTGGTCACCGGCCTGTTTCCGATCGGTTGGATCGTGCTCAACGTCATCTTTCTCTACCGGTTGACGGTCGAGAAGGGCACGTTTGAGATCCTGCAGCAGACGATCGGCGGCGTCACAGCCGACCGGCGGCTGCAGCTGCTCCTGATCGCGTTTTCATTCGGGGCGTTCTTCGAAGGCGCCTCAGGATTCGGGACGCCCGTCGCCGTCACCGGCGCCATTCTGATCGGTCTCGGCTTTTCGCCGCTCGCAGCCTCGGGGCTGTCGTTGATCGCGAACACGGCACCTGTCGCCTATGGCGCGCTCGGCACCCCGATCGCCGGCCTCGCCTCTGTCACCGGCCTCGATCCCTATCTTCTGGGCGCGATGGTCGGCCGGCAGCTGCCGTTCTTCTCGTTCATCGTGCCGTTCTGGCTGATCTGGGCCTTTGCCGGGTGGCGCGGCATGATCGAGATCTGGCCGGCAATCCTCGTCTGCGGCGTGAGCTTCGCGATTCCGCAATTCGTGATTTCGAACTACGTCAATCCGTGGATCGTCGACATCGGCGCGTCGCTGATCTCCATGGCCTGCCTGATCGGCTTTATGAAGATCTGGCAGCCGAAACAGCTGTGGCTCTCGCCGGCCCTTCGCACCCGAGATGACTCGGCCGCGACGATGCCCAAGCGCGCTCCCTCGACGATCAAACCGACGCGGGCGCAGGTGTGGGCATCCCTGACGCCCTGGATCATCGTCTGCGTCATTCTCCTGATCTGGGGAACCGGCTGGTTCAAGGCGATCGTGAACCCGATCTTCACCTGGAACTACGCGGTCGAGGGACTTCACAACCTGATCAACAAAGTGCCGCCCGTGGTTGCGAAACCCACGCCCGAGGGCGCGGTGTTCGCCTTCACCTATCTCTCGTTCACCGGCACCGGCATGCTGATCGCGGCGATCATATCCGGCTTTGTGATGGGCTTCTCGCCGATGGGCCTCATCCGGGCCTATGGCCGGACGATCTATGTGGTGCGCTACTCGCTCATCACCATCGCGGCGATGCTGGCGATCGGCACCCTGACGCGGTATTCCGGCATCGACGCGACGCTCGGCCTGGCCTTTGCGCACGCCGGGTTCCTCTATCCGTTCTTTGGAACTCTGCTCGGCTGGCTTGGCGTGGCACTCACCGGGTCGGATACGGCGTCGAACGTGCTGTTCGGCGGCTTGCAGAAGATCACCTCCGAACAACTTGGCCTGTCGCCGATCCTCATGGGCGCCGCAAATTCATCGGGCGGTGTGATGGGCAAAATGATCGATGCCCAGTCGATCGTCGTCGCGTCGACGGCGACGAACTGGTTCGGTCACGAGGGCACGATCCTGCGCTTCGTCTTCTGGCATTCGATCGTGCTTGCCTGTCTTGTCGGCGTGCTGGTGATGTTACAGGCGTACGTCTTTACCGGGATGATCGTCCATTAGGCATTAACCAACCCCCGCAAGTCACGGAACGCACCGAGTGCGCAGAAATTGGAATAACCTTTCAACAGGTGGTGTTGTCTTCGAGTATTAAGCTTGCCGTCAACCGAAGAACGTGAAAATCTTCGGCCATCGCCGCTAAGAGCGATAGTCGACCAGTCGCCAAGCGGCAGTGTCCGACCTAGAGGGGAGAAACGCCATGACTCGACCGATACGGAAAAGCGCGGCCAAAGGCCGGCGCGCGTTCTTGAAGACACTCACCGCCGGCGGCGTGGCTGCGGCTGGTGCGGTGGTTGCGCCCAACGTCAGCCGCGGCCAAGCCGGCCCGGTGACCATGCGCTGGCAGAGCACCTGGCCGTCGAAGGATATCTTCCACGAGTACGCCCTGGACTTCGCCAAGAAGGTGAACGACATGACCGCTGTGGGGCTCCGGCCCGGCCTTCGGCATGGACGCCAACATGCTTTTGTCGTGGCACAAATACGGCGGCGGGAAAGAGCTGCTGGAGAAGATCTACAGTTCGATCGGCGCCGACGTCGTGTCGTTCCCGTACGGGCCGATGGCGACCCAGCCGCTCGGCTGGTTCAAGAAGCCGGTGACCAAGGCCGAGGATTTCCAGGGGCTCAAATACCGGACCGTCGGCATTTCGATCGACGTCTTCACCGCGATGGGGGCCGCCGTCAACGCGCTGCCGGGCGGCGAAATCGTGCCGGCCATGGACCGCGGGCTGCTCGATGCGGCCGAGTTCAACAACATGACGTCGGACCGCGTGCTGGGCTTCCCGGACGTCTCGAAGGTCTGCATGCTGCAGAGCTTCCACCAGAACGCCGAGCAGTTCGAGATCACGTTCAACAAGACCAAGTTCAACTCGTTGCCGCCCAATATGCGGGCGATCATCTCCAATGCGGTCGAAGCCGCGTCGCAGGACCTCACCTGGAAGGCGATCGATCGCTATTCGCAGGACTATGTCGAGCTCAAGACGAAGGAGAAGGTCCGGTTCTACAGGACGCCGGACTCAGTCCTGCAGAAAACGATCGAGGTATACGATCAGGTCGTCGCGAAGAAATCCGGCGAAATTCCGCTGTTCAAGGAAATCCTTGAGTCGCAGAAGAAGTTCGCCGAGCGCGCGGTGGCGTGGGACATGGACAACAACGTGCCCCGGCGCATGGCCTACAACCACTACTTCGGCCGCAAGACTGCGCCGACGAAGACCTGAGCGTTGGGAGACGGTGCGAGGCACCATTCCGTTCCGGCGTGGTGTCTCGCGTTCATGCGCCTTAGTTTATTGACTGCCGCTCGCCGATGAACGTCCAAAAATTCCTGTACCGGATAGATCGACTCAGCGACTGGTCGGGGAAGGCATTTTCCTGGCTGATCCTCGTGCTGACGCTCGTGGTCTGCGTGGAGGTGTTCAAGCGCTACATCCTCAACGCGCCGACGGCGTGGATCTTCGACGTCGACAACATCATCTACGGAACCCTGTTCATGATGTGCGGCGCGTACACCCTGTCGCAGGACGGGCATGTGCGCGGCGATTTCCTCTACAGCTCGATGAAGCCGCGCACCCAGGCGGCCTTCGACCTGGCGCTCTACATTCTCTTCTTCACCCCCGGCGTCCTCGCGATGATGTATGCCGGCTTCGATTACGCGTCCATCTCGTGGCGCATTGGCGAGCACTCCATGACCGCCAACGGGCCGCCGGTCTACCACTTCAAGACAATCATCCCGATCGCCGGATTTCTGGTGATGGTCCAGGGCGTCGCCGAAATCGTGCGCTGCATCGTGTGTCTTCAGACCGGAGAGTGGCCCGAGCGGTTGCGCGACGTCGAGGAAATCGACGTCGTCGGCGAGCAGCTCGCGCACAGCGAATTCGTTGACGAAGAGTCGCGGCGCATGGCGATCGAGAAGGCGCAGGAAATTCACGAAGCGGCGCAGCAGCGCGGTCTCGGCGATCGCGCGGTCGAAGACACGGCTCGCCACGGAGACAAAAAGTGAGCGATCCGCTTCTCGGGCTGTCGATGCTCGGCCTGATCGTGGCCGCGATCATGATGGGCTTTCCCACGGCGTTTACGATGATGGGCCTGGGAATGTTGTTCGGCTACGTCGCGTTCTGGGATCCGTCGCACCCCTTCTTCGACAATCGGGTGTTCGATCTCCTGGTTCAGCGCACCTACGGGGCGATGAACAACGATACCCTCATCTCGATCCCGCTCTTCGTGTTCATGGGATACATCATCGAACGAGCGGCCCTCGTCGATAAGATGTTCTACAGCGTGCAGCTCGCGTTCAAGCGGGTTCCGGCATCGCTCGCGGTCACCACGCTGCTGGTTTGCGCGTTCTGGGGCATCGCGTCGGGTATCGTCGGCGCGGTGGTGGTGCTGATGGGCGTCATCGCGCTGCGCCCGATGCTGAACGCCGGATATGACGTGCGCCTGGCGTCGGGCGCCATCACCGCGGGAGGCACTCTTGGCATCCTGATCCCGCCGTCGGTGATGCTGATCGTGTATGCCGCCGTCGCGGGGCAATCGATCGTCAAGCTCTACGCGGCGGCGATGCTGCCGGGCTTCTTCCTGACGTTCCTGTATCTCATCTATATCGTCGGCTGGGCGCTCATCAATCCCAAGGTCGCGCCGAAGCTGCCCGAAGACCAGTATCGCGTTCCGGTCCCGGACTGGCTCGCCCGGCTCCAAAGCGGGCCGGCCAAGCGCGTCATGGCCGGGCTGCTGCTCGCCCTGTTCCGGCCGGGTGCCGTGAAGGGCACCGGGCCGAAAGGGGAGTACGTCACCTACGCAACCGTTCTCAAAACGGCGCTGGCGGCTCTCATCCCGGTGGTGCTCACCGTCGCAATGTTCGCCGCCGCGTGGTGGTACGTGATCGTCCATAACGCCGCCGAGCCGGAGCCCGAAGCGCCGACGGTGGCGGCGCAGTCGGCGGATCAGGGCAGCGCCCGCATCGCCCCGCCAGCCTCCACAGAGACGACAGAACTTGGAACGGGGTCTGATGAGCCCGCCGACATGGAGGCCGGCAGCGATCAGGGCGTGCAGGAGCTCGGGACGGGCTTCGCCACGGTGGAGACCGACTCGGATGTCGGAAAGGTCCCTGAGAATTTCTACGAGTGGTTCTGGGGCTTCGCTGCGCTCTCCGCATTGGTGCTCCTGATCTACTACTGGCGCATGGACGGAGAGCAGCTCGAGATCCTCAAGATGCTCGAAGCGTCCGTCGTACCGCTCGGCGTGCTCACGTTCGTCGTGCTCGCCGTCATCCTGTTCGGCATCACGACGGCCACCGAATCCGCCGGCGTTGGCGCCTTGGGCGCCATGTACCTCGCCAACTACGCAAAATATCTGCGCACCACCTTATGGTCGAGCCTGGCGGGTGTCGCGATCGGCCTCGCCCTCGGATCGCTGCGCGGCGACATCGTCACCCTGATCGTGTCCGGGTCGCTCGGCGGAATATTCCTGGGGACGGCGGTTCCGTGGATCTGGGACTTGCTCACCTCCCGGAAATTGCTGCAGATCCTCAGGGAATCGACCTTCCTGACCGCCAAGACGACCGCGATGGTCTGCTGGCTGTTCGTCGGATCGGCGCTGTTCTCGGCGGTGTTCGCGCTGCATGGCGGGCAGCAGGTGATTGAGCACTGGGTTTTGGGCCTCGAATTGTCGCCGACGCAATTCATGATCGTCGCCCAGGCGATCATCTTCTTCCTCGGCTGGCCGCTCGAATGGACCGAGATCATCGTCATCTTCATTCCGATTTTCATTCCGCTGCTGTCCCACTTCAAAGTCGACCCGGTGCTGTTCGGCACGATGGTGGCTGTGAACCTGCAGGCGGCGTTCCTGTCACCGCCGGTCGCGATGTCGGCCTTCTATCTCAAGGGTGTCGCGCCCAAGCACGTGACGCTGAACCAGATCTTCGCCGGCATGATGCCGTACATGGTGATCGTGATCCTGTGCCTGGTGATCATGTATATCTGGCCGGGCATGACGCTCTGGCTGCCGAACTTCCTGTACGGCGGCTGACCCACCCTTGGCAGCGCGGAGGACCGATTCGGCCATGGTGAGCGACGTCAAAGCCCTCATTTATGACGTGTTCGGGACGTGCGTCGACTGGCGCAACGGCGTCGCGCGCGAGGTGGCGGCCGTCGCGCGCGCGAAGGGCGTCGACCTGGATCCACTCGCCTTCGCCGACACCTGGCGGGCCAATTATCAGCCCTCGATGGAGACCGTGCGCTCAGGTAAGCGGCCGTGGACCATTCTCGACGTCCTGCACCGCGAGACGCTGGACGGGCTCCTGCCGCGCTTCGGCCTCGCCGGCAAGCTGTCGGAGGACGAAGTCAACGATCTCAATCGTGCCTGGCACCGGCTCGATCCGTGGCCCGACACGGTGCCGGGCCTCACGCGGCTCAAACGGAAGTTCATCATCGCGCCACACTCGAACGGGAACGTGGCACTCCTGCTCGACATGGCCAAGCGTGCCGGCATTCCCTGGGACTGCATTCTCGGCTCGGAGGTGGTGCGCAACTACAAGCCGGTGCCGGCCAGCTATCTGGAGGCGGTCCGCATCCTCGGCTTGAAGCCGCCGCAGGTGATGATGGTGGCGGCGCATAACCGCGATCTTCGCGCCGCCCAGGCGCTTGGCTTGCGCACCGGGTTCGTGCCCCGGCCGACCGAGCATGGCTCGAACCAGAAGACCGATCTGGCGCCGGACGGAAACTGGGACGTCGTCGCGCGGGACTTCAATCACTTCGCGGACCAGGTCGGCGCATGACGCTTTTGCGTCGATAAGGAACAGATCGTCGCCCAAGCCGTTGGTATCGTGTCTCAACGACACAACGGACCCCGCCCTGGCCCACAGCGTCGACACGACCGAGCCGAACGAACGCCCTCTCTGGCGCCGGCTCGGGCCGGGATTGGTCACCGGTGCGTCGGACGACGATCCGAGCGGGATCGCGACATATTCGCAAGTCGGCGCGCGGTTCGGATATGCGCTCGGCTGGACGATGCTGTTCAGCTTCCCGCTCATGGCGGCGGTCCAGGAGATCAGTGCCCGCATCGGCAGCGTGACCGGCTATGGCCTGGCCGGCAATCTCCGCCGGCACTACTCGGTCTGGCTGCTGCGCGCCGCCGTCGGTCTCCTGCTGATCGCCAACGTGCTCAATCTCGGGGCCGATTTGGGGGCGATGGGATCGGCCCTCAAGCTGATGATCGGCGGCTCGACTCATCTCTACGCGGTGCTGTTCGGGGCGATGTGCGCGCTTCTTCAGATCTTCATCCCCTATCGGCGTTATGCCGACGTGCTGAAGTGGCTGACATTGTCGCTGTTCGCGTATGTCGCCGTGGCGTTCGTCGTCCACGTGCCGTGGGGGGAGGTCGTCTGGCTGGCGTTGATCCCGGGGCTCGGGGCGGGCCCCGATGCGGTGGTGGCGGTCGTCGCGGTGTTCGGGACCACGATCAGCCCCTACCTTTTCTTCTGGCAGGCGGGTCAGGAGGTCGAGGAGATCCATGATCAACCCGGCAACCGCGCGTTGCGCCGCCAGCTGAAGCGGGCGCCGGCCACGCTCCTGCGGATCCGCGTCGACACCTATGTCGGCATGGCGTTTTCGAATCTCATCGGATTTTTCATCATTGTGGCGGCCGGCGCCACGCTCCACGCCAACGGCATCATGGATATCCAGACCTCGGCCCAGGCGGCGGAGGCGCTGCGCCCGATTGCCGGACCGCTCGCGTCCACCGTATTCGCGATCGGGATTATCGGCACCGGGCTTCTGGCGGTACCGATCCTTGCGGGGTCTGGCGCCTACGCAGTGGGTGAGGCGCTCGAATGGCGCGTCGGCCTCGGCCGCCCGCCGCGCAAAGCCAGGGCGTTCTATGCGACGATCGCCGTCGCGACCGGCATCGGCGTGATCATCAATTTTACCGACGTCGACCCGATCAAGGCCTTGTTCTGGTGCGCGGTGCTCAACGGCGTCGTCGCCGTACCGCTGATGATTGTCATGATGGACATGGTGCGCCGGCCGCGGGTCATGGGGAAATTGACCGCGCCGCCGGTCTTGCTCGCCGTCGGCTGGCTGGCCACGGTCGTCATGGCGATCATCGTCGGCGCGATGTTTGTTACAGCTGTGTTGCCGCGAGCGGTTTGAATCCGGGCGGCGCGCCTGCTAAAACGCGCACACCAGCCCTCTCCATCATCAACTGAATAGGCGCTCCATGACCGCCATCGCCGATATCCGCGCCCGCGAAATTCTGGACAGCCGCGGCAACCCGACCGTCGAGGTTGACGTGACTCTCGAGGACGGCGTCATGGGGCGCGCCGCCGTACCGTCCGGGGCCAGCACCGGCGCGCACGAAGCGGTCGAGCGCCGCGACGGCGACAAGGCGCGCTACGGCGGCAAGGGCGTTCTCAAGGCCCTCGACGCGGTGAACGGCGAGATCTTCGACGCGCTCTCCGGACGCGAGGCCGAGGACCAGCTGGCCCTCGACCGCGCCCTGATCGAGCTGGACGGCACGCCCAACAAGGGCCGGCTGGGTGCCAACGCCATCCTGGGCGTGTCGCTGGCAATCGCCAAGGCGGCGGCGCTCGCCGCCGGCCAGCCGCTCTACCGCTATGTCGGCGGGGCGCGCGCGCATGTCCTGCCGGTGCCGATGATGAACATCATCAACGGCGGCGCGCACGCCGACAACCCGATCGACATCCAGGAATTCATGATCATGCCGGTCGGCGCACCCACGATGGCCGATGCCGTTCGCACCGGCTCGGAGATCTTCCAGGCGCTGAAGAAACGGCTCGCTGACGCAGGGCACGCGACGAATGTCGGCGACGAGGGCGGCTTCGCCCCCAACCTGAAGAGCGCCGACGACGCCCTGGGCTTCATCGCCAAGGCCATCGAGGCCGCCGGCTACAAGCCCGGCGGCGACGTCATGCTGGCGCTCGACGCCGCGTCGACGGAGTTTTTCAAGGACGGCAAGTACGTGATGGAGGGCGAAGGAAAGACGCTCGACGCCGCCGGGCTGGTCAAGTTCTACGAGGGGCTGGTCGCCCGCTATCCGATCGTGTCGATCGAGGACGGCATGTCCGAGGACGATTGGACCGGCTGGGCAGCGCTGACCCAGAGCCTCGGGAAGAAGGTCCAGCTCGTCGGCGACGACCTCTTCGTGACCAACCCGAAGCGGCTCGCCGAGGGCCTGGCCAAGGGGGTCGCCAACTCGATCCTGGTCAAGGTCAACCAGATCGGCACGCTGTCGGAAACGCTCGAGACGGTGGAGATGGCGCATCGCGCGCGCTACACGGCGGTGATGTCGCACCGCTCCGGCGAGACCGAGGATGCGACCATCGCCGACCTCGCGGTCGCGACCAATTGCGGTCAGATCAAGACCGGCTCGCTGTCGCGGTCCGACCGGCTCGCCAAGTACAACCAGCTCATCCGGATCGAAGAGCAGCTGGGCGCCGAGGCCCGCTACGCCGGGCGCAGCGTCCTGAGGAAGACCTGAGCCATGGCCGATACGGTGAAAGTGACCTGCACCAACAACGATCGCGTGGTCGACGCCAAGATCGTTCAGCGGTCGATGAAGCGGCTGGTGGTCACCTTGTCGACGGGGGCCGGCAGCACCGAGCTGGTGCTGACCCGGGACAGCCCAGCGAAGCCGTTTGTCGGACGCATGGCGGGCATGGAGTTCACCGCCCCGGCCAGCACCTGACTGCGCCGAGTCGGCCCTTACAGATCAACCACTTGGGTCTACGACTCGGGCCGGTCGTCGAAGAATTATCCCCAATCTTTTGAATCGGTTACGCTTTTTGGTCGCGAATCGGGTTGACGGCCGGAGTCGCGCTGTGATTCGCTGCCCGGATGTTCATTTGGCGGGAGCTCAAGCGTCGGGCACGCGACGTGGTGGGGCCGGTGCTCGGCTTTTGCGTCGTCGGCTACTTCGTCTATCACTCGATCGAGGGCGATCGCGGGCTGACCGCCTATGTGCGGCTCAGCGAGCGGCTTGTCGAAGCGCAGGCGCAGCTCGACGAGATCCAGGCCGAGCGCAAGGCGCTGGAGCGGCGCGTGAAGCTGCTGCGCGCCGACAATCTCGATCCGGACATGCTGGACGAGCGGGCGCGGGTGATCCTGAACTACTCGCGCCCGGATGAGATCATCATACCGGAGACGTCAGGACCGCGCTGAGTGGCCAGAGAGGCCGAGGCGACTTAAGTCGCTTCTTCCAGATCGTCATGCCGGCGAAGGCCGGCGTCCAGTCCGATCGAGAGTCCGGACCCCGGCTTTCGCCGGGGTGACGAGGGATGCAAGACCGCTTGATCGGCCCTAGAACGTTCCCGGATAAGACCCGCCGTCGATCAGGAAATTCTGGCCGACGAGATAGGACGCCTGCGCGCTGCACACATACGCGCACAGCTCGCCGAACTCGTCGGGAGTTCCGAACCGGCCGGCCGGAATCGCCTTCAGGCGCTCCTGCCGCATCTCGTCGACCGGCTTTCCGGTCCGCTTGGCCATGCCGGCCATCACGTTGCGGATGCGGTCGGTGTCGAACGCACCGGGCAGCAGGTTGTTGATCGTTACGTTGTGCTTGGCGACGTCGCGCGACAGGCCGGCCACGAAGCCGGTCAGGCCGGTGCGCGCCCCGTTCGACAGACCGAGCACGGCGATCGGCGCCTTCACGGCACTCGAGGTGATGTTGACGATGCGCCCGAACCGGCGGTCGATCATGCCGTCGATGACGGCCTTGATCAGGAAGATCGGGGTCAGCATGTTCGATTCGACAGCGCTCAGCCAATCTTCGCGCGACCAGTTGCGGAACTCGCCCGGAGGCGGGCCGCCGGCGTTGTTGACCAGGATGTCCGGATTGGGGGCCGCCGCGAGCAGGGCGGCACGGCCCTGATCGGTGGTGACGTCGGCGGCGATCGTCGTGACCTTCACGCCGGTGGCCTTGCGGATCTCCTCGGCGGTGGCCTCGAGCGCCTCCTTGCCGCGCGCATTGAGCACGAGGTTGACGCCGTTTTTGGCGAGCGAGACGGCGCAGCCTTTGCCGAGCCCCTTCGAGCTGGCGCAGACGACGGCGGTCTTTCCGGCGATACCCAGATCCATAACGCGAAACCTCCTGAGCCTCAGATCAATTGTCGGCCGCGACCATATCGAGAAATCGATTTTTCCGGAACCTTTCGATGGCCGGAATGTCGTCGGACGGAGCGCCGACGCCAGCCTAAAACAGGAGCAGGTCGACGCGGTCCAAGGATGAGGGACGCGGTGGCTGCGGTGCCGGCCAGGGGATGGCGGTGGAATTCTGGGATAATTGCCAATAAATGGGCGTCAACAACGGTTTAGTGCGTTAACGCCGGGGGATTCGTAAGATAGTTCTCGTCTATTTAACTGCTTTCCAGTTAATTAATAAAAAATCGTTCCGCATCATACGGTTGCGTTTTCTTATGCCTTGTTTGGCGGAGAACGTTTGATTACCGTAGCAGTCCAACCGGTCCTTAACCGAAGAACACACTGTGGCGACTGAAAAAAATCGGGGTGGAGGAGACGTGATGGCCCTCGCGAAGCGCAAAGCCAAGGCCGAGGAGCGCATCGGCCCGGCCGAGCTCCTCAAATTCTACCGCGACATGCTGCTGATCCGCCGCTTCGAGGAGAAGGCGGGACAGATGTACGGCATGGGGTTGATCGGGGGCTTCTGTCACTTGTATATCGGGCAGGAGGCGGTGGTCGTCGGCATGCAGGCCGCCATCGAAGAGGGCGACAGCGTCGTCACCAGCTATCGCGATCACGGCCATATGCTCGCCTGCGGGATGGATCCGAAGGGCGTCATGGCCGAGCTCACCGGCCGCCGCGACGGGTATTCTAGGGGCAAGGGCGGCTCGATGCACATGTTCTCCAAGGAGAAGCACTTCTACGGCGGCCACGGCATTGTCGGCGCACAAGTGCCGATCGGCACCGGCATCGCGTTCTCCCACAAGTACCGGAACAACAGCCGGGTCTGCCTGACCTATCTCGGCGACGGGGCGGTGAACCAGGGCCAAGTCTACGAAAGCTTCAACATGGCGGCATTGTGGAAGCTGCCGGTCGTCTACGTGATTGAGAACAACCGCTACGGCATGGGCACGTCGATCGAGCGCGCCTCGGCGACGACCGACTTCTACCATCGCGGCCAGGCCTACGGCATTCCGGGCGAGGCCGTGGACGGGATGGACGTGCTGGCGGTGCATGAGGCGGGCGAGAAGGCCATCGCCTTCGCCCGCTCCGGCAAGGGCCCGATCATTCTCGAGATGAAGACGTACCGCTATCGCGGGCATTCGATGTCCGATCCGGCCAAGTACCGGTCGAAGGAAGAAGTCGAGAAGATGCGCACGCAGCACGATCCGATCGACCATCTGGCGAAGCGCCTGGTCGAGGACGGCCACGCGGACGAGGCGGCGCTCAAGAAGATCGACCGCGAGGTGAAGGACACCGTCACCCAGGCCGCGGAATTCGCCCAGAACTCACCCGAGCCGGATCCCTCCGAGCTTTACACCGACGTCCTGCTGGACTCCTGAGCCGGAGAGCACCGATGCCCGTAGAAGTGCTGATGCCGGCGCTGTCGCCGACGATGACCGAGGGCAAGATCGCCCGCTGGCTGAAGAAAGAGGGCGAGCCGGTGAAATCCGGCGACGTTCTCGCGGAGATCGAGACCGACAAGGCGACGATGGAAGTGGAGGCGGTGGACGAGGGGAAGCTGGGCAAGATCCTGATCCCCGGCGGCACCGAGAACGTCAAGGTCAACACCCCGATCGCCGTGATCCTCGGCGAGGACGAGGACGCCGGCGCGATCAAGGCGAAGTCGACCATTCCGGCGCCGGTCGCGCCCAAGACGCCGGCGCCGACCGAAGCCCAGGCGCCCGTCGCCCCGCCGGTGCCGCCGACGGATGCCGCCCCCGCGATTGCCAAGCCGACGCGGCCCGCCGCTGCGGCGCGTCCGGCCGAGGAGAAGATCTCCGGCGAGAAAGTGACGCTGTCGGTCCGCGAGGCCCTGCGCGACGCGATGGCCGAGGAGATGCGGCGCGACCCGAACGTCTATCTGATCGGCGAGGAAGTGGCGCAGTACCAGGGCGCCTACAAGGTGAGCCAAAACCTGTTGCAGGAATTCGGGCCGCAGCGGGTCGTCGACACGCCCATCACCGAGCACGGCTTCACCGGCCTCAATGTCGGTTCCGCGTTCATGGGGCTGCGGCCGATCGTCGAATTCATGACCTTCAACTTCGCCATGCAGGCGATGGACCAGATCATCAATTCGGCGGCCAAGACCCTGTACATGTCGGGCGGCCAGATGGGCTGCCCGATCGTCTTCCGCGGTCCCAACGGGGCCGCGTCGCGGGTCGCCGCCCAGCATTCGCAATGCTACGCGAGCTGGTACGCGCACTGCCCGGGCCTCAAGGTCGTGTCGCCGTTCTCGGCCGCCGACCACAAGGGCCTGCTGAAATCGGCCATTCGCGACCCCAACCCGGTGATCTTCCTGGAGAACGAGATTCTCTACGGCATGTCGGGCGAAGTGCCGACCGATCCCGAATTCGTGGTGCCGCTCGGCCGCGCCAAGGTGGTGCGCGAAGGCAAGCACGTGACGATCAGCGCGTTCTCGATCATGGTCGGCAAGGCGCTGCAGGCCGCCGAGATGCTGGCCAAGGACGGCATCGAGGCGGAGGTGATCGACCTGCGCACGATCCGGCCGCTCGACATCGAAACGATCGTCGAATCGGTGAAGAAGACCAACCGGCTGGTCACGACCGAGGAGGGCTGGCCCTTCGCCGGCATCGGCTCGGAGCTGGCCGCCGTCATGATGGAGAACGCCTTCGATTGGCTGGACGCGCCGGTGATGCGCGTGACCGGCGTCGACGTGCCGATGCCGTACGCCGCCAATCTCGAGAAGCTCGCCCTGCCGCAGCCCGAAAATATCGTCGAGGCGGCGCGCGCGGTGCTTTACCGGACCTGAGACGGAGCGCCCGGCCATGCCCGCCAAAGTGTTGATGCCGGCGCTGTCGCCGACGATGACCGAGGGCAAGATCGCCCGCTGGCTGAAGAAAGAGGGCGAGCCGGTGAAATCCGGCGACGTTCTCGCGGAGAAGCTGGGCAAGATCCTGATCCCCGGCGGCACCGAGAACGTCAAGGTCAACACCCCGATCGCGCTCATCCTGGGGGAAGACGAGAAGCCGTCTGCGCTGGAGGGAGCCGCGGCCGAGGCGCCCCCCGCCAAGGCCGCAGCGGCACCGCAAGCCGCGCCGGCCCAGCCGGCGAAGAGCGGCGGCGCCGGTGCTACGCCGCTCGCGCAGCGGATGGCGCAGCAGGCGGGCGTCAATCTTTCCGTCGTGGCCGGGAGCGGGCCCGGCGGCAAGGTCACGCGCGCCGACGTCGCCGGTGCCGCGGGTTCGCCGGCGCCAGGCCGCCAGCCGGCCGGCGATCACGGCGGTCGCGTGTTCGCAAGTCCGCTGGCGCGGCGGCTCGCTCAGCAGTCCGGGCTCGATCTGGCCCAGGTGTCGGGCTCCGGGCCGCACGGGCGCATCGTCAAAGCCGATGTCGAAGGCGCCCAGGCCCATGGCGGCGCTGCGGCGCCGGCGGGGCGCGCCGCACCGGCCGCGCGCCCGGCGCCGCCGCCGAGCGGCCCCACCCCCTATCACGTGGTGCCGCACTCGACGATCCGCAAAATCATCGCCAAGCGGCTGACGGAATCGAAACAGACGATCCCGCATTTCTATCTGACGGTCGACTGCCAGATCGACGAACTGCTCAAGGGGCGCGCGACGCTGAACGCGCAATCACCGGAGAAGGGCGACGTCGCCTACAAGCTGTCGGTCAACGACTTCGTCATCAAGGCGGTCGCGATGGCGCTCCGCAAGGTGCCGGCGGCGAACACGTCGTGGAGCGACGACGGCGTCATCCAGTACGAGCGCGAAGACATCTCGGTGGCGGTGGCCACGCCGAACGGGCTGATCACGCCGATCATCTTCAATGCCGCCGACAAGGGCCTGATCCAGATCTCCAACGAGATGAAGGTCCTCGGCAAGAAGGCGCGCGAGGGCAAGCTCAAGCCCGAGGAATACCAGGGCGGCACGTTCTCGATCTCCAATCTCGGCATGTACGGCATCAAGCAGTTCGAGGCCGTCATCAACCCGCCGCAGGGATGCATCCTGGCGGTCGGTGCGGGCGAGCAGCGGCCGGTGGTGAAGAACGGCCAGGTCGTGGTCGCCAACGTGATGACGTGTACGTTGTCGTGCGACCATCGCGTCGTCGACGGGGCCGTCGGCGCCGAATACCTGGTCGCATTCAAGAAGCTCATCGAAGAGCCGCTGGGCATGCTGCTCTAGCGCGGCACTCGCCCCTCAAAGGAGCCGATCGTGGCGGAACAGAATTTCGATTTGATCGTCGTCGGCGGCGGGCCGGGCGGCTATGTCGCGGCGATCCGCGCCGCCCAGCTCAAAATGAACGTGGCGCTGGTCGAGCGCGAGCATCTGGGCGGCATCTGCCTGAACTGGGGCTGCATCCCGACCAAGGCGCTGCTGCGCTGCTCGGAGATCAACCACCTGCTGCATCATCTCGACGCCTACGGCTTCAGCGCCGAGAAGGTGAGCTTCGACATCGGGAAGGTGGTGAAGCGCTCGCGCCAGATCGCCAGCCAGCTGTCAAACGGCGTCAAGTTCCTGATGAAGAAGAACAAGATCACCGTGTTCGACGGTCACGCGAAGCTGGCCGGCCCATTCTCGGGGAAGGGGGGCAAGCTCAAGGTCGAGAAGGACGGCAAGCCCGTCGCCGACCTTGCGGCCAAGCACATCATCCTGGCCACCGGGGCGCGCGCCCGGACCATGCCGGGCCTCGAGGGCGACGGCAAGCTGGTGTGGACCTACAAGGAGGCGATGGTGCCGCCGGCGATGCCGAAATCGCTGCTGGTGGTCGGCTCGGGCGCCATCGGCATCGAGTTCGCGAGCTTCTTCCGCAACATGGGCGCCGAGGTCACGGTGGTCGAGGTCCTCGACCGCGTGCTGCCGGTTGAGGACGAGGAGATCTCGGCGTTCGCGCGCAAGCAGTTCGAAAAGCAGGGGATGAAGATCTTCACGTCGGCGAGCGTGAAAAGCCTCAAGAAGGGCGGGGACAAGGTCACCGCCACCGTCGAAGCCGGCGGCAAGACGACCGACATCACCGTCGAGCGCGTCATCCTCGCGGTCGGCATCGTCGGTAATGTCGAGAATATCGGCCTTGAAGGCACGAAGATCAAAGTCGAGAAGACGCATGTCGTGGTCAACCAGTGGCTGGAGACCGGCGAGCCCGGAATCTACGCCATCGGCGACCTCGTCGGCCCGCCGTGGCTGGCGCATAAGGCCATGCACGAAGGCGTGATCTGCGTTGAGAAGATTGCCGGACTCAACGAGGTTCATCCGCTGGACACTTCGAAGGTCGCGGGCTGCACCTATTGCATGCCGCAGGTCGCGAGCATCGGCCTCACCGAAAAGGCGGCCAAGGACAAGGGTTATCAGGTGCGCGTCGGCCGCTTTCCGTTCATCGGCAACGGCAAGGCGATCGCGATGGGCGAGACCGAGGGCATGGTCAAGACGGTGTTCGACGCCAAGACCGGCGAGTTGCTGGGCGCCCACATGGTGGGCGCAGAGGTCACCGAGCTGATCCAGGGCTACGGCATCGCACGCACGCTCGAAAGCACCGAGGCCGAGCTCATGAACACGATCTTCCCGCACCCGACGCTTTCGGAGATGATGCACGAGGCCGTGCTTGACGCGTACGGCCGCACCCTCCACATGTAGCGGTACGATGGGCCTCGACGCCACCCCCCGCCTCCGGCATCCCGAGAAAGCGCACAAGCCGGACAATCCGGTCCAGCGCCGCAAGCCCGATTGGATCCGGGTGAAGGCGCCGGTGTCGGCCGAGTATCACGCCACGCGCGCCTTGATGCGCCGCCTCAACCTGGCGACGGTGTGCGAGGAAGCCGCGTGCCCGAACATCGGCGAGTGCTGGAAAAAGAAGCACGCGACGGTGATGATCCTGGGCTCCGTCTGCACCCGCGCCTGCGCGTTCTGCAACGTCGCGACCGGCCTGCCGGACAAGCTCGATCCGCACGAGCCCGAGCACGTGGCCGAGGCGGTCGCGGCCCTCGGCATGGCGCACATCGTGATCACGTCGGTCGACCGCGACGACCTCGACGACGGCGGTGCGGCGCAGTTCGTCCGCTGCATCGGCGAGATCCGCAAGCGCAGCCCCGCGACCACGATCGAGATCCTCACTCCCGATTTCCTGCGCAAGGAAGGCGCGATCGAGGCGGTCGTGGCGGCCAAGCCCGACGTCTATAACCACAATCTCGAGACGGTGCCGCGGCTCTATCCGACGATCCGGCCGGGGGCACGGTATTTCCACAGCCTGCGCCTGCTGGATACGGTGAAGCGCCTCGACCCGTCGATCTTTACAAAATCCGGGCTCATGGTCGGCCTCGGCGAAGAGCGCAACGAAATCCTCCAGGTGATGGACGATCTGCGTTCGGCCGACGTCGATTTCCTCACCATCGGTCAGTACCTGCAGCCGACGCCGAAGCACGCGTCGGTCGAGCGCTTCGTCACCCCGGACGAGTTCGAGGCCTACAAGACGATGGCGCTCTCCAAGGGGTTCCTGCTGGTGTCGTCGAGTCCGCTGACGCGCTCGTCCTATCATGCCGACGCGGACTTCGAGCGCCTTCGGCAAGCGCGCGCCGCGAAGCTCGCCGCCGGCTGATTTCGTGCCCACTCACGCGGAAAAACGGGTCGTTCCCTACACGCCCGAGCAGATGTTCGACCTCGTGGCGGGGATCGAGCGCTACCCGGAGTTCCTGCCGTGGTGCCTTGCGGCGCGCGTCCGCTCGCGCGAGGGCAACATGATCATCGCCGACCTCGTCATCGGCTTCAAAATGATCCGCGAGCGCTACACCTCGCGCGTGGTCCTCGAGCGGCCGCGGCGGATCGACGTGGAATATCTCGAAGGGCCGCTGAAGCGGCTGGCCAATCATTGGTTGTTCCTGCCGCATGAATCGGGCGGCACGCTGGTCGACTTCTACGTCGATTTCGAGTTCCGCTCGCGCATCCTGCAGTCGCTGATCGGCGTGCTCTTCCATGAGGCGCTGCGCCGTCTGGTCGCGGCGTTCGAGGAACGGGCCCGGCGGCTTTACGGGCCGGCGATGGCCGGTGCCGGCGCGGCACCCGAGCGGTCCTAGGGCCTCAGGCCGTCGCAGCCTCGGGTTCCGGGGCGCCGAAATCGAGCAGGGCGGGTGCCCGTTCGATGATCGTGGCGAGGATCTCTTCGGCGACCTTGAGATCGGCCGTGGTCCGCTCGTTGATCCGCGCCGAGTATTTCGGATCGACCATCTTCTCATGCGCCCGATGCAGGTTCCGGAGCTCGCGCATGAACAGGTCGCGCGACCCGAGCGGCAGCGCGTCGCGCTCGGCAAGAATGCGCAGGAAATGAAGGCTCGCGGTCAACGTCGCGGACAGCAGAAACAGCGTCAGCTCCTCGAATTTCTCCTCGAGGTCCTTCTCGCGTCCGCCCTTCATGTTCTTGAGCCGGTGCTCGATCAGGATCGACAGCGTGTCGAAGTCGTCGCAGCGGCGCTTGAATTCCTGGTACGCCTGGAACTTGTCTTTCTTGGCTTCGGTGGACGCAAACGAGGCCGTCTTGATGACAGCGCTGGCGCTTTGCTCCAGAGCGCCGAGCAGCTGCTCGACCTCCCGCCGGTTGTACGTCTTCGCCATCCCCGAACCCCCGATTTCGGCCGCACCATACAGAGGTCATATTTCGGGGTGGTTAATCCCTAAAAACAAGGGAAAAGTGACCGCATCCCCGCGCCGGGCTTGCAACCCAGCCTCGTCGGGCGCATATTTAATAAGCTGACCGATCGGTCAGCGTTTGGGAGGTGCCGATGACGAATGCGCCCGCGGACAACCTGGCCGCACAAATGCGTGTTCCCCCCTCCGACCCGACCGCGGCTCCCGAGGCCGCGCAAATCCTGTTCGGGCTCAAGGACCCGCCGCCGTTCAAGGAAGGCAATATCTTCCCCCTCGAATGGCGCACCGAGACGCCCAAGTTGCTCGAAATCTACGAGCGCTCGCGCGATCCCGGCTGGTCCCCCGACAAGCTCCCCTGGGCGACCCTCGACCGCAACGCGTTCACGCAGGATCAGCGTTATGCCTTGGCCTATTGGTGGGCGTTGCTGTCGGTTTTCGATTCATCGGGACCGGCGGTGTTCGCCCGCGCCATGATCCACACTTACGAGGCGCACGAGGAAGACCCGGTGCGCAAATGCTTCTTCTCGGTGACCCGCGACGAGGTGAACCACGAGGAGGTCTGTCAGCGCGCGATCCAGGCGGTGACGCCGAATGGTCCGCTCGGCTACGAGCCCGAGACGCCGCTCGGCAAGCTCGCGCGCAACAATGTGCTCTGGTACTACCACAACGGCGGGCGCTACTGGGAAGGCTACAAGCGCGCCGTCGGCCGCTATCCGCTCGCCATCCTGTTCACGTCGTTCCTGATGGGCGAAGTGGCGTCGGCCACGCTGTTCCACGGCATGTACCAGCGGACCACCATTCCCGTGTTCAAGGAGGCGTTTCGCAATGTCGGTCGGGACGAAGCGCGCCACATGGGAATCTGCCTCGCCATCCTGGAGCGCCTGCTGCCCAAGCTGACCGACGACATGCGGGCGCAGATCACCCGCCAGCTGCGGGCAGGCTACATCTTTCTGTCCGGCATCCTCTATGAGCCGCCCGATCAGTTCTGGGAGCTGTCGGAGACGTGGCGGCCGGCGCATCGGCTTCTCGAAGACGTCGCGCGCGGCGCCGGGCTCGGCATCCTCACCTTGGACGAGCGCCGCGACAACTGGCGGGCGGCGGTCCTGAAGATGAAGGGATTGCTCGAGCCGCACGGCGTCGAGTTCCCGGCCATTCCGGAGATCGGCATCGACGGCAAGACCGTCGCGTTCGATCCCGACGACATCATTCCGGTGTTTTAAGGGGCAGCTCGCGATGGCCCGCACCCGGGCCGACGATTACGCCGAGAAGCGCGAGCGCATCCGCAATCGCGCCGCCGAGCTGTTCGCGGCCCGCGGCTTCGAGGCGACCTCCGCGGCCGACATCGCGGCCGAGGGCGGCTTCTCCAAGGCGTTGATCTATCACTACTTCGATTCGAAGGAAGAGATCCTGCAGGATCTCTTGGACGCGCACATGGACCGGCTACTGGCCGCGGCGGAGGCGGCGCTGGACGGCGCCGCGGAGCCGGCGCAGAAGCTGCGCGCGTTCGTGCGCGCCCATATGCGGATCTATGCCACGGCGCGGGCCCGCCATGTGCTGCTGCTGAACGAGCTCGACGCGCTGCCGGCGCGGGGCCGGGCCGCGATCGTGGCCAAGGAGCGGCGGCTGGTGGCGCTCGCGTCGAGCCTGTTCGAGGAGATGGCGATGATTCCGCCGCGGTTGCGCAGCGCCGTCGCGATGTCCTTCTATGGAATGATCAATTGGACGTGCACGTGGTACCGGCCCGACGGACCGGTCGGCCCGGAAGAATTCGCCGATCTCGCCTGCGACCTCTTCCTCAAGGGGTTGCCGGGGGGCTTCGCGGCACGAACGAATCACGGATGATCTGCGACGGCTCCGCGCCCTGCTGCTGCGCGGTCTCGGAACAGGCGTCGACGAAGGCGGGGCTTCCGGCCACCAGCACCGCGTATGCCGACAGATCCGGGTGATGTTGGGTCAGGAGAGCCGGAATCCGGCCCTGCGCCCAGATGTCCGGCGCGTCGGGATCGCGGGTCAGCGTGACCTGAAAGGCGAAATTCTGGTGCGCGTGCGCCAGCCGCCTCAGCTCCTCGAACGCGAAGATCTCGCCGCGGTTGCGCACCGAGAGGATCAGCCGCACGGGCGAGGCGAATCCGCGCTCCAGCGCGTCCGTCACCGCGGCCAGGATCGGCGACAGCCCGGTGCCGCCCGCCAGCGCCAGGATCGCGCCGGCATGTTGAGGCGGGATTCCGAAATCGCCATAGGGGCCGCGCAGAGCCAGCTCGTCGCCGATCCGGGCATGCTCGTGGAGCCAGCCGCTCGATCGGCCGTCCGGATAGCGTGCGATGTAAAAGATGAGCTGTCCGGCGACCGGAGCGCCGTCCGCCCCCGGCGCATTGGCGATCGAATACGGCCGCGGCGCGCCGAGGCCGGGCAGCAGGAACTCCATGTCCATGCCGGCGCGATAATGCAGCCGCACGCCGCGCGGAACCGCGAGGCAGAGCCGCAGCACCGAGGGCGTCACCGGATGGGCGGAGATGATCGTGGTCGCGATCTCGGCGGGAACGATCTTGTCTTCGCCGGCCACCCGCGGCGCCATCTCGTTCTGCATCCGCAAACGGATGCGCGGTGCGGCCGGTTTGGACTGGCAGCACAGGCAGTAGCCGGCGGCTTTCTCCTCGTCGGTGATGGCGAAGCTCATCACCCAGCCGTGATCGACGGCACCCTCGAGGATTTGCGCCTTGCACGTGCCGCAGGCACCGCCGCGGCAGTTGTGGGGCATGTGGATGCCGGCGGCGAGAGCCGCATCGAGCAGCGCCGAATCCGGCGGACAGGTGTACGACTCGCCCGTGTTCTCGACCGTGACTTCGGCTGACTCGACACTCATCCGAGCAAGGTCGATGAGAGTCGGTGCGGCGTCAAGCGCGGCGCCGCGGCAGAGGCGTCACATCACGCGGCGCTGAGCGCGCTGATGAAGGTCTCGGGGTCGACGTTGCCGCCCGAGCAGATCACGGCGACGGTCTTGCCCGCGACCGGGAGCTTGCCCGAGAGCACGGCCGCGAGGCCGACGGCACCGCCCGGCTCGACCACAAGCTTCAGCTCCGAGAACGCGGCGGCCATGGCGCGCCGCACCTCGTCATCGGTGACCACGACGCCGCCGGCGAGAAGCTTCGAGATGATCGGGAAGGTGATCTCGCCGGGGGTCGGCGCCATCAGCGAGTCGCAGATCGAGCGCGCTTTCGGATCGTTGGTCTCGCGCTGCCCGCTCTTGAGGCTGCGGCCCATGTCGTCGAAGCCCTGCGGCTCGGCGACGTAGATCCTGGTGCGCGGCGATTTCGCATGGATGGCGATCGCGGTGCCGGCGATCAGTCCGCCGCCGCTCGCCCCCGCGACGAGGGCGTCGAGCTCGGCGTCGCGGGCCGCGGCCTGTTCGGCGATCTCCAGCCCCACGGTGCCCTGGCCGGCGATGATGTACGGGTCGTCATAGGGCGGAACGAGGACCGCGCCGCGCTCGGCGCGCAGCTTCTCGCCCCTGGCCTCGCGGTTCTCCGTGTAGCGGTCGAAGGTCACGACCTCGGCACCGTAGGCCTTGGTGTTGCGGACCTTGATCGCCGGCGCGTCCGTCGGCATCAGGATCACGGCCGGGATTCCGAGCATCTGTGCGGCCGCGGCGACCCCTTGCGCGTGATTGCCCGACGAATAGGCGACGACGCCGCGTTTCTTTTGCTCCGCATCGAGCCGGCTCAACCGGTTGTAGGCGCCGCGGAACTTGAACGATCCGGTGCGCTGCATCGGCTCGGCCTTGACCAGCAGGCGGCCGCCCAGCCGCTCGTTGAGGGCCGGCGATTCGAGCAGCGGTGTGACGACCGCCAGGCCGCGGAGCCGCCGCGCGGCATCCTCGATGTCGGCGAGGGTGGGTTCAGAGCGATTTGAGCTTGAGGAAGTCATCGATGGCCTTCAGGGACTGCGGGTCGGTCAGGGTGGGCGCGTGCCCCACGCCGGGGAGCGTGACCTGCACCAGGTCGGGTTTGTCCGCCTTCATGCGCTGGAACGTCTCGGCCGACAAGATATCCGATGCGCCGCCCCGGATGGCAAGTGTCGGGATCGCATGGACGGCCCGCCACAGCGCCCACAGATCGGGCGGCGGCTCGGCTGGCTCAAGCAGCGGCCGGACCAGCTTGACGTCCCAGTCGAAATGCAGCCGTTTGTCCGCATCCTCGCGGAACGTCCCGCGGGCGAAGGCGAGCCAGTCGTCGTCGACCGCCAAGGACAGGTTCGGGAACATGTCCCTCAGATGCTTCACCGCCGCCGGCCAATCGGCCACCGGCCGGTCTTCGGCGACGTAGGCGAGAATGCGGCCGGCACCCGAGGTCTCGATCCCTGGTCCGACGTCGTTGAGGATGAGGCCCGCCAGCGCCGTGGGAAAGGCGGTCGCCATGCCCATCCCGAGAAGACCACCCATCGACGTCCCCAGGATGATTACCTTGCCGAGCCCGAGGGCCGCCATCAGGTGGCGCATATCGTCGATGTAGACGGCCGGTTCGTAGCTCCGCCAGTCCGCGGCATAAGGCGAACGCCCGCGGCCACGGAGATCGGGGCAAATGACGCGGCGCGGCGACAGGTTGCGCGCCAGAGTCGCGAAATCGCGGGAGTTGCGCGTCAGGCCGGGCAGGCACAGGACGGGCGTCGCGGGGGAGTCTTTGTCGCCCCAGTCGCTGAAAAACAGGCGCAGGTTGTCCGATGACGTGAAATGGCGCTCGCGCGCGACCGGCTCCGGCATCGGCGGGGGAATCAGCCGAGGCCGAGCAGGGCGGGGAGCTCGGCGAGACTCTTGACCTGGCGCTCGGGCGATCCCGGCAGGTTTTCGGCCGGCAGCCCCGTCCGGTTCACCCACACCACGCGGAAACCGAAGGCCGCCGCCCCGGCCGCGTCCCAGCCGTTCGACGACAGGAAGCAGATGCGCGGCGCCGGCACGGCGAGCTTGTCGACCGCGAGCTGATAGACCGAGGCGTGTGGCTTGTACACGCCGACGGCTTCGACCGACAGCGCCATGTCGATCAGGGTGGAGAGCTTCGCGCTGTTCACCGCCGCCGTCAGCATGGTCGGCGAGCCGTTCGACAGGATGGCGGTCCGCATCCCCTTGTCCTTGAGCCGCTGCAGCATCGCGGTCACTTCGGGAAACGGATCGAGGCTGAGATATTGCTGCATGAGGGTCGCGCGCAGCGCCGGATCCTGCCGCTTGGTCGCGCTCAGCGCGTAATCGAGGCTCTCGCCGGTGACGTGCCAGAAATCCGTGTGGCGGCCCATCAGGCTGCGCAGCCAGGTGTATTCCACCTGTTTGCGCCGCCACAGGTCGGACAGCCGCTCCCAGTCGGCGCCCAGCGCCTCTTTGCACCGCGCGGCCGCGGAGGCGTAGTCGAACAGCGTGCCGTACGCGTCGAAGACGCAGGCGCCGATATCCTGCATGACCGGCGTGCCGGACTTCATTGGGTCGTCTCCACGGTGCGCCGCCGCCGCAGGTCTTGGTCCAGGCCGAGGGCGACCTGCGTGGCGCCCAGGCGCTGGCGATAGACCTGCAGGTTCTCGAGCACACGGTGAATATAGTTGCGCGTCTCGTCGAGTGGAATGAGCTCGATCCAGTCGATCACGTCGACATTCGAGCGGCGCGGGTCGCCGTTGTCGCGGACCCACTGTTTCACGCGCCCCGGCCCCGCGTTGTACGCGGCCAGCGCCATGACGTAGGAGCCGTCGTAATCGTCGATCAGGCTCGCGAGGTACTGCCGCCCGATCGTCAGGTTGAGCTTGGGCTCGTTCAGCAGCCGGGTGTCGATATGCTCGGTGGCCAAGCCCATCTTGCGGGCCACCGCGCGCGCGGTGGGGGCGATGACCTGCATCAGGCCGCGCGCCCCCATGTGGCTGACGGCCATCGTCTCGAAGGCGCTTTCCTGGCGGATCGTTGCGTAGACCAGCGCCCGCTCCGGCGAATCCCCGGCCGGCAGCGGAATGACCGGCCAGCCATAATCGGGGATCGTCACCCCGGCCACCTGCGCCGAGCGCTTGGAGGCGTTGACCGCGAGGTCCGGCCGGTCGATGCGCGTCGATAGCTCCGACACCAAAGTGTGCTCGCCGGGCGTCTTGGCGTTGAGCACCAGCCGGGTGACGAACGTCTTCACCTTCAGCGTCTGCCCGATCTGCTGGAGCAGGCGCGCCGCCTGGACCAGTTCGCTGGCGTCGAACGCCTTCCGCTCGTCGTCAGTCGGCTGCGGCGAATCAGGAAACGGCGGCCGGGACGCGGGATCGAGCGTCGTCGAGGCAAGCTGGCCGTAATAGGTGGTTAGGTATCCCGCGGCGCGGCCGTACCAGTCGCGCGCCGCCGCTTTGTCGCCGGCGGCGTCGGCGGCGCGGGCGGCCCAGTAGGCCCCGCGCGCCTGCGTCACCGGAAAGCGCGCTATCTCGAAGAGCCGCGTGAAATGTGCGACCGCCGTCTGCGGCTGTTTGAGGAAGCGCAGCGCCACCCAGCCGGCCAGGAATTCGGCCTCGGTCAGCCGGGTGCCGTCCTGCATCCCATGATGCTTCGCGATGTCATAGGCCTCGCTCATGCGGCCGGCGGTGATCGCGCGCCGCGCGAGATAGGCCCGTTCGCTCCACCAGATCTCGGGTCGGCTCACCTCCGTCGGCGCCTGCCGCAGCATGTCGAGGGCCGCCTGCTCCTGGCCCTTGCGGCGCCGCCACCGCAGGCGCTCGAACACCAGGCCCTGATCGTGCGCCAGCCGCTCGGGCACTTTGCGGAGCGCGTATTCGACCCCGCTCGACATGGTGGCGAGCTTGATCCGGGCGTCGCCGAGGGCCCGGTGGTCGGCGTCGACGCGCGGCAGCATGCGGCGCGCCTCTTCGATCCGTCCGTCCCACAGCAGCCGGTCGAGCCGGCGGGCGTGATCCTCGCTGCTCAAGTAGGACCGGTAGCGCTTGAGGAACGTCGCCTCCTGGGTCGGTCCAAAGGCGCCGCCAGCCCATGTGCCGTGGATCAGCTTGATGGCCTTGTCCTTGTCGCCGGCGTGAAACAGCGCTTCGGCGTAACGGAGCGCGCCATCGACCGTCGTCGGCCCGCGCAGCGCGAACCACGCCATCACCACCGAATCGTCGGTGCGGTCGACAAGCGCCTCCTCGGCCCGGCGGGTGAGCACGTCTTGCGCCGGCCATGTCGGATTGGCGTCGATGAACGCGGCGATATCCTCGAAGGCGGCACCCGAGCGCGGCGTCAGCAGATCCGCCCAGTGAAAGGTCTTCGCCGCCAGCTTGTTCGAGCCTTGGCTGGCGAGCCTGCGCGCCTCGTCGGCTCGGCCGGCGTCGAGGGATTCGAAGGCGCGGTTATAAAGGCTCTGCTCGTCCGCCGACAGCAGCGGCGGTAACGGCGGAAGCGGGGTCGCGGCAAAGGCGGCGCCAGCGGCCGCAAAAACCACGGCGGCGGCCGCGACAGCCAGACGGAATCGAGAGAATCTCCCCAGCGACATCAACACGATATTAGGCGACAGGCGGCAGCCGACACCAGCATTGACCATATGTCCTTAAGGTCCACTTAACGCGGTTGTGACGCCGGCCTAAAGATGCGCCGGGCGGGCTTAGTTGCGGGGCGCCGGAGGGGGGGCTATGTTGCTGGGAAGATCGGAGAAACTCTATGATCAAAGGTTCCATCGTCGCTCTGATCACGCCGTTCAAGAATGGCGGGATCGACGAGAAAGGCTTCCAGTCCATCGTCGATTGGCAGATCAAGGAAGGCACGCATGGCCTGGTCCCCTGCGGCACGACCGGCGAGTCGCCGACGCTGTCGCATGACGAGCATCATCGCGTCATCGAGCTGTGCCTCGAGGCGGCGGGCCGGCGCGTGCCGGTGATCGCCGGCACCGGGTCGAACTCGACCGAAGAGGCGATCAGCCTCACCCGGCATGCGAAGAAGGCCGGCGCCGACGCGGCATTGATCGTCAGCCCGTACTACAACAAGCCGACCCAGGAAGGCCTGTACCAGCACTTCAAGGCGATCGCGGAGGCGGTGGACCTGCCGATCATCGTCTACAACATCCCGCCGCGCTGCATCGTCGACATCTCGGTCGAAACCATGGCGCGCCTCGCCAAGCTGCCGAACATCATCGGCGTCAAGGAGGCGACCGGCGATGTGACCCGGTTCACGCGCCATCGCCGCGTCATCGGCAAGGACTTCGTCCAGCTCTCGGGCGACGACGCGCTGGCCTTGGCGCAGATGGCGCATGGCGGCATGGGCTGCATCTCGGTGACCGCCAACGTGGCGCCGCGGCCGCTCGCCGATTTCCAGAACGCGTGTCTGAGTGGCGACTTCGTGAAGGCGCGCTCGATCCATGAGCGGCTGGCGCCGCTGCACGAGGCCTTGTTCATCGAGACGAGCCCGGGGCCGATCAAATACGCGGCCAGCCTGCTTGGAAAATGCAGCGCCAAGGTGCGGCTGCCGCTGGTCGAGCCTCAGGACGCCACCAAGCAGCGGGTGCATGAGGCGATGGTGGGAGCGGGGCTGCTCAACTAAGAGCCAGCCGATTCGAGCATGCCGAAGGCGCCGCTCCCCGAAAAAGTCGCGGCGCAGAACCGCAAGGCGCGCCACGACTATTTCATTGAATCGACACTCGAGGCCGGGATCGTTCTGACCGGCACCGAAGTGAAGGCGCTGCGCGACGGCGGGGCGCAGATCACTGACGCGCATGCCGGCGAACTGGGCGGCGAGCTGTGGCTGTTCAACGCGCATATCCCGGAATTCTTCGGCGGCAACCGGATGAACCACGAGCCGAAGCGGCCGCGCAAACTCCTGGTGCACAAGCGCGAGCTCAGCCGGCTGATCGGCGCGGTGCAGCGCGACGGCATGACGCTGATCCCGCTGAAGCTCTATTTCAACGGCCACGGCCGCGCCAAGCTCGAGCTGGCGCTCGCCAAGGGCAAGAAGAAGTACGACAAGCGCGAGACGATCAAGGAGCGCGACTGGCAGCGCGAGAAGGGACGATTGCTGCGGGCGCGCGGGTGAGCCTGGTTCGCGAACCCCATAAACCCGAACTGCCAGCAGCCCATCCTTACAGCTTTCTAAGTGACGATAAGCACGGTGCCTGTGCCAATCAGGACCAGGCTCCACAGCACGTCAAAATTGATCCAACTACGCCGCAGAAACTCCAAGCCCAGCCAGTCGTAGACGATGATGGCGATAGCGCCGGTCACGAGCAGCATTGCAAGAGTGTGCACGCCGACGGCGGCAATCGATATCCGCAAAGAGCCCGCGCCTATCGTCGGCTGACCCATACACAGAGGAATCAGTGCAGGCACTAGCATCAAACCCGCGCCATGTGCCGTCGCCATCAGGAAGGACCACAATAGGAGGCCGGCAAAACCGGCCGTCATCCCGACCCGGACGCGACGCCGATGGCCGTAGAGCCAATGATAAATCGCCCAAACGATCAGGATCATTCCGGCGCCAGTGCGAACGGCGCTCGCATCGGTCACGATGCCGAAGACCATGACGGCAATGGCCACCATCAAGATCGACATTGCATGCCCGAACGCGACGGGCGCTAGCGCAAGGAGCACAATCTGACGGCTTTGGCGGTGCTTACCGAGCGCGACCGCGAACAGCCAGCCCATTGCTGGATTGAGCCCGTGGAACATGCCGAGTCCGGCGAGCGCCAGCCATGGCCACAAGCCGCTCATTTTCGGCTGACAGATGCGGCGGTTTTAGCGACAAACGGCCGCAGATCACGGATAGCAGTACGAGTCTGAGGAGCAGTCGCCTCCTTCCAATCGCACCTGATGCGGCCGATGGCTGATTGGCCATTTGACGAAGAACTCAGGGTCGAATTCGATGCCGCCCTCGGGCCTGGTGTCGAGCTTCACCATCCAACCTTCGATGCCGTCAGGATAGAATTGCGGGTCCACTGCGCTATAAAGCGAGTTGGTGAAGTAGACGCGACGGCCGTCGCGGCTGATCTCCACCATTTGCGGACCCCCGTTGAGCTTACCGTTCTTGGCCTTCGGATGCGTGGCCTTTGAGGCGATGCCGCCAATACGGACCTTGCCGGTCAGCTTCGGCATGAAGTGGTCGGAAACATCGTACTGGTGAAGATCGCCGGTGCCCCAGCAGGCCACATAAAGGAAACGATCATCCATGGAGAGGTCGATGTCGGTGACGAGCGGAGGCACGGCCTTGAAACCCTTGAGCACAGGTGGGAGCAGGTCCGGGTCCGCCGGCTCAGCCGGTATCTCGATCACCTTTTTCACCGCCCAGGTGCTGCCGTCGCGATACCAAGTCCAGATGGATGAAGAGAGGTCCTTCAGGCTGATGACCGCGTTGACGAATCCGTAGGCTTTGGTCGGGTCGTGCGCGGGCCGGAGCTCGAACACAAGCTGGTACTCCTCGCCGAAATCGATCTCCTGAAGGTGCCTGCGCTTATGGAGATCCCAGAAATGAAGTTTGCGGCCGTATTGGCTTTTCAGGAGCATGTCTGGGATCAGACCGTTCTCGAATGTGGGCGGCACACCCCATTCGCTGGTGACCATGGTGTCGTGGCCGAGATGCCACCACGCGTCATAGGCGAGCTGCTGAGGGCCACGGTCTATTTCCCACTGGCCGCGCACGTCGAACGTCTCGTGGTCGATCAGGAAAATGCCCCCGGGCGCCTCGCCCTTCGCGTTACCGAGCGCGGCCACATAGATGCCCTCCGGTCCGCAGTGCACCGTGTGCGGTCGTGTGTAGCCGGCTCGATCCGCGACCTCGGTCGGCTCAATCACCTTGATGATCTTGGGATTCTTCGGGTCGGGTTTGGTGTCAATGATATGAATGCGCGAGGAGCGAAGGCCTGGTACGACCAGATAACGGCGCGCCACATGAGCGTGCGGCGCGTTGGGACAGAGGCACGAGGAGCAGGCATTCCAGCCGAAGTGATGCAGCTCGTCGCCCGCGTTGGGCATCGGCACCTTGCCGACAATTTGCGAGTAGGTCGCGGACCGCTTGTCGAGATCGACGACGGCAATCTCGTCCGGCACCTTGCGCTCAGGATCGAAGCTGGCCACGTATGCCAGCTTTTCTATCGGCGCTTTCATGGCCATCCGAGGTGATGGATAGAACGTGGAATCAGGCTTCCAGGTCGCCATTTGCAAACCCTCCCATTGGGATTGCGTCAGCTACATGCCTTGAAAGAGCGAGTAGTCCTCTTTCGCCCGATGGTCCCGGCTAAACACACGGGCACTCGGCCGAGCTCTGCTCAGCGAGCTTGGAAGAGCGCAACCCATTGCGATCACGGCGGTTTGATTACGCTGCGCCTTTTCCCTGACGAAGTCGAGAGACATGGCGAGCGTCCATGCGAGGCCGCTGCGGCTGTGCTCTCGCTCATCCCTACGCCGGCGCCGGTCCCGAATGCTCTAATTTATGCACGAAGCGTTGAGAAAAACGCGAAGGAACTGCGCCCATCGCTCGACGTCCGGACAGCCGCTGGTACCGGAAATGCGTGCGCAGTGTTGCCGGTCACGGCGCCCATCGCTCAACGCAGGCTTGATCGGCCGGCGGCAATCCGGCTCATAGCCGGGCGCGAACCTTTCTGAACACGTCCTTGAACATCTTCGGCGTCAGCACGCCGGTGTTCGTGTTGTAGCGCGAGCAATGATAGCTGTCGGCCAGGGCCAGGCCGCCCGGCAGCTCGTGGATGGCACCGTGCGTGAACGGATAATTCCGCTGCCGGAGGCCGAGAGTGGCGACCACCGCCTCATGCGCCACGCGACCCAGCGCCACGATGATTTTCAGGTTCTTCATGCCGCTGATTTCGGCGGCGAGGAAGCGCCGGCAGGTGGCAATCTCCGCCGGCAACGGCTTGTTCTGCGGCGGCAGGCAGCGCACCGCGTTGGTGACGCGCGCGTCGTTGAGTGTGAGCGTGTCCGGCAGCCATGCCTCAGTGTCGCGGCCGGCGACATAGGCGCCCGAAGCGAAGCCGAACTCGAGCAGCGTCGCATATAGGAGGTCGCCGGCATAATCGCCGGTGAACGGGCGCCCGGTGCGGTTGGCCCCCATCAGCCCGGGGCCAAGACCGACGATCAGCAGCCGCGCGTCCTGGCCGCCGAAGCTCGGCACCGGGGCGTTATGCCAATGCGGGTGCTTGGTGCGCAGCTCGCCCCGGAACTCGACAAGGCGCGGGCAGAGCGCGCAGTCGCCGGCCGGCGGCTCGACTGGGTCAAGTCGTCCTTCGAGATGCCGTCCGTCGCCGGATTCCGGACGGCCCTCAGGACGAGGAATGACCTTAGGCAAAACACTTCATCCCGGGAGCGAGCGGCAGCGAGCGTCTCGAAGGGTGGCGCTCAGCGCGCGGCGGGCTCCGGTTCGTGATGAAATTGCCGGTCGCCATGGAGCGGCATCTCGCGCGGATCGCGCCGCTCGGCGACGGCCCGCTGGATCTGCGGCATGAGGTCCTGCAGGTCGACGAAGGCGTCGGCCTGCCGGCGGAGCTCGTCCGAGACCATCGGCGGCTGCGAGCGGATGGTCGAGACGACGGTCACCCGCACGCCGCGGCGCTGCACGGCCTCGACGAGGCGGCGGAAGTCGCCGTCGCCGGAGAACAGCACGATGTGGTCGAGACGGTCCGCCATCTCCATCATGTCGATGGCGAGCTCGATATCCATGCTGCCCTTCACCTTGCGCCGGCCCGACGCCGCGTCGGTGAACTCCTTTACCGGCTTGGTGACCATGGTGTAGCCGTTATAGTCCAGCCAATCGATCAGCGGCCGGATGGGCGAATACTCCTGCTCCTCGACCAGGGCCGTGTAATAGAACGCGCGGATGAGCCGCCCCTTGCTTTGGAACAGCGTCAGGAGCCGCTTATAGTCGATGTCGAAGCCGAGCGAGCGGGCGGCGGAATAAAGATTGGCGCCATCTATGAACAGAGCCAAACGCTCTTGAGGATAAAACATCATCTGACAATCTCCGGACTAACTATGACTCATAAACGAATGGAAAATTTCTAACGCGCCGCTTCCTCGCACACAAGTCCCAGTGAGCGAAATTACGCTGCAGAATCCGTGTCATGATTGTGATCGCCATCGGTGCCAATCTTCCGGGCCCCGCCGGAACGCCGTTGCAAAACTGTGAAGCGGCCCTGGCCGCTTTGTCGTCGCGCGGCGTGCGGGTCCGACAGCGCTCGCGCTGGTATCGCTCGCCGCCGTGGCCGGCGGCGGCGCAGTCATCGTCCGGTCACGAGGCCCAGCCTTGGTATGTGAACGGCGCCGCGATCATCGAGACGATGCTCGACCCGGCGGGCCTCCTGGCGCTGCTCCACGATGTCGAGGCGCGGTTTGGTCGGATCCGCGATCCGGCGACGCGCAATGCGCCGCGGACCCTCGATCTCGACCTGATTGACTATAACGGCGTCATTCGGGCGGCCGCCCCCGTCCTGCCTCACCCGCGCGCGGCGGAGCGCGCCTTCGTGCTGCGGCCGTTGGCGGAAATTGCGCCGAATTGGCGGCATCCCGAATCCGGCCGCAGTGTTAAGGACTTGCTGGACGCATTGCCCGCGGATTCCATCGCCGAGCCGCTGCAGACGGGCCCGGAATCGTCTCCGGATCAGGCAAAAACCCACTGAAATCCTTGCGTTATCGGGCTATCGTAATTATATTCTGCAAAGGCAAAAACGCTTCCGGAGAGTAGACCGTCCATGGCTCGCGTAACCGTCGAAGATTGCGTCGTTAAGATCCCCAACCGGTTCAATCTGGTCCTGCTGGCGGGCCAGCGCGCCCGCGAGATTGCGTCGGGTGGCGAACTCACCGTCGAGCGTGACAACGACAAGAACCCGGTGGTCGCGCTGCGCGAGATCGCAGAAGGCTCGATCGACCTCGACAACGTCCGCCAAGCCCTGATCTCGAGCCTGCAGAAGCACGTCGAAACGGAAGAGCCGGAAGACGACGCGATGGAGCTGCTGGCCGCCGATACCAACGTCGCCGGCGTTCCCTACGAGGCGATGACCGAGGGCGCCGAGGCCGAAGACGGCGAGGCGGAACTTGCCGAGGGCGAAGGCGAAGAGGCGGCACCCGAGGGCGGCGCGCCCGGGGAGGAACCCCCGGTGAGCGACAACGCGTAAGGGCAGCGCCCATCGCCTGAACACTCCGCCGCCGGCAGCGCTGCCGGACGGACGATGTGAAGTGAGCGGAGCGCCATGATCCGTCAGTTCGAACTGGTCGAGCGGGTCAAGGCCTACGATCCCGGGGCCGACGAAGACGCGATCAACCGCGCCTACGTGTTCTCGATGAAGGTTCACGGGGCGCAGAAGCGCGCCTCGGGCGATCCTTATTTCTCCCACCCGCTCGAAGTCGCGGGCATCCTCACCCATTACAAGCTCGATAGCTCGTCGATCGTGACGGCCCTGCTGCACGATGCGGTCGAGGACACTCTGACCACGCTGGACGAGATCCAGCGCCTGTTCGGCCCGGAGATCGCACGCCTGGTCGACGGTGTCACCAAGCTGTCGCGGATCGAGCTGCAGTCCGACCACACCAAGCAGGCGGAGAATTTTCGCAAGCTCTTGATCGCGATGTCGGAAGACATCCGGGTGCTGCTGGTCAAGCTCGCCGACCGGCTGCACAATATGCGGACGCTCCACCACATTCCGGACCCCGAGAAGCGCGCCCGCATCGCCCGCGAGACGATGGAGATCTACGCGCCGCTCGCCGAGCGCATCGGCATGCGCGCGATCCAGGACGAGCTCGAAGACTTGGCATTTTCCCAGCTCAATCCCGACGGCCGCGCCTCGATCCTGGCGCGCCTGGCTTTCCTGCGCGAGCGCGGCGGCGACCTGATCTCGCGCATCACCGATCAACTGAAGCGCTCTCTCTCCGAAGAGGGGCTGGAGGCCTGGGTATCGGGCCGCGAGAAGAACGCGTATTCGATCTGGCGCAAGATGCAGCGCAAGAACGTCGGCTTCGAGCAGCTGTCCGACATCATGGCGTTCCGCGTCGTTGTCGCCGACGTCGACGACTGCTATCGCGCGCTCGGCATCATGCATTCGCGCTATCCGGTGGTTCCGGGCCGGTTCAAGGACTACATCTCGATCCCCAAGCCGAACGACTACCGCTCCCTCCACACCGGCGTGTTCGGCCCGGAGCGGCAGCGCATCGAAGTGCAGATCCGCACCCGCGAGATGCACGACATCGCCGAATTCGGCGTCGCCGCGCACTGGACGTACAAGGTGGGCGGAGGCGGCCAGCCGCGCGACGGCCGGCAATACCGCTGGATGCGCGAGCTGTTGGACATCCTGGAGCACGCCTCCGGTCCCGAGGAATTCCTAGAGCACACCAAGCTCGAGATGTTCCAGGACCAGGTGTTCTGCTTCACACCGAAGGGCGACCTGATCGGGCTGCCGCGCGGCTCGACGACCGTGGACTTCGCCTACGCCGTGCACTCCGAGGTCGGCGACCATTGCGTCGGCGCCAAGATCAACGGCCGCATGCTGCCGTTGCGCACCGTGCTGAACAACGGCGACCAGGTGGAGATCGTGACGTCGAAGGCGCAGACGCCGTCGCCGACCTGGGAGCGGTTCGTCGTCACCGGCAAGGCTCGCACCCGCATCCGCCGCTTCATCCGTACCCAGCAGCGGACGCAGTTCATCAATCTCGGCCGCTCCATGCTGCAGAAGGCGTTTCGCGCCGAAGGCCACGACTTCACCGAAAAGGCGATCGACGGCGTCCTCAAGATCTTCAAGTGCCAGAGCAGCGATGACCTCTACGCGATGGTCGGCGAGGGCCTGCAAAGCGATCGCGAGGTTGTGGCCGCGGTCTTCCCGGGGGCGCGCGGTACGGCCAAGGCGGGCAACGTCGTCCCGCTACGCGCCCGCGTCAAGAAGAAGGACAAGGGCGGCTCGATCCCGATCAAAGGCCTCATTCCGGGCATGGCGGTGCATTACGCCGGCTGCTGCCACCCGCTGCCCGGCGACCGCATCGTCGGCATCGTGACCACCGGCAAGGGTGTGACCATTCACACGATCGACTGCGACACGCTGGAGAGTTTCGCCGATACGCCGGAGCGCTGGCTTGACGTCTCATGGGAGGAAGCACAGGACGACACCGAGACCCGGGTCGGCCGGATTGCGCTGGTGGTCCTGAACGAGCAGGGCAGCCTCGGCGCCCTGTCGACGGTGATCGCGAAGAACCTCGGCAACATCACCAACCTCAAGATCACCAACCGGACTCAGCAGTTCTGGGAGATGCTGATCGACATCGAGGTGCGCGACGTCAAGCACCTGTCGAACATTATCGCCGCCCTCCGCGCCACCCCGGCCATCAACTCCGTCGATCGGGCGCGCGGATGAGCCGGCGCGCGCGTCATCTTCGCCTGGGGGTGAACATCGATCACGTCGCGACGATCCGCAACGCCCGCGGCGGCCGCCACCCCGATCCGGTGCGCGCGGCGCGGCTGGCGGCGCAGGCCGGCGCCGACGGCATCACCGCACATCTGCGCGAGGATCGGCGCCACATCTCGGATGAGGACATCAAGAGGCTGGCGAGCGAGATCGACCGCCCGCTCAATCTCGAGATGGCGGCCACCGACGAGATGCTGGCGGTGGCGCTGCGGCACAAGCCGCACGCCGCCTGCATCGTGCCCGAGAAGCGCGAAGAGCGGACGACCGAAGGCGGCCTCGACGTCCGCCGCGGACGCGATCATCTGCGACCCTATGTCGAAGCGCTGGCCGCTTCGGGCATTCGCGTGTCGCTGTTCATCGAACCCGAGCCGGCCGTCCTGGACGTCGCCAAGGCGCTCGGAGCGCCGGTGGTCGAGCTCCACACCGGCGCCTATTGCGACGCGTTCAACGAAGATCCGAACGGCGCCCGGGTATCGCGCGAATTGGAGCGGATCGTTGCCGCGGCCGCGCATGCGGAGGCGATCGGCCTCGAATGTCACGCCGGGCACGGCTTGAGCTTCGACACGGTCGGACCGGTGGCGGCCATACCGACCATCGTCGAGCTCAATATCGGGCATTTCCTGATCGGCGAAGGGATCTTCAGCGGCTTGGACAGCGCCATCAGGCGCATGCGCGCTCTGATGGACAAATCGCGCGCGGCGTCATCCGGCGAAGCCTCGGCATGATCATCGGCGTCGGCAGCGATCTCGTCGACATCCGCCGCATCGACGCGACCTTGGCGCGATTTGGCGAGCGGTTTATCGAGCGCGTCTTCACCCCGCTCGAGCGCCAGAAATCGGAGAGCCGGGCCAACCGGGCCGAAAGCTACGCGCGACGCTTCGCTGCCAAGGAGGCGTGCGCCAAGGCGCTGGGCACCGGCTTTCGTGGCGGGGTGTTTTGGCGCGACATGGGAGTCGTGAACTTGCCGGGCGGCCGCCCTACGCTGCAGCTCAGCGGCGGCGCGCTCGCGCGGTTGAAATCGTTGCTGCCGCCGGGAACCGAAGCGCGAATCGATTTGTCGCTCACCGACGAACCGCCGATTGCCCAGGCGATCGTCATTATTTCTGCAATTGCAGTCAACGTTAACACTTCACATTAACGTTTCTACGCAGGATGGGTCGTGTGGGCGATTCATCTTGGCAAAGTCGCGCAAATCGATAGAGTGCGCCCCATGCCGAGAGCGGGGATCCCGGCCTTCCCATGACCGTCGCATCGTCAGCCCAGAAAACCGATAATTTCTGGCCAAGCACGTTCGAAGAGCGTGGCGCCGTCGTATCCTTCACGACGCCGGTGCTCGCGTTCTCGCGGTTGCGCCAGCAGGAGGAGCACGGACTCGAGCTGCTCGTCCCCGGTCTCGCCGGCGGGCGCGACACCTATGTAATTCCATGGCGCAGCCTGCCGTCGGTGTTCGTGATGACGGTGCACGACCGGATGCTGCGCGAAGAGATCGAGGTGCTGCCTGATTCGGCGCCGACGACCATTCGCGGGGCCACGCTCAAGGTCGAAAGCACGGGCCTCGCCGGATCGGCGAATGCGAAGGCGGCGCGCCAGGCCGCCAGCGACGACGAGAGCGAGCGGCTGCTCACCAATTTCTTCCTCGTCTCCGAATCGGTGCGCCAGCTCAGCGGCGGCAAGCTGCAGCTCGGACCGGCGGACCTGACGAACGACGCCGGCCGCACGCGCACCAAGCTGATCCTGTCCCGGATCGCCGCGCTGTTTCAGCTCACGGCCGACGATTTCTACAGCCGGCTCGAGAATTGGGCCCTGACCGTCGGACCGATCGGCGTTCCCGGCCTGAATTACACCTGTCGGCTGCGCCAGCTCATCGCCGACGTCAGCGATTTCGCTGCGGACCTCGAAGCGTGGAGCGAGCGGGATTTCACAGACGCCGCGGACAGCGCCCGGATCTGCGCCCGGATCGCCGAGGAGACGTCCGGCACCGCGCGCAGCCTCGCCGGCAGCATCGATCGTTATGCGGCCAATGTCCGCGAGACGCTGACCACCTGGACCGCCAGCTCCGAGCGCATCCGCGGCTTGATGCACAAGCTTGCGTGGACGCTTGACGGCTGGGGGCCGGTGGTGACGATGTGGCGCGATGTCGACCAGGGCGACCGCGAGATGGCGCAGGACACGATCGGCGAAATGCTGCGCCTGATGCCGGTCATGCCGCGCCGCGAGGTCGGCAGCCGGGCCCGCAAGACCTGGGGCGATCTCAGTCAGGCCCTGTACCGGACGCGCGTGCGCGCGCACGAGGATTGGCTGTCCGGCACGGTCGATATCGAGCTTGTCCTCCGACTTGAAAAGTTCAAGGCTGCCGCTCATGAGCGATCGGGACGATGAACTGACGCTTATCGAGAAGCGTCTCTTCAAACTGCCGCCCGCGAAATTCCGCCAGATTGTCGCCGTACTGGAGGATCGCCGGCCGGAACTTGGCGGCCGCGGCCCGGTCGAGGCGCTGATGTCGAAGATGCGCCCGCGGCTGGTGCGCATGCGGCTGGCGCGCAAGCTCACTTTGCAGCGGGTGTTCTGCCGGCCGTTCGAAGAGCTGCTGACAGACGAAGCGGATCCGAAGAGCATCGGCACGCGGCTGTCGCGTCAATCGATCGATCCGTGCTGGCGCGTGTTCGTCGACAACGCGGACGTGAAGCGGCTCCAGAAGCTCGCCGCCAATCTGCGGGCCTGCGGCGAGGAGGATGGCCGCCGAGTCGAGCGGATCGGGCGCCAGCTTTGGGCGTATGCGGCGGAGGTACTGCGGGCGACGCTGCGTCCGGAAAGGGGCGGTATGCTGGCCCTGGCTCACGTTCCCGAGCGCGCCTGCCAGGACGTCCTGTTCATCGTGGACTATCTCGAGGTGGCCGACGTGCTCCAGGAGCTGAAGCGGCGTCTTGGGCCGCGGCCGCTGCGCCGCACCACCGACGAGCACATCGACGCCATTCAGACGGCCTTCGAGGCGGTGAACGAAGTGAACCGTCAGCATCAGCACGTCGTGATCGACCTGTTGCTGGTGTGGCTGAAGCGGCCTTCCGACATCGTCGCGATCGTGGACCGCATCGCGGTCGTGGCGCAGGCCGAGATCGACGAGGCGTCGCTGTCGCTGGCCGGCGAGTCTTTGGTCGAGGACATCGAGGACAAGCTGCGGTCGGTGACCGGGCTCGCGGAGACGGCATCCGAGCATCGCTCGCGCGTGGTTCGGCAGCTGCGCGGCTGCATTTCCGACCTGATCGGCGCCCACGGCGCGTTCCAGAATCGCTCGAGCGTGACCGCCATGCGTCGGCTCGAGCGCATCCGCACCAAGGTGGCGACTCTGGTGGAGGATCACGTGCTGCGGGATGCCGACGGGCGGATCCTCGGCGCGGTGCCGGAGCCGCCGACCGCGGCGGCGGATCACGCGCTGTCGAACGTCCTGCCGGTTCTGCTCCTGGGGGAACCGCCCGATTCGGCGCGTGTCGAGGCGGCCGAAGACCAGGCCATAGCGCTCCGGCTGTGCGTCAAATACGCCGAGGAGCTCGGCCTCAAGGGGGCGTTTTTCGACAAGATCGAATCGCTCGGTCGCGCCATCGAGGATCGCGCGCGCTGGGCCGCCCGTCAGATCGCCCTCGAGGCGCTTAGCGATGCCGGTCGCGAGGCGGTCGCGTCGCATTTCTATGTCGCGGTCCGGATGCTGGAATTGGTGGCCGGCTCCGACCGCGCCGACAATCTCCGTCGGCACCTCCTGGCGCCAGCGTAGCGAGGCCGGTTAAACCTTTCATATAGCTGACAAACGATTTGGGCCGTGGCGCCGCCGCGGCGGTCGCAGGGATGCTTGACATAGCGGGCAGGGCAGGGCTTCATCCCTGCGGTTTTTCAGCCCAAACTCGCTTTTATTCCTTTGCCGTCTCCGACATCCAAACATCTCATGCAGCGCAAAGCCTCCGGCGGGGTGGTCGAACTCGTCAAGACGGTGGTCATCGCGCTGCTGATCGCGTTCGGCATCCGCACGATCGCCTTCGAACCGTTCAACATACCGTCGGGCTCCATGGAACCGACGCTCTTGATCGGCGATTACCTGTTCGTGTCCAAATTCTCCTATGGATACAGTACCTATTCGCTGCCTTATGGCGTTCGGCTGTTTTCCGGGCGGATTTTCGGGCGTCAGCCCGACCGCGGCGACGTTGTCGTCTTCAAGCTGCCGCGCGACCCGCGGGTCGACTACATCAAGCGCATCATCGGCCTGCCGGGCGACCGGATCCAGGTCAAGGGCGGCCTGCTCTATATCAACGACGAGCCGGTCAAGCGCGAGCGGATCGAGGACTTCGTCGACGCCGAAAGCGGCATTGTGACGCGCACGCGCCAGTTCATGGAGACGCTTCCGAACGGCCGCACGCACCGCATCCTGGAGATGAGCGACGACGGGCCGCTCGACAACACCGGCGTTTACGTGGTGCCCCCCGACCACTATTTCGCCATGGGCGACAACCGCGATAATTCGCTGGATAGCCGCGTGCAGGGATCGAACGGCGTTGGATATGTGCCGGCCGAGAACCTGGTCGGACGGGCGGAGATCCTGTTCTTTTCGACCGATGGGACCGCCTCCTGGTACGAGTTCTGGAAGTGGGTGCCGGCGATGCGGTTCAGCCGGCTCTTCATCAGGGTCAACTGACAGCGGGCGGCAATGGCGCGGGCCGGCCATCGGGGACGCAACGCCGGCCGCTCGGCCGCCGATGAGCGTTCCGCGGCGGGCGATCTCGCCGAACTTGAAACGGTGCTTGGCCACAGCTTTCACGACCGCGCGGTGCTGCAGGTCGGGCTTCGCCATTCCAGCCTGGGCGGCCACGGTGCGGACGGCAACCGCTTCGACCGCTTCGAATTCCTCGGCGATCGCGTCATCGGTCTTGTCGTGGCGGAGTTGCTGCTGAACGCTTTTCCCAACGACGGCGAGGGCGACATCGCCCGGCGCCATGCGCGCCTCGTCAATCGCGACAGCCTGGCCCGGCTGGCCCGCGCCGTCGAGCTGGGGCGGTACCTCGAACTCTCGCCCGGGGAGGCGGCGTCCGGCGGCCGCGAGAACCCGGCGGTTCTCGCCGACGCCTTCGAGGCGGTGATCGCCGCCGTTTATCGGGACGGTGGGCTCGAGCCGGCCCGGCGCTTCCTGTCCACGCAGTTCGCACCGTTGGTCGCCGAGGTCGCGATCCCGCCCCGCGATGCCAAGACCGCCTTGCAGGAATGGGCGCAGGCGCGCGGCCTGAGCCTGCCGAGCTATCGCACGCTCCAGGTGAGCGGGCCGGCGCATCGCCCGCGCATCGTGGTCGAGGTCCGCATCGACGGGCTGGAGCCGCAATCGGCGGAAGGCCCGTCCCGCCGTGCCGCTGAACAAGCCGCCGCCGCGGCCTTGTTCGCCCGGGCTCAGGTCGAGCAGTGACCAAGGCTAAGAAAAAGAAGCCGCCCGCGCCGCCGGCTCAGGCCGGCGAGACGCGCTGCGGGCTGGTCGCGGTGATGGGTGCGCCCAATGCCGGCAAGTCGACCCTGGTCAACCGCATGGTGGGCAGCAAAGTCTCGATCGTCAGCCCGAAGGTGCAGACGACCCGCAGCCGCATCACCGGCATCGCCATCGAAGGGCCGACGCAGCTCGTGCTCGTCGATACGCCCGGCGTGTTCGCGCCCAAGCGCCGGCTCGACCGGGCGATGGTGGACGCCGCGTGGCGGGGCGCCGTCGATGCCGATCGGGTCCTGCTGCTGGTCGATGCCAAGCACGGCCTTAGCGAAGATGCGCGCCGGCTGGTCGAGGGGCTCAAGGAGCGCGAGATTGCCGCCATTCTGGTGCTGAACAAGACCGACCTCGTGCGGCCGCCGCAGTTGCTCACCTTGTCGGCCGAGCTCAACCGCCTCCACCAGTTCGCCGATACGTTTATGATCTCAGCCGAGACGGGCGACGGAACGGACGACCTCACGGCTTATCTCGCGGCGCGCATGCCGGTCGGGCCGTGGCTTTATCCCGAGGACGATCTCACCGACATGCCGGCGCGGCTGCTCGCGGCGGAAGTGACCCGCGAGCATGCGTTCCGGCAGCTCCGGCAGGAGCTGCCGTACAGCCTCGCGGTCGAGACCGAAGCCTGGCAGGAGCAGGAGGACGGCAGCGCCCGCATCGACCAGGTGCTGTACGTGCGCAAGGAAGGCCAGCGCAAGATCGCGATCGGGGCATCAGGCGCGCAGGTGAAGGCCATCGGGGCCGCTTCGCGTGCCGAGCTGCAGCGGCTGTTCGACCGCCGCATCCACCTGTTCCTGCACGTGAAAGTCGCGGAGAACTGGGACGAGCGCCGCGATTTCTACAAGGCGTGGGGCCTCGAATACGAGGTGTGACGGCGCGGGCCCCCAATCACCTGTCCGGTGCGACCACCATGTTCACGAAGCCGCCTGGCCGGTCCTTGATGCCGGCCAGCGCCTGGTTGACGCCGTCGAGCGGATAGACGCGCGCCTCCCACGGGGTCAGGTCCAAGACGCCGGTCTGCACCATCTCGGCAACGAGAGCGGCTTCGGCCTTGGTGAACCAGTTCGAGCCCGAGTAGCGCATGGCGCTGGTCATGAACTGGGTGGGATGGATCGGCAGCGTCTCGGCGAGCGCTCCGATATTCACCGTGATGCCGCCGCGCTTCACGGCGTTCAGCGCCTCCAGCATCGGGGCGGCCGGCCCGCCGCGGCCGGTGCAGTCGAGGAGCACGTCGACGCCGACGCCCTCGGTCCGCTCGCGCACCCAGGCCGCAATCGGCTGATCGCCGAGGGCGAGCGTCTCGACGCGTGGTGACAGCCGGCTCAGGCGGTCCAGCACCCGCCGGTTGCGTCCCCAGCCGAGAATACGGCTGCCCCCCATGGCGAGCGCCAGCATCACGGCACCGACGCCGAGCGTACCGGTGATGCCGTTGATCGCGATCCAGCTGCCGGCGCCGACGCTGCCGCGGCGGAGCGCTGCGAACGAGGTGCACAGATAGCCGAACCGGGCGCCCTGCTCAAATGTGATCTTGTCGGGCAGGGTGACGAGACTGTCCGGCGCCGCGGTGATGAGCTCGCACAGGCCGCCATAGGGATAGTCCTCGAGCAGCTTGGCGCCCTTGGGCGTGAAGCCGAAATACCCGCGCAGGGCCGCGTCGGCGCACAGCAGCGGCGTGCCGTTGCGGCAGTAATGACAGACGCCGCAGGCGAGGAACGGGTTCACGTAGACGCGGTCGCCGACCGCGACCGGCGAGCGACCGTCCGGCGCCTTCACCACGATTCCAGCCGCGTCGAGGCCCATGACGGCGGGCAGCGGCGGCAGATGGTGCCAGAGCTTGCCGCTGACGATCGCGTTCATGTTCGGGATGATCCCGCAGGCCTTCACCTGGATGAGCGCGTCCTGCGGCCGTGGCTGCGGCCGGTCGATGCGGTCGATGCGAAACGGCTGCCCCGGCTCATGCAGGCGGGCGGCGCGCATCCGGTCGGCCACGGGCGTCTCCCTCATCGTCTTCGTTAGGGCCCAGCTATGCACATCCGCGGCGACCGGGGCAAGCGATGTACGCCCTTGTGGAATCGGGCTAATAGCCACATATGGATTGGACCGACCAGGGCATCGTCTTGGGGCGCCGCCGCCACGGCGAAAGTGCCGCGGTCGTCACCCTGCTGACCCGCGAGCATGGCCGGCACGCCGGCTTGGTGCGCGGTGGAACCGGCAAGCGCGGCGCCGCACTCTACCAGCCCGGCAATCTGCTCGCGGCGCACTGGCGGGCCCGTTTGGCCGAGCATCTGGGCACTCTCACCGCCGAAATGGCCGAAGCGTTTGCCGCGCGGGTCCTCGACGATCCGCTGCGGCTGGCCGGCATCACCTCGGCCTGTGCGGTGCTGGACGCGGCTCTGCCGGAGCGCGAGCCGCACGCGCCGCTCTTCGACGCGACGCTGACCCTCCTGCGCCGCATCGAGACCGCCGGCGAGCCCGTGGCCTGGGGACAGGACTACGCACGGTGGGAGGTGCAGTGCCTGGCCGAGCTTGGGTTCGGCCTCGACCTTGCCACGTGTGCGGCGACCGGGGAGCGCGAGGGACTCGCCTATGTGTCGCCGCGGACCGGCCGCGCGGTCAGCCGGGTGGCCGGTGCCCCGTACGCCGATAAGCTGTTTTCGCTTCCGTCCTTCCTCGTGGCGGACAGCGATACCGACTCGGCCGATGCGGCGGGGGTGACCGCCGCCCTCCGGATGACCGGCCACTTCCTGGAGCGCCATGTCCTGGGCCCGCACGACCGCAAAATGCCGGCGGCGCGCACGCGTTTGATTGATCGCTGGCGCCGTTTGGCTACTCTAACCGCTAACTCCCGACTCTGACTGGACTCGACATGGCTAAAAACACACCTGCTGCCGGCCATATGCGCCCCGTGCCGCTCGCCGAAGCGTTGGGCGAGCGCTACCTCTCCTACGCGCTGTCGACCATCATGTCGCGCTCGCTGCCCGACGTGCGCGACGGCCTCAAGCCGGTCCACCGGCGGCTGCTCTATGCGATGCAGCAGCTCCGGCTCGATCCGGCCTCCGGCTTCAAGAAATGCGCCCGCGTCGTCGGCGATGTGATCGGCAAATACCACCCGCACGGCGACGTCGCCGTCTATGACGCGCTGGTGCGCCTGGCCCAGGAATTCGCCCAGCGCTACACGCTGGTCGACGGGCAGGGCAATTTCGGCAACATCGACGGGGATAACGCCGCGGCGATGCGCTACACCGAGGCGCGGCTCACCGAGGTCGCGCAGGAGCTGCTCGCCGGCATCGACGAGAACGCCGTCGACTTCCGCACCACCTACGACGGCGAGGGCGAAGAGCCCCTGGTCCTGCCGGCGCGGTTTCCGAACCTGCTGGCCAACGGGGCCGCGGGCATCGCGGTCGGCATGGCCACCAGCATCCCGCCCCATAATGTCGGCGAGGTCTGTGCCGCCCTGCTGCATCTGATCAAGTTCCCGAAGGCCCATATCGGCAAGCTCGTCGAGCTGATGCCGGGCCCCGATTTTCCGACCGGCGGCGTCATCGTCGAGGGCGGCGAGGCGATCGAGCAAGCCTACGCGACCGGCCGGGGCTCGTTCCGGGTGCGCGCCAAATGGGAGGTCGAGAAGCTCGGCCTCGGCCAATACCAGATCGTGGTCACCGAGATCCCGTATCAGGTGCCGAAGTCGCGTCTGATCGAGAAGATTGCCGAGCAGCTGACCGACAAAAAGCTGGCGCTGCTGGCGGACATCCGCGACGAGTCGGCCGAAGACGTGCGGCTGGTGCTGGAGCCGAAGAGCCGCAACGTCGATCCGAAGGTGCTGATGGAATCGCTGTTCCGCCAGACCGAGCTCGAATCGCGCTTCCCGCTGAACATGAACGTGCTGGACGCCGACGGCGTGCCGCGGGTCATGAACCTGCGCGAGGTGCTGCAGGCCTTCCTCGACCACCGGCACCAGGTGCTGATCCGCCGGTCGAAATTCCGCCTCGCCAACATCGAGCGGCGGATGGAGATCCTCGAAGGCTACCTTATCGCCTACCTGAACATCGACGAGGTGATCCGCATCATCCGGCGGGAGGATGATCCCAAGGCCGTGATGATGAAGAAGTGGAAGCTCACCGACGTCCAGGCGGAGGCGATCCTCAACATGCGGCTGCGCGCGTTGCGCAAGCTCGAGGAAATCGAGATCAAGCAGGAGCACGACGCGCTCTCCGAAGAGAAAAAGGAGCTCAATCGCCTGCTCAAGGACGAGGACCGGCGCTGGCAGGCCATCGGCAAGGAGATCGCCGATATCCGGAGCAAGTTCGGCGAGAAGACGCCGCTCGGCAAGCGCCGTAGCGAGATCGCCGACGCCCCGGCGCCGGTGATCGTGCCGATCGAGGCCCTGATCGAGCGCGAGCCGATCACGATCGTCTGTTCGCAGAAGGGATGGGTGCGCGCCTTCAAAGGTCATCTCGACGAAAAGGCGCTGTCGGAGATCCGCTACAAGGAGGGCGACGCGGCGCGGTTCGACCTGCGGGCGGAAAGCACGGACAAGCTGCTGGCGTTCGCCACCAACGGCCGCTTCTACATGGTCCCGTGCGACAAGCTGCCGCGCGGCCGCGGCGACGGCGAGAACCTGAAGATCACGGTCGACATGGGGAACGAAGCCGAGATCGTCCAGCTCTCGCTTCACAAGCCGGGACGCAAGCTGCTGGTCACGGCGAGCGATGGCCGCGGCTTCATCGTGCCCGAGGACGAGGTGATCGCCCAGACCCGCGCCGGCAAGCAGGTGCTGAATGTCGGCGAGGGCATCGAGGCCCGGGCGTGTGCCGTCGTCGAGGGCGACACCGTCGCCGTGATGGGCGACAACCGCAAGCTCCTGCTGTTCAAGGTGGCCGAGCTGCCGGAGATGAGCCGTGGCCGCGGGGTCATCCTGCAGCGCTATAAGCAGGGTGGGTTGGCGGCGATCCGGGTCTTCAATATCGGGGGCGGGTGGCCGGTCGGCTTCAAGGACAGCGACAAGAAGGACAACGCGCCGGCCAACTGGGTCGGAACCCGCGGCCAAGCCGGCTTGTTACCTCCGAAGGGCTTTCGGTTGTACTGAACCGCGGGGGCTCGCGGGCTCTGCTCTGTCGCGCGGCGGGCGGCTGGATTGCGTCCGCTGCATGGCTCACGGCGTCTGGACTGGCTATACCTGCGGTCCCCACCGGCGATCCGGCCGGGTTCGGGGCCGATTACCAGAACAGCTTTAGGAGACGTTCCCATATGCAGCGACGTAAATTTTTGACGACCGCCGGTCTGGGTGCCGCGGCGGCCAGTACGTTGGCCGCTCCCGCCATTGCCCAGACGTCGGAGATCCGCTGGCGCCTTGCGTCCAGCTTCCCGAAGAGTCTCGACACCCTGTACGGGGCCGCGGAGGTCCTGGCCAAGCGAGTGTCCGACGCGACCGGCGGCAAATTCCAGATCCGCGTCTTCGCGGCGGGCGAGCTGGTGCCGGGCCTGCAGGTTCTCGATGCCGTCCAGGCCGGCACGGTCGAGCTCGGCCATACGGCGAGCTACTACTACGTCGGCAAGGACCCGACCTTCTGCTTCGACTGCGCCATTCCGTTCGGCCTCAACACGCGCCAGCAGGCGGCGTGGCAGGCCTTCGGCGGCGGCCGCGAGTTGTTGGCGGACTTCTTCAAGGACTACAACGTCCACGCGATCCCGACCGGCAACACCGGCACGCAGATGGGCGGCTGGTTCCGCAAGGAGATCAAGACGGTCGAGGACCTCAAGGGTCTCAAGTTCCGGATCGCCGGGCTCGGCGGCATGGTCCTCAGCAAGCTCGGCGTGATCCCGCAGCAGATCGCGGGCGGCGACATCTACCCGGCGCTCGAAAAGGGCACGATCGACGCGACGGAGTGGGTCGGTCCGTATGACGACGAGAAGCTCGGCTTCGCGAAGGTCGCGAAGTTCTATTACTACCCGGGCTGGTGGGAAGGCAGCGCCCAGCTGTCGACCTACATCAATGTTCAGCAGTGGAACAGCCTGCCCGCCGAGTACAAGGCCGTCCTCGAGACAGCGTGCAGCGATGCGAACAACTGGATGACCGCCAAATACGATGCGGAGAACGGGCCGGCGTTGCGCCGCCTGATCGGGTCTGGGGCGCAGCTCCGCGGCTTCTCGCGCGAGATCATGGACGCATCGTTCAAGGCGGCTGGCCAGCTCTATGACGAGATCTCGGCGTCGAATCCGAGGTTCAAGAAGATCTACGACGCCTGGAAGCCGTATCGCTACGAGGAGGTGGAGTGGTTCCAGGTGGCCGAGAACACGTTCGACAACCTGATGGTCCGCCATTTAAAGGACCTGCAGCAGAGCGCAGGGGCAGCTCAGAAACGAGGTTGAGCCGCCGGACGCGCTTCGGTGCGACGAAAAGCCCCGCGAAAGCGGGGCTTTTTTTATGCAAACACGCCGGTTTGTTCCGGTGGAATGGGCTTTCCGGCATGCACGAGACGGTGTATTCCAGTAGGCGCAAAGCGCCGGCAAAGGCGCTCAAATAATTAATTTTTTGAACACGGAGGAACACCAATGCAAAGACGTAAATTCCTGAAAACCGCGGGCGTGGCCGCCGCCGCGAGCACACTTGCGGCGCCGGCGATTGCGCAATCGGGCGAAATCCACTGGCGCATGACGACGAGCTGGCCGAAGAGCCTCGATACGCTGTTCGGTGCGGCGGAGTATGTCGGCAAGCGCGTGGCGGACATGACCGCCAACAAGTTCCAGATCCGCGTCTTCGCGGGCGGCGAGATCGTGCCGGCGCTGCAGGTCGTCGATGCCGTTCAGGCCAACACGGTCGAGATGGGTCACACGGCGAGCTATTACTATTTCGGCAAGGACCCGACCTTTGCCTTCGACTGCGCCGTCCCGTTCGGACTCAACACGCGCCAGCAGAACGCCTGGATGATGTTCGGCGGCGGCCGCGAGCTGATGGCGGATTTCTTCAAGGACTACAGCATTCACACGATGCCCGCCGGTAATACGGGCTGCCAGATGGGCGGCTGGTTCCGCAAGGAGATCAAGACCGTCGATGACCTGAAAGGTCTCAAGTTCCGCATCGGCGGGTTCGCGGGCGAGGTGCTGATCAAGCTCGGCGTCGTGCCGCAGCAGATCGCCGGCGGCGACATCTATCCGGCGCTGGAGAAGGGCACGATCGACGCCGCCGAATGGGTCGGTCCCTACGACGACGAAAAGCTCGGCTTCAACAAGATCGCGAAGTACTACTACTATCCCGGCTGGTGGGAAGGCGGCCCGCAGCTCTCGTGCTACGTGAACGCGCAGCAATGGGCGGGTCTCCCGGCGGAGTACAAGGCCATCGTCGAGACGGCCTGCAGCGAGGCCAATCTGTGGATGACGGCGAAGTACGACGTCCAGAACCCGCAGGCCCTGAAGCGGCTGATCGGAAGCGGAACGCAGCTGCGCGGCTTCTCGCGCGACATCATGCAGGCCTGCGTCAAGGCGGCGAACGAGCTCTACGACGAGAAGGCGGCCTCCAACCCGCGCTTCAAGAAGGTCTATGAGTCGTGGCGCCAGTTCCGCCGTGACGAGCTCGAATGGTTCCAGGTGGCGGAGAATACGTTCGACAGCTTCATGGTCCGTGAGCAGAACGTCCTGGCGCCGCCCCGGACGACGGCCAAGAAGGGCTAGCCGACAACACGGTGCGGCGCGCACCGGCGAAAAGCCCCGCGAGAGCGGGGCTTTTTTGTTGGGCACCGTTCCTGGCGGCGCCTCGGCTGCTCTAACGCGCCGGTTGGGTCGGTGCCGAGTCCTGCATCTGCCGCTGGAGCGCGTCCGGATCGTCCTGGTCCGAGGTGCCGGAATCATCGTCGGGATTCTGGATTTGGATCTGGATTTTCGACGGATCGATGGTGACGTCCTTGTCGATCCATGAGGTCACGAGCTCCGGCCACAGGATGACGATCAACGCCATCAAGAGCTGCAGGAACACCCACGGGAAGGCACCCCAGTAGATGTCGGAGCTTTTGACGTTCGGCGGGGCGATGCCGCGCAGATAGAACAGCGCGAAGCCGAACGGCGGATGCATGAACGAGGTCTGCATGTTCACGCACAGAAGAACGCCGAACCACACCAGATCGATGCCGATATGGGCCGCCGCCGGCGCCAGCAGCGGAATGATGATGAACGCGATCTCGAAGAAATCGAGAAAGAACGCGAGGAAGAAGACGAAGATATTGACGAAGATCAGGAAGCCGACCACGCCGCCGGGGAGCGCCGTCAGCATGTGCTCGATCCACAGGTCGCCGTCGACGCCGCGGAAGACGAGGCTGAACACGGTCGAGCCGATCAGGATGAAGATGACCATGGAGCTGATCCGCATGGTCGATTCCATGCCCTGCCTCAGCAGCGGCCAGGTCAGCCGGCGATGCATCGCGGCCAGCGCCATCGCGCCGACGGCGCCCATGGCGCCGCCCTCGGTCGGGGTCGCCAGGCCCATCAGGATGGTGCCGAGCACGAGGAAGATCAGGATCAGGGACGGGACCATGCCCCACAGGCACTTGGCCACCAGCGGCCAGCCGGTGATGGTGCGGAATTCCTTCGGCAGGGCGGGGACCCAATCCGGCTTCACGAAGCTGACGCCGAGGATATAGAGGCAGAACAGCACCACCTGGATGATGCTGGGGCCAATCGCGCCGGCGTAGAGGTCGCCGACCGAGCGGCCGAGCTGGTCGGCGAGTACGACCAGGACCAGCGACGGCGGGATAAGCTGGGTGATGGTGCCGGAGGCGGCGATGACCCCGGTCGCCAGTTTCATGTCGTAGCCGTAGCGCATCATGATCGGCAGCGAGATGAGGCCCATGGCGATCACCGACGCCGCGACGGTGCCGGTGATGGCACCGAGCACGGCACCGACCATGATCACCGCGTAGGCGAGCCCGCCGCGAACCGGCCCGAACAGCTGGCCCATGGCGTCGAGAAGGTCCTCGGCGAGGCCGCAGCGCTCGAGGATGGTGCCCATGAAGGTGAAGAACGGGATGGCCAGCAAGAGGTCGTTGGCCATGATGCCGAACACGCGCTCGGGGAGGGCCTGCAGCAGGGCGAAATTGAAAAAGCCGGACTCGATACCGATGAAGCCGAAGAACAGCCCGACCGCCGCCAGCGAGAACGACACCGGATAGCCGATCAGCATGAACACGATCAGGCCCCCGAACATCAGGGGCGCCATCCAGGCGAGCGGGATCATCATTGCAGCGGCTTCTCGTATTTGGAGGCCAGCTTATATTCGCCGCGCAGCGCGGCGGTCCGCTTGATGATCTCGGAGATGCCCTGCAGGGTCAGCAGAGCGAAGCCCAGCGGCAGGAAGAACTTGATCGGCCAGCGCAGCAGCCCGCCGGCGTTGCTGGAACCTTCGTTGATCAGGTACGAGTTATGGAACACCGGCCACGACAGCCAGCCGATGATGATGGTGGCGGGAAGAAGAAACAGGATGCCGCCCAGCAGGTCGATCCAGAGCTGGGTGCGTTCCGACACGTTGCCGTACACGATGTCGACGCGGACATGCTCATTCCTGGCGAGCGTGTAGGACGCGCCCAGCATGAACATCACCCCGAACATGTACCATTGTATTTCGAGCCAGGCGTTCGAGCTGATGCTGAAGCCATAGCGGAGCATGGCGTTGCCGGCGCTCACCAGGCACGACAGAAGCACCATCCAGTCCGCGATCTTGCCGAGACGCTCGTTGAGCGCGTCGATCAAGCCGCTCAGCCGCAGCAGCAGTTGCAAAGGTCCAGCCCCCAGTCGCCGCGGACGAGGCGTTCGACCCTCGTTCCTCCGGCTGTACGCTGAAATCTCCCGGCCGGTGTGTAGCACCGGCGCGGGTCGGCTGAGAAGCGGAAATTAGCGGAAAAACGGCCGAAAAAAGGCGCCGGCCAAGGGCCTAGCGGTCGCGCGACGGTGGGCTGGTGTCGCCGAGCGTCTCGTTCGGCCCGATGCGCCGCCAGCCGTCGCGGGTGAGCGCCTCAATCGGCCGGAAGCGCGTCTTGTAGGCCATCTTGCGGCATTCGGCGATCCAGTAGCCGAGATACACGTGCGGCAGGCCGAGGCGGCGGCATTCGTCGACCAGCCACAGGATCATGTAGCTGCCGAGGCTGCGCTGCCGCTGGGCGGGATCGTAGAAGCTGTACACGGCCGAAAGGCCGACGCCGAGACGGTCGACCAGGCAGCCGCCGAGCAGCTCGCCTGCGCTATCGCGAAACTCGACCAGCTGGCTGTCCAGTGTGCCGACTTCCACCATGGTCCGGAAATCCGCGAAATCCATCCGCGCCATCTCGCCCTCGGCGTGCCGCCCCTGCTGATAACGCTCGAACACCGCGTACTGCTCGGCCGTGGCCACGGCCGGCCGCGGCGTCGTCGTGACATCGGCATTGGTGCGCCGCACCCGGCGCCATTTGCGGTCGTCCGTGAAGTCCGCCGCCGGGATCCGGACCGCGACGCAGGCGTTGCAGCCCGGGCAGGCGGGACGATAGGCAAAGCCGAGGCTGCGGCGGAACCCGGCTTCGGACAGCAGGTCATAGCCATGCGGCGCCCGCGGCCCAGTCAAGTCGGCGAAGATGCGCCGCTCGACCCGGCCCGGCAGATAGGGGCATGGCGCCGGCGCCGAATAGAAAAACCGTGCGGCCGAAGGTGCGACAGTCATGCCCGCGCCCCCGGCGAGGAATGAGGCAGCAGAAACTCCGGCCCGGCGGAGCGACGCAGGGTCAAGGTCCCGGCGAGCACGTCGTGGAGAGCCCGCCGCCGCCGGTTGAACAGGGGAACGATCAGGATGAGGCCGCTCGTCATGCCGGCCGTGACATAGAAGATCACGGTCTGAACGAAGGCCTGAAGGTGGGTCGGCCGTCCGCCGTCGACGCGCCGGACTTCAACGTCGAACAGGCGCTGCCCGAGTGTGGCCGAACGCGGACCGCCGATCAGCAATGTATGGTAGGCGAGCGGAATGAGCGTGAACACGACCGGCCACACCGGGGCCAGAAACAACAGGACGATCCAGGACATTACCGCGATGATGCACCCGTCGACCAGGTAGCCAAACGACCGCCGCCAGAGCACGCCGCGAAGCCGCACCGGCTCCGGCTCGAGGTAGACGTCGCTCGTAGCACCCCATGACAGGCTGGACTGGGACATTGGCAGGCCCGTACTCAACGCCAGAACGCGCTCCGCCGCCAAACGTCTAGTAAATGTCTGGGACGCAACGGATTGGCCATATGACTAAGATAAACGTTCCGGACCGTGCGGCAAGCCCGGCGCAACGCTCATCCCCGGACCGCGCGCCGCACCTGCGACGGCGAGGGCACCGCCGGGCCGCCCGCCGGCGCGCTGGCCGGGGTGACGGGTGCCGCCGTAGGCGCTGCCGGCGCCGTGGCGCCGGCCGGGGCGGCGCCGGCCGCAGCCCCGGGGACCTGAACGTCGCGCAGCAGCACGACGCTGATCCGCCGGTTGCGCGGGTCGGCGGGATTGTCGCTGAACAGGGGCTCGGTCTCGGCCTTCCCGGTCACATATTTGATGCGGTCGGGCGTCAATCCGCCTTCGAGCAGGGCCCGCCGGCTGGCATTGGCGCGGTCGGACGACAGCTCCCAGTTGGTGTATTGGGCCCCCGGCTTATAGGCCAGGGAGTCGGTATGGCCGGTGACCGACACCGGGTTCGGGAGCTGCTTCACCACCCGGGCGATCAGGGTCATCAGCTGGCGCATCTGCTCGTTGGGATTGGGTGAACCGACCGGGAACATGGCATTCTTCTGCTGGTCGACGATCTGGATCCGCAGTCCCTCGGGCGTGCGGTCGATGATCAGGTTCTCCTGTAGCGGCTTGAGCTCCGGCACCTCCTGGATCGCCTGGCGCAACTCGCTCTCCGCCTTGGTGAACTCCTTCTCTTCGCGCGCGGCGAGCGCCTTCTGCAGCTCTTCGTTGGTCAGACCCTGCAGGTCCTTATCGTTGTCCTTGTCTTTGTCCTTGTCGTTCTGCTTCGCCTCGGCGTTGGCCTCTTTGATGGCGGCCGCCAGCTCCTCGGCATCGGGATCGGGGTTCTGGACGTTCTCCGGCGGCGGCGTCTTGTCCGGGGCTTCCTGGTCCGACTGCTCGCCGGTCGGCGCCAGCGGAATGCCCATGACCAGGCCCGCCGCGTCGCGCGGCATGGCGCCCGGCGCCATCGACGAGCCGCCGAGAATGCCGCCCGAGCCGCTGGTCGAGCGCGACACGCTCTCCGGCGTGAAGTATTGCGCGATGCCTTTCTTCTGATCGTCGGTGGTGACGTTGAGCAGCCACAGCAGCAGGAAGAACGCCATCATCGCGGTCACGAAGTCGGCATAGGCGACCTTCCACGCGCCGCCATGATGGGCGCTGTGGCCTTTGCCCTTCTTCTTGACGATGATGACTGGTTGGTTGGTTTCTTCCGCCACAGGCGGTCTCCCCGGAGCCTGAGCGCGCCGCCGTGCCGGCTACACCGGCGGCAGTGCCGCCACCGCTTCTTCGACTTCGTAGAAGGTCGGACGGACCTCCGAGAGCAAGGCCTTGCGCGCGAACTCCGTCGCAACCGCGGGCGCGTAGCCCTGCATATAGGCGAGCAGCCCGGCCTTGATGCACTGGAAGTACTTCGCCTCGGCGTCGTAGCGCGCCTGGAGCGATGAGGCGATCGGGGCCACGAAGCCGTAGGACAGGAGCACGCCGAGGAACGTGCCGACGAGCGCGCCGCCGATCAGGCGGCCAAGGACTTCCGGCGGCTCCGAGATCGAGCCCATGGTGTGAATGACGCCGAGCACCGCGGCGACGATGCCCAGCGCCGGCATGCCGTCCGCCATGGTACGGACGGCGCCGGTCACCTGGTTGCGCTCGGCGTGATGCGTCTCGATCTCCTCGTCGATCAGCGCTTCCATCTCGTGCGGGTTGTCGCTGCCGAGGGTCAGCAGCCGCAGGTAGTCGCAGAGGAAGGTCAACGCGTGATGGTCACCGGCGAATTTGGGGAATTTCTGCCACAGCGTGCTCTCGTCCGGCTTCTCGACGTGCTGCTCCAGCGCCAGCATGCCCTTGGACTTCGCCATCTTGAAGACGGTGTAGAGCATCGACAGCAGCTCGAGATAATTCTCCTTGGAGTAGGGGACGCCCTTCATCATATCGCCGAAGCCGGCGGCGGTGCGCTTGATTACCGTGATCGGGTTCGAGATGACGAAGGCGCCGATGGCGGCGCCGCCGATGATCACGAGCTCGAACGGCTGGTAGAGGGCGCCGAGGTGGCCGCCCTGGGCCATGTAACCGCCGATGACGCACGCCAAGACGACGACCGCGCCGATGATGAACAGCATCTGAATCGCCCCTGTACCCAGAGCAGCGTGCCCGGGATTCAAAGTTCTCGGCCAATACTATGGGACATCAAGGTTAATTTCCATTTAAGCCCGAATATCCGCAAAAAGCGGGCGAAAATCGGCGGCTTAGGGGCCGTGCGCGGCGGTATTCCCCAGCTGGCGGACGGCCAGCCCGGCGGCGCTCAGCCGGCCTATGATCTCGGCGAGATGCGCGGTGTCACGGGTCTCGATCACGACATCGAGATCGGCCCGCTTGACCGGCACGTCGGCGAACAGCCGCTGGTGGTAGATCTCGACGATGTTGCCGCCGGCCTCGGCGATCAGCCCGGCGACCCGGGCCAAGGTGCCCGGCGCGTCGGTGATCTCGACCCGCAGCCGGGCGATCCGCCCATCTCGCGCCATGCCGCGCATCAGGACCGACGCCAGCAGTCGCGAATCTATATTGCCGCCGGAGACGATCAGCCCGACCTGCTTGCCCTTAAACGCGTCCGGGTGGGCCAGCACGGCGGCGAGACTGGCCGCACCCGCACCCTCGGCCACCGTCTTTTCGATTTCCAGGATCATCTGGACCGCGCGCTCGAGCGCCGCCTCGTCCACCAGCAGGATGTCGTCGACCAGCCGCTCGATCAGCGGGCGGGTGATTCGGCCCGGCTCCTTCACCGCGATGCCTTCGGCAATGGTCGGGCCACCATCCGCCGACGACAGACCGTGGATCGCCCGGTACATCGACGGATACAGCGCCGCTTCGACGCCGATCACCTTGATGTCGGGCTTCAGCGCCTTGGCCGCGACCGCGCAGCCGGCGATCAGGCCGCCGCCGCCGATCGGCACCACGATCATGTCGAGGGACGGACGGTCGGTCAGCATTTCGAGCGCGGTCGTCCCCTGACCCGCGACGATATGCGGGTCATCGTAGGGATGGACGAGCACCAGCCCATCGCGCGCCGCAAGGTCGGCGGCGTGGCGGGCCGCCTCGCTGACACCTTCGCCGTCGAGCACGACCTTGGCGCCGAACTCCCGGGTGCGCACGACCTTGGTGAACGGCGTGTTCACCGGCATGACGATGGTCGCCGGGATGCCCAGCCGCTGCGCGTGGTAGGCGACACCTTGCGCGTGATTGCCGGCCGAGGCGGCCGCAACGCCCGCCTGGCGCTGGGCGGCATCGAGGCTTGCCAGTTTGACCAGCGCTCCGCGCTCTTTGAACGATGCGGTGTACTGCAGGTTCTCGAACTTCAGGAAGATTTCGGCGCCGCACAGCTGTGACAGCGTGCGGGAATGCGAGAACGGCGTCCGGCTGACGGCACCCTGTATCAGGCGCGCCGCATCGCGGATGGTTTCGAGAGTCACAGTCTCAGACATGGCGTCCCCGGGGCCTGGGGACATAAGTCGCCTACTGCGGCAGCAGGGTCAATGTCTCGCTTCCGGCGGCATAGGTGGCCGGGTCGTCGCTGATCGCCAGGTCGCGTCCGTTCGCCCAGGCCTCCACCATATCGCCCCAATGACGCGACAGCGGATTGCCCGATTGGCCAGGGGCAGCGATGAACCGCGAGTCATCGAGGTTCGAGAGGTCGTAGATGGCGCGATAGCCCGGGCCGTGGACATCGGCAAACGGATTGGCCGCATCCGACAGCGAGGTCGCCGCGCGGTTGACGGTGTAGAAGTCGCCGTCGGTCGGGACCCGGAAGCCGAATATGTCGCGCAAGACCGGAATGCGTTCGAACACCGGATGGCGGAACGCCGCGTAATGGAGGCTGTCCCATCGCCAATAGGCGAGATCGCCGGAGAGCCGCTTGCTGAGATCGCTGAGCGCCATCTGCAGCGAGTCCGACACCACCCCGGCGCATCCGGCCGGCCGATCGCGACAGAACGGCGATATCCCGTCCATCGCGTTCAGGACCAGGTTCGAGCGCTCGCCGAGCAGGTTCGTCAGATCGTATTTCCCGCCGTCGTGGAGGAGTTCCAGCGTCAGCTCCCGCATCCAGGCGTTGAAGATGAGCGGCTCCGGCCGGTCGCGGCGCATGTCGCCGTCCCACGCCGTGAGGAGCGCCAGTGCCCGGCGGCTGGCGTCGTCGTTGGATTTGACCGAGCCCAGCCGCTCGCGGACGTCGCGCGCCGCCGTCGACACGATGTCGGCCTGCATCGCCTCGGCCGTGAACCGGTCATGCCGCGCCGTGGCATCGAGCAGCTCGTAGATCCGCTTGGCGCGATGCGAGCCCGCCCAGTCGCGGGTGATGAACACGGGGTAATTGTCGCCGACCACGCGGTTGTTCGCGTTGACGATCCGCCCCGAAACCGGGTTGAACGCGCGCGGCAGCTCGGCGAACGGGACGAATCCCTCCCAATCGTATTCCCCGGTCCACCCCGGACGCGGCAGCCAGCCGTCTCCCGCCTTGCGGCGCGGCAGCAATCCAGGCGCGATGAAGCCGATATTGCCGTCGACATCGGCGTAGACCATGTTCTGCATCGGCGCGTGCCAAGCCGAGAGGGCGGCCACGAAGCTGCCCCAGTCCCGGGCGTGGTTCATTTCAAACAACGCCGCCGGCGTCGTATCTTCGCGGTAGACCGCCGGATAAGCCAGGGCGAGCACCTCGCCCGTGGCCCCGTCGCCCATCGCATCGGAGATCACCGGCCCATGCCGGGTCGAGCGCGCGGTGAACTGCACGTCGGGCTGGCCGCGCACCTTGATCGTTTCCGTCCGGGTCTCGAACGGCTGGGCGCCATCCGGCGTCAGATAGCGGCTGGGATCGGCCGGATCGACGCGCTCGATGAACACGTCGTACATGTCGGCGCCGGTCGTCGTGAAGCCCCAGGCGATCCGGTCGTTGTGTCCGAGGATCACGCCGGGAACGCCGGGGGCGGTGGCCCCCGTCACGCTCAGGCCGGGCGCATCGAGGCGCGCCAAGTACCAGGTGCCGGGCGCGTTCAGGGCAAGGTGGGGGTCGTTGACCAGCAACGGCTTGCCCGAGACCGTGTGCTCGCCGGCGACCACCCATTCGTTGGACGCGCGGTCAGGGCCGAGCGGCGGCGGCAACGCCGCCAGCGTCCTGTCCAGATGCAGAGCGCCGTAGAGGGAGGCGAGATTGGTCAAGGTGGTCGCGGTATCGGCTGGCCGGTTGGGCCACAGTGCCGCGACGAACTCGGGCGGCAGCGTGGGCGCCAGCCGTGCGCGCAACAATTCGTCGCGCCAGTTTCCGGCGAGCTGCAGGGCCATCAGGCGGTCCCAGATCAGCGTGTCGTCCGGCCGCCACGGGTCGGGGGAATCGCGGAGGATCAGGAATTCGATCGGCAGCACCGGCTTGGTGGCGAGGAATGCGTTGACCCCGGCCGCATAGACGTCGAGCCGGCCCCGGGCATCGGCGGGCACATCTCCATCTGGAAAAGCCGATCTTGCGCGTGGACGAAGCCCAGCGCAAACCACGCATCGGCTTCCGATTGCGCCGAAATATGCGGAATGCCGTACCGGTCGCGGACAATCTTGACCGGCGCCGAGAGCCCGGCGAGGCGAAGTTCACCGGTGGTCTGTGGCAGCGATGCGCGGAGGAACAAGAACCCGCCGACCACGACGCCGATAATGGCGATGAGCACACCGCCGATACGCCAGATCCATTTCATGTGTCGCCAATGGCTCCGAACCCGACCGGCTCATTACACGCCGCCACGGCGCGCGTCCTGCGGCAATTACGCCATTATTGAGCCAGTCCGATTGTACGTCTGTGACACGGATCACTCGCGGAGCGAGCATCCGGCGTCAGGTCATGTTGAGGATGATCGTCTTCTTCTGCGTGAAGTGGTCCAACATCGCCTCGAGCGATGCCTCCTTGCCCAAACCTGACTGCTTCACGCCGCCGTAAGAGAGGCCCGGTTGTACGACAAGATTCTGATTTACCTGCACAAAACCAGCTTGGAGGCGGCGGGTGGCGTCGAGGGCGGTCTTCAGGTCGCGGGTCCACACCGACGCCGCGAGGCCGTAGTCGCTGTCGTTCGCGGCGGCGATGACAGATTCGTAATCCTTCCATCTGATGACACACGTCACCGGCCCGAAGATCTCCTCGCGCGCCACCCGATGATCGTTCTTGAGCCCGGTCATGATCACCGGCCGAACGAACAGCCCGTCCTTGAGCCTGGGGTCGTCCGGCATCGCCGAGCATTCATGGGCGGTGGCTCCCGGCGCGGATCGGCCGAGGTCGATATACGAGCGCACCTTGTCGTATTGCGGCTTCGAAATGATCGTCCCGATATCGGTCGTCTCGTCGAGCGGGTCGCCCATCTTCATCGCATCGACCTTGGCCTTGAGCTTGTCGACGAAGGCGTCGTGCAGCGTCTCATGGACGAAGATGCGGCTGGCCGCGGTACAGCTCTGGCCCTGGCGGGTGAACCTCATGCCGACGATGGCACCGGCGACCGCACGGTCGAGATCGGCGTCGGCCATCACGATCATCGGGCTCTTGCCGCCGAGCTCGAGCGTGACCGGGATCAGCTTCTCGGCCGCCGTCCTGTAGACGATCTTGCCGGTCTCGACCGATCCCGTGAACGTCACCTTGCCGACCTTCTTGTGTGCGACCAGCGGGCCGCCGCATTCGGGGCCGAAGCCGGAGAGAATGTTGAACACACCGGGCGGCAAGACCTGAGTCAGGATCTGGCAGGTGCGGAGCACCGCAAGCGGTGCCTCTTCGGCCGATTTCACGACCACCGAATTGCCCGCGACCAGCGCCGGCGCGATCTTCAGCGCCATCAGCATCATCGGAACGTTCCACGGGATGATGGCGCCCACCACGCCCACCGGCTCGCGCACGGTGACGGTCAGCATTTCGTTGCTGAACGGCACGGACTCGCCTTTGAGCTCCGAGCCGAGGCCGCCGTAGAAGACGAACACGTCCGACAGCACCCCGGCTTCGACGCGCGATTCCGTGCGCAGCGCCTTGCCGGTTTCAAGTGCCACCAGACGTCCCAGCTCCTCGACGTGCTCGTTCAAGAGGCGGCCGCATTCGGCGACCGCCTTGCCGCGCTGCCGGGCGGGGAGCTTGGCCCAGCCGATCTGCGCCTTGGCCGCGGAGTCCACCGCCGCATCGACGTCGGCCTGTTCGCCCTGCGCCGCCTCCGCGATCGTCTTCCCGGTCGCGGGATTGATCACGGGAAACGTCTTGCCCGAGAGCGCCGGCGTCAGTGCGCCGTCGAGCAGCAGCTTGCCGGAGAGTTGTCCCGCCAGTTTGAACGGATCGAGGATCGGGCCCGGCGCGTTCGTGCTCATGCAGTCCTCCGCCTCAGAGACTTTTCAGAATCCGCTCCCGGTCGGCGTCGAGCTCGGGGGCCGGCCCCCGCGTCGCCGGATCGGGAAAGCCGGACAGCTTGATCGGATTTCCGACCAGCTTCACGGTGCCCGCCACCGGATCCTCGGCGGTGACGACCATGTTGCGCGCCTTCGCCTGCGCGCTCTCGATCGCCTGGCCGACATTGTTGATCGGCCCGGCCGGGATGCCGGCCGCGTCGAACACTTTGAGCCAATGCGCCACCGGCTTCGTGTTCAGCACCGTCTCGAGCTCGCCCTTCAAGGCCTCCATGTTCTGAAGGCGCAGGTCGTTGGTGAGATAGCGAGCGTCCGTGGCGAGTTCCGGCCTGCCGATCGCGGTACACAGCTTGACGAAGAGCGAGTCGTTGCCGGCGGCGATGATGATGTAGCCGTCCGACGCATCGAAGGCCTCGAACGGGGCGATGTTCGGATGGCGCACGCCCAAAGGTCCCGGCGGCTTGCCGCTGAGGAAGTAGCGCAAGATGGCGTTCTCGAGCAGCGCCAGCTGGCAGTCGAACATCCCGATATCGACCTTGGTCGCCTCGCCGGTCATCGCGCGATGGTAGAGGGCCGAGTTCACGCCGATGCAGGTATAGAGCCCGGCGCCGATGTCGCCGATCGACATGCCGATGCGCATCGGCGGGCCGCCCGGCTGGCCGGTGATGCTCATGATGCCGCCCATGCCCTGCACGACCATGTCGTAGGCGGGGCGCTGCGAGTCCGGCCCGCTGTGACCGAATCCCGACGCGGCGGCATAGATCAGCCGCGGGAATTTCTGGTGCAGCGTGTCCCAGCCATAGCCGAGCTTCTCCATCGTGCCGGGACGGAAGTTCTCCACGACCACGTCTGCCTTGGCGAGCAGCTTCTCGAAGGTCGCCCGATCGGCCTTGTTTTTCAGGTCGAGGGCGATGCTCTCCTTGCCGCGGTTGATCGACATGAAATACGCCGACCGGCCCTTGAGAAACGGGCCGTAATGCCGGGCGTCGTCGCCGGTGCGCGGGGTTTCGACCTTGATCACGCGGGCACCCAGCTCGGCCATCAGCATGGTGCAATAGGGACCGGCGAGGATGCGGGACAGATCGACGACCGTGACGCCGGAAAGTGGGCCCGTGCCGGGCATTGAACGCTCCTCCTCAGACGAAAGGCGCATTCATAGCCGACAGGGGTTGGCGCGACAACCTTACCCGGGCTCGCGGCTTACGCCTTTGGTTGGGGCATTCGAGCGCCCGAGAGCAGCACATAGGCGACCAGCGCTGCGATCACGACCGCGCCGCCGATCATCGAGGTCGGCGGCGGCTGCTCGCCGACCGCCAGCCAGACCCAGATCGGCCCCAGGATCGGCTCGAGGAGCGCGATCAGCGTCACTTCCGAGGCGGGGAGCCGTCGCAGCGCCATCATGAAGCAGGTGAGCCCGAGGCTCATCTGAATGCCGCCGAGCAGCAGCAGGAGGCCGATGTCGCGGACGGGGACTTGGAACGGATCGGCGAACGGCCAAGCCGATGCCGCGGCGATCGCCGCGGACAGCAAGGTCACCGCGGCGAGATTGCGGGCGCGGTGCCGTCGCAGAATCAGCACATGGGTGGCCGAGCAGAGTGCCACCAGGAGCGCGAACCCGTTGCCGCTCATCGTGCCGGTGCCGACCGAGCCCGCCAAGACGATCGCGAGACCGCTGAACGCGACCGCGATCACCGCCCAGCGCGCGGCGCTGAGGCGTTCGTTCAGCACCCAGGTTCCGAGCACGGCCACCAGCACCGGCGACATCGATTGCAGGATCAGGACATTCGCGACCGTCGTGCGGGTCATTCCCAGCACGTGAAAGGTGAATGACCCGGCAATGGTGCAGGCCACCACGAGGGCCGGCCATCCAACGGCGCGCGCCTCGATGAACGCCGTGCGTCCCCAGAACGCCGCAATCACGAAGGGGAAGAAGACGAGATGCCCGGCCACCCGCCAGAAGACGATGTCCCACGCGCCCGCCTCGACGGTGCGCATGATGACGCCGCCGACGCTCCAGAACAGGGGGGCTGCGATGGCAAAGAGAAGGCCGCTGAGATGCGGCGCGAGAACGGGCATGGACAGAGCCGCGAAGTGCGGATGCGCTTGTATCCGCGCCCGCCGATTCTGTCCAGCCGGAGCTACGCGGTGAAGATGGGGCCGATGCGTCCGCGCCGCTAGTGGTGCGACTCTGACAGATGATACCAGTGCAGGACATCCTCAGTCGTCACCCCGGCCAAGCGGCGCAGCCGCGCGAGCCGGGGTCCATGCTGCCAGGGGCGAGATGGACCCCGGATCTCGCTTCGCTCGTCCGGGGTGACGAGGGAAAAGGATCGGGACTCATCTGTTGGCGTCGATCCACTAGCTTGAGGGCGGCGAGCGGCCTTCCGAAGCTGCCCGACATCGAGCTCGCCCTCTGCAGCGCCGACGCCTCATCGCCGCCAGCCATCGCCCGGCTGCGCGAGATACTTCTGGACGAGATTCAAGGAAGCCTTGCCGGAGCAAACATCCCGCCGCCGCCGCGCCATCCCCCCGCACGCGCCCGAACGCGCCGCTAGGCTCCGCGGTCGAGAACCCAGCGAAAGCGGCTCCTCATTCTTCCCGTCAGCCGGCTGTAAGTCGCGCGTCGGCAATTTTAGCTTTACCCGCTGAAATCGGTTTCGCGCCCGCATGACAAATTGTTCACGTCACGCGGCCCCAGATGCCGCGGCGACATATCCGTAATGACGAGGTTGCATTGGCATCGGTCGCCTCGGCTCAACATGTGAGTCGTGCGGGCAGAGCGTGCCCCGTGCGATGACCAGGAGAGGCGATCGTGACGAGTGTTCGGTGTCTCAGCGGAGTGATGGCGCTTTGTGTCGGGCTCTCGGCCGGCGCGGCGTGGGCAGACAACGATCCCGCCGCCAATCCGTTCGTCGGCCGGTGGCACTGGAACCGCGCGCAGTCCACGTTGGCCGCCGGCGAGCCCATCCCCGACGACATGACGGCCGAGATTTCAGACGCGGACGGCCTCCATCTGAAATGGTCGCTCGCCGTGCTCCCTCCGCCGGCCTCGCCGGCCATCGAGAGCTTCAACGCGCCGGCGAATGGCGACTTTTATCCGGTCAGCAGCGATACGACCGCGGCGTTCCGCCTGACGAGAAGCTCGCTTCGGGCCACGTTCAAAAGCCCCAACGGGGAGACGGACGCCATGACATGTACGGTCGCCGCGGACCAGAAGACGATGCGCTGCCGCGGGGTCCTCAGTGACGAAGCCGGCAACAGCGCCAGTTACGTCGATGTCTACGACCGGATGTAATCAACAACACGCCCACACCACCAGCCGGGGGAAGACACCAATGTCATAGCAATGGAGATGACCATGACCACCCGCAGGATTATCAGGACAGCGACATTATCACTCATGATCGGTGCGGCGATGGCGCTCTCCGCCTGTGCGAACGATCCCGGTTATGCCGGCGCCGCTCCCGGCTATGCGTATCCTTATGAATATGGCCCGTATGGCTCGCTCGATTTCGAGTATGGCGGCGGGTGGGGTGGCTGGCACGGAGATCACGGCCATTTCGATCATGCCCATTTCGCCCATGCCGGCATGGGCCACGGCGGCTTCGGCGGACATGGCGGTGGCGGCGGACATGGCGGCGGCGGTCACCGCTAACGAGGCTACAATATCGGGCCTGCCGAGTTGCGCGACGATCCGTGACGCGGCCTCGGCTTGCGATGTCGGGCGGCCGCGCACGGAGGCGCGGCGCTAGCGTTGCCTTGGGGGAGTCGCTTAGATCGAGCCTTCCGCCGCTCTCGATCCAAGCCATAAGCACGACATAATGGATGCCGGCCGGACGCGTTGACATGCGTCCCGGTGCCCGATCGCGCCGTAGTCATATCCGCGTGAAGATGTTGCATTGGCACCATAGGCGTCTCAGATCGACATCTATGTCAGTGCAGCGCGGAGCTTGCCGCGTTGTTGTTGGAGGCTCTGTCGATCCAATTGCGATGAGGAGGCGCTCGTGAGCCGCTTTCGACATGTCAAAGGAGTCATCGGGCTTTGTGTTGTGTTGTCTGTCGGTCCCGCGTGGGCGGATAGCAACCCCTTCGTCGGCCGGTGGCACTGGAACCGGGCGCAGTCCACGTTGCCGGCGGGTGAGCCTGTCCCGAATGACGTTACGGCCGAGATTTCAGACGCGGATGGCACCCATCTGAAATGGTCGCTCACCGTCGTCGCCCCACCGGCCCCGCCGGACGTCGAGACCTTCGACGCTCCGGCGAACGGCGAATTTCATCCCGTCAGTAACGACACGAGCGCGGCTTTCCGCCTGACCGGAGGCGATCTTCAGGCAACGTTCAAAGGCACGACCGGGCAGACGGACACCATGACATGCACCGTCGCCGCGGACCAAAAAACGATGCACTGCAGCGGCACCCTCAGCGACGGACTAGGCCACACGGCCAGCTACATCGATGTCTACGACAGGATGTAATCAACAACACGACCACACCATCAACCCGGGGGAAGATCGACCAATGCCATAGGAATGGAGACGACCATGACCAGCCGCAGCGTCAGAACAGCGACGTTATCACTCTTGATCGGTGCGGCGATGGCGCTCTCCGCTTGCGCGGACGATCCCGGTTATGCCGGCGCCGGTTACGCTTATCCTTATCCCTATGCCTATGACGATGTGTATCCGTATGGCTCGCTCGGCTTCGAGTATGGCTGCTGCTTTGGCGGCTTCCACCATCACTTCGATCACGACCACTTCGATCATGGCCACTTCGATCACGGCCACTTCGGCCACGGTGGGTTCGGCCACGGTGGCTTTGGCCACGGTTTTGGGCATGCTGGCTTCGCCGGACATGGCGGCGGACATTTCGGCGGTGGCGGCGGACATGGCGGGGGCGGCGGCCATGGCGGGGGTGGTGGAGGTCACCGCTAAAGATGCCGGATCACGGGCCAGCTGAGGTGTGCGACGATCCGTGACGCGGCCGCTGGCGATGGGCGGCCGCGCACGGCGGCGAGGGCTAGCCTCGCCTTGCGGGAGGCGCTTAGATGAGGCTTCCGTGTCTCCAAAGCGTCATCCGCGATGCTGATTCCCCTCCGGGACGACAATGTCACCCGGCGGCCGCCGAGCGCCACGACCGGGATCATCGGCCTCTGCACCGCCGTCTTTCTGTATCAGATCTCGCTGCCGGGCCGCGGCAGCGAGATCGTGGCGCTCGGTTACGGAATGATCCCGTCGGTGCTGTTCGGCACCCACCATCTGAGCCCGGCGATCCCGACGGTCGCTCCGTGGCTCACCGTGTTCACCTCGATGTTCCTGCACGGCGGGTTCCTGCACATCGCCGGCAACATGCTCTACCTGTGGGTCTTCGGACGTGCGGTCGACGACGCGCTCGGCTCGATCCGCTTTGTCGTCTTCTACCTGATCTGCGGCGTCGCGGCGGCGATGACGCAAGCGTTCGTCGAGCCCGACGCCACCGTGCCGATGATCGGCGCGTCGGGCGCCATCTCGGGCATCCTCGGCGCGTATCTGGTCCTGTTCCCACGCGCCCGGGTGCTGGTCCTGTTCTTCTGGGGACTGATCACGCCGCTGCACCTGCCCGCGAAGGTCCTGCTGCTGTGGTGGATCGTCGTGCAGGTGGCGAGCATCCTGTTGTCGAGCCGGGGAGAAGGCGGTGTGGCGTGGTACGCCCATATTGGGGGCTTCGTCGCCGGCATGATCTTGATCTATCTGTTCCGGCCGCGCCGCTTCCCGCCGGCGCAGAGCCCGCCTTTGCCACCGTCGCAATTCCCGCGGCGGTGGAACAGCCCAAGCCCGTGGGGACGCCGCGGTCCGTGGGGCTAGCCGCTATTGCCGCTGCCGCTATTGCACGCGCGGTATGAAGGAGCCTGGCACCGCACGGCTCTGCCGTTGCAACGGTGCTGGAACCCGCAGGCTGCGCGCACGTTACCGGTTCAGGCGTCACTTACATGCGAGGTGTGTCATGGCATCAACATTTGGCACGTGCCTACGCGTCATCACGACCGTCTCCGGCTTGGCTGTTGTCTCCAGTTTGGCCTTGGCTCAAGCGCCAGGCCCCGGTCAAAGGGGCGCGCCCGGCGCTGCGATCCAGAGGCCGCAGCCGCCGGCGCCCAATCCCCTCACCATGGAGGACATTTCCAAAATCAAAGGTGCCGCCGTCTATGACAGCAACGACAAGAAAGTCGGCAGCGTTGCGACGGTGCTCATGACGCCCGAGACCAAGACCATCGATCGCCTCGTCGTCGGCGAGGGGGGCGTCCTCGGAATCGGCAGCCACCAAGTGGCGCTGCCGATCGACGCGTTCTCCTGGGATGCCCAGAAGGCCGGCTTCAGGATCGCCAAAACGGAAGACGATCTGAAGGCGATGCCGGAGTGGCAGCAGCAGGTGACGGAGGCACCCGGCACCGGCGCCCCACGCCCAAGGCCGCTAGGCGGCCCGGCGCAGTGAGGGTGATGCGCCCGCGCGGGATCCGAAACGGGGCGCGATAGGCGGCGATCACTCCTCGTCGTGCGCGGGCGAGGACAGGCCGAGGCTGCGCCGGTCGAACGCGATCGACTTGATCACGGCGTAGATGGGCCGTCCCGGCGTCAAGCCCAGGCTTTGCACGGATTGCCGCGTGATGCGCGCCAGCAGGATCTCGCCGCCGCAATCCAGGCGAAGCTCGACGATCGGGCCGCCGGACGCGGCGATCTCCGCCACCCGGCCGGCGAGGACATTGAGCGCGCTCAGGCCCTGCGGCGGCTGGACCGCGACCATGACGTCGCGGGCACGGACCCGTACCCGCATCGGGGTGCCGATCGCGGCATCGACCCGGGGCACCCGCAGCGGGCCCGCCGCCGAGTGCAGGGTCGTCAGCTGGACGGCGTCGTCGTGCGCCGCGACCCGGCCTTCGATCACCGCCCCGGCCTCGTAGCGGCCGGTGAGCGGGAAGAGGTCGAGCCGGTTCATGATGTCGGTCACTGGCCCATTGGCGGCCACCTTGCCGTCCGACAGCAGCACCATCGTATCGGCAAGCCGGGTCACCTCCGCGATCGAATGGCTGACGTAGACGATCGGGATCCGCGCCTCGTCGCGCAGCCGCTCGAGATACGGCAGGATTTCCGACTTCCGCGCTTCGTCGAGCGAGGCGAGCGGCTCGTCCATCAGGAGAAGACGCGGACTGGCCAGTAAGGCGCGGCCGATCGCAACCCGTTGCTTCTCGCCGCCCGAGAGGAGAGCCGGGCGGCGGTCGAGAATGGCGCCGATGCCGAGAAGCTCTACGACGCTGTCCAGCGTTCCGCGCCGCTCTCGCGCCGGCGTGAACCAGCGGCCGTAGAGCAGGTTCTGACGCACGGTCAGATGCGGCAGTAGTCGATGCTCCTGGAAGATATAGCCGACCCGACGGCGGTGCTTCGGGACGAAAAGCCCGTGCTCGCGGTCGACCAGGACCTTTCCGTCTACGACGACGCGCCCACGGTCCGGGCGCAGCAATCCGCCGATGATGTTGATCAACGACGTCTTGCCGGCGCCGGAGCGGCCAAACAGAGCGGTGAGCCGGCCTGAGGTCGCGAAGCGCGCTTCGAGGCTGAACGAGCCCAGCCGGTGGGTGATATCGACCTCGAGGCTCATGACCCGAGGACCCGCTGGGACGCGCGGCGCGCGACGAACTCCGAGACCATGAGGGCGGCCACCGACAAGACGACGGCCACGAGCGACAGACGCAGGGCGCCGACGTCGCCCCCGGGCACCTGGGTGAACACATAGATCGCGGTGGGCAGGGTCTGGGTCTCGCCCGGGATATTCGAGACGAACGTGATGGTCGCGCCGAACTCGCCCAGGCTCCGCGCGAAGCCGAGGATCGTTCCAGCGATCACGCCGGGGAGAATGAGCGGCAGGGTCACCGTGAAGAACACCCAGATCGGTCCGGCGCCCAGCGTTCCCGCCGCATCCTCGAGCCGCCGGTCCACCGCCTCGATCGACAGCCTGATCGCCCGGACCAACAATGGAAAGCCCATGACCCCCGACGCGAGCGCGGCACCTGTCCAGCGAAACGCGAACACCAGCCCGATCGTCTGCTCGAGCAGCTGACCCAGGGGTCCGCGGCGGCCGAAGAGCAGCAGGAGGACGTATCCGGTGACGACCGGGGGCAGGATGAGGGGAAGGTGGACGAGCACGTCGAGCGCGTTGCGGCCCCAGAAGCGGCCACGCGCGAGCAGGAGCGCGACCGCGATCCCCACCGGCAGGCTCACGACGACCGCCCAGGTCGCGACCTTCAGGCTCAACCAGATCGCGGTGACTTCGGCTTCGCTGAATTGGAAAAGTTGCGACCAGTCCACGCGCCCCTCAAGTCGCAGATGGCCCGGTCGGCCGGACTCGACCTGTGGCCGGTATCATCGAGGCATGATGTAGCTGATCCGGGGAACGATGTCTTGCACCGCCCCGGACTTCGGGAGCCGCGCCCCGGCGCCGATCCGCGGCATCGCGGCGCAGCTCATTTGAGAACCGTGAACCCCTGTTTCTCGAACGGCGGTGCGGCTTTCGGCGCTTCGAGATAGGCAAGAAAGCCGGCGGCGTCGGGATTCTTAGAGTCCGCCACGCGCGCGACCGGGTAGATGATCGGCGGATGGGTGTCCGCGGGGAAGATCGCTGCGACCTTGACGTTGGGGTCGGCCACGGCATCCGTCTGATAGACGATCCCGAACGGCGCCTCATGGCGCGAAACCAGGGCGAGAGCGGCCCGGACGTTTTCGGCCTGAGCGATCGAACGGGCGACCGAGGCCCAGACCCCGAGCTTCTCGAGCGCCGCCTTGCCGTATTTTCCGGCCGGAACCGCGCTCGTGTCTGCCATCGCGAGGCGTCCGCCCTTGAGAAGATCGGCCAGGGGAAAGCCTGGCGCGATCTGGACCTGCGCCGTGCTGTCCTTGGCCGCGACCAGGACCAACCGGTTGCCGAGGATATTCTTGCGCGTGTCCGCGGCGATCAGATGACGCTGGGCCACGTAGTCCATCCAGTCGAGATCGGCGGAGATGAAGATGTCGGCCGGCGCTCCAGCCTCGATTTGCTTGGCGAGGGCGGAACTCGCTCCGTAGGAAATCCTCACCGCTTTGCCGGTCTCCTTTCGATACTGCCCGGCGATGTCGTCGAGCGCGTCCTTCAGGCTGGCCGCGGCAAACACCAGAACGTCCTGCGTTTGAGCATGGGCCGTAGGGATGGACCCGACGAAGAGTGCCAACATCACGAGGACGGCGCGCCACGGGTTCGGCCGCGCCGCCAAATAACGCCCCTGAGCTTGCACGTTCATTCGCCCTCCTTTCCAGCCATCGAACCACTATTACGACTTATATTCTCTCGAATATAACGATACTATATACGGCAGGATATAGCGCATCGCACTCGGCCGGATGCCGGGGGGTCTCTTTGAGAGCGGTGGCGGATTGAGGGGCAGCAGACAGGGACATGCGAAATGGTCCATCAATATCTCGGAACGGCAACGTGGCGGCGAACTGCCCTTGTTCTGTTCCTCGCACTCTCTCCAAGCCTCGACACGGTGGCCGAGAACGCCCAAAGCCGCACGCTAACGGATTCAGCCGGCCGGCACGTAACCATCCCATCGAAGATTGATCGGGTCTTCGTGGCCGGGCCACCATCCGCCGTCGTCCTTTACACTCTCGCGCCCGAGAAACTGCTGGGATGGACGCGCGCTCTCAGCGACGAGGAAAAGGCCTTCATGCCCGAGCGGTACGCATCGTTGCCGGTTTTGGGCCGTCTCACGGGCCGTAATATCGAGGCTGTCGTGCGCGAAGTCGCGGCACTCCATCCGGATCTCATTCTCGACGTCGGCGACGTCGACGGGCGTTACGCGACACTGGCAGACCGCGTCCAGCAGCAGACCGGCGTGCCTTACGTTCTGCTGGACGGCCGCCTTCCCAACACGGCGGAACTCTACCATCGTCTCGGCGATGTCCTGGGCGTATCGGCGAAGGCTGCAGGCTTGGCGGCCTACGCGGAACGGACAATGGCCGACCTCAAGACACGGACAGCGGCCGTAGCCGCAGAGCGGCGGCCCCGCATCTTCTACACGCGTGATCCAGACGGAACCCAAACGTCCCCGGTAGGATCAATCACCGGCGAAATCTTCGATCTGGCGGGTGGGATCAACGTCGCCGGCGGCACGACAGGCGCGGTCACGTTCGACCAGATCCGGCGCTGGGACCCCGATGCGATCCTGACCAGCAACCCGGATTTCAGCCGCCGCGCCCTCACCGACCCGCAATGGCAGGGCCTGCGGGCGGTCCGTGAGGGGCGCGTCTATCTGGCGCCCGCGGAGCCGTTTGGTTGGATCGACGAGCCGCCGGGCGTGAACCGCCTTATCGGCCTGAGGTGGTTGAGCACCGTGCTCTATCAGGTGCCCGGTCACAATGAGTTGCGGGACATCGTCCTCGACTTCTACGCGCGCTTCTACCATGTGCGGCCGACCGAGCAGCAGGTCTCGCACATTCTCAAGTCCGTCCCCTAGACCGCCATTCTCACCAGAGAGGGAGACCGCCCAATGAAGATCAGCGCCCGGAACGTGCTTAATGGAAAAATCGTTGAGGTCAAAAAAGGGCAAACAACAGCCCATGTCCGGATCGACATCGGCGGAGGAACCGTCGTAACCGCGTCGATCACGAACGAGGCAGTCGACGATCTGAAGCTGAAATCTGGTCAGGACGCGTTTGCCGTGATCAAGGCCTCCGATGTGATGGTGGCCACGCCCTGAGACGCCGTGTGACGGAATCAACGACGGCTTATTACGCGAGCGATGGTCCGGCGTACGAGCGGTTCCTAGTGGATAAAACCTAACGATTGGTGCCGGCGTTAGGGCCGCTCTCGACCCCATTGCTGCCGTTCCCCGTGCCAGCCCGAACCGTCTGGAACGGACATTGGGGCGACACTGAAGGTCCGGCGCATTCGTATGCGGCCGAGGAGTTGATGCAGTGAGACGAGATCGCCTGCGGAGGAAACGGGGCTTCGAGTCCTGACCCCCCTCCAAGAGAGGAGGAGGGCGACTGTGGCAGTCTCTTATTCCTTGAGCGATCTTGGACCGCTGACGAACGGACTGTCCCGAAGATAAAATCGCAGGAGGCGGTTCGCATCCCGCGAAATGCCGATCCTAATGCTCTGCCCGATTTCGCCGGGTTCGTGGTCACCGCGTCCGAGCCATAGAGGGCCTTCTCGGCAAAGATCGAGCCCATCGAGCCAACGATCAACCCGCAACGCCGCGGTGAGCCTTCCTGGTCCTCGCGCCAAGTCGCGCAAGCGCTCGATGCCGCGATTTAGCCGCATGATCGGGATGCCTTCGA